>Ga0316230_1001849_pt1 | contig 20147 bp, 16 predicted proteins | sample TBH18025metaG_FD_206004 | JGI IMG/M metagenome (GOLD analysis project Ga0316230, IMG submission 206004) | Freshwater microbial communities from Trout Bog Lake, Wisconsin, USA - TBH18025 | ecosystem: Environmental > Aquatic > Freshwater > Lake > Hypolimnion/Profundal zone | place: USA: Wisconsin...
GGCCCCGGGTACTGACCTGAGCAGCTTGAAGGAACTATCGGCACCCCGGCGGCCCGGCGATACATGGAATATTTTCCTCCCGCCGGAGCCTCTGCCCACCCGGACCGGCTTGGAAAATCCGGCGTCACAGCCACTGCTCCAGTCAACCTTCCTTCAAAGATGTAGCTAATTAGACTATTGGCTACATTTTTGTACCAATGTCCTGATTGATCGACCGTTCAATCGGTTATTTAAATGATTTGTTTTTTGATAGTTAGATATTACTCCAAGCCTACAGGGGCCTTGGCATGGCCCATGCACTTGATTCACTCATCCGGTCACCAGCACCTTTCGAAGGAGAACCCCCATGAAACTGATCACCGCCATCATCCGCCCGGAAAAGCTTGAGGATGTGAGGACCGAGCTGTTCGCCGTCCAGGTCACCGGGATGACCATCACGAAAGTGGCCGGTCACGGCGGCGAAAGCGAGCCCTTCGCCACCTATTTCCGCGGGGCCCCGCTGGTCAATGACTTCCGCGAGAAGATCCGGTTCGACATCGCCGTCTCCGAGCCGTTCGTGCAGGCCACCGTCAACGCCATCATCAAGGGCGGCAGGACCGGCGATGTGGGCGACGGCAAGATCTTCATCCGCCCGCTGGAACAGGTGGTGCGCATCCGCACCGGCGAAACCGACCTCGACGCGCTCACCCCCGACCCCATGCGCTTCCCCGGCATCCTCGAGGCGGCGATCCCCGGGTGCTGAAACCAGGCCTTTGAATCCGACAAAAATGTATTGTTTTTGCCATGACCAATACATTTCTGTTGGCCCCCAGGCACCGACAGGATTCCTCCGTTGATGCAGATCTTTTTTATTTACATACACTTAAAATTTCTGCTCGAGGGCGGACTGCTCTTGGCACGGCGCATGCTGAAGTTGTTTTTGTTCTAGTTGTGCAGGAGGAAACATGGAAGCCGTGGAATGGAGCGAGATCCTCAAGTGGGTTCCCGGCACGCCGAAGGCGACCCATGACCAGGAGCGCCAGGGGCCCGAGTACCCGCAAAACGGCCAGGTGGAGGCCGGCAACTGCGGCGCCCAGGTCGACGCCGCATCCTGAACCTCCCGCCTTTGGCCTGAAACGCCCCTGATCCGACGCCCGGCGTCGGCTCAGGGGCGTTTCCGGTCAGAAGGCCAGCACCTTGCGCATGCCTTCCAGCACCTTCTCCGTGTTCGGCAGGATGGCCCGCTCCAGGATCCGGTTGAAACCCACCGGGGTGAAGGCCGAGCCCACCCGGGCCACCGGCGCGTCCAGCCAGGGGAAGCACTCCTGGCTGATCTGGGCCGCCACTTCGCCGCCGAAGCCGCCGAACACCTTGTCCTCGTGCACCACCAGGGCGCGGTGGGTCTTGCGCACGCTGGCGAAGATGGTCGCCGTGTCCAGGGGGCTCAGGCTGCGCAGGTCCACCACTTCGACGCTCACCCCTTCGGCCTCCAGCTTGCGCGCGGCCTCCAGGGCGAAATGCACGGGAGTGCCGTAGGCCAGCACGGTCAGCCGGGTGCCCTCCCTGCGCACCCGCGCCTTGCCGAACGGGACGGCGAACTCGGGCGGACAGAAGGCCTTGGCCTGGGCGGAGTTGTACAGGAACTTGGGCTCGAGGAAGAGGCTCACCCCGCGCGACCGGATGCAGCTGCGCAGGAGACCGGCGGCATCGTCGGCGAAGCTTGGCGCCACCACCCGGATGCCGGGGATGCCGGTGAGCCAGCCCTCGATGTTCTGGCTGTGGTACAGGCCGCCGCCGATGTAGCCGCCGCTGGCCAGCCGGATGGTGATGTTGGGCGAGTACTGCCCGTGGGTGCGCCAGTATTCGTGGGACAGCTCGATCAGCTGCTCGGCCGCGGGCCAGAAGTAGTCGGCGAATTCCGCCCCTTCCACCACCACGCGGATCTTCGGGTCGAAGCGGGAGAAGCCGTCGGCGGTGCCGGTGATGAAGTCCTCGGCGATCGGGCCGTTGAACACCCTGCGGCGCCCGAACTCCTGCTGCATGCCCTTGGTGACGTTGAAGATGCCGCCCTTGTCCTTGTGCGCCACGTCCTGGCCCCAGATGAAGGTGTCGGGGTTGAGCCGGAACTCTTCCTTGAGGGTCTGGTTGATGGCGGTGAGCATGCTCACCGGCGCGCCGGCGCCGCTGGGCAGCCCGTCCGGGAACTGACCGGAAACCCAGGGGTCGGGCAGGACGAAGTCCAGGATGCTGGCCGGGTCCGGGTTGGCGGCCTTGATCGCCGCATCGGAAGCCTCGTTGTAGTCCGCCAGGTTGCGCTGCTCGATCTCCACCAGCTCCGCCTCGGTCAAGCCGTTGGCCAGGCAGTGGTCGCGGAAGCGCGGCAGGGGATCCTGGCGGCGCACCTCGGCGAGTTCCTCGGGCGAGCGGTAGAGCTCGTGCTTGTCGCTGTTGGAATGACTGCCGATGCGCACGCAGTGGGCGTAGACCATGGCCGGGCCGGCGCCCGAGTGCACGTAGGCCAGGGCCTCGTTCATGGCGCGCATGGAATCCACCGGGTCCAGCCCCTCGCACTTGATGATCTTCAGGTTGAGGAAGCCCCTGAAGTTGTCGCACAGATCCGGGTTGGCGCTCTGGTCGGACTTGGGCACCGCGATGCCGAAACCGTTGTCCTGCACCACGAAGATCACCGGGACCTTTTCCAGGTTGGCGCCGTTGACCGCTTCGTAGACGTAGCCTTCGGAGGTGCTGCTTTCGCCCTGGCTGCAGAACACCACGGCGTCGGAGCCGTAGGCCTTGACCGCCCGGCCCAGGCCGACGGCGTGCTGGGTGTGGTTGCCGGTGCAGCTGGAGACGTTCTGGATGCCGATGGCGGGCTTGGCGAAGTGGTTGGACATGTGCCGCCCGCCGCCGGCCACGTCGTCGGCCTTGGAGATGCCGTTGAGCAGGATCTCCAGGGGCGTCAGGCCCGCCGCCAGGCAGGTGAGCATGTCCCGGTAGTACGGGAACAGGAAGTCGTGGTTGGCCCGGAAGCTGAGCCCCAGGGCCAGTTGGATGCCGTCATGGCCGGCGCAGGGCGCGTGGTAGGACCAGCCGATGGCCTGCTTGAGGTAGTTGGGCGCCTTGTCGTCCAGCACCCGGCCCATCTGCATGAGCTGGTACCAGGCCTTGAGGGTTGCCCGGTCCGGCCCGGCCGTGCCCGGCGCCCGTTCCGCGGTGACTGTTTTCTCATGATTCAAGGTCATCTCCGTCGTCATCTTCATCGTCCTTCCGGTCCGGTTTTTCACCATGGGTTCGACTCGCCCAGGAGATTCTGGCGGCTGGGCTCGAGGAGGGTCCACACCACTCCCCCATCATCCGCCCCTCGGGCGCAGCGTTCCAGACTTCCCGGATCCGCCAGCTGGGCCCTGCGGATGGCCGGCTGCAGCGTGGCCGCCTCGCGGTCCGGGCCGAGCAGGGGATTCCACAGGGTGGCGCCCATTTCCCGGACGCCCAGGGCGCTTTGCAGCCGCCGCAGGACCAGTTCGGCCCCGGCGCGCAGGGTGCGCGGCAGCACCAGGAGGAACCGGCCCCGGCCCAGTTCCACCACCAGGTCCATGCCCCGGAGCGAGCCGGCCAGCTTGGCCAGGCGCTGGTCCCGGTCCGGCGCCGGGGGCTGGATCCAGGTCGCCAGGGCGATCACCTCGCGCCGGCGGCGCGCCTCGGGCAGGTTGGTCCTGCACCAGACGTCCAGGAAACGCCTTGTGGGCAGCCCGGAGCCCGGGCTGTCCAGGGCGTGGTCCTCCATCACCGCGGCGGTGAGGTCCAGCATTTCCTTGGCCCGGGCCAACTCGATCTTCAGGGCTTCGACCTCCATGGTGCTGGCGAACAGGGCGGCCATGACGTTCACCAGGGCGATCTCCGGCGCCTGCCAGACATGGGCGGCTTCGCTCTGCACCGACAGGACCCCCATGGTCCGCCCGGAACACCGCAGCGGCACGCCGACGTAGGCCCGGACCCCCAGGGCGCGCCAGGCGGAATGCTCCACCCAGGCCGGGTCCGCGCCGGCGTCGGTGATCACCAGGGTGCTCGCCGGCTCCCGCATCACCTGGGTGCAGAAATTCAGGTTCGGGTCGAAAGCCAGGGGCGCCCCGCCCGGGCTGGCGCTTGCTCCGCCGGCGCACCACAGGCCTTCCAGGCCCCGGACGGTCTGCCCGGCCACCATGGCCCGGTCCGCGCCCAGCTGCCGCACCAGGAGGTTGAGCCCGTGGTCGTACAGGTCCTCGGCGTGGGCGAAACCGGCGGAGCCCATGCAACCTAGGGCCTGGAGATGCTGATCCAGCGGCAGCGTCTCAGCCAAGGCCACCTCCCGTGGCGGATCGGATGTTGGCAAACCGCACGGTGGACTCCCCGAAGTCAGCAATGATCGCTTGTCTATATAAGTGAGCGATCCGGGGCGCTTTGCAACCGAAAATTCTGGATCCTCGCTGTTTTGCTGAACCACCCGTCCACCTGGCATCCGTGGCCGGCACCCCTGGCCGCCGGCCTATCACATTCATTTTTAATAACTTATAACCCTGATTTCCGGATCGACTTCATCCTGGAGCATGCTTTCGATGTACCGGAGGGTGCCGGTGGTGGAGCTGGGGCAGGAGCCGCAGGCTCCGTGATAGCTGATCTGCAGGGTGTTGCCCTCGAAGGAGATGATCTCCAGCCCGCCGCCGTCGCCGGCCAGGCCCGGGCGGATGCGCTCCTCCAGCAGGGCGTTGATCCGATTGAGCTTCTCATCGTCGTCCAGCGCCGCGGCGCCGGGCAGGGCGGTGCCGTCCACCGCTTCCATCTCCAGGTCCTCGATGGCCTCGCAGATGGGGTCGATCAGGCCGGTCCATTCGGCGTCGGCGTTCTTGTTCACGGTCACGAACCGGTCCATGTAGAACACCGAAGTCACCGGGCCCAGGGCGAAGATCTTCGAGCCCAGCGGATCGCCCACCGCCGCCGCGAAATCCCGGAACGAACGCGTGCCGGAACGCAGGATCGGCCGCTGGACGATGAACTTCAGGGCATCCGGGTTCGGGGTGGGTTCGATGTTGACGACCTTGGGCATGACCAGCACCTCTTGGTTAAATAGTTTACCTAAAACGTCGGGATTCTCTAGGGTCAATCTGCCGTTGACTTCAGCGCGCCTCGCTTTAGCAAGCAGGAGAGGCGAGAATGGGCCAGGAGTCAAGAATGATCGAGCAGCAGAAGGAAGCTTGCATCGCCGCCGCCCAGGCCGGAGGAGAGGTGCTGCTGCGCCACTTCCGCCGGCTCGACCCGGCCCTGGTCACGGAAAAGTCCAGGAACGACCTGGTCAGCCAGGCCGACCGGGACAGCGAAGCGGTCATCAAGGCGGAACTGGACCGGCGCTTTCCCCAGTACCGCTTCCTGGGCGAGGAGGGCGGCGCTTCGGGCACAGGCGACGGGCCGCGCTGGATCGTCGATCCGCTGGACGGCACCCTGAACTTCGTCCAGGGCTTCCCGCACTGGTGCGTCTCGGTGGCGCTCTGGGACGAGCAGGGGCCGCTGGCCGGATGCATCCACGACCCGCTCCGGCAGGACCTGTTCGTGGCCGCGCGGGGCCAGGGGGCCAGCTGGAACGGCAAGCCCATGACCGTCTCCCGGCAGGCGGGCCTGGACGGCGCCTTTCTCGCCACCGGCTTCGCCTGGCAGCTGGAGCAGCGCTTCCCGGCCTTCAACCGGGCGCTGTGCGCGGTGTTCCCCCGGGCCAAGGGGATACGCAGGGCGGGCTCGGCGGCCCTGGACCTGGCCCACACCGCCTGCGGCATCTACGACGGCTACTTCGAGCTGGGCCTGAAGCCGTGGGATTTCGCCGCCGGAGTGCTCCTGGTGCAGGAGGCCGGCGGGGCCGTCTCCGACTGGCAGGGCGGCGCCGGCTGGCGGGAGTCCGGCAACCTGGTGGCCGGAAACCTGCTGGTCCAGGGGCAGCTGGTGGATACCATCAGGTTCTAGGCCGGATATCCGGCGAGCACCCCCTCCACCAGCCGCCGCGCCAGGACGTGGTAGCCCGGAGCCGCCTGCACGAAGACCGCCCTGGCCAGTTCCCGGGTGGCGGGGTGCTGGCCGAGCGCCGCGTAGAGCGGACGCAGGTACTTCATGCGGCCGACCCGGGTGAGCACCTCCCGGATGCGCCCGAAGGCGGGCTGGTAGGCGGAGGCCGCGGCGATGGTCAGCCATTCCACCAGGATCTCATAGTTGCCGCGGCCGGTGAGGCCCAGCTCGCGGTCCAGCCAGGCGCAGTCCTCCGGGCCCAGGGCGCGCGGCAGGTTCTGCAGGTAGACCAGCAGCTCGCTGGGGCTCCAGCCGCCCGCGCCCGCGTCGGGGCGGGCGCCCTGCCCCCAGGCCTGGGCCAGGCCGGTGAGCCGGTCCAGCCGGGCCGAGCGGAACACCGGCGCATTGGCCGGCATGCCGGGCCCATCCAGCCAGGCCTGGGCGTCCACCGCGCGCTGCAGGCCGGGCAGGCGCTCCTCGAGGAAGGCGCAGAACTGCTCGGTGGTGATGGAGGTGAACCGGAACCGCTTCATGTAGGCCTGGATGAAGTCCCGGAACGCCGCCTCGCCGGCGGCCTGTTCCAGCACCGCCACCAGCCTGGCCCCCTTCTCGTAGGGGATGCTGGAGAAGGCCTCGTCCGGGTCCACGCCGGCCAGATGGGTGCGCAGCAGGGTGAGTTCCGGCTGGTCGCGGAAGCGCTCCATGGATTCCTCCAGGGCGTTCTGGCCGATGGCCCAAGCCACCAGGCAGGCCTCCTCGCCGTGGAGAGCCTCGAGGATGCGCCGCTCGGCCCACACCGTGAAGCCCTCGTTGAGCCAGAAGTGCTCGGCGGTGGCGTTGGTCACCAGGTTGCCGGTCCAGGAATGGGCCAGTTCGTGCGCCACCACGTCCACCAGGGAGCGGTCCCCGGCCAGGAGGGCGGGGGTGAGGAAGGTCATGCGCGGATTCTCCATCCCGCCGTACGGGAAGGCCGGCGGCAGCACCAGCATGTCGTAGCGCTCCCAGTCGTACGGCCCGAACAGGCCCTCCGCCTTGAGGATCATCTCCTCCACCCCGGCGAATTCCCAGGCGGCCCGCTCGATGGTGGCGGGTTCCGCCCAGACCCGCGAGCGCGGGCTCAGCTCCCGGCTTTCCAGCTCGCCCACCGCCAGGGCCAGGAGGTAGGAGGGGATCGGCTGGGGCATGCGGAAATGGAACACCCGGGTGCCGGGCACCGGCCCGGGCTCGTCCCCGGCGGGCCCGGCCGACATGACCGCGCGCAGCCCATCGGGCACCACCACCTCGGCGTCGTAGGTGACCCGGGCCGCGGCGCTGTCCTGGCAGGGCACCAGGGAGCGGGCGTGGATGGCCTGGCACTGGCTGAACAGGAAGGGGTGCCGGCGCCCCTCGGTCTGGGCCGGTTCCAGCCACTGCAGGCCCGTCGCCTCCGGCGAGGTCTCGTAGGCGATGCTGACGCCGTGGGTGGCCTCGGGCAGGCGCAGGCGCAGGCGCCGGCCCAGGATGGGCTCCTCGGGCCCCAGCTCATGGGGGACCTCCACGCCGGTGAGGGTCACCCAGACCCGGTGGATGGCCAGTCCCCTGGTGTCCAGGTCCAGGATCCCCGCCACCGGCCCGGAGAACATCAGGGTGGCCTCCCCGGCCAGGATCCGGCTGTCGAAATCCGCCAGCAGGCGCAGGTGCCACCGGGTCGCCCGGGGCTGCAGGTCATCGAAATGGGAATGGGGGTCGGTGCGGGCCATGGCATGCCTTGGAAGGTTCCGGCCATTATCCATGGGCGGGGCCATTCCGGGTGATAATTGGCGATGCTGCCCGCCACCCCCCCCGCCCAGATCCAGCCCGCCCCCAGTGCCTCGCGGGACGTGGGTTTCCCGGGTTTCAACCGGTTCCCGCTGAACGGCAGCGTGCTGGCGGCCGAGGGCCTGCCCTGGTTCGCCGTGCTGGCGGCGGATTCCGGCCCTCTGGACCGGGACTGGGTCAACCCGGTGCTGCCGGGCAGCCACGGCGGCCGGGATCTGGCCCAGTGGCTGGCGGCCCAGGGCGTGGCGTCCCTGCGCTATGACAAGCGCATCCACGGCAGCCGGGACCCCGGTCTGGACAGTTCCCTGGACGCCCAGGCGGGCGACCTGAGCGCCGCCCTGGCCGCGGCCCGGCAGCTGCCCGAGGCCCGGGGCCGCAAGCTGCTGCTGGTCGGCCACGGCGAAGGGGCGCTGCTGGCCCTGCTGGACGCGCGTGGGGCCGACGCCCTGCTGCTGCTGGGCATGCCGCCGACGACCATGGCCAAGAGCATCGCCGCCCTGCTCCGCCCCCAGCTTCCGCCCCAGACCGCCGGGCCCAACCTGCGCTACCTGGAACTGGTGTTCCAGGCCATCCGCGAGCGCCGGCCGACGCCCCCGGCGAGTCCCGAGGTCCATCCGGCCCTGGCCCGGCTGGGCGGCGCGCTCATGGCCCCGGAGACCCTGGACTTCGTGCGCGCCACCCTGGACCTGGACCCCTGGCCCCTGCTCGCCCGGGCCATTTCCCCCGTGGCCCTGGTCTGGGGCGACCGGGACATCCAGGCCTGGAAGCCCGCCGAGCTGCCCCAGGGCTTCCGCGGCACCGTGCTGGAGATCCCCGGGGCCAACCACCTGCTCAAGCGGGAAACCCGCCCCAGGGCCGGGCTGAACGGCGCCTCGGCCCTGGCCGGCTACGGCGACGAGGTCCCGCTGGCCGACCTGGCGCCGGTGGCCGCATGGCTCAAGGGTTTGCCGAGGTAATGCTCAGAAGGCGATGCTCCTGGGCGAGACCGGCAGGGATTCGTCGCCCTGGGCATCCACCGTGGCCACGGCGAAGACGTCGGTGTCGGTGCCGATGCCCGGGATGACCTGGCTTTCGCACTTGGCGATGCCGCGGGTCTGCTGCCACTGGACCCCGTCCGCCCGCCTGCGGTAGAGCACGATGCCGACGATCCTCGGGTCGGCCGGCAGGGTCCACCACAGCTTGGCGTCGCTGGTGCCGCAGCCGCCCAGCCCGACGTTCTGGGGCGCGCCCGGGGCGTAGGACAGCTGGCGCACTCCGGCCACCATCATCCGGGTGATCCGGGCGCAGTAGCCGGCATCGAAGAAGGTGGGCGTATCTGCAGTGCGCTTGGCGTTGCCGGCAAGGGTTTGCGGAGCCATGCGCTCGAACGGGTCGATCAGCTCGGTGACCCGCACCCCGGGATAGCCTTCCCGGGTGAACACGGTCTGTTCGCCGTCGCGGCCCAGCCGGTCCCGGCGCAGCATCACCAGGCAGTCCAGGCCGTCCACGAAGCGGTCGCCGGCGCGCTTCAGATAGCGGGCCAGCTCCCGGCTGGCCCCGTCGTTCTCGGTGCCTAGCAGTTCGCGCACCCGCCGCTGGCCGTCGGTCTCCTGGGCGGGCACGCCGTCGGAGAACAGCCGCATGGCGCCGCCGGACTTGCTGCCGTCGGCGGTGAGGGTGTTGCCCACGCAATCGGCGGCCGCCATGCCGATGATCTCGATCCCTTCGGTCTTGAGCCGGTGCGCCAGGCGCGCGCTGCCCAGCAGCCCCTGGGCGCCGCCCGCGGTGGCCACGAAGTAGACGCTGACGGCGGGCGTCGTGGCCGCCAGCACCGCGGCCGTCTCCAGCACCAGGGCTACGCCGCTGGCGTTGTCCACCGCCCCGGGGGCATCCCCGGCGGCGTCCTTGGGGTCGCGCCCCAGGCTGTCGTAGTGGGCCACCAGCACCAGGGCCTGCTTGGTCCGGTCCGGGTCGGTGCCCGGCAGCAGGACGCCCAGGTTGACCAGGTCGGCGCCCGCGGGCAGCAGCGGGCCGGGCTCGGCGCGGAACGGGTCGTCGAAAGCCACCAGGCGCGAGCCCGGAAGCCGGGTAAGCGCCTGGAATTCCCCGCCCAGCCAGCGGCCGGCCGCGCCGATCCCGCGGCGGTCGGAAAGCGGGTCCGACAGCGAGTGGCGGGTGCCGAAGGAAGCCAGCCGGTCCACGGTCCGGCTGAGCCGGGACGCCTGCACCAGGCCGGCCAGTTCGCGCACGCCCGGAGCGGGCTCCTGGGCCGGGAGCAGGGCGGCGAGACCCAGGACGAAAGCGAATCGGGCAGGGAAGCGCATGGATCCTCCGGTTGCAACCATCTTCACACGGCCTTCCCATGGTCTACCCGGATGGTAGACTCTCAACCTATTCTTTCGGAGACCGCATGTTTTCACTCGAAGGCAAGATCGCCCTGATCACCGGCGCCAGCCAGGGCATCGGCGAGACCATCGCCCGCCAGCTGGCCAAGCAGGGCGCGTTCGCCGTCTGCGCCTCCCTGGCCTCCACCGAAGGGGATCTGCGCCACGTGGTCGCCGCCATCGAGGCCGACGGCGGCCAGGCCGACTACGTCCTGCTGGACATGCGCGACGGCGCGAGCGTCCGGGCCGCGGTGGACACCGTGCTCGAGCGCCACGGGGCGCTGCACATCCTGGTGAACAACGCCGGCATCACCAAGGACAAGCTGATGATCCAGATGAAGGAGGAGGAGTTCGAGCTGGTGCTGGACATCAACCTCAAGGGCGCCTGGCTGGCCACCCAGGCCGCCGCCCGGCCCATGATGAAGCAGCGCTGGGGCCGGGTGATCAACATCGCCTCGGTGGTGGGCCAGATGGGCAACGCCGGGCAGAGCAACTACGTGGCCTCCAAGGCCGGCCTGATCGGCCTCACCAAGACCGTGGCCCGGGAGTTCGCCAGCCGCAACGTGACCTGCAACGCCGTGGCCCCGGGCTACATCGCCACCGCCATGACCGACGTGCTGAGCGCCGAGGTGAAGGCCGAGTTCAACCGGCAGATCCCCCTGGGCCGCATGGGCACCGCCATCGACGTGGCCAACGCCGTGCTGTTCCTGGCTTCCGAGGAGGCCGGCTACATGACCGGTCAGGTGCTGTCGGTCAACGGCGGCATGTTGATGCCCTAGTCATCCAAGGTCGCCTGGCGCCTGCCGTCCCGCCATTGCAGTTCCACCCGCGCCGCGGCCGGGGCGGCCGATGACCGGGTCAACGGCCGGCCGTCCCGGTCGCGCACCAGCACGAAGCCCCGTTCCAGGGGCCCGGTGGGATCCATGGCCCGGACCCTGCCGGCCAGCAGTTCCAGGCGGTGCGGGCGGTCCGCCAGGATGGCGGCGTGGCCCAGCCGCTGGCTCAGCAGCTCGAGCCGGTTCGCGCCCAGGTCCAGGCGTCGCTGCGGGTGGGCCAGCTGCAGGCGCTGGGTCAGGGCGCCCAGCCGCTCCCCGGCCAGGCCGCAGCGCAGCAGGCGGTGCCGCAGCGCAGCCAGCCGCTGGCCGCCCCGCTCCAGCCGCTCGGGCAGCGAGCGCATGCCCTTGCTGTCGGCCAGCAGGTTGAGGGTGGACTCCAGCCCGCGCAGCCGCCAGGCCATGCGCGCCACCAGAGCCTCCTGCCGGCGCCGGAGCTCGCTCAGCAGCTGCAGGCGGTCCGGGCTGGCCAGTTCCGCCGCCTGGCTGGGCGTGGCGGCCCGCCGGTCCGCGGCCAGATCCACCAGGGTGGTGTCGATCTCGTGCCCGACCCCGGTGACGATGGGCAGCCGGCATTGCGCCACGGCCCGCACCAGCTCCCGGTCGTTGAACGCCCACAGGTCCTCCAGGCTGCCGCCGCCGCGCACCAGCAGGACCACCTCGCAGCCCCAGAACGGGTCCTGGATCTCCTGCAGGGCGAGCAGGGTCTCCGGCACCGCGCGCTCGCCCTGGGCCGCGGCGGGGGCGATCAGCAGATGGATGCCCGGCGCCCGGCGCCCGGTGACCTCCACCACGTCGCGCAGGGCGGCGCCGCCCAGCGCCGCCACCACGCCGATGCGCCGGGGCCACCGGGGCAGCGGCCGCTTGGGCCGGTCGAACAGGCCCTCCAGGCGCAGTTCCGCCTCCAGCTGGCGCAGCCGGGCCTGCAGATCGCCCGCCCCCGCCGGCAGGCAGTGGGTGACCGCCAGGGTGAGGGTGCCGCCCGCCACGTAGAGGTTCAAGGCGCCCTTCACCTGCACCCGCTCGCCGTCCCTCGGGGTATGGCCCAGCAGGCGCTGCTGGCTGGCCCACACGGCGCACTGCAGGGCCGCCCCCTCCTCCTTGAGGGTGAAGTACCAGTGCCGCCCGGAACCGCGGAAGTTGGACACCTCGCCCACCACGCACACCGCCGAAAAGGCCGGCTCCAGCCTGGACTTGACCTGCTCCAGCAGGCGCTTGACCGAGACCGGCGCGTCCATCAGCGCGCCGCCTGGTTCAGGGCCGCCCAGAGCTGCTCCACGTGGCTGCGTTCGGAGGCCGCGCTGCCGATGGAGACCCGGATCATCTGCACGCCCTTGAGCACGGCCGGGGTCAGGTAGAACCGCCCCGCCTTGTTGATGCGATCGGCGATGGCCAGGTTGTGCCGGCCCAGCTCGTCCTCCCCGGTCATGCCGTCCGGGCGGTGGCGCAGACAGATGGTCTGCAGCGGCACCGGCGCCAGGCGCTCCCAGCCCGGAGTCCGGTCGACCTGCTCGCTGAACCACCGGGCGTGTTCCAGATCGCGCCGAAGCCGGGCCTGCAGCCCCGACACCCCCTGGTCCTTGAGCAGGAACCACAGCTTGAGGGCGCGGAACCGGCGCCCCAGCGGAATGCCCCAGTCCCGGAGGTTCTTCACCTCGGCGTCATGCTCGGTGCGCAGGTAGCTCGGGTTGGTGCTCATCACCCGGATCAGGTGCTGCGGATCGCGCACGAAGGAGGCGCTGAGGTCGAACCCGGTGCCCAGCCACTTGTGCGGGTTCATGACCACCGAATCGGCCGCCTCCACGCCCTCCCACATCCACCGGCATTCGGGGCAGATCATGGCGGAGCCGGCCATGGCCGCGTCCACGTGCAGCCAGAGGCCGTAGCGGCCGGCCAGCTCGGCCATGCCCTGGACCGGATCCAGCGCCGTGCTGGCCGTGGTGCCCACCGCCGCCACCATGGCGCAGGGCCTGCGCCCCTCGGCCAGGTCCCGGTGGATGGCTTCCTCCAGGAGGTCCAGGCGCAGGGCGTGCTGGGCGTCGGTGGCGATGAGCCGCAGGTTGTCCTTGCCGAACCCCGCCAGAAGGGCCGCCTTGCCGACCGAACTGTGCGCCTGGTCCGAGGCGTAGACCACCATGGGCGCCGGCTCCGCCTGCATGCCGCCGCGGTTCTGGCCGAACCCGCCAGTGCGCTCCCGGGCACACAGCAGCGCGCATAGGGTCGTGGTGCTGGCGGTATCCTGGATCACCCCGGTGAACCCTTCGCTCAGCCCCAGCATCTGCCGCAGCCAGTCCATGACCACCTCCTCCACTTCCGTGGCGGCGGGGCTGGTCTGCCAGCTCATCGCCTGGGCGCCCAGCCCGCTGCACGCCATGTCCGCCAGCACCGAGGCCAGGTCGGCGTTGGCCGGGAAGTAGGCGAAGAAGCCCGGGTGGCACCAGTGGGTGATCCCAGGCAGCACCACCCGGTCCAGTTCCGCCAGGATGCCCTCCAGGCCTTCGCCTTCGACCGGCGGCGTCGCGGGCAGCTGCCGCTTCACCGCGCCGGGGGCAAGCGGACTCATGACCGGGAGTTCCGCCATCCGTTCCCGGTACTCGGCGATCCATTCGACCATCTGATGACCCAGCAATCGGAACGCGTGCGTGTCCATGCTCCTAATTCAGCACGAAACCTTGGCTTTGGCTAGCAACCCGGCGGGCTGGGTGGCCACGCCGGCGTGGGCCCACGTCGACCCCGGGAACTGAGCGGCGGCCCAAGGGCAGGTTGCCAAGGCCACGGGTATGCGGGTAAGATCAACAGGTTCCGCCAGAGCGCATGGCGGCGCAAACCAAGCAACCGTAGCTCAGTTGGATAGAGTATTGGCCTCCGAAGCCAAGGGTCGCGCGTTCGAGTCGCGCCGGTTGCACCAGCAAAAACCCCCGCAGATCATCGGCGGGGGTTGTTTTTTATCGGCATGTCTCAGGGTCAGGTGAGAACGCCAATACTCTGTGGATACTCTGGGATCTTTCAAAGGTCGGCCGATTGGGTTGGGTTCGCCCAAACCGCCAACCGCCCCACCTGCACAGCCAGCAGGCGACCTTCTCCACCAAGCGATCGAAGGGCCTGGGCGTCAGCCGCGAGGAGGCAGTGGTGCCGGCGCTGGCCATGGCTGGACCAGGAGCACCCTGACAAGCCAGAGCAAGCGGCCATGGGTTCCACGGATCCAAACTGGTGTTGCGATCCGCACCAAGATGGACAGCGTAGAATCCTTCCATCTGAAGGAACTGCCCATGCCGACCCAGGAATAAACGGAAGCACTGGTGGATCGCCTTGAAGATGTACTGCAGCACCTACCTTACGAGAACCACATTCCACCCGATTCGTGTTGCCGTTGCCTGCAGGACGTTGAGACTCGGGGTCACCTACCCAGTTGCTCACTCCACCTGGCGCTGATCGCGATCGAGGAGTGGAGGGAGTATCCTTCGGATATGACCAAGGAACGCCCAACCTACCCCAGCCTTCCGGGAAACACAAGTAAAGACCCCTCAGCCGATGGGCTGACGGGCCCTTACTCCGTGATTGTGACCAATGGGGTGCAGTTAACTGAGCCCCAGAAGCGCGCTATTAGAAGTTCATGTGCACGGTCTTGGTGTCGAGAATGGCACCAGACCCGTGGCAGATCAGGCACTGCTCATTGGATTGCAGCGTGATCGGGTTGGCGGGATAGGCCTTCGTGGAGACGCTCTCACGCAGGGAATACCAAACGCCACCGTTGTTGGTCATGTGGCTAACTGCAACCTGTGAGTCATGGCAGGCGCCGCAGGCGGCGGTGATGGGCGAAGTCACTGCGCTGGTGCCGTAGTTAGCCGGCTGGGCAAAGTTCCAGGTGGCACTGGCAGGGCTGGGGGCGGTGAAGACTTGGTTGGGCCCATAGGTGAAGCCCGGGGTGATCCAGGCAGTCCCGGCCGCATAAGATCTCTTGGCGGCGACGGTGTCCCACAGCATGCCAGGGATCTGGGCGGCATTCGCGCTGTTGCTGAAGTCGTAGGAGCCGGGCACGTGGCAGGCTTCGCAGTCGTTCAGCTTACCGGGGTAGATGATCGAGGCGAAGGGAGGCTGGGCGGTGTACGGAACGTTCCGCATGCCGGCGGCATGGAGGCCGTGCACCCAGGTCTTGGCGCTGATGGACCAGCCATTCCGGGTCACTTCGCCATTCATGTGGCAGAACTCGCAGTACGATCCTTCGTTGATCACACCACCGTGGAAGCTGGTGACCGCCGCGGACCCATTCACCTTGGTCGTAAGGTTGTTAGTCGTGAACGAACCGAGGTTGGCATGGCAAGTCTGGCAGGCGCCGGGCTTGATGATCGTGCGGCGGGCGACGAGATTGGTGCCCGTCGCGGAGGTCCAGACGGTCTGGGCGGGCAGCATGACGCCACCGGTTCCCTGCTCGCTGGCGCCCAGGTCGCTGCCGAGAGCCACCGGCGTGAAGGCGAAGTTGGGGGCGCCGCCAGGGCGGTTCGCCAGATTGGGGCTTGCGACCAGGTCCGTTTCGACAACGCTGCTGATGCCCATGCCGAGACCGACCACCTTAGTGGTGGCGGGCACAACGAAGCCGTCCATGATGATCTGGTAGGTGCCGGGGCTGACCAGCGTGATGCCCTTGGAAGCCAACAGCGGGGTGGTCCCATCTGCGGCGCCGATGGCGGCGGTCTTGTTCCAGATCTGGCGGATGTTCCAGTTGGCGCCTTGGCCGTCGGGATCACCGTAATTGAAGTCGTAGGTGGGCGCGATGCCGTCCTGGGGCACGCTCATGGCGATGGCGAAATTCGGACCGCAGGCAAAGGGGGCCGGCAGGGCCTCGCCAGCGAGATTGCCGGTGAAAGGGTTAAGGGTAATGGGCTGGTTATCGATGAGAATTTGGAACTGGATGACCGGGTTCGAGTTGCTGTTCACAGAGGCACTGACGATCTTGTAGACCACTGAGTGGGCCGGGGGAGTCGCCGGAGCAGGCTCGTTGGTGAAACTGGTGGATTGCCAATTGCCAGAACCATTTTCCGTCGGGCTCATCAGAGGCGTGTGGTAACCCTGAATCGCGCTCGAACTGTGGCAGCCGGCGCAGAGTGCGTCGGTGGTCTGTGCGCCGCCAGCGTGATTGGTGCCCAAAAGGAAGGCAACATTGTCATGGCAGCCGCCACAGGCGGCCCTGCTTGGCGTGGTTGCAAAGTTGCCCGCCTGGGGTGTGGCGGCGGTCGAGACGTGGCAGGTGGTGCAGTTCATCGCATTCTGTGGGAAATCGATGAAGTACTCTCCGGCCAAGGTGTTGGTGGAGACCGCCGCCGTGTTGTCGGGCGTGATGTCGTGGCCGGTCATGAGCAGGTTGGAGCCCATATGGATCTGGTGGATCAACTGGTCAAAATCGAACTCGGCAGTGCCGTTGACCAGTTCTGTGTTGCCGCTGGTGAAAGCCGTCCCGGAGGCGTTGCGGGTCGCCTCGGTGAAGCCGTATTTCCGCTGATCGGTATGGCAGGTGACGCAATTCTTGGGATCGACCCGGTGTCCGCCGTGGTAGGCAAGCCAGGTATGGCAGTTGTTGCAGGTGGATAATGTGACAATTTCTCGGCTGTTAGCCGAGGGCGCAACGACAGCCCCTGTGCCAGGGATGAAGTCATAAGTGATGTTCAGGGGATGCTGGATTTCCGCTGTCCCATTGCCATTGGCGCCAGTGGGCGTGTTGGCGTGGGAGCCGGACCCCGTGCCGCGAGCGTTGCCGAAGAACTCGATCACGACCCGAGTCGTGGCGTTCGGGTCAAAAACCAGATTTTTCGGATCCAGGGCACTGACATCAACACTGTTCGTGGTGCCATAGGCGGTGACGGCGGCTGCGACCTTGGTGATATCGGTGGCAAAGGTATAGGTGTAGGTGCCATCGCCATGACCTACCAGCATGCCATTGCCATCCGTGGTGGGCCCGGTGGGGACCGAAGTGGGACCCGAGACGTTCGGCGTTGTGACAACGATGTAGTTGACCCACTTGCTCTGGGCCGAGAAATTACCGGGGCTGACCGTGGATGCCACCGCCGGAACCAGCTTGGCGATGGTGAAGGTGAAGTTGGGATAGCTGGTTGTCAGGTCGGTGGTGGGGTTCAGCTTGGTGAAGTTTTCGAGCCCAACGATGCCATTGCCGTTGGGATCGGTTAGCTTGAAATTGACCACAGGCTGGCCCTGGGTCGCGCTGACGGTAACGCCGGTGATCGAACCAACGGGATTGAGGGCAATCCACTGGGCCGGAGTCAATGCCCCGGCAAGGACGCTGCTGGGGTCGCCGTTGGTGCCATTGGTGCCGTTGGTGCCGTTGGCTCCGCTGGCTCCGCTGCCACCGGAACTGCCGTGACAACCAATCAGCACGAGGGCCATCGCCGCGGTGGCCACGTACCCGCAAAGTTGTTTCAGGGGACGTCGCATCATTGGATCTCCTGGTGGTGAGGCTAGGTTGAGGCATGCAAGCCAAAGCCCTTGCCGTGCGCATTCAGATGATGCGGCGCGGGAGGCGAGGCGAAGGGTGGGAAGGCTAAAAAGGACCTTGGAGTCTGCTTTAACGTTAGGCGCGGTTGCTCCCACTGCAAGAAATTTTCAAAAGTTCAAGATACATTTTTTATTTATTAGAAAAATATATTTTTTGGATTTCATGTCGGCCGAGGGTCAGTTTCTGAAGTCAGCTGACATCTTCCCCGCAGGCGCGACCAAAGGGTGATACAGGCCGGGCTGTCACCGACGCGGTTCGATGTCATTGAGGTCAGGCAGTCCGCCAGGGCATAGTCCCCCAGACCGCACACAAGTTGGGGAGTTTCGCCATCGCCCTTGTGCCTGGCCCTATCCAGGCCTTGTCGGCGGCCTCGGAGCGGACGGATGGGTGCCGGCATGACCCCGCAGCAAGCGGCAGGGATAGGGCTACGGCCAGGGCTAAGGCGAGGGACTGAAATCCATTCGCCATAAACGCTTCAGGGAAAGTGGTGCACAAGGTCACCCCACCCCGATCTGTATTGGCGTCTTATTTCGATCTCTGGGCCCCGCGCTTCTTCCCGGCCCTTGACCTCAATTCCGCAATCTCTGCCAGCATCACGGCGATGTGACAGGTCGGATGGTGTCCCACGGTGGGCACATCCTGTGTGCATCCGCAGCACGACCCCGGCGGGCTGTAGTGTTCGGTCGCCAGCCGCAGCAGGGTGGCCTCCATCTTGTCTAGCAGGGCAGTGGTAGCAAGTTGGTTGAGCATTTGCTCACCTGGAGCAGATCATTTTACCCCGGGGTGCAATGTTTGGTTCGAGATTGCAGCCCAGGGGACCCCTCCACCTTGCCGCCCTCCAATCGATCCGGAGTCCCCACCACCGACCCATACCTCACCGCCGGTCAGCAATGGTTCGATGGTCTGGCCCCGCTCTGGGGATCCCCGCTGGGGCCGCTACCCGGTCACCCACCTGAAATGGCGAGGAGCCCTATTTCGGCACCGAGTAACTGATCTCCCGGGCGTCCCAGGCATGGAAGGCCGCAGTGCAGGCCAGGGTCACCATGGCCGTAGCCAGCCAGGCCCCGCGCACCCCGATTCCGGCGATGACCGCCCCGAACACTACCGGTGAAAGGATCCGGCCCGCGCTCGACATGACTTCGCAGATGGACTGGAACCGACCCCGTAGGTGTTCCGGCGTGTGCTCGGCGATGTAGGCGCCGCTGTTGATGAACAGCAGCACTTCACCGGACGACCAGATGAGAGTGGACAGCAGCAGCGGGCCCAGGTCCAGGCGGAACGCCATCATGCCAAAGCCCACCGAATAGAGCGCGGTGCCAAACCCCATTACAAGGGGCCCGGTAAAACGCCGGGTCAGAAGGGTCAGGAGAGGAGTCAGGACCAGCACCGTCGCGGCATTGAAAGACATGAGCAGGCCGAACACTGGGGCGCCGCGCGCGCCGAAGAATTCCGAGGTATAGAGCGTGAGGCCGAAGCCGGTCTGGGCGTACGCGAAGCTGACGAAAAGACTGATGAGGCTGTAGGCAACCAGGGCGGGGCGGGCCAGGAAGGCGCCCAGGGCACCTTCGGCGCGGCCTCTGGACGGCCGGACTGGAACTGGGTGGTCGGCCGGAACCATCCGGACCAGGATGGCAAGGGCGCCGACCATGGCCAGACTGTAGCCGAAGAAGGTCCAGGGTAGGTGCCGCTCGAAAAGGAAACCGGCCAGCATGGGGCCGACTGCGAGCCCGAGGTTGATACCAAGGTAGCTGAGCGAATACCCCTCCCTTCGCTGCCCGGCTGGGCAGAGGTCCATGACCAGGGCGGCAATGATCGGCCGCATGGAACCCTGGAAGAAGCTGGCGGCCACCAGCACTTGGGGAATAGCCAAAGAAACAGGGAGCAACCCGCACAGGCCGGTGAGCAGGCACGCTCCCACCATGCATCCCCCCAGCACCTGCCGGCGCCCCAGTTGGTCGCTCACCTTGCCGGCGGCCATCGTCCCGAGAATGCCGCTCATGACACTGGTCATGACCCACCAGCCAGCGACGACTCCGCTAAGCCCCAACTTCCGGGTGAGGAACAGGGTCAAGAAGGGGAAAACGAAATCGCCGCCACGGATGATCACCTGGATGAGGAACAGAGCCCACATCGGCCTGGGCAGGAGGGGGAGTCCGCCAAGCAGCAACCGGGGCAACCAGCGCAGAAGCTTCAAGATCCATCTAGCATAGCCAACTACATTGCGGATCACCTGTTGATGGTTGTGCCCCATAGGAGGTCATCCGCACCGAGGGGACGGCGTAGAATCCTTCCATCTGAAAGAACTGCGCATGCGATCCCAGGAAGAGACGGAAGCACTGGTGGATCGCCTGGAAGATGTCCTCCAGCATCTGGCCTAGGGAAACCACCCATTGCCCGGGTCATGCTGCGCTTGCCTCCAGGACATGGAGATTCGGGGTCACCTACTCAGTTGCTCAATCCACCTGGCGCTGATTGCGATCGAGGAGTAGCGGGAGTGGTTCACGACCAGATAATCGCAACTTGCCTGGCGAAGCCAAGACGCGTCGAAGCTCTCCAACTGGCAGTTGAGCGGGTCGAACCCGTCCTGAGGGCTTGTGAACCCATCAGTGGGGGCGGCGGCTATTGTGCTGCCTTTGGCCTCGCACC
>Ga0316230_1001862_pt1 | contig 19992 bp, 16 predicted proteins | sample TBH18025metaG_FD_206004 | JGI IMG/M metagenome (GOLD analysis project Ga0316230, IMG submission 206004) | Freshwater microbial communities from Trout Bog Lake, Wisconsin, USA - TBH18025 | ecosystem: Environmental > Aquatic > Freshwater > Lake > Hypolimnion/Profundal zone | place: USA: Wisconsin...
CGGCAAGGCTGGTGCAGGGCAACTGCGGCGACCCGGACCTGCTGGACCAGCTCCTGTCCGGAACCGCCTTCGACGGGGTGATGCACTTCGCCGCCTACATCGAAGCCGGCGAGAGCATGACCGACCCCGGCCGATTCTTCGTGAACAATGCGGCCCGGGCCATGATCCTGCTGGACCGGTGCGCCGCCCACGGCGTTCAGCGTTTCATCTTCTCCAGCACCGCGGCCACCTATGGCACGCCCGAGTACACCCCCATGGACGAGGCGCACCCGCAGGCGCCCACCAGCACCTACGGCTACGCCAAGCTGCAGGTGGAGGGGGCCCTGGAATGGATGCGCCGGCTGCGCGGGCTGGGTTACGCCGCGCTGCGCTACTTCAACGCTTCGGGTTGCGGGCCCGAACTGGGCGAAGACCACAGCCCGGAAACGCACCTGATCCCCCTGGCCCTGGAAGTGGCCCAGGGGACACGCCAGGCGCTCAAGCTGTTCGGCACCGACTATCCGACGCCGGACGGCACCTGCCTCCGGGACTACATCCACGTGCTGGACCTGGCCAGAGCCCACCTGATGGCGCTGGAGCGGCTGGAGCCGGGGCAGAGGCGCGTCTACAACCTCGGCAACGGAACCGGCTACAGCGTCAAGGAGGTGATCGAGGCGGCCCGGCGGGTGACCGGGCACGCCATCCCGGTGGAGACCGGGCCCCGGCGTCCGGGCGACCCCCCGGCGCTGGTGGCCTCCAGCGACCGGATCAGGCGCGATCTGGGCTGGGAACCTGCCATTCCGGACCTGGACGGCATCATCCGGAGCGCCTGGGCCTGGAAGCAGCGCTTCCCCCAGGGCTATGCCACACCGGGCCAGGCCCCCCGCTGGTGAAGGATCAGCTCTGCAGCACCAGGCACTTGGCGCACTCCTCACGCTCGTTGCAGACGGCGCAGGAACGTTTGTAGGTATGGAAGCCCTTCAGCACGATGTCCGTGCTGAGGAAGCCGCCCTTGACCGGCTCTTCCCGCATCAGGTCGGTGCTGAGGTACTTCTTGTTGTCGTCGGAGAAGACGGTCACCACCACGGCGTCCGGGCCCAGCTGCTCCTGCACCATGAGTGCGCCGAGCAGGTTGGCTCCGCTGGAGATTCCGACTCCCAGCCCCAGTTGCCGGGACAGCTTCTGCGCCATGATGATGGAATCGCCGTCGTCCACCGCGATGATCCCGTCCACCTGGCCCAGCTTCATGATGGAGGGGATGAACTCGTCGGAGATGCCCTGGATCCGGTGCTTCCCGACCTTGGAGCCGGTGCTGAGGGTGGGCGAGTTGGCCGGTTCCAGGGGATGCACCTTGACGGCCGGATTCATCCGCTTCAGGTAGCCGCCCACACCCATGATCGTGCCGCCGGTGCCGACCCCGGCGATGAAGGCATCCGGTTTCAGGCCCAGCCTTTCGAGCTGCCACCAGATCTCGGGTCCCGTGGTCGTGGCGTGGGCCTCGGGGTTGTCTTCATTGGCGAACTGTTCGGGCAGGAAGCACCCGGCGTTCTCGCGGGCGAACGCCTCGGACAGCGCGATGCTGCCCAGGAAGCCGCCCTGCTCCTTGCTCACCAGGCGGATATCGGCCCCCAGGCTGCGGATCAGGTCCTTGCGTTCCTGGCTCATCCAGTCCGGCATGAAGATCGTGACCGGATGCCCCATGGCCCGGCCCAGGGCCGAGAAGGAGATGCCGGTGTTGCCGCTGGTGGCCTCGGCGATGGGCGCGCCGGGCCGCAGCAGTCCGCGCTCGTAGGCCTTGCGCAGGATGTGCAGGGCCATGCGGTCCTTGATGCTGCCGGTCATGTTGAAGTTCTCGGCCTTGGCGTAGATCCGGCGGGCCTTCCCCTGGTATTCCAGGTCGATGCCCAGGAGGGGCGTGTTGCCGACCAGGTTGCGCAGCTCGCCCAGACGCTCGTTGATGACTTCCAGCATGGTGGAGCCCTCCATTCAATGCTTCGTGACAAAGCCGGTCATGATCCTACGAATCATTTTGTTCGTAAGAATCTGCAGATTGTGTGCATGACAATAGGGCTTCTGGCTGGATATTTCTGGTATATGCTCCTTACTAATGAAAAAAGTGGCGTGGATTTTCGCGATCGTGTTCGGGCTGGTCTTCCTGTGCGCGACCCTCATGAATGCCGATCTGATCGGCAGGAGCCGCACTGCCTTGAACCGGAACGTCCTGCGCAGCCCGACCCGATCGACCGGGGCCCGCTACCATCTGGTGGTCATCCTGCCGGATTCCAATGATTCCTTCTTCAGGGGACTGGTGGATGGCATCAGCGAGAGCGCGCCCAAGGCTGACGCGGCCGTGCAGGTTTTCCGCTACCCCGGCACGTCCCCCCTCGAGGCCGAGCCCTACTTCGAGATCGCGCTGAAAGCCAAGGTCGACGGCCTGATCATGTTCATTCCGAGCAACGATCGGGTCGCCGAACGCGCCCAGATCGCGGCACGCAACGGCGTGGTGTTCATCCCGGTCGGCACTGAAGCGCCGCCCGGGAGCCAACCGGGGTTCATCGGTTCGGGCTCCCTGCGCCAGGGTATCGAGGGCGGCAGACGCATCTGCGAGGTGCTCGGCTCGGCGGCCCGCATCGGGATCATCCTCCCCGCCACAGGCCCGGGGAAAATCCTGGATGAACCCATCTACCGCGGCTTGGCCGCCGCCATCAAGGCATTCCCCCCCGCCAGCATCGTCGCGGCCGAGCGGGCCCGTCCGGGCGTCCTCTCCGGGGAAGAAACCGCCTCGGCCATGGTGCGCAGCCATCCTTCCCTGAACGCCTTGTTGTGCTCCAGTTCCAGTGACACGGTGAGCGCGGCCCAGGTCATTGTCGACATGAACAAGGTGGGCTCGATCCTGATCATCGGGGCGGACGAGAGCCCCGAGATCCACCGCTACATCCAGAAGGGCGTGGTCAAGGCGAGCATCGTGCGGGATTCGATATGGATCGGCCGCGAAGCCGTCAGCGCCTTCTCCCGCAGCAAGGAGAACGGCTCGGCGCTGCCTCCGGTCGAGGCCGGCTATTCCGTCAGTTCCTCCAACGAAGGTGGCCGGTGATGCTCGGCACGGTCCGGCTGAAAATCATCGCGAACTGCACCCTGGTCCTGCTGATCGTCGGTTCGGCGACCTTCTACACCGGCCTGGCTTCCTCCCAGCTGGCCCGCAGCGTCGTCATCTTCTTCCGGGACAACCTGCTGATGGAGGACCTCCGCCAGGACCTGGATCAAACCGAGGAGGGGCTCACCGGCTACCTCACCGCCAAGAGTTCCGATTCGCTGAAGGACTACATCCGGAATTCCAGCAGGCTGTCCGAGCACGCCTTGAAACTGAACCGCGCCATCCGGACGGATGACTACCTTCTGCTGCAAAGGGACCTCGCGGGCACCATCGACGCCTACCTGGAGGACGCGAACGCCAGCGTCAGCGCCAAGCGGGGGCGTGACGTGAAGGGATACAGCGACCGCTTCGAGCTTTCCCTGCGGGATGCCGAACTTTCCCGCCTGCTCATCACCCGGATCGAGGGCATATTCATTTCCGATTCGCTGAAGGCCTTCTCCGGGTTCAACGCCAGGATCTCCAGCCTGCTGGCCACCAACGCCGTGCTGGTCGCGGCCGCGACCTTCATGGGGCTCGCGCTCCTGGTGGCCTTCTCCTACAAGCTGACCAGACCCCTTTCCAGGCTCGCCGAGGCGGCCATGGCCGTGGGCCGGGGCGAGTACGACCATGAACTGCCCGCGCCCGAATCCAACGACGAGATCGCCACCACCACCGCCGCCTTTTCCTCCATGCAGGCCAGCATCCGGCAGGCCTTCGAGGAACTCAAGTCCAAGTCCGAAGTGGAAAAGCGGCTCATGGAAGAGCGGGTGCGCGTGCTCGACATGGACCACAAGCTCAAGGCTTCGGAACTGCTGGCGCTGCAAACCCAGATCAACCCGCACTTCATGTTCAACACCCTTTCGGCCGGCATGCAGCTGGCGCTCTCCGAAGACGCCGAACGAACCGCCGATTTCCTCGAGACGCTGGCAGTCTTCATCCGCTACGCGCTCCAGCCGCCGTCCCGCCAGGTGGAGGTGGCGGACGAGATCGAATGTGTCGAGCGCTACATCTGGCTGCTGCGCCTGCGCTTCCTGGACCGCTTCAAGTTCGAGGTGCATGTGGACGAGGAGGCGCTGCGGGTCCATACCCCCGCCCTTCTGCTCCAGCCCCTGGTGGAGAACGCGGTGACCCGCGGGCTGAAGGACCGCGAAGAGGGCGGCACCGTGCGCGTCTCGGTGCGGCTGGCGGGGCAGGAGGCGATCCTGACCGTGGAGGACAACGGGGATGGCATGAGCGAAGCGGAGATCCAGCGGATCCTGCGCGAGGAACCGGGCCAGGAAATCCTTCACACGGGCGGTATCGGCTTGCGCAATGTCATCCGGCGCGTCACGCTGGCCACCAATGGTAAAGGGCACGTGGAGCTGATAAGTCATCCTGCCCAAGGCATGTCGGTCCGGATTCATCTTCCGGTGGGGGTGGAGTCATGAAGCGGATACTCATTGCGGACGACGAACGGCACGTGATCGAGGGCATTTCCCAGATCGTCAAGCGGGATCTGGCGGATGAATTCGAGGTCGTGGCCTCGGCCTTTTCCGGCCGCGACGCCATCGAGAAGGCCTCGTTGCTGAATCCCGACATCATCCTCATGGACGTGCGCATGCCGGGCCTGTCGGGGCTGGATGCCATCAACGAGCTGCGCCGGCGCGGATCCCTGGCGACCTTCATCCTGGTGACCGCCTACGAGCGTTTCGACATCGCCAAGAACGCCGTGGCCCTGGGGGTCATCGACTACCTGCTCAAGCCCGTGGCCCGGGACAAGCTGGCCGCCTCCCTGCGCGCCGCCGCATCCTACCAGGACCGGCGCAACGAACTGGAAACCCGGGAGATCGAGTACCGGGAACGGGAAGAACGGACCCGGATTTTCGTGGAGGCCGCCTTCCTGCACGGGATCATGCTGGGCGAGCGGTTCGGCGATGACCTCGCGGGCTATTGCACGGTGCTGGGCATCCGGGAGACCTTTGCCGTCGTGGCGGCCGCCGCCTTCCTGCCGCCGCTCGGGTTCCCGGATCCGGAGGCGGAGGTGCAACGGTTGCATCAGCGGTTCCGGGCGAACGTGCACTACAAGACCAAAGCCTTCGCCGGGCCGCTGGTGGCCGGCCACTCCCTGCTGCTCCTGCCCCTGGCGGACCAGACCGCAAGCCAGGCAGCGCTGGAGGATCTCAAATCGATCATCACCGAGGCCCACGAAGAGGAACTGGCCAAGGGCTACTTCCGGGTGGGATTCAGCCCGGCCAAGCCGCTCACCGAGGCCGCCGCCGCCTGGACCGAAGCGCTGCATGACCTCCTGGACAAACGTCCGGGCAACGGTGCGGCCCGGACCACGAAAAGCGACAAACCCTTCGAAGACGATGATGCGTTCCTTGAAGCCCTGCTTGGAAACTCCGCCGAACATGCCAGGTTCGCCCTGGAGCGGCTGCTGGAGCCGCTGCGGGACCAACCGGACCCGGCCATGGCCGATCGCTACCGGATCATTTCCCTGTTCTGCACCAGCTATCGTCTGCTGACCCGGCGCGGCAACCTGGATCCCGCCGTGGTCTTCAACTGGTTCGACATGGAGGACCTGCGCACCGCCCCCAATGGCCAGGCATTGGACCTCGCAGCCCGGGCCCGGTTCTCCCAGCTGCTCGGCACCATCGAGCGCACGCCGCGCTGGTCGCCTACCGTGGCCAAGGCCATCGTCTACGTGAAGGAGAATTTCGGCGCGCAGATCAGTCTCGAACAGGCCGCCTACTCGGTCGGAATCTCACCGAACCGGCTGTCGCGGCTGTTCTGTGAAGAAACCGGCAACGGCTTTTCGGATTTCCTCATCGATTACCGCATCGAACGGGCCAAGGAGCTGCTGGCCAGCCCAGGCGCCAGCATCAAGCAAGTGAGCATGTTCTGCGGCTATGCCGATCCCAACTACTTCTCACGACTCTTCAAGAAGGTGACCGGAATCACCCCCAAGGCATTCGCTTCTGTCGCGACGGAGGCGGCCGATGCCTGGTCGTGAACCCGGTTGGCGGCAGCGTCTGCCCCTGGGCAAGGGCAAGCTGCTGGTGGTGTGTATGTTCCTCGCCTGTATCCTCGGCGGGGGGATCCTGGCCTGGCGAGCGAGCCATCGGCACCACCGGTTGCGCCAGGGAGCTGTCCCGGTCATCGGTTTTTCCATGGACTCCCTTGTGGTGGAGCGCTGGCAACGGGATCTGGACATCTTCCGCCGTTCCGCCCAGGAGCTTGGGGCCGAAATGATCCTCAGGGTCGCCAACCAGGATCCGGTGGTCCAGGAGAAGCAAGTACGTGAACTCATGAAGCTGGGGATCGACGTGCTGGTCATCGTACCCAACGACGCGGACCAGCTCAGTGCGGTGATCGCCGAAGTGAGGGCGATGGGCATTCCCGTCCTCAGCTATGACCGCCTGGTGCGCCGGGCCGGAGTGGATCTCTACCTGTCCTTCGACAACGAGAAGGTGGGCAGTCAGATGGCCGAAGCGCTCGCCCAGGCGGTGCCGTCGGGGAATTATGTAATCATCAACGGTGCGAAGAGCGACAACAACGCGGTCCTGCTCAACCTGGGCATGCACCGCGTCCTGGACCCCCTGGTGGCCGCCGGCCGGGTCCGCATCATCGCCGAGATCTGGCCCGGTTCCTGGGACAGCGGCGAGGCCAAGGCCAGCATGGAGGCCATCGTCGGCCGCAACCGCGACATCGGGGCGGTCATCGCCGGCAACGACATGCTCGCCGAGGCGGCCATCAACGTCCTCACCGAGAACCGCCTCATCGGCAAAGTGAAGGTTGCCGGCCAGGACGCGGACCTGGCGGCCTGCCAGCGGATTGCCGAGGGCTCCCAGTACGCCACGGTCTACAAGCCGATCGACCGTCTGGCGCTCAAGGCGGCCGGCTTCGCCGTCATGCTCGCCCGCGGCGAACCGCTCGGGGTTGATGCGTTCATCAATGATGGCGCGGCTCAGGTGCCCTATGCCCGGCTGGAAACCATCCTGGTGACCAAGGACCTGCTGACCGCGACGGTGATCAAGGACGGCTTCCACACCGAGCGGGAGGTCTATCGCAACGTGCTCCAGTGATGCCCTGATTCTGGACTTTGGCGGGGTTGCCCCTGAGTAAAGTGCTAAATGGTCTGGATTCCTGAGCTGGCGTTTGCAAGTGCAGGGTTTAGCGTAATCTTTCCTGGTGTGGGCTCAGCCAGCGGGCGGGAGGATGAACCGAATCCACGAACCACGTGTCACAAACCAACCATCTCTAGATCCGGAGGCCCTTATGAAAAAGGCTATCGTGATTCTTTGTGCTGCCGCTGCCCTGGGTGGCGGCGCCGGTTATGGCGCTGCGCCCAAAGCCAAGATCGGCCTATCCTTCTCGGATTTCGCCACAGAGCGCTGGGCTCGGGAAAGAGACGAGATGACCCAGCTGCTCCAGAAGGCCGGGTTCGATGTGCTGTCCCAGGAAGCGAACCACGATGCCAAGCTCCAGAATGACCAGGTCAAGAACATGGTCACCCAGGGAGCCAAGGTCATCATCGCCGTCGCTGAAGATGGCGACGCGCTGGCGACGGCCGTGGACGATGTCGCGAAAAAGGGCGTCAAGGTCATCGCTTATGATCGTCTCATTAAGAGCGCGCATATCGCCGCCTACGTCTCCTTCGACAACGTCGATGTGGGCCGGAACCAGGCCAAGGGCGTTCTCGCCGTCAAGAACTCCGGCAACTTCGTCCTGATGGGCGGGAGCCCGACCGACAACAACGCCCACCTGTTCCGCCAGGGCCAGATGGAAGCCCTGGATCCTTTCATCAAATCCGGGAAGATCAAGGTTGTGGCAGACCAGTGGGTGGAAAACTGGGATCCCGCGAACGCCAAGAAGCTCATGGAGAATATCCTGACCGCCACCGGCAAGAAGTTCGACGCGGTCGTCGCCTCCAACGACGGCACCGCCCTCGGCGCCCTGGAAGCCATGAAGACCGCCGGCATGGCCGGCAGGGTGCCCATCTCCGGCCAGGACGCGACCGAAGCCGGCTGCAACTCCATCGCCAGGGGTGAGTTGACCGTCACCATCCTCAAGGACACCCGCAAGCTGACTCCGCTTGCCTGCGAGCTCGCGGGTAAGCTCGCGAAGGGTGAAGCGCTGACCGGGCTCAAGCCCACCTCCCTGGCCTCCCTGACCGGCGACAAGAACATGAAAGGCAATGTTCCCTGCCAGTTCCTGCAGGTCTTCCAGGTCACCAAGGCCAACGTGAAGAAGCTGGTGGTCGATTCCGGCTTCCAGACCTACGAGGGTGTCTACAAGGACATCAAGGACGCGCCTGCCAAGTAGTTGAGTCGAATCTCGACGCCACGGAAGCGGGCTGGTTTCGGCCGCCCGCTTCTGTTTTGATATCAATCCAGGAGCAGTTGCGATGGCACAGGACGTGATCCTCGATATCTCCGGCGTCTCCAAGACCTTCCCCGGCGTCAACGCGCTCACCGAGGTCAGCATCCAGGTGCGGCGGGGGGAGATCCACGGGCTGTGCGGCGAGAACGGTGCCGGCAAGTCGACCCTGATGAAGATTCTTTGCGGGGTATACCCGCATGGCTCCTACACCGGCACGATCCAGTACGACGGCCGGGAACTCAAGCTGGGCGCCACTTCCATCCGCGAGGCGCGCGATGCCGGCATCGCCATCGTCTACCAGGAACTCACCCTGGTGCCGAACATGACGGTGGGCGAGAACATTTTCCTCGGCAAGGAGCCGCGCAACGGCGTGGCGATCGACTGGGACCGGCTGTATTCCGAGACCGGCGCGCTGCTCAAGCGGTTCAAGCTCGACCTCTCGCCGCTCGCGCTAATCAAGGATCTGGGCGTGGGCCAGATGCAGATGACCGAAATCGCCAAGGCCCTCTCCGAGCAGGCCAAGGTGCTGATCCTGGACGAGCCCACCTCCGCGCTGTCCGCGGCAGAGGTGGCCAGGCTCATGGAGATCCTGAAGACGCTCAAGGCGGCTGGCGTGACCTGCCTCTATATCAGCCACAAGCTGGAGGAATTCTTCCGGATCGCCGACACCGTCACCGTGCTCCGGGACGGCCGCGTGGTGACCACCCGGCCCACCAGCGGACTGGCCCTCGAGGAGATGGTGCAGCTGATGGTCGGCCGGGAGATGAAGGAGCGCTTCCCCAAGGGCGAGCGCAAGCCCGCCGAGGTGTTCTTCCAGGTGGCCGGCCTGCGCGCCCGCGACCCCGGCAATCCGGCCCGGGAAGTGCTCAAGGGCGTCGATTTCGACCTCAGGAAGGGCGAGATCCTGGGCATCGCCGGATTGATGGGTTCCGGCCGCACCGAGCTGGTCACCACCCTGTTCGGCGAGTACGGCCACCTCACGGCCGGAGCCATCCACCTGGACGGCAAGAAGATCCAGATCGGCAGCGCCCGCGAGGCGATGAGCTACGGGATCAGCCTGGTGCCCGAGGACCGCAAGGGCCAGGGCCTGGTGCTGGCCCAGACCATCCTGCAGAACATCAGCCTGCCCAACCTGGGGCGCTTTTCCGGCTTCATGCGGATCGACCAGGACGCCGAGATGGCCGAGGCCCGGGTCTTCGCCCGCAGCCTCTCGATCAAGGCAAGTTCGCTGCAGGTTGCGGTGGAGACCCTCTCGGGCGGCAACCAGCAGAAGGTGGTGATCTCCAAGTGGCTGATGTCGGAGCCCAGGATCCTCATCCTCGACGATCCCACCCGGGGCATCGATGTCGGCGCCAAGTACGAAATCTACAAGCTCATGAACCGGCTCGCGGAGAGCGGATTCGGCATCATCATGATCTCCTCGGAACTCGAGGAAGTGCTCGGGATGAGCGACCGGGTGATGGTCATGTGGGAGGGCCGCTCCAACGGGACCCTGGACATCGCCGATGCGAGCCAGGAGAAGATCATGGCCCGTGCGACGGGCATTGAACTGGCACAGGAGTCCGGACCATGTTGAGCAGCCTCGTCACCTTGTTCCAGAAGAACATCCGTTCCTACATCCTGATCCTCGCCCTGCTGGCCATCTGGATCGGCTTCGGCCTCGCCACTCCCGCCTACTATTCCGCCGACCACATCCAGGACATCCTGACCCAGATGGCCATCATCGCCATCATGTCGTGCGGCATGGTGTTCGTGATCGTCACCGGCGGCATCGACCTGTCGGTGGGCTACGGGGCCGGCTTCGTCTCCGTGGTGGCCGCCGCGCTGCTCTACTTCAACGTGATCTCCAAGCCCCTGGAGGCCCTGTTCCCGAACATGCCCCCCGGCACCGTGGAGGTGGTCACCGCCGTCATCACCGTCGTGCTCTGCATCCTTCTGGGCGTGCTGATGGGGGTATTCCAGGGCACCATCATCGCCTTCCTCGGCGTGCCGCCGTTCATCGCCACCCTGGGCGGCATGTTCATCTTCAAGTCCGGCATCCTGCTGGTGACCAAGGGCAAGTCGCTGTTCATCTCCTCGAACGACACCTACAAATTCATCGCCCAGGGGTTGCTGCCCCCGGTGGTGGGCTACGTGATGGTGGTCCTGGTGGGGGCGGTGCTGTTCACCCTGATCTTCACCAACCGGGCGCGCAAACAGAAGTACGGCATCGAGCTGCAGCCGCTCGCCCTGGATCTCGCCAAGGCCGGCTTCTTCACCCTGCTCGTGCTGGGCTACGTGCTGGTGGTGAACCGGGTGTTCGACCCAACGGCCGACCCCGCCGTGCGCGGCGTGCCGTTCCTGGTGGTGCTCCTGGCGATCATTGGTGTGCTGATGAGCTACATCTCCACCAACACCCGGTTCGGCCGGTACACCTACGCCATCGGCGGCAACCGCGAGGCCGCCCGGCTATCGGGCATCAACATCAAGAAATACATCTTCGGGATCTTCGTGACCATGGGGGCGCTCATGGGGGTGTCGGGCATCGCCCTGGCCGCCTACGTGGGCGCCGGCACGACAGGCGCCGGCGGCGGCTACGAACTGGACGTGATCGCCAGTTGCATCCTGGGCGGCACCTCCACCCTGGGCGGCGAAGGCACCATTTTCGGAGCCATCATCGGCGCGCTGATCATCCAGTCGCTGGGCAACGGGCTGCAAATGATGAACGTCAACTCCAACGTTCAGTACCTCATCAAAGGCCTGGTGCTGATCCTCGCAGTGTGGGCGGATATCTCCATGAAGAAGAAGCGGGCCTGAACCCTGTCTCAGGTCAGCGACTCCGACATGGTTCGCATCTGCACCTGGATGATCCGGGACCCGGCCGGCTGGGTGCAGGCGAACAGGATCGCCTGGGCCACGTCCTCGGCTTCCAGCATCATGGATTCCTTGACCGAGGCCTCGGTGCGCCCCTTGCCAAGGGCGAATTCGGTCTTGACCCCGCCGGGGCAGATGGTGCCCACCTTGATGCCGAAGGGCCGCAGTTCCTTGTCCAGCCCCTGGGCGAACCCGACCTGGGCGAACTTGGTGGCGCAGTAGACGGCTTCCCCGGGAAAGCCGTAGACGCCGGCCATGGAGGAGACCATCAGCACCAGACCGCTGCGCTGTTCGATCATCACCGGCACGACGTGCCGGCTGAACAGGAAGGTTGAGCGGACGTTGGAATCCATCATCTGGTCGTAGTCGTCGGCGCTGGTATCCACCAGGTTCTTGTAGTTGCCCACACCGGCGTTGTTGATCAGGATATCGATCCGGCCGAACGCCGCCCTGGCCTGGCTGACCACCTCGCGGGCGGTCGCTTCTTCGCGGGCGTCGCCGGCCACGAAGATGCCTTTCGCGCCCAACTGCTCCGCATCGGCGACCAGCTGCTCCAGCCGGTCCTGCCGCCGGGCGGTGAGGACCAGGTTGGCGCCTTCCGCCGCCAGGGCCCGGGCTGCGGCCTGACCGATGCCGGCGCTGGCGCCGGTGATGAGGGCCACTTTGTTTTCCAGTCGTTTCACCATGATCCGCTCCTTGAATCCCTCTTCAAAGTGATCCTTTTCAGGACCTCATTCCAGTGAAAACCGGGCCCCTGCCGATTTCGGCTACAAAATTTCCTATTTCCACCTGGAACGGTTCCGCCGGCCGTGCCCCCGGAATACCGGATTATCATGGATCCAGGAGAACCAGCATGCCAGAGGTCATCAGGGCAGGAAACGTGAATCCGGAGCTGGACCTGCAGCGCATCCAGGAGCAGGAAAGCCGGCTGCGCTTCCCGGCCTTCGACCAGAACACGGCGTGGCAGTTGGGCGTAGCGCTCAAGGCAAGGGCCGAAGCGCTGGGCCAAGCCGTGACCATCGAGATCACCCTGGGCGGCGCGACCCTGTTCTTCCATGCCATGCTCGGCACCACGCCGGCCAACGCTGATTGGGTCCGGCGCAAGCGGAATCTGGTCCAGTTCACCCACACCAGCTCCTATGCCACCGGCCTGGCGTTGACGCGGGACGGCATGACCCTGGAAACCAGCCTGGCGCTGCCCGCCCGGGACTATGCCGCCCACGGGGGCTGCTTTCCGGTGATCGTCACCGGATGCGGCTGCGTAGGAACCATCACGGTCTCTGGCCTGCCCCAGCGCGACGACCACGCCCTGGTGGTCGAGGTTGTGGCGGCGCACCTGGGTCTGGCCCCGGAAACGCTGGCGTTCTGAATAGCACCAACGGGCTCGGCCCGATTCTGGACTTTCGCCGGGTTGCCCCTGGGTAAAGTGCTAAATGGTCTGGATCCTGTAGCTGGCATTGGCAAGTGCAGCGATTAGCGGGATCTTTCCTGGTGTGGAATCAGCCAGGGGGCGGGAGGATAAGCCGTTGCGGCGTGTGTCGCTCTCGGCCGGTGGGCCATTGATTTTGTTCTTTTGGGGGGTCCCAATGAAGCGTTCTGGGGTTGTTCTGTCCGCTCTTCTGTTCTCAGCCGGTGCGATGCTCGCAACGGCGGCCGGAGTCGAGGTAGGTATTGTCCTGCCGACCAAGGATGAACCTCGCTGGATCCAGGACCAGACCCGGTTCGAGCAGGCTCTCAAGACGGCCGGCTACAACGCCGAGATCCTGTTCAGCCAGGGTGAATCGGCCAAGGAGCGGGCCAACGTCGAAGCCCTGATCACCAAGGGCGCCAAGGTTCTCATCATCTGCCCGCAGGACTCCGCCGCCGCGGCTGCGGCGGCCGATGAAGCCCATCGCAACCATGTCAAGGTCATCTCCTACGACCGCCTGATCCGCGACACCGCGTCGGTGGACTACTACGTCACCTTCGACAGTGTGCAGGTGGGCGCCGCCTGGGGCAAGTACCTCATCAGCAAGGCCAAGGGCAAGAACAACAACCTCTACCTGTATGCCGGAGCGGCTTCCGACAACAACGCGTTCCTGTTCTTCGAAGGCGCATGGAGCGCTCTGCAGCCGAAGATCGCCGACGGCACCTTCGTCGTGCGCAATTCGAACGAAGCCATCACCTATATGGGGAAGGCGAAGCTGACCCGCGAGGAGATGGGCAAGATCATCGGCCAGGTGACAACCAACTGGAACTTCAGCGACGCCAAGAGCAAGGCTGAAGCCAACCTGACCACCGCCAACAAGACCATGAAGGGCACCGTCTACATCTGCGCCCCGAACGACGGCACGGCGCGCGCCATCGCCGATGTGTTCGCGGTCGACAAGGACGTCAAGACCTATTACATCACCGGCCAGGACGCGGAAAAGGCCTCGATCCAGTACATCATCGACGGCAAGCAGTCCATGACCGTGCTGAAGGATGTCCGCTCCCTGGTCACCGACGCCATCGCGGCTGCCGTTGCCTACCTCAAGGGCGGCGTTCCGGCCAAGACGACGGTCTACAACAACGGCAAGGTGGAAGTGCCCGCCAAGCCGACCGCCATCGTCACGGTCACCAAGGAAAACGTCAAGGCGGCCATTGTCGGTTCCGGCTATTACCCTGCCAGCGATTTCAAGGGCCTCAATTAGAATTCCACTTCAAGTGGCTGGAGCCGACTTCAGCAAGCGTGGCGGGATGGCCCGTCGCGCTTGCTGAAGTTCCAGCGGGATGAGGCACCCACGGGGTCGGTCATGAGCACAACCATTCTAGAAATGAAGGACATCACCAAGACGTTCCCGGGCGTGAAGGCGCTGAGCAACGTCAGTTTCCAGGTCGCAGAGGGGGATATCCACTGTCTGGTCGGCGAAAACGGCGCAGGCAAGTCGACCCTCATGAAGGTGCTTAGCGGGGTCTATCCCAGCGGCAGCTACAGCGGCGAGATCCTTTTCAATGGCACGTTGCAGGATTTCAAGCACATCTCGGACAGCGAGCAGGCCGGAATCGCCATCATCTACCAGGAACTGGCGCTCATTCCGGAAATGACCGTGTATGAGAACATCCTGCTGGGCCACGAGATCCACCGGGGGTTCCGGATCGACTGGAACGAGACCATCCGCAAGGCGGATGAGATGCTCAAGAAAGTTCGGTTGAACGTCAACCCCGCAACCAAGATCAAGGACCTGGGAATCGGCAAGCAGCAGCTCGTGGAAATCGCCAAGGCCCTGAGCCGGAACGTCAAGCTGCTGATCCTGGACGAACCGACCGCCGCCCTGAACGAAGACGATTGCGAGAACCTGTTGAAGCTCATGGACGGCCTGCGCAAGGAAGGTGTCACCTGCGTGCTCATTTCCCATAAATTGAAGGAAGTCATCAAGATCGCCGACAAGGTCACGGTCCTCCGGGACGGCCAGACGGTCTGCACGCTGGACGCCCACCGGGGCGAGGTCTCCGAAGCCGCGCTGATCAAGCATATGGTGGGCCGGGACATCGAGGACATCTATCCCAAGCGAAACCATATCCGCTCCGGGGAGACCGTGCTGGAGGTGGCGCACTGGAATGCCCAGGTTCCGGGAGCCCAGAAAGCCGTATTAACCGATATCAACTTCAAGGTCCAAAAGGGCGAGATCGTCGGGTTTGCCGGGCTGATGGGCTCCGGCAGGACGGAGTTGGCCCGTAGTCTGTTCGGCAACCCGGACGGCTACAAACTGACGGGAGAAATGCGCTTCAAGGGCTTGAAAACCCGGTTCCAGAATCCCAGGGAGGCGATCCGGGCCGGGCTGGCCTATGCCACCGAGGACCGGAAGGGCAACGGGCTGATCCTGATCCAGGACGTCAAACAGAACATCACCCTAGCCAACCTCCAGGAAATCACCAAGAATGGCGTGCTGGACAGCAATGCCGAAATCAAGCTCGCCAACGAGTACAAAGGGGCGCTGAACATCAAGGCGGCCAGCGTCGAACAGATCGTGTTCAACCTCAGCGGCGGCAACCAGCAGAAGGTATCGGTGGCCAAATGGCTGTTCGTCAAGCCGGACCTGATGATTCTGGACGAGCCGACCCGCGGCATCGACGTCGGCGCCAAATTCGAGATCTACACGATCATGAACAAGCTGGTCGAGGAGGGCATGAGCATCATCATGATCTCTTCGGAGCTTTCAGAAGTTCTGGGGATGAGCGACCGGATCTACATCATCGCCTCGGGAAGAATCGCGGGCGAGCTGTCGATCGGGGAGGCAACCCAGGAAAAGATCATGCAAATGGCTACCAGCTACTGAGGAGATACCCACCGTGACCTTCAAGGATCTGCAGACCGAGGTTCGGAGAAACATCCGCGAATACGGGATGTACATAGCGTTATTCGTCATCATGGCGATTTTCACCATCACCACCAAAGGGGTGTTCATATCATCCCGGAATATTGCCAACCTGATGAACCAGACCGGATACATCGCCGTTCTGGCAGTGGGCATGACCCTGGTGATCATCATCCGCCATATCGATCTTTCGGTGGGCTTTCTGGCGGGTTTCCTGGGCGCGATCGCGGCCATCTCCATGGTCTCCTGGGGCTGGTCGGTCTATTCTTCACTTGCGCTGGTCCTGGTCCTGGGCGTTCTCGCCGGCCTGCTCACGGCCTTGCTGGTGGCGACGGTGGGCATTCCGTCGTTTGTCGCCACCCTGGCGGGCTGGCTGATCTATCGCGGCGCCCTGCTCATGGTCACCCGCGAGACCGGGACGATCATCATTCCCAATGAAATCTTCAATACCATCGGCAATGGCTATGTGCCGGATATTCTGGGCCGGATCCCGGTGCTGGAGGGGGTGCACAAGCTGACCCTGCTGCTCGGGGCAATCACGATCGTCTGGTCCAACTTCAGCGCCTTCAAAAGCCGCAAAAGCAAGGTCGCCTATAACTTTGAAGTCATGCCCATGGACATGTTCGTCCTGAAGCAACTGGTCATCGCGATCATCCTGGGATGCATCACCTGGGTCCTGGCGGGCTACAGCGGCATTTCCTGGACCCTCGTCATCGTGCTTGCGGTGGTGTTCATCTACGATTTCGTGTCGACCCAGACCGTGCTTGGCCGTCACATCTACGCGGTCGGCGGCAATCCGGAAGCTGCCGAATTGAGCGGCATCAGCGTCAAGAAAATCACCTACATCGTATTCGGCTCGATGGGTTTCCTGACTGCCATTTCAGGCATCCTGTTCGCTTCGCGGCTGCAGTCCGCCACCACCACCGGCGGCACCCTGTTCGAGATGGACGCCATCGCCTCCGCCTACATCGGCGGCGTTTCCGCCGCCGGCGGCGTGGGCAAGATCACCGGCTCCCTGGTCGGCGCCCTGGTCTACATGTCCATGACCAGCGGAATGAACCTGATGGGAATCGATATCTCTTCCCAGTACATCGTCCGCGGCGCCGTCCTGGCCGGTGCGGTGATCTTCGACGTGACCACCCGGCGCGGCAGCAAATAGGACGGGGCCCTCGCTACAGCACGTCCTCGGTCTCGATGGCACCCTGAAGTTCGATTTGGGTCGCCTTGGGGATCCGATGTGCTATTTTGTTCGTAAGAATGCGGGGATTGTGTGCATGACAACCTGGATGCCTGATCTCTCCAATTCAAGCCAGCCAACCTACCTGGCCATCGCTGATGCCATCGGCAACGACGTCCGGGCGGGCCAATTGCGCCCCGGCGACGCCCTGCCCACCCACCGCTTGCTGGCCGACCTGATCGGCGTCAATGTCAGCACCGTCACCCGCGCCTACCGGGAGGCCGCCCGCCGGCGCCTGGTCGGCGGCGAAGTGGGCCGCGGCACCTTCGTGCTGGGCGTGGCTTCCGAAGCCGCCCTGTTCGCCCTGCAGCACCGGCCGGAGGGCGGCGTGATCGATCTTTCGCTCAACATGCCGCCGGTGGCCCTGCGCGACCATGATCTGGCCAAGGCCATGGGCCGGATGGATCCCACCCAGGCGGCCCGGTATCTGCATTACCCCAGCCCCGACGAGGTCCTGGTGCATCGCCAGGCCGCCCTGGGCTGGCTGAAGCGGCGCGGGATCGACGCCGATCCCGAAGGCATCGTGGTCTGCGCCGGGGCCCAGCACGCCATGGACACGGCCATCAGCTTCTTCAGGGAACAGGAGGAACTGGCCTGCGAAGCGCTGGTCTATCCGGGCCTGAAGGCGGCGGCCCGGCATTGGCAGCGCCGGCTGCACCCGCTGGCCATGGACGAGCAGGGGCTGCTGCCGGAAGCGCTGGAAGCGGCCTTCCGGAGCGGGCTGCGGCTGGCCGTGGTCTCGCCCACCCTGCACAATCCCACCACCGCCACCATGGGCCTGGCGCGGCGCCAGCGGATCATCGAGATCGCCCGGAAGTGGGACGCGACGCTGGTGGAAGAGGACGTCTACGGCCTGCTCCCGGAAAACAGCCTCCCGCCCCTGGTGAGCCTGGCGCCGGAGCGGGTGCTCTACCTCACCGGACTGTCCAAGACCGTGGCTCCCGGGTTGCGGATCGGCTACCTGATGCTGCCGGGGCGGCTGCGCGAGCGCATGCGCGAAGCCGAACACCACACCACCTGGTACGTCTCCGCCCTGACCATGGCTTTGGCGACCCGCTGGCTGAACGACGGCACCGCCTGGCGCCGTCTGCTGGCGCAGCGGCGCGAACTGGCCGCGCGCCATCGGCTTTGCCAGGAGCACCTGGAAGGCTTCAAGTGGCGCGGCGAAGCGCACTGCCCGCATGTGTGGCTGGTTGCGCCGCCCGGCGGGTCGCCGGACTTCGCCAAGCGGGCGCTGGCCGCCGGCGTCGTGGTGGTGCCGTCCAGCGTCCTGGCCGTGGGCCGGTTGTCCGGGACGGATGGGATCCGTATTTCCATCGGTTCAGCTCCCGATCGCAGGACCCTGGCCGAGGGCCTGAACCGGCTCGCTCAATTGCTGGTTCGATATAATGTTTTATTATAAAGTGCTAAAAAGTCCTGAGGTTTCCAGCGGCATCTACCAACCGGTAATGCGAAGGGAGCAAGCGCCATGATCACCACCACGCTTTTACTGTTCCCGATCGCCATCGTGGTGGGGGTGATGGGCGCCATCCTGGGGTTGGGCGGCGGCATCTTCATCGTGCCGGTCCTGACCCTGCTGTTCAAGGTGCCCATGCGCACCGCGGTGGCCGCTTCGACCGTCTCCATCATCGCCACCTCCACCGGCGCCGCGGTGGCCTACCTGAACGACAGGCTCACCAACATCCGGGTCGCCATCTGGCTGGAGATGGCCACGGCCACCGGGGCCATGACCGGGGCGCTGGTGGCCGGCTACCTGAACCAGCGGTTCCTGTTCATCCTGTTCGGCATCCTGCTGGGTTATTCGGGCTACAACATGCTGAAGACCCGCGGCAAGGAGCGGACCCGCGCGGTGGTGCCGGACCGGGTGTCCAGGCGGCTCCGCCTGGGCGGCTCGTACTTCGACCAGTCCCTGGACCGGCAGGTGGACTACCAGGTGACCCACAGCATCCCCGGGCTGGTCATCATGTATTTCTCCGGTGCCGCCGCCGGCCTGATGGGGATCGGCGCCGGGATCTTCAAGGTGCCGGCCATGGACCAGGTGATGGGCCTGCCGTTCAAGGCCTCCACCGCCACCTCCAACTTCATGATCGGGGTGACGGCGGCCTCCGGGGCGGTGGTCTACTTCGCCCGGGGCGACGTGCAGCCCCTTATAGCGGGGCCGGTTGTGCTGGGGGTGCTGCTGGGGGCGGTGATCGGGGCCCGGTTGATGGTCCGGATGAAGGCCACCACGGTGCGCCGGATGTTCATTCCGCTGATCCTCTACACCGCCGTGGTGATGATCTACAAGGGAGTGGCGCGCTGATGAGCCAGGAAATCCAGGAACCCACGAAGGTGTTGGCGATCGAACGCATCCTGGCCAGGGTGCTGCGCCTCGGGTCCATCATCGCCGGCGTGCTGCTGGCAGCCGGGATCGGCGCCATGCTGTTCACCGGGGCCGCGTTCCCGCGCCAACTGATCACGGCGGGGCTGATCACCCTTCTCCTCACTCCGGTGCTGCGGGTGGTTGTGGCCGCGGTGGTGTTCTGCAAGGAACGTGACTGGCTGTTCGCCCTGTTCTGCCTGGTGGTGCTGTGCTCCCTGGTTGCCGGGGTGAAGCTGGGCCTGGTCGGGTAGGCCCCCAGCCATAACGCAGAAAAGCCCCGCAACGTGAGTTGCGGGGCTTCTTGATTTTTAACGTCGCGGCGACCTACTTTTCCACCTATGTGCAAGGAAGTATCATCGGCCCTCTGGAGCTTAACTGCCGTGTTCGGGATGGGAACGGGTGTGACCTCCAGGGTATAGCCACGACGAAGGGTGCAAAAAACGAAGGGTGATCAGGCGGCAATATCTCTCTAGCACTGCTTGCCGTGAATGAATTTGATTGATGAAAAGTCAAGTCGATGGACCCATTAGTATCGCTAAGCTCAACGCATTACTGCGCTTACACATGCGACCTATCAACGTGGTGGTCTACCACGGGTCTCATGGGGAGATCTCATCTTGAGGGGTGTTTCGCGCTTAGATGCTTTCAGCGCTTCTCACTTCCCGACATAGCTACCCAGCATTGCATTTGGAAACACAACTGGAACACCAGAGGTCAGTCCATCCCGGTC
>Ga0316230_1001871_pt1 | contig 19899 bp, 18 predicted proteins | sample TBH18025metaG_FD_206004 | JGI IMG/M metagenome (GOLD analysis project Ga0316230, IMG submission 206004) | Freshwater microbial communities from Trout Bog Lake, Wisconsin, USA - TBH18025 | ecosystem: Environmental > Aquatic > Freshwater > Lake > Hypolimnion/Profundal zone | place: USA: Wisconsin...
GGATAGACGTGGCTCTCGATACGGAAGCCCTGGTCCTCAGTGAGGTGCCAGTGGAAGACGTTGAGTTTTACGGCGGCCATGCCGTCGAGGGTGCGGAGGATGTTGGCGACGGGGAGAAAATGGCGTCCGGGGTCGAGCATGAGTCCGCGCCAGGGGAAACGGGGGGCGTCTTGAATGCGAACGGCGGGGAAGGCGTAGTGGTCGCCGTCGGGCTGGGCGAGCTGGAGAAGCGTCTCCATGCCGCGCAGTGCGCCGATGTCTGTCTTTGCGCTGAGGGAGATTTGATGTTCATCGATGGAGAGGGTGTAGCCCTCGTCCACATCGGGCTGTGGAACGGCATCGGATGTTGCGGTAGCCACATTGACGGTGAGCGTGGCTGGCTGGCCCGCGGGAGCGGGAGCCTTGGCCAGCATGACGCCGGTGCGCGTCTCAAGGCGGCTGACAAGGCGTACCGCGGCCTGGCTGAGTCGCTGGCCGGAGTTGCCCTGCAGGGCGTAGGAGAAGGCAGGCTCAATGCGCAGAGTGCCGGACTTGCTTTCCACGCTGGAGGGCAAGGGCATGAGCGTGTTGGCGGCTGGCTGAGCGGAGACGGAAACAGCAAGGAGGAGAATCAAGGCGGAAAGGTGCAGGCGAGCGTTCATTTTTGACTCCGATTGGTTTGCGAGACTATGGAAGACAACGGACAGGCATTTCTGGTCAGGCCGGCGTTCACTCCAGAGACTAAGAAAGCAGTACAGGGGCCTGAAGCGAATGGAGCGAGTCAGCCGCTGCTGCGCGGGGTTACCGAGTTGGCTAGTGGCTGGGTGCAGTGAGTGAATCAAATGCTTGCCCAACCGCTTATTCAAGTTCTTAACATGCAACACTGCAGATCGGTTGCGCCTTAGCGCGCGCCGAGGCGCAGCAGACTGAGAGCATTTTCGCGATAGACCTTGAGAAGGACATCGTCAGGAAGAAAAATTCCATAGATGTTCCATCGGCCCTGTCGCGACGCATGGGAAGGATACTCGAAGTATTCGTCGGCTGTCTCCAGGAATCGATAGTAGAGGCGGTACATCTCGACGTCAGGGAGAAGGTCAGCGCCGAAGAGGATGCGATCAGCATATTTGAGGAAGAACTTGCGGGCGGTGTAGGGCTGGCGGCCAAGCTCTGAGACGCGAGCGCTGATGTCAACGTAGAGATTGGGGTAGAGGTCGAGCAGTTTTGAAACGGCTGCGAGATCCTCGCTGCTCTCTGCCAGGTGCGCGCCGACGAAGATTGTTTTGGGGTGACGGGCGATGACACGGTTGCGCTGTTCAAGAACCAAGGCTTTGGGGATTGGCGAGGCCTGGAAGGCCCAGTCAGGATGGGCGGCCAACTCTTCATAACGCTCGTTGAACCGATCGATGGGAGTGAAGAAGGCGTCAGGGTCCGTGGTGTGGAACATGACGGGGATGCGCAGCTCAGCGGCCTTGTCGAAGATGGGAGCAAGGCGCACGTCGTCTATGCGGAGGAGATTGCCGGAGGCGTCGCGGACGGTGAGGCCGAGGTCTTTCCAGAACTTGATTCCGCAGGCGCCGTGTTCGACGCAGCGTTCAAGACGGTCCAGGGTGAGCTGAATGAAATCGGGGCGCTCGATGCCGGTCCAGTCCATCCAACCGATGGAGGCGAAACGGCTGGGAGCGGCGCGATGAAAGCGGTCCATGGTGTCGAGGGCGGCCTGCCCGGTACGCATGGTGATGTTTACGATCTTCTCAATGCCGCTGGCATCCATGACGCGGAGTACGTCTTCAGGGGCGAGCGAATCGAGGTGGTTGTGATAATCGATGACTGGAAAGCGGGGCCGATCGACGGTGTGAGCGGCTACCTTGAGTTGCGAGCGCGGGGCGAAGTCGCTGAGGCGACAATCGACCTCAGCCTTGGCGCTGACCATGGCGACAAACATGTCGTTCGGCTTTTCATCCTGAGGGCCCATGTTGACTCCATTTTCTCCCGTTGAGGAGGAAGGGCGGAAGAGTTCATCGGAGATAAGTTTAGTTCAAGGCGTATTACGCATTCAAGCTTTTTATTGCGTTTTATTTCTTTTAATATAAACTTGGCGAATCAGGGAGTGTGCCACTTCCATGGCTGCGAGGGATGCGCGTAGGGTGGTGGGGCGGGTTGTCTGAGCCATCATCATGGTGTGGCGGGGGAAGCCCTGGCAGTGGTGAAAGCGAAGAGGAGTGCAACGAAGATGCAAGATGCGAGATTGCGGCGATTGACAGCGAGGGCCCTGGCCTTGGCATTTTTGTCTCTGGCGGGCCTGGCTGGAAGTGCCGGGGCAGAGACGAAGAGCGGCTTTGAACTGCGCGGCGAGCGGATTGCGGCACGCTTCAAGATTGTGAACGGCGGGCTGAAGATTGCGGAAGTCCTGGACCGGAGGAGCGGGGCGAAGCTTGAGCCGGGGGAGGCGTTCAGCCTGAAGATGCGTGACGGGAGCGTGCTGGCAGCTTCGCAGATGAAGCTGAATGCGGGGCCCGTGGAAGAGCAGATTGCACCGGTTGCGAGTGCGCCGCAGGCTGCAGAGCGCGCAGCAGGACGACGGCTGTGCGCGGAACTGAGCACGGAAGACAAGTCCCTGGCGGTACACTGGTGCGCGGTTTTGCGCGCGGGCGCGAACTATGTGCGCGAGGAGGTTACGCTGCGGGCTTTGGCTCATGCGGCGGATATTGCCGAGGTGCGGATGTTCGACTTTGACGCTCCCGGCGCGGCGGTGGTGGGGAAGGTCCCGGGCTCGCCGATTGTGGCGGGGAACTTCTTTTTTGGATTTGAGTTTCCACTGTCTGCGAGTGTGGTGAAGGATGGGCGGGCGACATCGTTGCTGACGCGCACCCTGCCGCTGGCGGCGGGTAACTCGATCACGTATTCGTCGGTGATTGGGGTGGCGGCTCCGGGGCAGATGCGGCGGGAGTTTCTTGCGTATGTTGAGCAGGAGCGGGCGCATCCTTACCGGACTTATCTGCATTACAACAGTTGGTACGACATTGGATATTTCAGCCGTTTTGACGAGGCGGGGGCGCTGGACCGCGTGAATGCGTTTGGCGACGAGCTGGTGAAGAAGCGCGGCGTGACGATGGACTCATTCCTGTTCGATGACGGATGGGACGACCCGCTGACCCTGTGGCACTTCAATGCCGGCATGCCGAATGGATTCTCAAAGATTCACGAGGCGGCGGCGCAGCACGGGTTTGGCATTGGTGTTTGGCTTTCACCGTGGGGCGGCTATGGGACGCCGAAGAAGCAGCGGATTGCGGCAGGAGAAAAGGCGGGATACGAGACGGTGGAGGGCGGCTTTGCGCTGTCTGCGCCAAAGTACTACGAGCTGTTTGAGAAGACCTGCCTGGAGATGGTGGCGAAGTATGGCGTGAACCAGTTCAAGTTTGATGGGACGGGCAACGCGAGCACGGTATTTCCTGGGAGCCTGTTCGACAGCGATTTCTCGGCGGCCATTCATCTGATCGAGCGGCTGCGGCAGAAGGAGCCCAATATCTTTATCAACCTGACGACGGGGACGCTGCCCTCGCCGTTCTGGTTGCGCTATGCGGATTCGATCTGGCGCGATGGCGACGACCACGACTTTGCCGGAGTGGGTAGCTGGCGGCAGAAGTGGATTACGTATAGAGACGGGCAGACTTACCACAACATTGTTGAGGGCGGGCCGCTGTATCCGCTGAACTCGCTGATGCTGCATGGGCTGATCTATGCGCAAAAGGCGAAGCATCTGAACGCTGATCCGGGGAACGATTTTACGGATGAAGTGCATGACTACTTCGGCACCGGGACGCAGTTGCAGGAGATGTACATTACACCGGGACTGCTCTCGAAGGAGAACTGGGACGTGCTGGCGGAAACGGCGAAGTGGTCGCGGGCGAATGCGGCGGTGCTGAAGGATACGCATTGGATCGGGGGCGATCCGGAGAAGCTGGAAGTGTATGGCTGGGCTTCGTGGATGCCGGAAAAAGGGATCGTGGTGCTTCGGAACCCATCAGACAAGGCGCAGGATTTTGCGCTGGATGTGGCCAAGGCGTTTGAGCTGCCGGAACATGCGGCGCGGAGTTACAAGGCGCACAGCCCGTGGGCCGCGGATGAGAGAAAGTCTGCAATGGTATTGCGGGCTGGAGTTGTGAAGAGGATCCACCTTGAGGCGTTTGAGGTGTTGACGCTGGAGGCGGTAAAGCAGTGAACATTGATAAGTGAATGCCTGGGTTGGGCGGAGGAAGATCGTGTCGAAGGCTCTTGAGCAGTTGGCGGTGGCGTGGCATGCGGGGCGGCCGAGGGGGATTTACTCAGTGTGCTCGGCGCATCCGTGGGTACTGGAAGCGGCGATGGAACAGGCGCATGCGGATGGAACCCATCTGCTGATTGAGGCCACGTCGAACCAGGTAAATCACCAGGGCGGGTATACGGGGATGCAGCCGGAGGATTTTCGGCGGCTGGTGAGCGGGATTGCCGCTGTGAAGGGATTCGACGAGGCGCGGCTGATTCTGGGTGGAGACCACCTGGGGCCTAATCCCTGGCAGAAGTTACCGGCGGCGGAGGCGATGCGCGAGGCGGAACGGATGGTGGAAGCTTACGCGCGGGCAGGTTTCAAGAAGATCCACCTGGATGCGAGCATGGCTTGCGCGGGCGAGGCTGGTCCGCTGACGGACGAGACAATTGCCGGTCGCGCCGCGGTGCTGTGCGCAGCGGCGGAGAAAGCGAGCGGCAACGATAGGCCGGTGTACGTGATTGGCACGGAGGTGCCGGTTCCGGGCGGTGCGACGGAGAGCCTTACGCATCTGCATCCGACCAGCCGCGCGGCAGCGGCCAAGACGCTGGCGGTGCACAAGCGGGTGTTTGCGGAGAAGGGCCTTGCGGCGGTGTGGCCACGGGTGATTGCGCTCGTGGTGCAGCCGGGAGTGGAGTTCAACCACGACAGCGTGATTGACTATGACCCAGCGAGCGCGGCGCATCTGACTGAACTGTTGAAGACGGAAGACGGGCTGGTGTTTGAGGCGCACTCGACGGATTACCAGAGGCCCGAGTCGTACAGGCGGCTGGTACACGACGGGTTTGCGATTTTGAAGGTTGGTCCAGCGCTGACCTTTGCAATGCGCGAGGCTCTGGAGGCACTCAGCCTGATTGAAGCGGAACTGGTGGAGCCGGAACGCTGCGCGCGGCTGATGGATGTGCTGGAGCGCACGATGACGGAGGACCGCCGACACTGGGAGCACCACTACACGGGAGATGAGCAGAGCATGCGCCTGTTGCGGCGCTACAGCTATAGCGACAGGGTGAGGTACTACTGGAGCACTCCACGCGTGAAGGAAGCAGTGACAAAGCTGATGGAGAATCTGGAGCGGGTGGAGATTCCGGAGACACTGCTGAGCACGTTTTTGCCAGAGCAATATGTTGCAGTGCGCGCAGGGCGGTTGCGCGCAGAAGCTCATGCGCTGATTATCGATCGCATCCGGAAGGTGCTGCGCGCTTATGCGGATGGGTGTGGCGGGTAGGAGTTTTCAGTCCTACCCGCGCAAGTATCGTGTCAGACGCGAACGACTTCGACGCCGGCAGTGGTGAGGGCATCGATGTCTTGATCGCCGAGCTGGTTATCCGTGATGACCATGTGAATGGCCGCGGTGGGCGCGATGAGCGCCAGGCTGCGGCAGGTGAACTTGGTGGAATCGCAGACGGCGACGACGCGCGTGGCGGCGTTGACCATGGCCCGGTTGACGCGGGACTCGAGGAGGTTGGGCGTCATGACGCCGGTCTTGACATCGAATCCGTCCACGCCGAGGAAGAGAATGTCCGCATGAACGCCGTGGAGCACATCCTCAGCGAGCGGTCCGACGAGTGAGAAGGAATTTTTGCGCAAGGTGCCGCCGGTGAGGATGACTTCAAAGTCAGTGCCAGCCAGCTCAGTGGCGATGTTGACGGCATTGGTGATGACGGTGAGGTGGGCAAAGTGACGCAGATGGCGGGCGATTGCGGTTGTGGTGGTACCGGAGTCAAGCAGGACACACATGCCCTCAGACACGAGGGAGGCAGCAGCCCTGGCGATGCGCTCCTTCTCTCTTGACTGCTTCTGTTCCTTTTCACGCAGGGTTGGGTCGAGCAGGGAACTGCCTTGCGCGGAGAGTGCTCCTCCGTGTGTACGCCGGACCAGCCCCTTGGATGCGAGCTGGTCCAGGTCTTTGCGGATAGTGATACGCGAGATACCAAGCGCGTCAGATAACTGCGAGATAAGTACTCTTCCATCCCGTTGAATCAGAGTGAGTATGTGCTGGCGGCGCTCATCGATGAGCATATCGCTTCCGTTTTTTGTACCGGCTTGCATGTTCTTCATCCTGCCTTGTTGTAACTCATCATACTAGCAAAAGCCGGAGCGCTATTGCTTCGCTTCAACTGGGCCGTCGAGTATTGGCGATGCCTTGCCTTCAATGACTCTGCCGGGAGCGCCATTGAGGTCAAAGACTATTACATCGTTGGCGCCTTTCTTGAGCCATGCGCCGGGGAGGTAGAGCGTCTTTTGCGGTCCGATGTTCCAAGTGCGGCCGAGCTCATGGCCGTTTACCCAGACGAACCCCTTGGCAAAACTGCTGGTGTCAAGGAAGGTGTCGCCGAGGTGATCAACCTGCAGGACGCCGCGATAGAAGCAGGCGCCGGAGCATTGCGCGTTGGATTGAAAGGCCAGTGTTTGCGGGGCCTTCATGGGCAGTGAGATTATCTCCCATCCAGTAAGCGGCTTGCCTGCCAGAGTGACCTGCTTCGTGATTCCCTTGCGCTCGTTGCGCATGGCGGTAGTAAAGTTAACGCGGCCGGAGTTCTCAACAAGGATGTCCAGGCGGGTGTTGGGAGCCTTGAGATCGACGCTAAGATGACTCTGGCCGAGGCGGCGATCGAGCGTGCCGAGGAGATTTCCGTTGGCATAGATCTGGGCGTAGTCATGTAGTTCATCGAGGACGAGATCGCCTTGCGCGGGATCAACGACGGTGGTGCGATAGAGGATGTAACCGTAGGCCTGATCGAGATCTTCCATGGTGAGTAATTGCGGGGAAGTTACAGGGCGTGACAAAGTTCGCCAGAGCGAGACAGACGTCGTCATTTTTGTAGGAGAGATAGAGATAGTCGGATTAGTGGCCGGGACCGGAGGAGGAGTAACTCCGGTAGCCTTGGCAATAACTTCGCGGAAGAGGCTGTATTTGGCGGCGGGACGGCCGCTCTCATCAAGCGGAGAGTCGTAGTCATAGCTGGTGACGTCCGGTTCGTACTTGCCGCGGTTCATGTTGGCGCCGTTCATCCAGCCGAAGCTGGTGCCGCCGTGAAACATGTAGATGCTGATGGAATAGCCCTGGGAGAGGATCCAGGCGAGTTCCTCGGACTGCTGTTTGGCATTGGTGGTATGGTGCTTTTCACCCCAGTGATCGAACCATCCGGCCCAATACTCGCCATTCATGAACGGGCCCTGGGGGCGGAACTTCTGGAGTGCGGCGAACTCATGTTTGGCTGCGCCGGGTCCAAAATTGATGACTGCAGGCAACTCAGGAAGGGTGCCATCCGGCAACTCGTCTGCACCGTCGGCAGTGTAGAGGAGCGACTTGTTGAATCCTGCGTCGAGGATGGCGTGGTGAATCTGCTCCATGTATTCGTGGTCTTTGCCGAAGGATCCGTACTCGTTTTCAACTTGCACGGCGATGATGGGTCCGCCGTTTCCGATTTGCAGGGGCGCAAGTTCCTTGCCGAGGCGATTGAGCCAGCGCTTGGCAGGCTGCATGAATAGAGGGTCAGAGCTGCGGACGACGATGCCGTGCTGCTTGAGGAGCCATGCGGGGTAGCCTCCCCACTCCCACTCAGCGCAGACATAGGGGCCGGGGCGGAGGATGACGTAGAGACCTTGGGCTTGCGCCTCGCGGATGAACTCGGCGACGTCATGCTGGCCGGTGAAGTCGAACTCACCGGGCTTTAGCTCATGCTCGTTCCAGAAGACATAGGCGGTGACGGTGTTGAGGCCCATGGCCTTGGCCATTTGCAGACGCGCGCGCCAGTACTCGCGGGGAATGCGCGGGGAGTGCATTTCACCAGAGATGATCTGGAAGGGCTTGCCATCGAGGAGGAACTTGCCGCCTTCAACGCGGAAGGAATGGGGCGCGGGGGCAGTCTGCGCGGTGGATGTGGCAATGAAAACAAGAGCGAGGGCGGAGGCGAAGATCAGCTTGATGGCAATTTTCATGGCGTGAGAATGCCCGGTGGTGGAGTGGGCTAGGGCTCCCTTTCAGTTAGTGCGATGCTCAGGCCGACAAATGTGAGCGCCCAAGGTCGTTGTTGAAATCCGAAGCTTACGACAAAAAGAAATCTGCAGCGTGATGCACGGAGCATGATTCAGCGGCATGCGCTGGAACGGAAGCCGCGACCTGTTGGCGATTTGGCGCAACGCACCAATGATAATTGGCGAGCACGGGCTTGTTCAGCGAGTTTGTGCGACAAATTCGCGGGTCAGTATCGGGTCGCGGAAGGACTCGGTTCCGCCGGGGCGCTGGGTAGAGAGTGCGGCGGTGCGGTTGCCGAAGGCTGCGCAGGCTTGAGGCGACTCACCACGGAGGAAGGCGGCCAGAAATCCAGCGTTGAAGCTGTCTCCGGCACCAATGGTGTCAACGGGAGTGACTGGCTGCGCGGGGACGAGCCAGCGCTGGCTTCCTTTCTGCACGAGCGATCCGCGCTTTCCGCATTTGACGGCTACGAGCGGGATGCGGGCGGCCAGGACTTCAATGGCGCTCTCGGGGTCGGATTTCCCGGTGATGCGGCAGGCTTCGTCGTCGTTGGGCAGGAAGATGTCGACGATGCCGAGCAACTCGTCAAGCGGCGGACCCCAGAGGTTGTCAGGGTCGTCGTTCGTGTCGAGCGACAGGGTGAGACCTTCAGCCTTGAGTTGCCGGAAGACGGCAGGCAGATGGGGCTGCAGGGCTTTCAAGAGGAAGAGCGAGGAGAGATGGAAGTGACGGCCGGAGGCAAGGTACGTCATGTCGAGGTCTTCCGCGGACATCTCGGCCATGGTTCCCGGATAAGTGAGGATGTGACGCTTGCTCTCATGCGTGAGCAGGATCGTGACGCCGGTGGAGGGTCCGCCGGTGACGCGCTTGACGCAGGCGAGATCGACGCCTTTCTCGGAGAGGCGATTGAGGGCAATAGCTCCAAGCGGGTCGTCCCCGAGGCGGGTGATGAAGCCCACGGAGAGGCCGAGCGCGGCAAGGTTGTGCGCAAGGATGGCCGAGGAACTGCCGAGCGTGAGCTGAAAGGCGCTGGCCATCAATTCACGCTCCAATGGCATGACTTCAGGCAGTCCAGAGAGGATGAGGTCAAGGTTGATCTCACCGGCGATGGTGACATCGAAGCGCTTCTTCATTTCGTTCTATCCTGCGATGGTGACGACACGGCTGAGATTTCTCGGAGAGTCTGGATTGAGCCCTTTGCGTAGTCCCATGTAACTGCCGAGCAACTGTCCCCAAACAATATAGACGATGAGGCGGGCCAGCTCAGGGACGGGCAGAGCGAGTTCAATAGCAAGATCAGCGGAGGCGCGAACCTGCGGCGAAATGCTGTTCGCGATGGCCAGGGTGCAGGCACCGAGCTGCTTCATCTCAAGCAGGACAGCGCTTTCTTCAGCGTTGCCGGACTCCGAAAGCAGGGCACCGACGAGAACATTCTCAGAGACGATGGACTTGGGGCCGTGGCGGAATTCGAGGGTGTGGAAGAATTGCGCGTAGCTGGAAGATGACTCCATGACCTTGAGAGAGGTTTCAGAGGCGATAGGGTAGAGCGCGCCTTGAGCAAGAAAGGCGACGTCGTCAAAGGAGCGGTGGGAGAACTGCTCGACCTGCGGCCCGTAGACGGGAAGCAGCACGGCGAGGGCGGCAGGCAGCGTATGTAGAGCGTCAAGAAACTCCTGCTGGCTGGCGATGCGCGCGGCAACATTTTGCAAAGCCATGAGCATGGAGGTGAATGAAGAGGTCATCACCGTGCTCTCTTCCGTGACGGGAAGCTTGAGGACACGGGGCGTGAGCTGGGCCAGTTCATTGCCGTCGCAAGTGACGGCTAGAAACGAGATGCCGCGGCGATTGAGGACTTCAGCAACTTGCAGAACTTCAGAGGTATGTCCGGAGCGCGAGATGAGTACTGGAAAGATCGACGAGGATTCCGCAGGGATAACGAGCTTTGGGAAGAGAAGAATCTCAGAGGCAGGTATGGCGTGGGCTAGTATGCCGGTCAGCGAAGTGAAGGAAGCCGCTGCGGCCTGGGCCAGATAGTAGCTGGTGCCACAGCCAACGAAGATCCACTGGTGCGAGAGAGGATGCTTGTCTCCGACGAGCGGGTTGATGTCGAGGGCGTCCAATGCCTGAAGGCAGCGTGTCCAAACCTCAGGCTGGCCATAGATTTCGCGAAGAGTTGTTGCACCGGGTTCCATTAAGCCTCCATTGGGCAGGGGCGATTTCTGGAGGGAAAAACGTGAGAATCCCATTCCAGACGCCGGAAAACCGGCACTTGCAAGGCCTGCCGCGCCAATTCCGCAAGTAAAAGCAAATACAGTATATGGTTAAAACCAATATAAAGAAACTAAAAAATACATACAAGGCAATTCAAAATTGGATTTCGCACTCTTCCGGGTGGTTGAGAAGAGGGGGAGGGGGAGTCGGTTGTTGGGCCCCTCTTGATTGTCGAAAGAGCAGTTGCAGACAAGATACGAGTGTATAGCCTGTTTTGGCCAAGGAGGATTGCGAGGGGGGAGCAGTGGACGTTAGACATTGGAGAGAGCAGGAGAATTGGCGTAGTAGACTTGCCCTTTGAGCCGGTCTGCTTTGCAGGCCGATTTGAGTGCCAGGTGAAGGAGATTGCAAGATGCAGATAGTCTTTGCCGCATCAGAGTGCGTACCGTTTGCCAAGACCGGCGGACTGGCCGACGTGGTGGGCGCGCTGGGGCCGGAACTCGCGAAACTAGGGCATCGTGTAACGGTGTATCTGCCTCTCTATGCGCGGGTGCGGCGGCACATCGAGGGTGAGTTGAAATACGCAGTGCGGTCGATCACGATCCCCTTCGAGCATTACAACCGCTTTGTGGGTATCGTGGACGGTGGCAGGCGGGACGGGGTGCAGTTCTACTTTGTGGATTGCCCGGAACTGTTTGACCGGCCGGAACTCTACGGCACCAAGGGCGGTGACTATCCAGACAACGCCGAACGCTTTGGACTATTTTGCCGTGCCGTGCTGGAGGCAACGAAACAACTTGGCGTCCCGGATGTGTTTCATATCCATGACTGGCAGGCGGCGCCGATTGCAATCTACCTGCGGACGGTGTATGCGGCGGACCCGCTGCTGAAAGGCGCCGGGGTTGTGCTGACGATACACAATGCGGGTTACCAGGGGAGATTTCCGCCGGTGACAACGGAGCGGCTGCTGCTGCCCTGGGATATCTTCACGATGGACAAGGTTGAGCAGTTCGACGACTTCAATTTTTTGAAGGGCGGGCTGGTGTACTCAGACATTTTGACGACGGTGAGCCGCAAGTATGCGGAGGAGATCAAGACGGCGGAGTTCGGCGAGCACCTGGATGGTGTGCTGCGGGGACGGGCGGCGGACCTGCGCGGGATTTTGAACGGCGTGGATTATGCGCAATGGGATCCAGCGACGGACAAGAACCTGGCGGAGCACTTTACGCCTAAGGACTTGAAGGGGAAGCAAGCGTGCCGGGCGGACCTGCTTGAAGCATTTGGACTGGAGAAGGTTCCAGAATCGACGCCGGTGATCGGGATCGTATCGCGGTTTGCGACACAGAAGGGCTTTGACCTTGTGGCGGAGATTGCCGAGGAACTGGCGGCGCGGGATGTGGCCGTAGTGGCGCTGGGTACAGGCGAGCCGCTGTATGAGAGGTTCTTCCGCAGTTGGGCTTTCCGTAGTCCGGGGAATGTGGCGGTGCAGATTCGCTATGACGATGCGCTGGCGCACAAGATTGAAGCGGGTTCCGACATGTTCCTGATGCCGTCGAAGTATGAGCCTTGCGGGCTGAACCAGATTTACTCGTTGAAGTATGGGACGGTGCCGGTGGTGCGGGCGACAGGCGGACTGGACGACACGATTGAAGAATGGGACGCGAAGGCAGGGACCGGGACGGGCTTCAAGTTCGATAGTTTGCTGGCGGTGGATCTGCTGGCTACCGTTGACCGGGCGCTTGAGGCATTTCGCAATAAAGCTGGCTGGCGGCGGCTGATGTTGAATGGGATGGAGCGCAATTTTGGCTGGGAGCAACCGGCGCGCGAGTATGCCGTTTTGTATGTGGAAGCGGCGCGGCGGAGAAGATGAAAGACCGCGGAACAGGGCGCAGGATGCCTTTTGATTTGCTATCTATGCATAGTTTGCAATGAGGTGAAGGTTAGTTATGAATGATCGGCAATGGAATGCGCTGGTTTCAGTTGTACGCGGAGAGTCAGTTCATCCTCTGCCAACGGCTTTTATTATCGATAGTCCGTGGTTGCCGAATTGGGCGGGCCACACGATTCTGGATTACTTTACCGACGAGCGCTGTTTCTTGGACGACAATCTAAAGGCCATTCAGAGCTTTCCGGAGACGATGTTTCTGCCGGGGTTTTGGTCGGAATATGGGATGTGCACGGAGCCTTCGGCGTTTGGGGCAGTCTCAATGTGGGGCGAGAATGAATTTCCATTTGCGAAGAAAGTTCTGCTATCGCCGGCGGATGTGGAGCGACTGGAAAAGCCAGACGTGCGCAAGCATGGTTTGTTGCCGTTTGTGATCAAGAGGCTGCAGCACCTGCAGCCGGAGATTGAAAAGTCAGGGCACAAGATTCGCTTTGCGGTGGCGCGGGGACCGCTGAATATCGCTTCATTTCTGATGGGCACGCCGGAGTTTATGGAGGCTCTGAAGACGGAGCCGGAATTGATGCACAGGCTGCTCGACATTGTTACGGAGTTTCTGGTGGATTGGATTGCGTATCAGCGTGAGATGTTTCCTTCAATCGACGGGATATTTCTACTGGACGACATTGTTGGATTTATCGGGCGGCGGGACTTTGAGACGTTCGGGCTGCCTTACCTGAAGCGCGCTTATAGCGCGGATGTGACGGTGAAGTTTTTCCATAACGATGCGCCCTGCAAGGCAAGCGCGCCTTTGCTGGAGTCGGTGGGCATCAACCTATTGAACTTTGGCGTTCAGCATACGCTGACGGAGATGAAGAGTTGGACGAACAACAGGATTGCGCTGATGGGCAATATTCCGCCGCGCGATGTACTGGCTGATGGAACGCCTGAGGACGTGAAACGCGCGGTGACGGAGATGTTGAATGCACTGGACGACCGGTCGCGTGTGATTGTGTCTTGCGGAGGCGGGATGCCTCCAGGAGCGCCAACGGAAAATATCAAGGCGATGATTGCGACCGTGGAAGAGGTGACGCGGTAGCTCGGTAGAGCTTGATTCTGGAATTGCTCTGCAATGTGCAGGGACGCAACCGCAGAGCAGTGCTCTGCGCAGGCTGGAAGCATGAGGTATCGGGCCCCTTATTGGCACTTTGCCTGGCGATTGCAGTTACGACCTGGTTTGGGAGTCAGAGGGGCGCGAGTTGGGACGATTTTGTACCGAATCTGGGGTTTCAGGGGTTAAAAACGGGGTTTTTGTGGCCTGAATATTACGAAAATGTGCAGTGAGGTGTTACTTGTTGGTTACTGGGGTGAACTGACAAGCTATTTAAAAACAGCGACTTATTGAAATTCATGGACTGAAAAAGTGGAGTTTTGCTGCCAGGGGTGGGGGTGTCAGGCGGATTTTCGCGGTGCCGGGGTGCGGAGGATGGTGCTATGGGCAACCTGGGCGGCGTAGAGAAGCTGGCTGCCCTTTTCCCTGGGGATGGCTCCGATGAGGATTCCGTGAGCGACACAGGCGAGGAAGGTGTGGATGTTTCCGGAGCCAAAGAGCAAGGGCATGGCTCGGCAGTAGGCCGCGGCCGCGGGCTTGGCGGCTTGCGCGTGCCAGAAGGTGTCTTCCTGGCCGGGTTCGATCTTTTCCTTTTGCAGGCAGGCGTCGTAGGCGCGCTTCCAGGCGTCGTTGCAACGGCGGAGTGCGGAACGGATCTGCCGGGCATTGGATTGGACACCTGGGCTGGGGATGGAAGCCGTCAGAGTGAGTTTCTGGATTGAGGCTGGGGTCATTTTTGGTTACTCCTGTATTGAGTGTGCGCCGAGAGGGATAAATAATCTGCAAACTGGTTGGGGGCGCAGAGAGACTGGGCAGGCACCCCAGGGTTGTTGCTTGCGGACCCTGTTCGCGAAGAAGAAGCGACGGGGATTGACGCCGGCTCTTTGGAGCCGGGTTGCTCGAAAATCCTGATTTTCAGGGTTATTATGCCTTCATGTTGCTTTCCCGACACAAAGCGTTATTTTTGGCGGCAATTGTGGTTTGCGCCACTAGCTGTGTATGGCCGCAGGACTCGCCGACCGCGCTGCAGATTGCCGAGCAGTTGGAGCGCCATGACCAGCAGCGCACGCGGGATCTGAAGCACTACGAGTCGCTGCGGCACTACGCGGTTGAATACCATGGGTTCTCTGCCGCGATTGCGGCCACTATGGATGTGCTGGTGAACTACGACTCCGCCGCAGGCAAGAGCTTTGCGGTGGTGTCGCAGAGTGGGCACAAGTTCTTGCTGGAAAAGGTGCTGAAGCGGGCCATTGACAGCGAAAGGGAGGCGTCGCAGGTGAAGGCGTCCACGACGTTGTCGCCGGCAAATTACAAATTTGAATTGGTGGGGAGCGAGAGCGTTGGCGGAAGGCCGACTTACATTCTGGAAGTGAAGCCGAAGACGGAGAGCAAGTTTCTCTATCGCGGCAGGGTGTGGGTGGACGGGGCAGATTTTGCGCTGGTGAAGATGGAGACGGAGCCGGCGAAGAGTCCATCGTTCTGGATATCGCGGACGCATATCCACATGACGAGCGCAAAGATTGGGAGCTTTTGGATGCCGCAGGCGGTACGCAGCGAGACCAAGGTGAGAGTCGGCGGCACAGCGGTGATGACGATTGACTATGGCACGTACAGGATCGACTCAAATGCGCCGCCGGGATAGGCCTGGATTGAGGCGAAGAGGCAGGGGCGTTTCGGGGCGCATGCTTCTGCATTCCATCCCCCTTGCTGTGTTACCGTTGCAGTTGAGCGTCCCTCAGCCGGGGCAGATTTTTGCCTGGTATGGATTGCCCCTTGTCCGAGAGGATTTTGGGGTGGTGGACGTATAAAGAGAATGCCCCAACAGCCGGTATCGACATCGACTTCGCTTTCCACGAGCCCGGCCCAAGCAGCCGGGAACACGGTGGTGCATGCGCCATTATTTCCAGCCCCGAAGGCAGCGCCGCAGCGGATTCCGCGGTGGCTGGAGAGGGTGGAACTGTTTCTGCGTGTGATGTTGCGGATGTATATCGGCCTGGCGGTTTGCTATGCGCCCTGGTGGCACCTGGTGTGGGATCAGAATCCGATTTTTGTCCAGTTCCCCACGCTTTCAATTTATGCAGCGAATGGCGCAGTGCGGGGAGTGGTTTCAGGACTGGGCCTCTTGAATCTTTGGATCGCGTACAACGACGTGATGCACCGCCGGGATGGATAAGCGATGAATGACAAGGGACAGGAAACAAAGAAGCCGGCAGAGGGTCCCGCCGCGATTCCCGGCAATGGCTCACCAGCGCCGCTGGAACGCGCGCCGCTGGCCTACGAAAACTCCTCATTTTTGAATAGCGCGGATGGGCGGCTTATCCGCATTGTGTCAGAGTACATTGAGCCGCTTGCACGCTTTCGGCACGAGCAGATTCAGGACACGGTGGTGTTTTTTGGTTCGGCGCGCTTTCGTGGCCGCGAAGAGGCGGACCAAGCGCTGGAATTGCTTGAGAACACCGGCTCGCAGCAGCTTGCGCCCAGCAACGAACAGCCTGCCAGCGGTATCGACATTGCAGCCGGCATTGCGAGCGAACTGCAGATGAAGCGCGCAGTCTCAGCCGTGCACATGGCCCGCTATTACGAAGATGCGCGACGCCTTTCACAGATGCTGACGCACTGGGCCAAGACCATTCCATCGCGGCGGCATCGCTTTGTGGTTACATCGGGCGGCGGTCCGGGCATTATGGAAGCGGCCAACCGGGGCGCTCACGAGGCGGGCGGGAAGACGATTGGACTCAATATCCGGCTGCCTTTCGAGCAGGCTCCTAATCCTTACATCACGCCCTCACTGAACTTCGAGTTCCACTACTTTTTCATGCGCAAGCTTTGGTTTGCCTATCTTTCAAAGGCGCTGGTGGTCTTTCCCGGTGGTTTTGGGACGCTGGACGAGATGTTTGAGATATTGACGCTGGCGCAGACGCACAAGCTTGCCAAGAAGATAACGGTGGTGATCTACGGATCAGAGTATTGGAAGAAGGTGTTCAATCTGGACGTTCTGGTGGATACCGGGGCAATTTCTCCGAAGGACATAGAACTGTTCCAGTTTGCGGATACGCCGGAGCAGGCATTCGAGATGCTTCGGAAGGGGCTGGAGGAGAATTATCTGAAGCCGGAGGCCGCATCGGGCAGGCTTGCCGAGGGCCAGCAAGCGGCTGCGGGGACGGAACTGATGGCTGGTTGGACGGTTGAGGACTTTCTGGGGCCGGAACTGGCCAAGACCAGTAAGTAGTTCGTGTTTGCTCCCTATAACGCAGGAATTTTCAGGGTTGTCCTGTAACTTATGTGGTTCCTCTATCAATTGAACCGTAATTCTCACCCTATTAACCCTCTATTTATCGACTGGCATGGATACTGGTTGCAGAAATCCGGGGAAGAGCGCGGATCAAGGAGCATTTATGCCCAGTTCCACCATCTCGTATCTCTGGCGTGACAAGAGTGCGCCCAAGGGCTTCAAGACGGGCGTTTCACTGCACAGCCACACCAACCAGTCGCATGAGACCCTTGATTTTCTAGCGAACTTTGGGAACCAATACCCGGTGATCCGTCCGCTGCTGGCGCGCATGGAGCGTCGTTCAGAGGAGATGCACGGGGTTCGGGTGGACTACGCGACCAGCTATTGGACTCCGCCGATGACTCCGAAGCTGGCGTTTGACCTGGAGAGCCGACAGATTGAAGAGCTGGATGTGGCGTCGATGGTCTCGATCTCAGACCACGACAACATCAACGCACCGATGCTGCTGCGGACGGTGCCGAGCGCGCGTCAGATTCCGGTTTCAGTTGAATGGACAGCGCCTTACGGCGGGGTACAGGCCTTTCACCTGGGCGTACACAACCTGCCCAGCGCCCGCGCGACGGAGTGGATGACGACTCTGCAGGAGTTTACCGCGAACCCAGATGACGTTCGCTTGACGGAGATTCTGGCGGCTCTGCATGCGGAGCCAAATGTGCTGGTGGTGTTTAACCACCCGATGTGGGACCTTTACCTGATTGGCGAGGACAAGCACCAGTTCACGGTGAACGAGTTTCTACAGAAGAACGGCAACTATCTGCATGCTCTGGAGTTGAACGGGCTGCGCCACTGGGACGAGAATCGCGCAGTGCGGCGGCTGGCCGAGAAGTGGAACATGCTGCTGATCAGCGGCGGCGACCGTCACGGCGTGGAGCCGAATGCAAACATTAACCTGACCAACGCGACGAGCTTTACGGAGTTTGTACACGAGATTCGGCGGGAGCAGAAGAGCAGTGTGCTGTTTATGCCGCAGTATGCGGAGCCGTGGAAGCATCGGCTGCTGCAGTCGACGATTGACGCGATTCGGAATTATCCGGAGTTTCCGCAGGGCTCGCGCAACTGGGATGAGCGGGTTTACCACGCGGATGCGAACGGCGTAATCCGCCCTCTGTGCGAGTTGTGGCCGAAGGAGTCTGCGCCGATGCTGATGCGCGGTCTGATTGGATTTGTGCAACTGATGGGCAGGGGACCAGTGGCCGGCGGTCTGCGCATGGCCTGGAGCGAGTCGCACCAACTGCGGCTGGCGCTGGGCGAGAATGACGGCTAGCGATTGATGCAATGACTGAAAGACCACCTCGCGTTGCCTATTTTCCGGACTCGTTCCATGAGATCAACGGGGTGGCTCACACGAGCCGCCACTTTGAGGCGTTTGCCCGGCGGCGTGGGCTACCGTTTTTGTGCGTACGCGCGGGGGATCGCGAACAGGCGTTTTGCGAAGGGGAGAACGTGTGGACGCTGGAGCTTCCGCGCGGCTTTCTGAGCTTTGCGCTGGAGAAGGATCTGAGCTTCGATCCCGGCTATCTGCGGCACATTCCGCTGATTGGGGAGGTGCTGGAGCGATTTGAGCCGGACCTGATCCACATAACGGGGCCGAGCGAGGTGGGGATGCTGGGAGCGGGGCTTGCCCACCACCTGGAACTGCCGCTGGCGGCAAGCTGGCACACGAATGTTCACGAGTACCTGGCGCGGCGGTCAGATTGGTTTTTGAGACTGCTGCCGGAGCGGCAATCGGCGGCCACGGCGCAGAAGATTGAAGATCTGACGATGGCGGCGGCCTCGATTTTCTACTCTGGCGCACGGGTGCTGTTTGCGCCCAGCCGAGCGCTTTGCGCACGACTGGCGAGCGCAACCGGACGGCCCTGCCACCTGATGCCACGCGGGGTGGATGCCGAGCTTTTCAATCCTTCAAAGCGGAAACGCGGGGTGGAGGATGAGGAGGTTGTGCTCGGCTTTGTGGGGCGATTGTCTGTGGAGAAGAACGTGGCGCTGCTGGCGCGGGTGCAGGAAGAACTGGAGAAGGCGGGGCATAGCAATTTCCGGTTCGTGATTGTGGGGCATGGCGGGGAAGCGGATTGGCTGCGCGAGCGCCTGCCGCGGGCGGAGTTTACAGGGGTGCTGCAGGGCGAGGCGCTTTCTGCTGCTTATGCTGGGATGGACCTGTTTGTTTTTCCGTCGCATACGGATACCTTTGGCAACGTGGTGCTGGAGGCGCTGGCGAGCGGGGTGCCGGCGATTGTGACGCCGGACGGCGGTCCGTGCACGATTGTGCGCGATGGCGAGACGGGGCGGATTGTGGCGGACGACGATTTTGCCGGCGCGGTTGCAGAGGTTCTGAGCGACCCGGCCAAGCATGCGCGGATGCGGCTGGCAGCGCGCGAGTTTGCGCTGACGATGGGGTGGGATGCGGTGTTTGAAGGGGTGTATCGAGCGTATGAGGGGATTCTGCCTGCCTTGAGTGAACGGTAGGTAAAGGCTGGTTTTCAGTTGTGGATTGGGGCGGTGCTGCTGGCTACTTGGCTTGCATGTGCTGAGCCAGACAATTGAACGGTCAGTGCAGTACCGCTGCTCGCGCCCAGAGTCTGCAGGGCGGTTGGCAAAGATTGCCAAGATCGGTTTTGTCTGGCGATTACCGGGAATCAGTCGGCTGAGCTTTGTGGTACCCCTTCTTACCTCGCGAAACTTATGCGCAGGCGGGTCTGGGTGGCTTTGGCAAAACGCTCCAGGGTGCGAGTGGATGGCAGAACCTTGCCGCTTTCGAGGCGGGCTATTACGGCTTGCGTGGTTCCCATCGCCTTGGCAACCTGCTCCTGCGTCATGTCGGCATCGGCCCGGGCCTTGATCATGGCCGATGCAAGGGCGAACTCCGCCTCCAGCGCATCGTAGGCCGCAAGGTACTTGGGGTCCTTCTTCCACTGCCTGAACGAGTCTTCCACGGGGATGAATTTCGTCTTCATTCGACCTCCTTTGCCTTTTTCAGAGCCTGGTTGATTTCCTTGCGCGGTGTCTTCTGGGTCTTTTTGGCAAAGACATGCACGACAACAATGCGCATGCCGATGGCGGTTACATAGACCGCGCGGGCGATTCCGCTCTTGCCCTTCAAGCGCATCTCCTACAGGGGTCCTTCGAGATGCTTCAGGTAGGGCTC
>Ga0316230_1001876_pt1 | contig 19864 bp, 18 predicted proteins | sample TBH18025metaG_FD_206004 | JGI IMG/M metagenome (GOLD analysis project Ga0316230, IMG submission 206004) | Freshwater microbial communities from Trout Bog Lake, Wisconsin, USA - TBH18025 | ecosystem: Environmental > Aquatic > Freshwater > Lake > Hypolimnion/Profundal zone | place: USA: Wisconsin...
AAGTAATTTTGTAAATACCCTCGGCTCAGTTGCCGCTTATGAAAAGACTACCAATGATCGCGAAGCAGCTGAGACTCAGGCCAAACTAGATGCTCAGCGTCTTTATGCATTAGTCGAAGCAGGGCAAGAAACGGTCCGCATTAAAGCGCAGGCTAGTGATATTGCTAAACAAAGTGTGGTTGCTAATCAAAAAAGCTATGAGGGCGGCGTGAAGTCTACAACCGATGTCTTAATTGCAATTGGCACACAGTTTCAGGCTAGAGTTGATTACGTCCAGTCAGTAACTCAGCAGGGAGCGAATCTTTTGAATCTTCTGCTCGTTAGTGCTGAAGATCCTGTGCAGGCTGTACAGCAGACTCAAGCTTTCTTGTTTAGAAAATAAATTGAATTTCAATCATTTTTTTGCTAAAAATGAAACTTTTCTCTAAAGTGCAAGTGAGTCAATTTTGCTCAGCCATTTTTAGCTCTGCAAAAGATTTGCAAAAAAAGATCCTAAAGCCACTTAAGCGTAAGAGTGAAGCTACCAAGCAACTAAATGAAAGTATTCATTTATTATTGGAAGATCGAAAGCGGCTGATGGATGAATTGGCAAAAATTCGGGCGCAAATCGAAACTGTCGCCAGCACCCGCCCCACTAATCAAGAGCCTGATTCTCGGCTATTCCAAGAAAGAGACGACGCACTGAATCAGGTGAAACAACTTCATTCTCGGATTGAATCATTAACAAATGAGCGTGAGGAGATTGTGAAGGATCGCCAGAGATTATGGGAAGAATATCAAAAGTTAGCCGAGTCGCGTGAGGAAATGCGTAAAGCACTTGAAGCAAAAGAAGGAGGCTCCGGTGTTTAGCTTTTTTAGGAAAAATGGTTCTACTGACCTCGAAAATGCAACCAGTGTAATTCGACTTTTAGAAGATGAGCGCACTATTCTTAAATCTGAGATTAAAGCGCTCGGTGATCAGATAAAAAATTTAGAGGACATACAAAGTGATGCCAGAAGATTTTCGGAAGATTATTTAGTCCTTAAAGAGCAATTAGCAAATGCAAATAAAGAAAATAATGATTTATTAGCGCAAGTTAAGCAATTTGAGCTTCACCAAGTAGCCCTTCAAAATCGTATTACAGAGCTTGAAAATGCTCTCTCTCACAGTGAAGCCTCATTTAAGCAAGAGGAATTGCAAGCTCAACTTCGTGAGTCTCAGGAAAGCAGGGAAGAGGTAGTGCGCGATCGTCAGCGTCTCTGGGAAGAGTATCAAAAGCTTACAGAATCCAGAGATCAACTGCAAATAAAGATCAATGAGCTTGAGTCAATAAAAAAACAGGACCACACTCCCGAAGAGCGTTCAGAGCTTGAACAATCCCTGTATGAAGAACGCTTATTAATCAACCAAATGGATTATGAAATAGGTGATCATAAGCGTGAAAATGCCCTCTTACAGATCCAGATTCAGCAGGCACAAGAAGAGCTAATTACTTACCAGCGTCAAATTCAATCCTTGCAGCAAGAAAGTAGTGCGCTAAACGCACGCTGGTCTAGACTTCAGCGTCGCATGCCAAATTACATTGATTTTGGCGGTCTTGAAGTAGTTCAAGTTGATTCTATTGGAGTCACCCCGCAAATCGTCTGGCGGGTAAGTGATTTTTTCCAAGCCGGCTTATTGTTGCCACAGTTTTACTTTAGAACAACCGCTCGGGATGGTATCGCTGGCATTGGTTTGGTAAATGATCTTGCTTCAATTGATGCTATTCCCGTTTTAGTGCCTGGAAATATTGCATCCTCACCGGAGCAAGTGGAATTATTTCGCAGTTATACAACTACTGAGTGGCAAAAGATTAATGCGGCATTGCTGGTCTTGGAGCAATTGGTCAATAACAAGGGTCTGGGGCTGGGTGAGGCTATTGCTGGGTTTGATTTTGGATTTTGGAAGCAATCTTTAGCTAGTCTCATTGCTGATATTCGAAGATTGCCGCAGTTATTACGTTTTGAGCGAGTGAAGCTAAAGCGGGAAATTCAAAATCCAGATTATGAGCATCTATGGCTGGAATTTTATGGACTGGAATTTGGTAACTACCGAAAGGCCAAGTTAGAGTTTCGCTTAGGGGCTGCGATGATTCAGCCTGGGGCATTTTCTCGCTTTCCTAAGTTAGAGTTTCCATTGGTGGATGGAGTTCATAAACCTTTTGAGAGTTGGTTTGCCGAGTCCTATGATGATCATGGCGGTAAATTTGAATTACGCTTTTCCTTAGACAAGCAAGCTTTTGATTTGATGAATTGGTTAAAACTCAGTCCCGATGATCGTCTATTGTTGCAAAGTTTAATTTTAGCGTTACCTTCTACCATTGCTAGTTTGGCTAAAGATAAGATAGCTATCCATCGGCCTTGGGAGCAGTGGGCAGATTTTGCAAGAGAGACCACTCAGCTATTTAGATTGCAGCTGCAAGCAATTGTGGCAAAAATGAAAGCCGAAGCAGGTGAGATGCCTGCTTCCGAGCCAGCGCTGGCGCAAAAAAAGAAAGGTGATAATGGTGAGAGTCAACATAAACCCATTAGTGTTGCTGTGGTCAAGAGTAGCAATACCTCTAAAGTCCCTGGCTTAGCAAAGGCTCAAAAAAAGCCCTCCCGAAATGCGGCTGCTAAGCGAACTGCAAAGACTTAATTAAGTTAGACGCTATTAGAATTTATGCTCACTGTCTTTGCCCAATACTATGTTCCAAAAAGTCCTTTGCGTCGCAAAGAGATTGACACTTGCTTTAAGAAGAATTTAGAAAATCCGCTCATCTCTAAGTTCATTATTTACTTTGAGAATGAATCGGATATGGGTTATTTTTCCGATAGTCCTAAACTTGAGAAGCGGTTTTTACCTGATCGCATGACTTATGGTTTTTGGTTAAAAGAAACCGATAAGCTACCGATTGGCACGCTCTCTATCTTAGTCAATTCAGATATCTATTTAACGGAATCAATTTCACATCTGTTGGTCCACCGCCAAAGCCTAGCAGAGCAAAAGCGCTTTATCGCAATTACACGCTATAACCCAGATCAAGGCAGTTTTACACTCAACAAAGATCCTCATTGGTGCCAGGATACCTGGGGGGTAGTGAAGGCGCCAACATCATTTCCGCGAGCGCTCCTACAGGAGGCTGCATTTGAGTTGGGGCAACCAGGATGTGATAACAAAATAGCCTATGTGATGCACAGCTATGGATATTCTGTGACCAATCCATGCCACAAAGTCAAAACCATTCACTTACAAGCCGATGATGGGCGCTCTTACGACCCTAAGATTAGTAAGTTGATTGGCCTGCACGCTTTTGTGCATCCTAGCGAATCGGTAGTTGAAGACTCTGCTTTGGAGTTTGATCTGTTAACCAGAAACTTACAGGACTTAGGCTCAATACGCGTTAATAATTGGATCAATAGCCGTAAGGATTATCAATTAGTAGCTGATAAATTGGAAGTTGGGCAGACCATTGTTCGGTCACGCAGAGGTATGTCTTCTGAGAGGTTGCCTGTACCTCGGCCAGTGGCTGTGAATTCAACTGAGGGCAATATTGACGTTGTAGATCAAGGTATTTACCCGCTGCTGGAGCATGCTGCTGCCCAGTTTATTCTCAAAAATGAATTTATAGCAGATCGCTATCGCTTGGTAGCCGATTTTTCTGAACGCTTTAAGGTGTATGCCGATACCGATTACCTCTATTTTTATGATCGCTATTGGCCGGTGGTTAAAAAGGTGGAGCATGCACAATTTCAGGCTGCTGAACTTAGTGATAATAGTTTTACTTTATTTGCCAAGGGTTTTATTCCAGCCTGTCTTGACTTAGGCCTCATCACGATTGCTCAAGAAATGCAATATAAAGATGATGTCTTATTTTGGCAATTTCCTGCCAAAACTGAAGCAGACGCATATGAAGTTCACCAAAGTATGGCAAGGCAAAATATTGACGAGGCTAAGAAACAAGTCAATCTCTATATTGGACTACCTTGGGCAACTTTTATTGATAAGACGCGCTATCCATCAGCTATCTTACATCTCTATACTTCCAGAGTTTCAGCCTTAAAAGAGTTCATACAGCAATTTGGATATGAACTTCAAGTTCATACAGTTTGTCAGCATATCAACTGGCAAAAAATTGTGCCATACATAAATCAGATTGGCGTTACTCAGTTATGGGTTTCCCACAAATCAAAGGGATTTGATGTTGTCGAGGTAGAAAATTCATCAGGGCAGATCATTAATCAGATCCCATTACATGCCTGGCCTTTGTATGCGGTTAATTATCGTGATGTCACAAGACGCTCTGGTTTAGTGAACAAAGCAATTAAAGATAAGTCGATATTCGCTTCATTTATTGGGGCGTATATGGGGCATTACCTGTCTGATGTGCGATTGAGATTACTAAAGCTTGAAGTGCTCACTGATTATGCAATTGAAATTAAAAATATGTGGCACTTTAATGAACAGGTTTATGAAAAACAGGTGCTTGGTAGCGCCAAAAATACTGAAGCTGGTGCCGCTAAGAAAGCAGAAGCAGTTCGCTATAACTCTATCCTTAGCGACTCGGTCTTTAGTCTATGCCCAGTTGGCGCAGGCTATAACTCCTTGCGTTTATGGGAGTCATTAGCAGTAGGATCTATACCAGTGATATTGGCCGATAATCTTGAGCTTCCAGATTTAAAACAAGTAGCGTCTCATTTAAATCTCACATGGCATGATGCAGTTGTGTTTCACGCTGAATCAGAACTAGAGACATTGGATGCACGCCTACGTGCTTATCTTCCGGAAGAGCTTGAGAGTATGAGGGCGGCTGGTTTAGCGATCTCCCAGACCATGGAGCAATTGACTTGTTTCGGTAAGTTGGCACCACTACGTCAATTCATTAAAGAAGTTGATACAGATAAAATATCTCCTAACCAAGCAATAGAGCAAGAGGCTATTGTGGTTGTTGACCGCTTTAAGGATCAGCAAATCCATATTGTTGGCGCTACTCAAAGTATTTTTAATGGCATAAATGACATTAAAGCAGCACAATTTAAGGTGGGGTCTGATGTACTAACAGCAATTATTCATTTCGATCAAGTAGAAAGACTCTCAAGCTTGATATTTGATGTGATGTTGTCAGACATGAATAACAGTCGAACTGCACAAAAGCCAAAGCAACAGCTTGAGATATCGGTATATCGCTATAACGAGTTTAATAAGTTCCAAGTGCTTCAATCAAAGCAACTACTGAATCATTCACAGACTTTACGCCTACATCTAGATTCTGCTAAGACAATTATGGCAATGGGTCTGAAAATCGAATTGCGCCTCGTCAATGAATCTGAGAATGATTTAATAAATAGTCAAACCGCACAGGTTAATTTACACTGTGAAGTATTTGAGCATTACTTCGCTAGAAGAATGGAGCAGTTTGATAAGCAGGGTTTACTTAAAGCGCTATCAGACAATAACCCAGAACGCCAAGACGATTTATTTGATACCAAGCATATTGAGTCTGGAGAAGTACTTCACGACATATTGAGGGTGGGCACTCAACTGCTTGAAAAACCTGGTGTTAAAGTAGAGAAACTGTTCCCAGAAGTACAAGAACGCACCCAAAATTTACTTGGCGAACTGCTAAAAGACGGTATTACGATGTATGTACACCTCATGAATCGTAATGAAAACGTGCAAGCTAATTTACCCAATTGGTTAAAGCAAGAGTTTGATGAGCTTATCTTACTGGATTGGTCCTCTAAAGAGTCAGTAGCAAATATTCCCGGTGTATTTGATGATCCGAGAGTGAGGGTGGTCAGAGTAGAGGGGCAAGAAAAGTTTATGCGTACGCTAGCGCAAAATTTAGCAAGCCAAATGGCTAGATACAAACATATCTTTAAGTGCGACTCTGACGTATCGATTAAAGGGAACTTCTTTAAGGAGCACCCATTAAAGAGGGGTGAGTTCTGGGTGGGGGATTGGCACCAAGGCAGAGACTTTAATGAAAGACACTTGCATGGTGAGACCTTTTATCACATAGATGATTTCTTTAGAGTGAACGGGTACGACGAGCGCATCCTAGCCTATGGGCATGATGACACGAATCTAAAGGATCGCATGGTGCTAGCAGGACTCATCAAAAAGGTCTTTAATTACAACCATTTCTATCACCACCCACATGATCAAGCACAAAGAACAACAAATCAGGTGATGGTTCACCCCATGGTGAAGACTTATGAAAATAGGATTGGATCTAACACAAGAACGATTTGGACGTCAAACGATCAGCTTCTTGAATATGTCCAAAAGAACGATTCAGCGCAAGGAAAGAAAAGCAACCAAGACCAATTGGTAACGCTCGTTGCAAAAGAAAAATACGAGCCGCATTACGATCAAAGAATTGAAGATAAGGCCATTAACATAGTATCAAGTTGGTATGGCAAGCCTAAGGAACTAGAGGCAATGAGTAGAGATCAAAAAGTACAATTAATTTGGGAAAAGCAACTTGAGTAATTTTTTTGATAGCAAATAGTCAACAATTAATTTTTAAAAATATATGAAAAAATTCGAGTTAAATGATTTTAGAGAAACTACACTCAATTTCTTTAATAATGAGAAAGAATTAGAGTTCATTGAGGATTGCCTAGTCCAGCAAAGAGGGCTTATTTATAAAGATGGTAATGTAATCGCAAATACGGCAATCGAACATTTGATCTGGTTATCAGGAAATTTGTTAGATGGGCCTGGCTATATTGGAACTGACCCAAGGTTTCACGATTATCTGCGTGGAAATTTGATTCTTGAACGGCTCACTGGCTACAGTAAGGTTGTGCAAAATGTACTTGACTCTGATCATAATATAGTTGATCTGGAAGGAACATCCTTGCACCTAATGCATCCATTCTGGGATTATGAATATGGACATTTTTTTGATACCTTTCAGAAAATTTTGAGGCTAGACAATAATATAAAAATTGACAATATTATCCTTTCAAACCCGAAAAAAGTTATTGACTTTAATGTGCATCTCGAGTGCCTTGGTCTCGATAAATACAACAAGATTCGCATACAATCCGGAAACACATTACTTAGATGCAAAAAATTGATTTATATTTATCCTATTGCGTGCCACACCTCATTTACACCCTCTTCTTTTAATAAAATTAGAAGTGAGTATTTTTCAAAATTAAAAATTAATTTTGAAGAGCGAGAAGGATTAAAATTATTTTTGGCTCGGCCGAATAATATACCCAGGCATTTGATTAATGACGAAGAAGTTTATGGAGCGTTAAAAAAATTAGGCGTCCAAGTGCTATATGGCACAGAGCCATTAGCTGAAATTATTGAAAAATTCTCAAGAGCAACCCACGTTGCAGCCGTGCATGGCTCGTTATTGGCGAATATTATTTTTTGTGGTGAAGATACCAAATACTTAGAGTTCTGTCCGAGCAATAGACCTGATTTTAGTTTTTACGGAAAGTATAAGCTTTCACCACATTACACTCATAAGTTAATCAATGCGGATTCTGAGCATAATATTTCTATAGACATAGATGAGTTGAAAGAATTTTATAATTAATTCATGTGTATCATTAATCTCTGTTGATCCAAAAAGTTAAAAATTTATTTTATTCAGGTGATAAGCTATGAAGTTCATATTGTGCAGGCCCGCTGGCGGCCTTAATGACACTCTGTGTCAAGTTTCAAAAGCATACTTTTATGCAAAAAAATATGGAAGAATTTTAATTATAGATACCGAGTGTAATAGTGGCATCAAGGACGTTTTTAGTAATTATTTCAAATTGAAAGATTCTGATTTGGTAAATGTATACTATAGTTTAGATGACGAAGTTAGCTGGATGATTGATAAATTAGAATTTTATATTCCGGCAGATTTGGTAGACCTCATAAAAAATTTGGACAGTAATGAGCGTCGATATTGGAAATATAACTGGCATCGAATGACATTTGATCTTCAAAGATCGTATACAGAGGATTTATTAATTCATTCAACTGATGGCGGGGGCATTGACTCTGTTGAATTACTCAGACATCTAAAGCTAAATGAAGCGTTATCTGTTAGCATAAATAACGAGCAGATACCAGAGTCTTTTCATGCAGTAATAGTTAGAAACACTGATTATAGAACTGATTACAGAAGTGTTTTTGATGAAATTAAGATCGATTTGGGCGGCAATAAATTGCTTGTCGTTAGTGACGATATTGGATGCATTAATTATGCTAAAGAGTTTTTTGGAGAAGATGTAGTTTTTACTTTTTCAAAGCCTCCTGAAATTAATAATGGTGAGCCACTAATTTACAATAAACGAGGATCTCAAAGAGAATTCAATGAGCTTGCTATTAAACAGCTTTTAATTGCCGCAAAAGCAGATAAGATTTACCCCACTTACATAACTCACCCAGACTGGGGCCTCCCTGAAAATTCCATGAGTGGTTTCGTTCGTTTGGCAATTGAGCTGAATAAAAATCCTATGATTATTGAAAGTTTGACGAATAATTAACATTACCTGTGTCGAAATTAACATTACCTGTGTCGAGAGAGGAAATATTTAATGAAAAATACTATTGAAGAGATTCACTTAAGTAAGACTGGTAAGTTGAGCGATAAGTGGTCCTCTTATTTAACAGTATATAGCTCATTGTTTGAAATTTGGAGAGATGAAAAGGTTAGGCTGCTAGAGATAGGCATACAAAATGGGGGATCTTTAGAAACTTGGGAGGAGTACTTTAAGTTCGCTTCTTGTCTTATTGGTTGTGATATTGAGGAAAAATGTAGAAACCTTACTTACGACAATCCAAATGTGAGTGTTATAGTCGGTGATGCAAATTTACAAAGTACTTACGATAGGATTGTGGCTAAATCTCCAGTGTTTGATATATGTATTGATGATGGTTCTCACCATTCGAGCGATATATTTAAATCTTTCTGCAGCTATTTTCCAATTCTTGCCCCAGGCGGCATCTACGTTATTGAAGATACCCATTGTCTTTATTGGCCTCGATATGGTGGCGGAATCTTAAACGAGAACAGCGCATATAACTTTTTTAAAAAGTTAATTGATGTTATTAATATACAGTTTTGGAGAAATGAACTTTATTTAGAGGTTTTCCTTGAAACATTTTTCCCGGATAGAGTTATTCCAAGCTTTATAAAGGATGGCTGGATAGACTCAGTTGAATTTCATAACTCAATGATAATAATCAAAAAGGCTAAGTTAGCATCAAATGAAAAACTTGGCTCTCGAATTGCCACAGGTAACGAAGCAATTGTCTTTCCTGCTGCGTTAGATTTAAAGAAATTACCTTAATGTTACTGCGTAAATTCTTTCAGAATTAAAAATTAATGACGATTTGTATCTTAATCCCATCTTTTAATTCTTCGGAATTTATTTCTAAATGTTTAAAAAGTATTTTTTTTTGCTCTTCCAGGGAAGAGGCTAAAAACGATAATATTCCATACGGAATAGTTATTGATAGTGCATCAGCTGATCTTACATTGAGTCAAATCCTCTGTTTTGATCACATATTTAAAAATATAAATGTCATTTCCCAGAATGATTCTGGCCCATCGCAAGCTTTAAATACCGGGTTAAGTTCAGTTAGTTCTCTCCTCGGTATTGATATCATTGGCTGGCTTAACTCTGATGACATGTATGCTCCTGGCGCCATTGATCGCGCTGTTGCAGCCTTTAAGAAAGATCCTAAGCTCAAGATTGTCTATGGCTTAGGTCGTCATATTGATTCTGCTGGAAAAGATTTGGGTGCTTATCCTACCTTGCTGCCATCTACCTCTATTAATAATTTCTCTACGGGGAGTTTTATTTGCCAACCAACTGTTTTTTTTCGCAAGGAAGTATTTTCTGAAGTTGGCTTACTTGACGAATCTTTAAAAACAGCTTTTGATCTAGATTTATGGCTGCGCATCTTTAAGCGCTACCGTAAGAACCAAATTGGTTTTATCAACAAAGTTCAGGCCTATTCTCGTCTGCATGATCAATGTATTACTAAGCGTATGCGTCAGACGGTTGCCCTTGAGAGTATGCAAGTCATTGCTCGTCATTTAGGATCTGCTCCAGGCCACTGGATATTGACCTATTTTGATGAGTTATGTGAACGCTATCCATTCATTGAGGAGAAAGAATCCTTGGTTGATATCACCAAAGGTGTGCTTACAAAAGGCAAGCCTTTTATGAAGGCTGCTGAGTTCAAAGCCTTGGTGCAATCATTGCAAGCGGACTTTCGCTTGCGCCTATCATCGCCTAGCGCATTTGTTGGTGTTCAGCCAGATGGCTGGGTTAGCAACCGCGTCATTGTGAAATTACGTTATAAAAAGGGCGGTAAGCGTACCTTGCGTTTAATGTGTAAGGGTGGATGGCCTAAGTCTTCCAATCTAAATCTAAAGATTCGGTCTATGGCTGGAGAAGTTGAGCAAGTTAAATTAGGTTCTCAAGATGAATTTGTTTTAACTCTTGAGGCCCCCGAAACCCCAACAGAAGCCTTTGCTGCCTGGGTGATTGAAACCAGGCAATCTTTTGTGCCATCGCTACACAATAAGCGATCTAAGGATCATCGAAAATTATCGTTCCTCGTGCAAGGCCTTGAATTGGTTTAATACATTGGGCATTAAATGCAGGGGTATTCTGGTTTGAGGCTGAGGGTGCGGTAGTAAGTTTCTTCTGATTTCTTGATGGTATCTCCAAAGTGGTTCGCTTCTTTTATTTGGGCAATATCTAAAAAAAGCAATTTTCCATTTTCATGGCCTAGAAGACGTGCAATATTGAGGTAGTAATAGGCTTTTTGCAGATTATCTGGAGTGTGTTTTTGATAGCGGTAATGTTTGCCAAGGATGAAAGCTGCCTCCCTGCTGCCTAGTGCCAAGGCTTGCTCTAGCAGTTGTATTGCTATTTTTAAATCTGGCGCTATAGAAGCCGTTTCATTTTGCAGCAGAAGTAGGTTGGCATAGCCTGCCATCGCGTCTGCAATCCCTTTGCCAATCACAACTTGAAATCGCTCAATCGCTCTGGGCATATTCTGCTCATAAATTAATCCCGATGAATCAAGTAGTGCAGCTATAAAGTGGGCGTAATCATTTCCTTGGGAAATCTGCTCATCTAGCCAAATCGGTAGAATTTGATCATCCCTGTAGGCGAGATTACCATCCCAAGCTAGCCGAGCGATAATGGCCTGAGCTTGGGGTGATTGATGTTTTACCAATTCTTTTAGGGCAGACTCCAAGGCAAGGTTATATTGCTTGGCTCTGAGCGCTATTTGGGCATCAATCAGGTGATCCATAGGCGTTATGCTTTATTTATACGAACATAGAGTGTTGATAAAAGAAATGTATTAATGATTCTAGTTTAATCTGATTTTCATTGAATAATTTACTTAAATTACCACTTCAATAGGTAGATTGTTGACTGGCTAATGAAGGCGGGTTCTAATTTGATTGATTAGTAGTCTCTGAGTTTTTCGCATGTTTTGATTGAGCTAGTTTTTCTCTTAAAAGTTCCATTCGATTTATGCCAGCTCGCATTGGAGATTTAGCCTTTGGTTGACCGCGATTATTCTTCCCTATGTCTTTTGAGACACAACTATTACTTACACTGGTGGTATTGAAATTGCCCTCCTCAAAAGGGGCAATACCAAAAGCCAAGCGAGCACATTGGGAAAATGCTTTGTGCCTGAGCATTCTTCGTGGCATTTGTATCCATGCCTCATGATCAGCTTTTGCCTCTTGATAGTATTCTCGAATGGTTATGGGAACGATGCGATCATGGCGATAAATAGAGCACTCTATCCAAGACGGAATCCCATCTATTTTCTCTTCTGATTCTTGGAACTGAATTCCTCTAAATTGAGGGTGTCGATTCATGTACTTTGCCCAGCCATCCACGGTAATGATGAGTCGCCAGGTTTGACTTGGATTTTCTACCAGAATAATATCTTGGCAAAGTGGGTTAAATTGATAATGCATGATATAGCTAAAGTACATCAGCAAAAGATTTTGTGGTGCTTGTACAAACTTGAGATGGTGTTCATTCCAGACGATTGCATCAAGATTTAATGTTTTACAGGCTTGCTCTGAGTATTCCTTGAGGGCAATTGGTTCTAGCCCTTGTATTTTATTTTGGGTAGCGGCCTTATCTTTTGGCGCTGATTCCAGCCCTCGCTTGTCCTTACTTATTGCCGCTTGGTTGCCATGGTTTTTCATGCGGGCTCCTTTAGATAAACATTGCTTTGATTGCTTACCTCTTCTTTGATGGGTTTAATGAGTAATCGGCGTGTGCTTTGATTGGCCACCATAAACTGGGCTACTAAATCAGGGTGAGCTTGCTCTATAGCTTTAGCATCCAATCTCAAAGATGCTTTGGGCGTTTTCCAGGTGGCTAGGGTTGAGCCGGAATGGGTCAATATTTGGGCATCTTTCATCGTTGACATGATGTGCTGTTTGATTTGACTGAGTTCCCCTTCAGCCTTCTCAATACGCTCATGGATTTGACTGATCTTTTGGATCTCATTTACAAGATCTTGTGGCGCTTCAATCGACTTTGCGCTATCTTCTTTTCTAAATAAGGCTTGATAATCAGCCTCGCATTGTGCTGGTGGTGGGATATCTAAAAGGACATACTGCTCCCAAAAATGAACCGCTTTTTCTAGAAGAGTATTTTCAATTGCTAAGTCTCGATGGATTTGATAAATCCGAAAATCACTATTACCAAAAAGTACCGCTAAATCGATTTGCTCAATTTGGGTAATTGCTAGATACCAAAGGGATTGGCATAAATAGGGTAGTGGTACTTGATCTGTTCCGACATCCCCCCAATCTTGCTGGCGAAATGGATTGGCTGTTTTGCATTCGAGTAGGCGTTCAATTTTTTGATTTCCAATGCATTCAAGTTTTCTTTTGCTGCGAATGAGCTCAATCGTGCTGGGTAATACTTCATTGCTCGCGTTCGAAGGGGCATCACCATCATGACTCGCTTGAACTACATAGCGATCAATATGACCTCCAAGATAGTCATATTCTGGGTGAGTAATGGCATTTGGGTAGTTGAGTAATACAGACTGAGTTTGAAGTTCGTATTCGCTGGCGACAAAATCTTCTGCAAAAGTGCCAAAACGTAGTGGCAATGAATCAGCTTGATTGACAGTCTTTCCAGTTTTCTCCAGCCAGACATCTACTGCGGTGCGATAGGGTGATAAACCCAAAATAGCGGCAATATCGGATCCGCCTAGACTTTTGGCTCGAAATTGGGCAAAATCTTGATTATTAAGCATTTTTTGAACTCCTTTTGTTCAATTTAATAAATAATTAATTCGAAAAAGAACTAATTTAGTTCATTATAGGACAATAATAATTTGATTACAAGCGCTCAAATTAGAGCTGCCCGCGCGCTACTAGATTGGTCAAGGGATACTCTTTCCAGGGAGTCTGGAGTAGGAATTTCAGCACTTATGCGTCTTGAGTCTTCCGATGGTGTTCCTGGGGGGAATATCAAAACTTTTGAGGCGGTTCAGAAAGCCTTCGAATCTGCCGGCATTGAGTTTATTGGAACTCCTGAGCAAGGTGCAGGCGTTCGCTGGAGGTAAATTAGGTTTCAGTCATGGTAATTGGGGCTAAAAGTAAGGCAAAAAAATTACGCTTTGCCAAAAGTCCTTGGGAAAAGACGCTGGCAAGATTTCAGGCTCATTCCCAAAAAGATGCGACGCTATTAACTCCCCCTACCAAGCATCCTCGTTACAAGATGGTGCGTGCTGCAATAGCTAGCGCTAAATTCAAAGGTAATCATTTAATCGCAGCCGATACCATCATCAATGCTTTGCAAATTGCAGAGGACTTTCGACTCCATCCCAAAATCCCTTATCGCGGTACCAGGCCCACTTGGCAAAATATGGGGCAAAAGAGTGGACCCGGTAGACCTAAAGATGATCTTCATCACTTTTATCTTTTTAATGCGCTCACTCGGGCATGGATTTTAGGCTTTGGTAAATTACCGCGGATTAGCCAGCCAGGCGATTTCTTAGAGTCACCTTTTGTTGTATTTGCTAGAGCGATTTTGCAACATACCGGCATTGGTAATAAGTTGGTCGATTACATTGATGAATATCGCTCGTATAAAAAAGCGCTGCGACGTGGTCTCGATTATGAGCAGTGGTATCGCCTCAGAAAAGCCGCTCAGCGCTTTCGAGAAGGGGGGGAGTCATTTCTGCTGATTGTTAGCAAAAAGTGTTAATTAATGGGGGGTAAAACGCAAAAAACGCGTGGGAGGATGAAGGGGTAGTTTGTAGTACTTTTTTCAATTCATCCTTTTAGGAGTTATATATGACGCACGCACCATCAAAATCGACCGCCAATGCGGTGGTACAAACTGGCCCTAAAACCCTTGCTGGCAAGAAGGCCTCTTCCCAAAATGCCCAAAAAGGAGCCATTTTTACTAAGGGCTACTTAGCATCAGAAAACATCGAGCAAAAGCAAATAGAGTATGAGGCGCTCACAGTGCAGTGGGGCGCTTATGATCCCACGCGCCAAATGATTTTACGCACCATCGAGCAAGCCAATTTGGGGATCGAGCGCCAGATGCTTTTTGAAAAGCAAAAGATTGAGGCGCTCATGCAGTCTGCCGAAGTGGCGCAGCAATTTGCTCGCCATGCAGGTTTAAGTGCGATGGCAAGCACAATCATGCCCGCTTGGTATTTCTCCGATGGTGGTGCGCGGGAAAAGAGAGTGGCTACAAACGTCCTTCAGGTTTATGAACAAGCAGAGCAATTGATTGATGAATACAGCGATCAGATTGCACCGCACATCAAAACACGCTACCCCGATTTGTATAACTACCTGATGGAAGGGCAAGCGGTAACCGCGCAGTTTTTGATTGTGCTGGGAAAAACCTATAAGCAGACTACTGCCATCCTCAATTTGCAAAAATTAATGGAAGGTTTGGAAAAGCACTACTACCACCATTTAGTCTGGGCAAGAGATGCGGATCGCTATCAGATTTTAGTCATCGGTCTGCGCGCGCAAAAAATAGAAGAGGCGATTGATCTAGATAAAAGTAATCGCTATGCCACCAATTTGCAAAACCGCTTACTCAAAGGTGTGAACGCCTTGGTGACTATGGATCAGATTGAGGCAAACCAGATCAATGCGCCACAAGCGAGCCTGACCATTTCAGAGTTGGAGCTTGAGGGCAGTTCAGTTAGCCTGACCGCACCGGATACATCTAGTACCAAGTCTGAGTCGGCCTCAAAATAGCCTTTTGCAAAACGAAATCCCCCCTGCCTCTATAAAGCCCTGGGGTGGGGTGGACTTTCGGTGTTTTGGTTAGAAAGCTTAGTAAAATGAATCATTACAAAATTCACAGGTTTTATTTTGATCACTTCTGAACAAGTCACCCTTGCTTACCAACTCTTTTTGGGTCGCGATCCCGAGAGTCCAGACATCGTTAATAATCTTTGTCAAACTGTCCATTCAGTCCCAGCATTGCGTGAAACTTTCATGCGCTCTGCAGAGTTTCGTCAGCGCATGGGCGAAGCTTTAGATAAAAACCAAAATGTGCAATTGCGTCACCCGTTTCATCTGCCGCACATTCCAGTAGAAGCGCAAATCTCTGATGAGTTGCTTCATAAAATGTTTGATCGTATTAAGCATGAGTGGACTTATCTAGGAGAAACCGAGCCTTATTGGTCGACCATTACGCAGCCGCAATATCACCGCGATCAGTTTGAAGCAAATCGTAAGCAGTTTTATGACTCTGGAAAATATGTGGTCGATATCTTTATGGCGGCTATGCGTCGCAATAACGTTAACCCTAATTTCATTCAAACGGTCTTAGAGGTCGGTTGTGGTGTAGGACGCGTGACAGACTTTTTGGCAAAGTCGTTTCCTAAAGTCATTGCTACCGATATTTCTAAGCCGCACATCAGTGTTGCTAAAGCCCATGTGGAATCGCAAAACTCCAACAATGTGCAATTTATCCACTGGGACAATCCGCTGGCTTTATATCAATTACCCAGTGTTGATGCCATCCTTTCGGTAATTACGCTACAGCACAATCCTCCGCCAGTGACGGTGTGGATCCTGAAAAACTTGCTGGCATGCCTTAACCCAGGTGGTGTGGCATACATTCAGATTACGACCTATCGTAATGGCTATCTATTTGAGGCTGAGCGCTACTTACAAACAGCTCAGCCTAATACGCTGGAGATGCATTTTCTGCCTCAGCATGAAGTCTTTAGAATCATCTCTGATTCTGATTGTACGTGTTTAGAGATTCGGGAAGATGGCATGGTGGGTGATGAGAGTCAGATGCTTTCAAACACTTTCTTGATTCAGCGTAATCCTTAATTGATGTGCTCCCCAAATGCTTGATCTATCTTTAGCCAAGCATTTTGCTTGGGTTTTGCGCTCCGATGTACGTCAAGACTTTAAGCCTACTGACAAATATTCTGAACGCTTTGCACAGTGGTGGTTGGTTAATGGCCGCTCTGAATATGCCTATTGGGATTACTTAAGCCCCGCTGAAATTGCGTGGCTACAAGAATCGGTTGGTAAGGCGATGTTTGAAGGGGTTGAGCTGACCATTCCCAAGATGATGCGCTTGGTGCTCTCTTGGCGACCCGATGTGATTCAAAAGTTCACCGTTAATGAAAAAGCTGACTCTGTTTCATTAATGGCCTGGTTCTATTTGCTGGGCATGCATGAGCATCGCCTCTTTGATGCGGTCTCACTAGAGATGATTCGCGATTTAGATCGCCCCATTATCAACCCCAATGCCCAGCCAGGCGATGAAACCCCTGCAGCTACCGTATTGATGGCTTTAGCATGGCGCTTATTAGGGCCTGATCTGCAAAAGGCGATGAGTCTGTCAGATTCTGCCTCACGCAACCGCTATTTAGGTTGGTTCTTTACTGTAGGATTAGGTATCTTTAGATGTCATGATCTGATTGCCAATCGCTGGCGCTCGTGGTTATTGCAACCAATTCCACTCGGCTCTGACTTAGGCGAATTACCCAGATTTGCATTACTAGAGTATTCCTTGTTACCAGCCAAAAAACGTCCAGACATCACCAAACCTGCTGGTGTGGAAAAGTTACGGACATGGTCTAGTAGTGCTCAGGCTACTGGTGATGGTGGCAAATGGGCTTGGCTAAAAAAACCAACCCAATTACCTAAACCTGCCGTTCCTCTAAAGCCTGCGATCAATTTACTAAGTGATAGTTCAGGGGTATTGCCCGCTGCTACCAAGAAACCTTTTGGTGTCAACCTCTTTGGTTTTGCCTATGGCGAGCTGGGAATTGGTGAAGATTTACGGATGGCAGTGGCATGTTGCAAGGCTGCCGGCATTGACTATCGCGTCATCAACATTGAGCCCGGTACTGAGATTCGTCAAAACGATAAAGCAGTTCAAGCGCAAGTAGAGCAGGGGATCGATTCAGCGCCCTATGCGATCAATGTGTTTATTCTCCCGGGCTTTGATATTGTCTCTAGAGTCTTTTTAAAGATGGGTAGTGAAGTCTTTAAGAATCACTACAACATTGGTTGGTGCCCTTGGGAATTGGGTGTGTGGCCCAAAGCTTGGAATCGTACTTTTGAGCTGTTAGATGAAGTATGGGCAGGCAGTCAATTTAGTCATGAGATGTATGAGCGCTCGACTCAAAAACCGGCTATTGCCATGCCATTAGCAACGCAATTACTTGGACTACAGAAAAAGACTCGTAAACACTTTGGTTTACCTGCTAAGGAATTTCTGTTTCTGTATGTGTTTGACTTTAATTCCCACCTAGAAAGAAAAAACCCCACTGCTGTACTTGAAGGTTTTGCTAAAGCGTTTCCAAAATCAGCTCAGGGTGATGCTCAGGATGAGTCCCGAGTCGGTTTAGTTCTTAAAGTGATGAATGCCAAACCCTCCGATCCGGCTTGGCAGAAATTTGAAAAAAGTTGCAAATCTGATAAACGTATACATTTAATTGATCGCACGATGGATCGCGGTGAAGTACTTGCTTTGATCAATGTGTGCGATGCCTATGTCTCGCCACACCGCGCCGAAGGCTTTGGTAGGACCCTGACTGAGGCCATGCTGCTTGGAAAGCCTGTAGTGGCCACTAATTACTCTGGCAACGCCTTTTATATGAACCCAGAGGTCACTTTCCCTGTCGACTATGAGCTAGTGCCTGTAAAACGGGGCGATTACCACTTTGTGGAGGATGAGGATGAAGCCGTCTGGGCTAACCCCTCAATCACCCATTTAGCAAGCCAGATGCAGGCTGCTATGACAGCTAGTAAAGATCCTCAATTTAAGGCTGATTTGCTGGCCTATGCCCAGCAAACATTTGCCCCAGAGCGAACTGCCCATTTTATGAAGGCAAGGTTAGAATTGTTAAAAGAACAATTGATTGAAAGGGGTCTGGTATGAGTTTTTTCTCCTCCCTATTTGGTAAAAAAGATTCCCAGGTAATAAGTGCAAAAGCTACTCCTGAGAATACCCCTGCGCCGATCCCTGAGCATATTCTCAATCCACCCGTCGTTGAACGTAAGCCGTTTGAAGTGCCTGCTAGTGAGGCTGATGCTACAGCACAATCTTCAGTGGCCCCAGAAGTAAGTGATGCGCAAACCGTTGCTGAAAGTTTAGGCGGGGCAGTTTCGGTGCAAACAGCATCAGAAGTTCTGGCCTCTAGTGAGTCTATTACTCCTCCTCAGCCTGCTGAGCCAGAAGTATTCGCGCAGATGGACACTAATCTGATGACCTCTGAAGACATCATTGCAGCATATAAGATTTTCTTGCGCCGTCGCCCAGAAAACATGGATGGTGTAATGCCGCGCGTGGGTCTGACTGGTGATCGTATTTTATTTGACTACCTCATGTCTGATGAATTTACTGGCAGACCCGAAGTAGCACAATTGGTCTTTAATTGCGCCAAAAAAATCCTCGATGCCAAGAAGGTAGCAGATGACGCTGCTAGTGGCGCTTCAGAAGCAAGCACGGTAGAGTCAAATGCCAACAGCAATAGCCCTCAATAAATAAAGCGCTGAATGAACTCTCAAAAACTTTACCTTCAGCCTTTTGAAAATGCCTTAACTCGCTTACAAGAGGGGTTTGCTCGCTATCAAACGGATATCAGCGATTCTCAAATACGAGACGGCTTAATTCAGCGCTATGAATTTACTTATGAAATTAGCCATAAGATGCTCAAACGCTATCTTGAGAGTACATCCCCTAATCCAGAAATATTTGATGCCATGCCCTTTGCTGACTTAATTCGCAGTGGTAATGAGCAGGCTTTACTCTTAGGGGATTGGACTCGGTGGAAGTTGTTTCGAGAAATGCGTGCTAAATCCAGTCATACCTATGATGAGGGTATTGCCCTTGAGGTCATCTCGGTTATCCCTGATTTCATCATCGAAGCGAAAACCCTTTTTGAGCGCCTCAAGCAAAAAAATGCCTGAACTAGCGCCTCCCATTTCGGTCAGCGCAGTTCAGTGGCAAATCATCCAAGATATTCTGATAAAAGTTGCCCCCAAGATCGAAGTATGGGCATTTGGCTCTAGAGCCAAGTTTACGGCGAAGCCTTATTCAGACCTTGATCTAGTCTTCCTAGGAGGTCATCCCTTAACTTTGAATCAAATAGCAGATCTGAGTAATGCATTTGTAGATTCTGATCTGCCTTTTAAGGTTGATGTGGTCGATTGGTCAACGATCTCACAAGAATTTAAAAACATCATTCTTGAGCACTACGTTCCAATTAAAAAAAATTAGCTCGTATTGCTAGCGCAAATAGCTCATAAGAATTGGTCGATATTTTTCAGCTAGAGCTTGTAAGGTAAATTGTTTACCAGTCTCAATGCCTGCTTGATTTCTCTTGGGT
>Ga0316230_1001906_pt1 | contig 19565 bp, 19 predicted proteins | sample TBH18025metaG_FD_206004 | JGI IMG/M metagenome (GOLD analysis project Ga0316230, IMG submission 206004) | Freshwater microbial communities from Trout Bog Lake, Wisconsin, USA - TBH18025 | ecosystem: Environmental > Aquatic > Freshwater > Lake > Hypolimnion/Profundal zone | place: USA: Wisconsin...
GCACGTCCTTGCCCATGGCCACCAGCAGCTTGCGCACGTTCTCGGCGTTGAGCAGGGTGCGGTCGGTGAAGTCCAGCTTGGACATCTTGGTGAGGCCGTCGACGATCTCGGCGGTCTCCTCGCCGAACTGGGCGCGGACCTCCTCGTTGGTCATGAGGGTGTCCTCGACCGTGTCGTGCAGCAGGCCGCAGGCGATGCTCACCGCGTCCAGCCGCCACTCCGCCAGGGATTCGGCCACCGCCAGGGGATGGAAGAAGTACGGCTCGCCGCTCTTCCGGCGCTGGTTGGCGTGCATCGCCTTGCCGGCCTTGAAGGCCTTGTCCAGCAGGGCGGCGTCGCCATTGGGATGGAACTGCAGGAACGTGCTCCGCACCTTCTGGTAGGCGCCTTCCAGGGTCAGGCAATGGTCAGGGCCGGAGGCGATGTCATCGCCCTCCTTGAGGACCATCCCCTTGTGTTTCGCACCATCGGTCATACATCGAGTGTGCGGCAGGCAGCCGGTTCGCGCCAGATGGATCGTTGCCGGCGCTATCATACTGGGATGAGCACCGACCTGCTGCCCCTGGAAGAAGCCCTGGAACGACTCGCCCGGGCCTTCGCGCCGCCCGCCACCGAGGCGGTGCTGGCCGACCGGGACGATCCGGCCCTGGACCGCAGCGCCATGGACGGGGCCGCCATGCGCAGCGCCGACGGCACCGCCGCCCGGACGGTCCTGGGCACGCTCTACGCCGGCGACCCGCCCAGCCGGTTCCAGGTGACGCCGGGCACCTGCGTGCGGATCATGACCGGAGCCTGCCTGCCCGCCGGGGCCGACTGCGTGGTGCCGGTTGAAAACCTCAAGGAAGCCGATGGCCTGGTGCCCCTGAGCGCGCCCGGCCCCGGCGACTGGGTGCGCCGCCGGGGCGACCAGGCCCTGGCCGGGGCGCTGCTGCTCCCGGCCGGGACGCCGCACAACGCCGCCCGCGCCGGCCTGAGGGCCCAGGTGGGCATGGCGCCCCTGCCCCTGAGGCGCGTGCTGGTGGGCATCGCCCCCACCGGCGACGAGATCGTGGACCACCCCGCCCCGCACCAGATCCGCGATTCCAACGGCCCGATGCTGGCCGCCCTGGCCCACGCCCTCGGCGCCGACACCCGGCTGCTGCCCCCGCTGCCCGACGATCCGGCGAGCCTGGCAGCCTTCCTGGGCGGCCTGGGCGATCTGGACATCCTGATCACCTCCGGCGGCGTGTCGGCCGGGGAGAAGGACCACCTGCCCAAGGTCCTGGCCGGCCTGCGCGCCCGGGTGCTGTTCCACAAGATCCGGCTGAAGCCGGGCAAGCCCATGCTGGCGGCTCTCCTGGGCCGGCAGGTGATCCTCGGGCTGCCGGGCAACCCGGCCTCCTCCTACCTCAACGCCCTGCTGTTCCTGCCGGTGGCCATGGCCGGCCTGCTGGGCACCGCCGCGCCGGACCCCTGGAAGGCCGGCCTGCTGGAGGCCGCCGTGGCCAACCCCGGCGACCGGCCCCTGCTGCACCCGTGCCTGCGCCGGGACGACCGGCTGCGGCCGCTGGAATACCGTGGTTCCGCCGACCTGGTCCGGCTGGCCCAGGCGGACGCCTGCGCCTGGATCGCCCCCGGCGGGGCGGCGGCCGGGCCGGTGCGCTATCTGGACCTTCTATAGGGTCTGGGACCCGCTGACCGGCCGGGTCGGGGTCAGCTTCAAGGTCTTCCGCTGTTTCCAATACTTCAAGCGATTGCGGATTTCCACACAGACCGCGACGACGGCGACGGCGAGGGTCAAAACCTCCATGCGTTTCATGGGTTTCTCCACGGAGAGTCTATCACCTCGGCTGGGCGGCCGCTCTGATCAGAATGGCGGATCAGGGGTCTTGGCATCGGCGTCGGACGGCGAAACCGGGAAGAAGGGCGCCCCGCACGCCGGACACACCCCGTGGGAATACCTGCCGTAGACGGTTCGGCGGTCCGGCACCCAGGTCGAACCCACCTGGATCCGCTCGCACCAGCGGCACTGCAGAGGGACTGAAACACGCTTCGAGGCCTTGAATTTCATACCCATGGCCACTCCCTGGATTAAAAAAAGCCCCCGAGTTCAGGGGGTTGAAGGTACGGACTGCTACGAGGGAAGCATCGGGTCTTTCTTGATCAAGTCAAGAGTCCCATGACCATCACGCTCGTCGACGCAAAGAAAAGCCCTTGAATTTCAAGGGCTTTTCAGTGCTTTTGGCGGAGAGAGGGGGATTCGAACCCCCGGTACTGGTTTACCCAATACATTCGCTTAGCAGGCGAACCCGTTCGGCCACTCCGGCATCTCTCCAGGAGGCTTTTCAGCATATCCCCTGCTTGGGTCCAAGACAAGGACTCTTCCTGGGGTCCGGCCGAGCGCGCCAAAATGACCTGAATCAAAGGATGGAGCACCTGCTACCATTCGGCTTCCCCTCCCATGGAGCCGCCCGTTTGGTCCAGACCATCGCCGAGCTGTTTTACGAAACCCTGAGCTTCGACCTGCCGGACGCCTTCGCGGCCAAGGCGGACGGGGCCTACCGGCCGATCTCCCACCGGGAACTGCAGCTGCTGGTGGAGCGGCTCGCCCTGGCCCTGCACGCCCGGGGGCTGCGCTGCGGGGACCGGCTCGCCATCCTTGCGGAAAACCGCCCGGAGTGGGCCATGACGGACTTCGCCTGCGCCCTGCTCGGGGTGGTGAGCGTACCGATCTACCATACCCTCACCACCGATCAGACCGCGTTCATCCTCAAGGATTGCGGGGCCGCCTGGCTGCTGGTGTCCAACCCGGCCCAGCTGGCCAAGGTCCGGCCGGCCCTGGACCAGCTCCCGGAGCTGCGCGGCCTGACCATGCTGGACGGGGCGCCGGAGGCGGAGATCACGGGCAAGGCCTGGGCGCCCTGGTCCCTGCTGCAGCGCGAAGGCGCGGCCCTGGACGGCCGCCGGGCTGAAGTCCGGCAGTGGGCCGGGGAGCGCCGGCCGGAGGATCTGCTCACGCTGATCTACACCTCGGGCACCACCGGCGAACCCAAGGGCGCCATGCTGAGCCACGGCAACCTCACCAGCAACCTCACCGCGACCATCGAGGTGGCCGTCCTGGCCCTGCGTCCGGTGCGCGGCGACCGCTGCCTCAGCGTGCTGCCGCTCTCGCACATCTTCGAGCGCACCGGCGGCCACTACGCCATGTTCCAGCTGGGCATCGGCATCTACTACGCCGAAAGCCTGATCTCCATGCCGCAGAACCTCCTGGAGGTGCGCCCGGCCGTGCTCATGGCGGTGCCGCGGATCTTCGAGAAGATCTATGCCAAGGTGCGCGACGCGGTGACCTCGGGCGGCTTCACCCAGCGCATGGTGTTCCGCTGGGCCACCGACACCTGCCACCGGGTGGTGCGCCACCTCTACCTGAACCGCCGCCCGCCGGCCATCCTCAACCTGCCCTGGCGGCTCGCGGACCGCATCCTGCTCTCCAAGGTGCGGGACAAGACCGGCGGCCGCCTGCGCTTCTGCGTCACCGGCGGGGCGGGCCTGAACCCGACGATCATGGAATTCTTCTGGGCCATGGGCGTGCCCATCTACGAGGGCTACGGCCTGACCGAAACCAGCCCGATCCTCACCCTCAACCGGCTGGGCCGGGTGCGGCCCGGCTATGTCGGCCAGCCCGTCATGAAGACCTGGAACGGCAAGCCCTTCCTCAAGCTGGCGGCGGACGGGGAGATCCTCTGCTACGGGCCCAACGTCATGCGGGGCTACTGGAACCAGGAAGCCGCCACCCGGGAGGCGTTCGACACCGAAGGCTATTTCTGCACCGGCGACGTGGGCGAGATCGACGCCCAGGGCCGGGTGAAGATCACCGACCGCAAGAAGGAGATCATCGTCACCAACGGCGGCAAGAACGTGGCGCCGCAGCCCATCGAGAACGAGCTGCGCCAGGACGTCTACATCGAGCAGGCGATCGTGGTGGGCGACCACCGGAACCACCTGGCGGCGCTGATCGTCCCGCAGTTCCCGGCCCTGCGCGCCTGGTGCGAGCGCAAATCCCTGGCCTTCGCCGACGATGCGGCCATGGTGGCCAATCCCAAGGTGGTCGCCAAGCTCATGAGCCGGGTCAACCACGTCAACGCCAAGCTCCCCGCCTACGAGCGGATCCGGCGCATCGCCCTGCTGCCCCAGGAACTCACCCCCGCCTGCGGCCTGCTGACCCCCTCGCTCAAGCTCAAGCGCCGGGCCGTGAACGACGCCTACCGGGACATCATCGAGGGCCTGTACCGCCCCGGCGGCTAGCTGGCTCCCAGATCGGCCAGCAGGGCCCGGCGCGTGCCGGCTTCCAGCGCCACCTCACCTGCCAGTTCCGGCAGGTCGACCGCGAGGGCCGCCGGCTCGCGCCGGCCCACCGCGAACTTGAGGAACTGCACCGAGGAAAGCTGATCTTCGCTCATCTGCTCCGGGTCGAAGCCGGCCTTGATCCGGCTGCCGTCGGTGCAGACGAGGTGGATGTGCCCGGGCAGATCGCGCCAGCGGCGCAGCAGCTCCGGCCGGCCCTTCTCCTCCGGGATCTCGATGAGCAGCGTGCAGCCCAGTTCCCCGTCGGCGCCCAGCACGGCGTTGTAGGTATCCAGCTCGTGCCGGATGTCGGCCTCGCGGACCATCTGCTCCACCCGCACCATCTCCAGCACCTGATAGCGGATGGTCTCGAGGTTCTCGAACAGGAAGGTGAGGTGCTGGCCGAGGTGGACCCGGCGCAGGGCCTTGGCGGCCATGGCCGAGGCGCGGATGGCGTCGCGCCGCTCCGCGTAGGTCACGAAATCGAGGATGTCTTGGCGTTCCAGGTGGGCCATCGGGCACCTTCAGATCGGGTTGGGGAAGCCGTCCCGGCGGTAGGCCCGGGCCAGGATGGTCATGGGATGGAGGGCCTTGTGGCCGGCGTGCTGCTCGAACTGGATGGCCGCCAGCGGGCATTCGGTGGCCCACACCTGGGCCTCGGCCGCCGCCATGCCCTGGAAGGCCTTGCCGCCGATCCTCCTGGAGGCCTCGTAGCTTTCCGATCTCATGGCGTAGGTGCCGTCGTGCCCGCAGCATTCCAGCACCGAGACGATCGATACGCCGGGGATCTTGCGGATGAGGTCGCGGCCCTTGAAGCCCACCGACTGGGTGCGCAGGTGGCAGGGCGCGTGATAGGCCACCTGGCCGGGGCTGGACAGGAAGTTCCAGTTGGCCCGCGCTTCGTCGCGGATGGACCAGAGGTACTCGCCAGGGTCGCGCACCGCCTCCGCCAGCAGCCGGGCCCGCTCCCGGTCGGCGCCGGCCAGCAGTTCGGGGTATTCCCGGCGCAGCATCATCGAGCAGGTGGGGTTGATGACGAGCACCTTGGCCCCGGCCTCCACGTGCGGCATGAGCGCGTCCAGGTTGGCCTTGGCCTGCTTGCGCAGGCTGTCCAGGTCGCCGTGCTCCCAGGCGGGCATGCCGCAGCACTGCAGGCCGCGCACGCAGCCGGTGCGCACGCCGTTCTGGGCCAGCACCTCCAGGGTGTCCTTGCCCAGCTGGGGTTCGTTGTTCTGCACGAAGCAGGTCTGGAACAGCACCGCCTCCAGGCCCGGACCCTTGGCCATATGCCCGCTCTTTTCCGCCCAGGCCTCGAAGGTGGTGCTGGCGAAGGCCGGCAGGTGCGCCAGGGGATGCACGCCGAGCACCTTGTCCATGAACCACCTGTGCACGGCGACCCGGTTCATGACGTTGGCCAGGCCGAAGCTGGCCCGGGCCATGCGCCCGGCCAGATCGGGGTCGCCCAGGACCCGGTCGCGCAGGCTGCCGCCATCGCGCATGCGCCGGACGGCCTGGTAGCGGTGCACCAGCCTGGGGAAATCCAAGGCGAACTCGTGGCCTTCCCGCGGGGTGTAGGGGCACTGCACTTCGCACAGCTTGCACTGGAAGCAGGCGTCCAGCACCTGGTCGCGCTCGCCCGGGGCGAGGGCGCGCACGTCGCCGTGGTGCTTGTCGTCCAGCAGGGCGAACAGGCTGGGAAAGGCGTCGCAGTACTTGAAACACATGCGGCAGCCATGGCAGATTTCGAAGACCCGGTCCACTTCCTCCTTGAGCAGCGCCTCGTCCCAGTAGCGCGGATCGGCGGGGTCATAGACGGTGGCCGTCCCCGCGACGTAGCTGATCCGCGCGCCGGGTGTCGTGGGCGCCCGCCCGGGAGCGCCGGGAACCTCGTGCTCGGCCATGGCCGCTCCTTCCGCTACGAAATGCTGTCCAGCATTTTCTGGAACCGGCCGGCATGGCTCTTCTCGGCCTTGGCCAGGGTCTCGAACCAGTCGGCGATCTCGGCGAAGCCCTCTTCCCGGGCGTTCTTGGCCATCCCGGGGTACATGTCGGTGTACTCGTGGGTCTCGCCGGCGATGGCCGCCTTGAGGTTGAGCGCGGTGTCGCCGATCGGCAAGCCGGTGGCCGGATCGCCGACGCTCTTCAGGTAGTCCAGGTGGCCGTGGGCGTGGCCGGTCTCGCCGTCGGCCGTCTCCTTGAAGTTGCCCGCCACTTCGGGATAGCCCTCGATGTCGGCCACCTTGGCGAAGAACAGGTAGCGGCGGTTGGCCTGGGATTCGCCCGCGAAGGCGTCCTTCAGGTTCTGGTGGGTCTTGGACCCTTTAAGGTTTGGCATGGTGTGCTCCTCAGAAGCAGGACCATCATAGGCCGGAAAAAGACAAACGATTGATACTTCTTCCGGATCAGTACGATAGGAGTTTCCTATCGATTCCGCGTCATAGCCATTGACCCACTGATTACTGTTGTCATCATTTTAAGCCATGGCGCGCCCTTCCGACCTCACTTTCCGGCAACTGGAATACCTCGTCGCCCTGGCCGACACCCTGGGCTTCCACCGGGCCGCGGAACGGGCCCATGTCTCGCAGCCCGCGCTCAGCGCCCAGATCCAGCAGGCGGAGGCGGTGCTGGGGCTCCAGCTGTTCGAGCGCAACCAGCGCCGGGTGCTGTTGACCCCGGCCGGCGCCATGGTCGTGGCCCGGGCCCGGCGGGTGCTGCGCGAGGCCGAGGACCTGCTGGCGGCCGCGCGGCTGCACGCCGATCCGTTCCGGGGCAGCTGGCGCCTGGGGCTCATCCCCACCGTCGCGCCGTACCTGCTGCCGGAGATCCTGCCCGGGATCAGGCTGGCCCACCCGGAACTGCGCCTGCTGCTGCGCGAGGAGCGCACCCCGGTGCTGGTCCAGGAGCTGCTGGCCGGCGGGCTGGAGGCGGCGATCCTGGCCGAGGTCCCCGATCTCGGCGACCTGGTGCGGGCGCCCCTGGCCGACGACCCGTTCCTGCTGGCGGCGCCCCACGGCCATCCCCTGGCGCGTAAGCGCATGGTCGCCATGGCCGACCTGGAGCAGGCTCCGCTGCTGCTGCTGGAGGACGGCCACTGCCTGCGCGGCCAGGCCCTGGCGTTCTGCGCCCAGTCCGGCGCGCGGGAGACGGATTTCCGGGCCTCCAGCCTGGGCACCCTGATGCAGATGGTGGCCGCCGGCATGGGCCTCACCCTGCTGCCCGCGCTTTGCGCACCGCTGGAGCGCAGCCGGGCCAATCTGGTGCTGCGCCCCTTCGTCCGGCCCGGGCCGGGGCGCCAGCTGGTCCTGGCCTGGCGCGCCGGGTCAGCCCTGGCCGGGGCCCTGGGGATTTTCGCCAAAGAACTGCGAGCGGCCATGACCTCCACCCGGCCTGCCTCCGGGTGAAGCCGGAAAATTTTCATTCTCCCATGTGATATTATTGAAAATAAAAATTGAAACACCTAATCAAGCGCTTTTGAGGATGCCCCAGCGTTCTCCTGTAGCTCCTTCGCGAGGTCAAGTCGAGATGAACCAGGCCAGACTGATTCGGGTGATCATCGCCGAGGACCACACCATCCTGCGGGAAGGCCTGAAGGCTCTCCTGTCCGGCGAGGTGGAAGTGATCGGCGAGGCGGTGGACGGCATGGAGGCCATCCGCCTGGCCAACGAACTCAAGCCCGATCTGGTCCTGCTCGACCTCTCCATGCCGCGCACCAATGGGCTGGAGGCGCTCAAGGAAATCAAGCGGAGCAATCCGGCGATCCGCGTGCTGATCCTGACCGTCCAGAAGGCCGAAGACTACGTGCGCGCGGCCCTGGAGGCCGGGGCCGACGGCTATGTGGTGAAGGAGTCCACCAGCACCGAACTGTTCCAGGCCATCCGCAGCGTGGCGCGCGGGGAACGGTTCCTGAGCCCGGCCATCGCAACGACGCTGGTGAGCATGTACCTGGGTTCCAGGGAGACCCCCAGCCTCAAGTCGCCCTTCGACGCGCTCTCCTCCCGCGAGCGGGAAGTGCTGAAACTGATCGCGGAGGGTTACCGCACCCGGGATATCGCCGAGTACCTCTGCATCAGCCCCAGGACGGTAGAGAAGCACCGGGGCAACCTCATGGAGAAGCTGGACCTGCACAACATTCCTGGCTTGACGGCCTATGCGATCGAGAAGGGCATGGTCAGCTAGGGCGTGTTTGCAAACTAGTCCTTCGGGTAAAAAAGATCGATGAAATCAGGGGCATTGATCAAAGGCCATCTGGCGGTGATGGTGGTTCCGTCGCCGGGTGTGGAATCGATCCGCATGTCGCCGTCGGTGCACTCGGCCCGCTCCCGCATCGAGGCCAGGCCAAAGCCGCCGGGCCGGTTCCGGCCCTCGGCCAGGCTGCGTTCGAAGCCTTCGCCGTCGTCCCGCACGGTCAGGACCAGTTCGGCCTGACGCAACCAGTTCAGGCCGACGAATACATGCCCGGCCTTGGCGTGCTTGGCCACATTGTTCATGGATTCCTGGACGATGCGAAAGATGTTGGTCTTGAGGGCTTCGGGAATCATGGCTTCCTCGAGGCCGATCTCTAGATCCACCTGGACCTCGGGATAGACCTTCAGGAATTCCCGGCAGAACCACTGGAGGGTGGCGATCAGGCCCAGGTCATCCAGGATGGAGGGGCGCAGGGCCATGCAGATGCTGCGCACCTCCGCCACGCATTGCTGGATCACCGGGACGACGTTCCGCAGCAGTTCCTTGGGGCGGCCCTTGGGCTGTCCGGTGCTGTCGTCCAGCGCCTTTTCCACCATGAACTTCACCGCGGTGAGGGATTGGCCGATGCCATCATGGAGGTCCTGGGCGATCCGCTTGCGTTCCTCCTCTTGGACCGTGAGCAGGCGGGCCGAGAGTCGCCTCAGGGCCTCCCTGGACTCGCGGAGGTTCTTTTCCGCCTGGTAACGTTCGGTGATGTCCTGGATGTTGCCCAGGAGCGCCCGCTCACCATGGAAATCGATGAGCACGGTGCGTCCGCGGATCCAGCACGCCTCGCCGCCGGCCGTGACCAGGCGGGAGTCGATGTCCTCGCCGCTCAGGTCCCGTGCGGACCGGCCTTTCAACAACAGGTCGATCCTCGCGAATTCGGCCGGGACCATGAACTCGGTGGCGTCGAGTTCCGGCCCCTGGTAGTTCGGCAGACCGATCATCTCGTAGAACCGGGCGTTGCCGTATACGATCCGATGCCCGCACAGGATGAAGATCCCGGTCGGCGAGTTCTCCACCACGGAACCGTAGTGGGCCTTGGAGATCCGAAGGCTTTCGGTCAGGGACTCCAGATGGGCGGTGCGGTCCCGCAACTGGTCGTCTAGGTCGCGGCACCGCGCCAGGAGGGACTCTTTGGCCGCCGCTTTCTCCCGGAGCGCCCGGCGCAGGGGCAGGGTGAAGAAGAAGTAGAGCGAAGGCAGGGTCAAGACCAGGATCAGGCAGGCGTCCATGAGTTCGCGGTACACCCCAAGCCTGGAGACGAACCGCTCACCGTAGATCGCGGAGATGAATTCCGCAAGGATGAGCCCGACAGTCACCACCAGGAAGGCCCGCACCGGGGAAATGGAATCATGCAGCCTGGCGGAGTCCGGATCCCGATGGGCCAGGGCGGGGCGGAACGGGTCCAGTTCGCTGGCCATGGCTGGCCTCCTTCATCGGCTAGGGTCGGGGTGGATTCGATATTCTCCCTTGGCCGGACCGGTCCGGAAACAAGATTTTCGAAGGGCTTACAATGGCGGGCACACCGACCCCGAAAGGCCGCCATGAAAGCCCTGCTGCTCGCCGCCACCCTCCTCTGCGCCGCCTGCGCCGCTCCAACCGCCCAGCCGCCCCAGGAGGCGGCCTACGGCCCGGAGCTGGAAGGCTTCGGCTACCCCTTCCCGGTGAAGGTCTTCGAGTTCACTTCCCAGGGCGACCGCTTGCACATGGCCTACCTGGACGTGGCTCCCGAGGCGGCCAATGGCCGCACCGTCGTGCTGCTGCACGGCAAGAACTTCACCGCGGCCACCTGGGAGCGGACCATCCGGGTCCTGACCGGCGCCGGCTACCGGGTCGTGGCGCCGGACCAGATCGGCTTCGGCAAGTCCACCAAGCCGGCCCACTATCAGTACAGCTTCCAGCAGCTGGCCCGCAACACCCGGGACCTGCTGGCGGCCATCGGCGTGGGCCGGGCGACCCTGGTGGGGCATTCCACCGGCGGCATGCTGGCGGTGCGCTATGCCCTGATGTTTCCCGCCCTGGTCGAGCAGCTGGTGCTGGTCAACCCCATCGGCCTGGAGGACTGGCAGGCCGAAGGCGTGCCGGCGCTGACGGTGGACCAGTGGTACCAGCGGGAACTGGGCACCACCGCCCAGCGGATCCGCGCCTACGAGCAGGCCACCTACTATGCCGGCCAGTGGCGGCCGGAGTTCGACGCGCCGGTGCGGATGCTGGCGGGCCTGAACCGGGGCCCCGGGCATCAGCTGGTCGCCTGGAATTCCGCGCTGATCTACGACATGATCTGCACCCAGCCGGTGGTCTACGAGCTGGACCGGCTGGTGATGCCCACCCTCCTGCTGATCGGTCAGCGAGACACCACGGCGATCGCCAAGGACGTGGCGCCGCCGGAGGTGGCGGCCAGGATCGGCCACTATCCCGAACTGGGCCAGCGGGCCGCCCGGCGCATCCCCAAGGCCACCCTGGTGCCCTTCCCGGACCTGGGCCACGCGCCGCAGATCCAGGATCCCGATGCGTTCCACAAGGCCCTGCTAAACGGCATCAGGACCGGGCGTCAGTGATGGCGGCGTTCTGGCGGAAGGTGAGGGATTCGAACCCCCGGTGAGCGTGAGCCCACGCTAGTTTTCAAGACTAGAGCCATAAACCACTCGGCCAACCTTCCTGGGATCGACCCCGGGGGACCGTAATCCGGCCCGGAATCGAGGCCTACCAGTCTACCGGAGGCGCCAACGGCTGCGCCAGCACTACCTGCTGACCGCCCTTGCGGCGGACCTGTGCCCCTGGAGGATTTTCGTGCTAGGGTGGGCCGGTCAGCCCACCCTTTCGCTTGAACACCTTTGAATGAAACACCTAACCCATGGCACTTATTCCAGATGAAGGGACCCGCGAAGGCGCACGGCAGCTCCGCCTGCTCCCGCCCCCCGAACCCCAGGAGCCGCTGGGCATGGTCGCCCGGAGCCCGGCCATGCGCCGGCTGATCGATCTGGCCCAGCGGGTCGCCAGGGTGGACTCCACAGTGCTGATCAGCGGCGAAAGCGGCACGGGCAAGGAACGGGTGGCCAGGCTGGTGCACAACGCCTCCTCCCGGGCCCGGGGGCCGTTCGTCGCCGTCAACTGCGGCGCGATCACCGAAACCTTGCTGGAAAGCGAGCTGTTCGGCCATGTCAGGGGCGCCTTCACCGGCGCCCTGCAGGAGCGCCCGGGCCTGTTCGAATCGGCCAACGGCGGCACGCTGCTGCTGGACGAGGTGGGCGAGGTCTCACCGGCCATGCAGGTCAAGTTGCTGCGCGTCCTGCAGGAGCGCGAAATCCGCCGGGTGGGCGAAAGCGCCAGCCGGGCCATCGATGTCCGGGTCCTGGCCGCCACCAACCGGGAACTCACCCAGGAGATGGCCGAAGGCCGGTTCCGCCCGGATCTGTACTACCGGCTGCACGTGGTGGAACTGCCGGTGCCGCCCCTGCGCTGGCGCCGGGAGGACATCCTACCGCTGGCGCTGACCCTGCTCGCCGAAGCGTCGAACCGGCTCAACCGGCCGGTCACCGAGCTGTCCCCGCGCGCGGCGGACCAGCTGCTGCGCTACGACTGGCCAGGCAACGTGCGCGAACTGGAGAACGCCATGGAACGGGTGGTGGCCCTGGCCCAGGGCGGCCTCGCGGAACTGGAGGACCTGCCCGAGGAGGTCCGCCAGGCGGTTCCCGTCCCGCTCCTGACCGCGCCGGTGAAGCACCTGGATGCCATCGAGAAGGAGTACATCCTGGCGGTGCTGGAGCTCAACGGCGGCAACCAGGCGCGCAGCGCGGAACAGCTGGGGATCGGTTCGGCGACCCTCTACCGCAAGCTCAAGAGCTACGGCCTGACCCGGACCTGCCCGGGGCCGTGCAGAAAACAGGCCTAGTCCAGACGATCAGACGGCCGCGAGCCGTTCCAAGGCGCGCCGCCTCGAATCGGGAAACAGATCCTGCACCGCCTGGAGCAGGGCCTCCACCTTGAGCGGCTTTTCCATGATCCGCACCCGGCCCCACCCATGGATGCGCTCCGCCTCCCCGCTTTCCGGGTAGGGGACGATCAGCAGGATGGGCGTCGTGGCCAGGACCGGGTCTTCCCGGATGATCCGGATGAGGGTCTCACTGCTGCACGAAGCCATATCCTGATCCACCACGACCAGGTGCGGCAGCACGTCGCGCAGGACGGCCAGCACATCGAACAGGCATGCGGGATCCGCCTCGGTGAGGTCGTAACCGGCCGAACGCAGGTTGACGTTGATGGATGACCGGGTGAAACCGCTCTCGCCTACGACGACGATCTTCATTGGACCCCTCGCAGCACGTTCATATTCATAATTATAGGCATTGAATTAATAAAAAATAAAAAAATTTCGGTGCCACCGAAGTAAATTTCTAGTTTGAAGAATGATCCATATGGTTTTCCAACACAACCTGCCCCGCGAACCGGGCCCGCAAGCATTTATATTTATATCCAGTGCGCAGCTATAGCGCCGCCAGGGCCTCCAGCCATGGGGCGCGTTCGGCGTCGGTGACGAAGCTGGCCAGCAGGCTGTTGCGCGCCAGGGTTGCCAGTTCGGTCCGGGACAGGTCCAGGGCCTCGGCCGCTTCCAGGTAGTTCTGGGCCAGGTAGCCGCCGAAATAGGCCGGGTCATCGGAGTTGACGGTGACCCGCAGGCCGGCGTCGAGCATGCGTTTCAGGTTGTGCTCGGCCATGTGCGGAAACACCCGCAGCTTCACGTTGGACAGCGGGCACACGGTGAGGGCGATGCCGGAGGCGGCCAGGCGCGCCATCAGCTGCGGGTCCTCCGGGGCGCGCACGCCGTGGTCCACCCGTTCGACCTGGAGCAGGTCCAGGGCATCCGTGATGTACGCCGCCGGCCCCTCTTCCCCGGCGTGGGCCACGGCGCGCAGGCCCAGTTCCCGGCAGCGCCGGAACACCCGCTGGAAATCGCCCGGCGGATGGCCCAGCTCCGAGGAATCCAGCCCCACCCCGTGGATCCGCCCGAGGTGCGCCATGGCCAGTTCAAGCGTGGCAAAGGCGTCCGCTTCGGGCAGGTGGCGCAGGAAGCACATGATCAGCCGGGAGCTGATGCCCAGTTCGGCCTTGGCCTCCCGTGCCGCCCGCTCCAGCCCATCCAGCACGGTGGCGAAGGCGATGCCCCGGGCGGTGTGGCTCTGCGGGTCGAAGAACAGCTCCGCGTGGACCACGCCGTCCGCGGCGGCGCGGCGGAAGTAGGCCAGGGCCAGGTCGTGGAAGTCCCGCTCGGTGACCAGGGCCGCGGCGCCGGCGTAGTAGATGTCCAGGAACGACTGCAGGTCCTTGAAATCGTAGGCCGCGCGCAGCTCGGCGACGGTCGCGCAGGGCAGCTTCACCCCGTTCCGGGCCGCCAGCTCGAACAGCATCTCCGGCTCCAGGGTCCCTTCGATATGCAGGTGCAGCTCGGCCTTGGGCAGAGCGCGGATGTAGGCCATCAGATCCATGGGCAGTCCTTCGCGAAGCACATCTAAAAAAATATCATGGCGGGTCCAGGCTTCCCGCGGAATAGCGCCAGGGGAACCTACTGGGGCGCGGCCAGCGCCGCCTTCAGGAATGCGGTGACCAACGGGTGCGGCCGCTCCGGGGTGGAGCGGGCCTGGGGCACGTACAGGGTGCCGATGAAGAACGGATGCTCCGGCAGTTCCATCACCCGGATCTCACCTTCGCTGTCGGATCCGGTGAAGCGCATGTGGCCTTCCTGCAGGGCGTCCACGCAGTCGGGGTTGACCCCGAAGTTGCAGTAGTAGCGCTCCTGCGCGGTGAGCGCGCCGTAGATGCCGGCCACCCGCGAACCGGCCTCGAACTTGAGCCGCATGACCCGGCCGGCCAGGGTGCATTCCAGCTCGGTGATGAACAGGGTGGACGAGTCCGGATCGTACTCGGCGTGCTGGGCATCCCGGAAGCCCAGCCCGTTGCGCGCGTACTCCAGCACCATGTGCTGGAAGCCGCCGCAGGTGCCCAAACAGGGCACCTTGTTCTTGCGGGCGTAACGGATGGCCCAGAGGGTCTGGTCCAGATCCTTGTAGGGGCTGCCCGGAGCCACCCAGATGGCCGAGCAGCGCTCGAACAGGTCGGGCCCGATCTCGGCGGTGGAAACCCAGACGGCTTCGAGTTCCGCGCCGAGGGCCTGGCGAGAATGGGCGATGGCCGCATCAGTCGCGGCATGGGGCGGGAAGGCCGGGGAATACTCTCCAAGGAGGGCGATCGGCTTGTTCATCTCTGACTCCACGGCACCTACCCATTCTAGGCCAAGGGCTGCCGGGAAATCCATGAATTATCCAACAGCCATCCACCCGGGCTGCTAGAATCGACCCGATTCATCAGGAGCAGACCATGCAGCTCAGCGCGCGCAACGTCCTTGAAGGCCGCATCACCAAGGTGACCCACGGCGCGGTGGAATCGGAGATCGTCATCCAGCTTTCGCCCGGGGTGGAGATCGTCTCGACCATCACCAAATCCTCCGCCGAAAAAATGAATCTGAAGCCCGGCGACCGGGCCCACGCCATCATCAAGGCCTCCAACGTGATCGTCGGCGTGGAGTGATTCAGACGGCTTGCCGGGCCTGGTCCACGCTGGCCTCAAAGGCGGGGAACAGTTCCAGGGCCCGCCCATAATCGTAGTTCTCGATCCGCGCCTTCATCGGCGCCAGGGCGGCCTGCAGCGGGCCGCCCTTGAGCAGGGCCACAAGAACCTTCAGGTCCTGGCCGGCCTTGGCGTCATCCTCGCACAGGGCCTGCCTGAGCACGGCCAAAGCGGCCAGGATGGCCGGCCAATCCGCCGCCGCGGGGACCTCCGCCGCGGCCGGGGTCAGGGCCAGGCTTTCCAGCAGCTCCCTCAGCCGCTCCTGCAGCCGCTCCAGCGGCTCCTGCCAGGCGGCCCCGCTGGCCAGGACCTCCTCCAGCTCCCGGGCGGCCGCGCCGATGGCATTGGCCCCCAGGTTCAACGAGGCTCCTTTCAGGGAATGGGCCAGGCGCAGGGCGCCGGCGCCGTCACCCTCGGCCAGGGCGGCGCGCATGGACGCCAATTCATCCTCCACGCCAGCCGCGAAGCGCCGGAGCAGGCGCAGGTAGGTGTCCTCATCCAATTCAAGCCGGGCCAGGGTGCCGGGGAGGTCCACCCCCTGGATCTGGCCGGCTTGCCGGGCCGCCGCGCCATCCACCTCGAGGATCAGGCCCGACAGGGTGTGGACCAGCAGCGCCGGATCGATGGGCTTGGCGATGACCTCGTTCATGCCCGCCGCCAGGACTTCCCGCCGCACGCCGGCCACCGCGTCGGCGGTCAGGGCGAGGATCGGCAGGACAGCCCAGCGGGGGTCCCGGCGAATCCGCCGGGCGGCTTCCAGCCCGCCCATGACCGGCATCTGCAGGTCCATGACCACCCCGTCGAACCCTTGCTCGCCGAGCCGTTCCAGCGCTTCCCGGCCGTTCCCGGCCAGGCCTACGCCCGCCCCGGCCCGGCGCAGGATCTCCCTGGCCACCTGCTGGTTCAGCTTGTCGTCCTCGACCAGAAGCACCGTGCGCCCGCGCAGGGGCGTCGCCCCCGTGGCCGGCTTCGACCGGCCCCGGCCGGGCCGTCCCGGGATGGCCTCCTGCAGCGTCAGCACCAGGGTGAAGGTGCTGCCCTGGCCGGCCCGGCTGGCCCCCTCCAGGTCGCCCCCCATCAGCCGGGCCAGGCGCCGGGAGATGGCCAGGCCCAGGCCGGTGCCGCCGAACTGGCGGGTGGTGGACTGGTCGGCCTGGGAGAACGGCTGGAACAGGCTGCCCAGTTCGGCTTCGGTCATGCCGATGCCGGTGTCGCGCACTTCGAAGCGCAGGCGGACCCGCCCCTGGGCGCGCTCCAGGAGCCGCGCGCTGAAGGTCACCGCTCCGGCCTCGGTGAACTTGACGGCGTTGTCCCCCAGGTTCAGCAGCACCTGGCCCAGGTGCACGGGATCCCCCAGCAGCAGCAGCGGCAGCTCGGGATCCAGGTCGAAGGACAGCCGCAGACCCTTGTCCGCGGCCCAGTGGCCAAGGATGCCGGCCACCTTGTCCAGGGTTTCCCGCAGATCGAACGGCACGGTCTCCAGGTCGACCCGCCCAGCCTCGATCTTCGAGTAATCCAGAATGTCGCTGATGATGGTGTGCAGGCGCCGGGCCGAGACCCCGGCCTTGTCCAGGTAGTCCTGCTGCCGGGCGGTCAGGCCGGTGTCCTGGAGCAGGTGGATGAAGCCGAGCACCGCGTTGAGCGGGGTGCGGATCTCGTGGCTCATGTTGGCCAGGAACGCGCTCTTGGCCTGGGCCGCCGATTCCGCCTCCAGCTTCGCGGCCTGCAGGGCCTGCTCGGTGCGCATCAGTTCGGTCACATCCTCCTTCATGGCCACGAAGCGGGTGATCCGGCCCTGCGCGTCGAACACCGGCGCGATGGTGGCGTTCTCCCAGAACAGCTCGCCGTTCTTCTTCCGGTTCTGGAACCGGCCCCGCCAGACCTTGCCGCCCAGGATGGTCTGCCATAGGTCCTGGTAGAAGGCCGGCCCATGCTGGCCGGACTTGAACACCCGGATGTTGCTGCCCACCGCCTCCTGGGTGGTGTAGCCGGTGAGTTTCCGGAAGGCGGTGTTGACGTACTCGATGGTCCCGTCCAGGCCGGTGATCACCACCGCCGCCGGGCTCTGCTCCAGCGCCAGCTTCAGCGGGCGGATCTCATTCTCGGCCGCCTTGAGGCGCGGACCGTCCGCCGCCAGCCTGGACCGGAGCAGGGCCCGGAGCCGCGCGGTGCAGCGCACGGCCGTCAATCCCCGAACGCGGCGGTGACCGCCAGGATATCCGGCAGGCGGGCCAGGAAGGCCTGCACCACCCGCGGTTCGAAGTGACCGCCCGAGCCCCGGGCCAGTTCGGCCACTGCCGCGTCCACCGTCCAGGCGGGCTTGTACGGACGCACGCTGGTGAGCGCGTCGAACACGTCGGCCACCGCCACGATCCGCCCCATGCGCGGAATGGCCTCGCCCCGCAGCCCCTGGGGATAGCCGCTGCCGTCCCATTTCTCGTGGTGGGTGAGCGCGACCTCGGCCGCCATCCGCAGCAGCGGAGAGGTGTGGCTGCCGAGGATGCCATGGCCGATTTCCGGGTGCCGGCGCATGATCGCCCACTCCTCGGCGTCCAGCTTGCCCGGCTTCAGCAGCACCCGGTCGGGGATGCCGATCTTGCCGATGTCGTGCATGGGCGAAGCCTGCAGCAGGGTTTCCGCTTCAGGGGCCGGCAGGCCCAGTTCCAGGGCGATGATCCGGCTTGTGTGGCTCATGCGGATGACGTGCATGCCGGTCTCGTTGTCCCGGAACTCGGCCGCCCGGCCCAGGCGCTGGATGATCTCGAGCCGGGTCTCCTGCAGTTCCCGGGTGCGGTCCCGCACCGAGGCCTCCAGGGCCCGGTTCTGGTCGTGCAGGGCCAGGTGGGTGCGCACCCGCGCCCGCACCCGGGGCGCGCTGATCGGCTTGGTGATGTAGTCGACGCAGCCCAGGTCGAAGCCCTTCTGCTCGTCCTCCGGGGATTCCTTGGCGGTGATGAAGAGCACCGGGATGGACCGGGTGTGCGGATCCGCCTTGAGCCGCCGGATCAGTTCGTAGCCGTCCATGCCCGGCATCATGATGTCGAGCAGGATCATGTCCGGGGGCTCGTCCTGGCCGGCGATCTCCAGGGCCCGGGCGCCGCTGGCGGCCACCTTCACCCGGTAGGCGGGCGCCAGGATGCCCTGGAGCAGGTCGATGTTGCCGGGCGTATCGTCCACGACCAGGATGGTGGCTAGGGGTGGAGCCTGTTCGGGCAAAGGTCGCCTCCGGGAGTTGAATCTATCACTCCTATCGGCAGCGCATCTGAAATCATCAATATCCGGGGGTCCCGGGCGGCCCCTGCCCCGCCCCATCCCACCCCTCCGCCGCCCGGAAGCTGTGGAACCGGTCCCGGCCGATGATCAGGTGGTCGCCAAGCGGCACCCCCAGGGATTCCCCCGCGGCCCGCAGGCGCCGGGTGAGCAGGATGTCCTCGCGGCTCGGGGCCGGGTCGCCGGAGGGGTGGTTGTGGAACGCCACGGCGGTGGCGGCCCCGAAGCGCAGGGCTTCCCGGTAGAACTCCCGCGGGCCGATGAGGGTGGCGTGGCTGGTGCCCTGGCTGAGGATCCGGTCGGCCAGCAGGTCGCCCTTGATGTTCAGGACCAGCAGGCCGAAACGCTCCTCGGTCCAGCCCTGGCAGCGGGGCAGCAGGTAGTCGGCGCAGGCGCGCGGGGAGTTGATCCGGGGCGGGATCCGGCCGCCGCGCCGGCTCCGGCGGCACAGCTCCTGGGCGGCCCACAGCTGGCAGGCCCGGGCCGGGCCGATGCCCGGCAGGCTGATCCAGTCGCCCAGCCCCTGGACCAGCAGCCCGGCCAGCCCGCCGCTGTGGCTGATCAGCTCCTGGGCCGCCTCCACGGCGCTGAAGCCGCGCCGGCCGGTGCCCCAGAGCAGGGCGAGCAGGTCCGCGTCGCTCAGCTCCTCGCCCCGGCCCGCCAGCAGCCGCTCCCGGGGCCGCTGCTCCGGGGACAGGTCGCGCATGCGCATGCTATTCCGTCCGCCAGTGGCCCAGCCGGCGGCGCCAGCGCAGCAGGGTGATTTTGCCGAAGGGTGACACGCGCAGGCATACCGCGTCCCGCCCGTCGGTCAGGAACCAGGTGCTGGCCTCGGCGCTGCGGGCCGGGCTCACCGTAATGCAGGGATGGGCCTGGCCGGTGAGGTGCGCCCTCAGGGTGGGCTGCATGCCGGGCGGCAGGGGGAAGCCGGCCCTGGGCAGGCCCCAGCGCACCCCCCTCGGCAGGCTCAGCGCCATGACGTGGGCGGCGTCCCGGTGCCGGCCCCGGCAGGCGGGAACCGGGCCGTTCAGGGCCACCCGCACCGGCGCGCCCCGGGCCCTGGCCCGCAGGAAGGCCTGCTCCAGGCTGGCCCGCAGTTCGCCCTGCAGGATGTCGAGGGCCGG
>Ga0316230_1001907_pt1 | contig 19554 bp, 22 predicted proteins | sample TBH18025metaG_FD_206004 | JGI IMG/M metagenome (GOLD analysis project Ga0316230, IMG submission 206004) | Freshwater microbial communities from Trout Bog Lake, Wisconsin, USA - TBH18025 | ecosystem: Environmental > Aquatic > Freshwater > Lake > Hypolimnion/Profundal zone | place: USA: Wisconsin...
GCAACCAGAACAAAAACAGCCATCTCAATGGATGGCCGTCAATACTGGCTTCAGTGGTGGTCCCGGAGCGACTCGAACGCCCGACCCTCAGATTCGTAGTCCAAGGATATACACTTCGCCCATCTTCGCTGATCAACGCCTTGTATTGATTTTAGAGATAGTTACTACATTCACTTGAATCCTGGTTGGTGTGATTAGGTAGAGCTTCTAGAGTCATGCTAGAGTCACGGTCTTGAGATTGACATGACCAAGCGACAACAGCCAACTCGCGTCCTAATCACCGACACCAAGGTGAAAGCTGCCCGCCCTGCTGAGGGGGTTGTGAGGGTCTGGGACACCAAGGTGCCTGGCTTCCACCTGCGTATCACCCCAGCCGGGGGTAAGAGCTTCTGTGTGACCTTCCAAAGGGCTGATGGGCAGAAGGTCAACGTGACCCTTGGCTCTGCCGAAGCTTGGACTGTGGATGATCCGAAGCCTGTCCATGGCGCTCCGGTGCTCGACAGTGACGGTAACCCTAAAATTGGGGCCAGAACCTGGGCAGAAGGGCTTCGGAAACTCCACGAGCAAGGGAAGGATGTCCGTGCCCACGTCAAGGCTGAACGCTCAGGCCAAGATTTGCGGGCACTCGTCAAGGTCTGGCGGGAGGACTACAGGCCCAGGCTTAAACCTACCAGCCAGGTCAGCTACGACAGCCTTCTAAAGGACAAGGGCGAAGGTCGAGACAAAGCGCGAATCGGTCCTCTCCTCGATCTACTGGGCACTCGCCAAGTCAAGGATCTCACCTATGCGGATGTTAAGGCCCTCCACAAAAAAGTTCAGCAAGGTGGCCATGACACGAATGCCAACCGAGCTGTTGCAGTTCTCTCCAGGCTCCTCAGCATCGCCGAGAAGGAGGGTTGGCGGCCCAGGAATTCAAATCCATGCCACCAGTTGGAAAAGCCCTCCGAAAAACCCCGGGACCGTGTAGCTACGGTTGCTGAACTGGCAGCATTGGCATCAGCCCTTTGTGACCTTGAGGCTGCTTGGGTGATGGAAGTGGAACGCAAGAAAATCAGGAGCCTTGAAAAATCGAAAAGGGTTGACCCCAAAAAGGGTCCGCTCCCCGGTGGTGCACAGAAAACAGGAAAATCCCTCGATCCTCAGGCTGCTGATCTGATCCGCTTCCTTATGCTGAGTGGGCTGAGAAAGGCCGAGGCCCAAGGGCTCAAGTTCACTGATGTGGACCTAGAACGAGGGGTCATGCGGTTCGAGCGACACAAGACCGACGAGCAAATGGGGACCAAGGTGCTTCCCCTGAACTCCCACTTGAAGGCCATCATCCAGAGACGCTCCACAGAACGTCTTGGTCCTTATGTCTTTCCTGGCCGAAATCTTAGTGGTCCCATCGTTGGTCTTTCAAAAATGTGGTTACGAGCCGTCGAAAGGGCGAAGATCACCAATTTGAAAATCCACGATCTCCGGCACACCTTCATGACGACCTGCACAGAGCTTGGATACCCATTAGCCATTGGAGATGCCCTTCTTGGGCATAGCCTTGGCCGCATCCAAGACACTTATGTGAACCTAGGAAGTGAGGGAATTCTGGCGACAGCCACCAGGGAGACCGCAGACTGGATCGCCGCTGCTATGGCCGGTGAAAAGGTGAAACCGGGCCTTAAGGTCATTCAGGTGGCCAACTAAGCGAGCGAACCACCGAAGAGCGCCCAACATTCTTGCTTAGGCCCCAACACGAAGAAGGTGCTCGATGGCTTCCACCGGCACCAGGGTGCGGCGTCCCAAATGGACAACCCTCAGGTGACCCTGGTTTATCAGGTCGAAGACCTTCGACTGCCCGATGCACAGAACTCGGCCCGTTTCCTTCAAGGTCATGACGGCACGGTCTGTGGGCTTCCACGATTCCACGGGCGTCAGAGCAGCATCGACATTCTTGTTCGCGGTTGGCTGGGGCACGGCTTCCTCTTCCCCAGGGGTGAAGGCCCCCTGTAGAAGGGGGGTAGGAAGCTCGAAATCCCCTTCTTATCAACCCGGAGGGTGCCCGTGGCACCCCCTTGAACTTCAGGGCTGCCCTTGGTGCCGTACCTGAAGTGGGAGTATCCACGGCCTTCAATCGGCCAAGGGTCACGGCTCCTGAGGTGGGCTTATCCCCTGTAGAGTTGGAGGCGAATCAGCCATTACTCGTGCCGATGCCGCAAGGCCAACTTGAATGGGTTTCTAATGTCCACATCCTCAAGAACACTGACACCCGAGGAAGCCTTCCTAGAGCGGGCATTCCCCAAGATGATCACCTTGGACATCACACTCGCACCCGACGCGAGTGGAATTCTCAACGCCATGATTGTCCGGTTGCTGGACGGGATTAATTCAACTGGCACCCTCACCGCTGCTGCCAAGGAAGCCGGGGTTGGCTTCAAGAAAGCCGTCTCTCTCATCAAGGAAGTGAATCGAGGCTTCGAGCACCCCCTGGTCGTCCTTACACGAGGGGGCATGACAAGAGGCGGGTCAGCCCTCACTGACGAAGGCCAGGTTGTTCTCACCTCATACAGAAAGGCCATTGAAAAGGCGCTGGCGGCAGCAATGGACGAACTCTACCCAATCGCGAGGCTACTCCCACCTCGAACACGTAACGCGGCCTCCAGGTTTGTCGTAGAGCGTGAGGTCTCAGAGATCCCCAATAAGCGGAAATTGAAGTCGTAGGAGATCCGAGCCTGGGGCATCGAACATGCTGGTGCTGCTGAAGACCCCTTGAATCTTTACGTCAGCAGGAAGAACGGACGTCCCGTAGGCCGGAACTCTCTGCCTCAATCCCGATATGTCCTGTTGACATATCGGCCAGGTTGTCACGCCTACTGGAGTCACGTGCAGATTGATGTCGTCCCCGGCGAGCCCCCTACCCTGGCAGGTGGGGAGCAATGTCATCGCCATGAAGTCGTGGCTGCCCAGACTCCGTTGATGTTGCTCATCCTTGCGGAGCAATGCTGAGCTTTGCACTCCTTAGGTAGACAGGGGCATTCCCTGAACCGAGGAGGGCCACATGGGCACCCAAGCCAACACCGAGCTTCAGGCTCCGGCATCCGCCGTTCGGACCCATCACGGCGACCATGGCCTCAGGGTCGGTGCAGGGCCGACAGAGAGGCTTGGCTACCTCGCGACAATCCTTATTCGCATTTCAGCTGCTGCGGAAATGGGGATTGGCGACTACAACCCCCTCGAATGCCTCGCCGGGTCTCTCCTGACACCAGCAGTGACACCGCTCGGGGAGGTGGCAGTCAGAACAGGATGGTCCCTTCCAAAGTCGAGTCCGTTCGAATCGGTTGCCCTCCTCTATAACGGAATCTCTGTCCTCATCACTGCCGTTGACCGCCAATGGAATGAGGTGCCCGTTGCCTTGGTGGACTTTGGAGCAGGGGTTGATCGAGGGCGCAACGTATTCACCTATGACGACGGGTTGGTGACGGTAGTCCTTACCGCCATGGCCGATTACACGCGGTGCTCTTACCGCGTCTTTCGGGCAATTGGAGAGATGAGGTGCCAATGGAGTGGCGGCTTCACCTTCCCCGGCTCCAGTTGCCACTTTCGGATCCATGCCAACGACTGGATCAGCAGTATTGAACCCACGATTAACCATTTCCGCCCCTGGTTTCAGGGGTTGCCGAATCTCTGATGGCGGCCCTCGTGTTGAAGAACTTCGTCCCATGGCCGACGGCCATGGTGGCCGATATCATCAAGGCCCTCGCGGGACCTCATGGCAATTACGTCATGGCTGCCAGGGTTCACATTTTGAGCAAGGTTTGCCGCCAAGAAGATGGCTGGAACGGCCTCGCCCTCGATGAGTTCAGGACCACACCCAGTGAATTGGGGGCTGCTATCCATCGCAGCCCCCAGTATGCAAGCCGGGTTCTTCAAGTTTTGAAGAAGGAAGGATGGATCCGAAGTACTGGTGTCGATGGTGTGTGGGCTATTGTCCCCAGCCGTGTCTACGAGTCTGTTGCCGATCTTGTCATGCGAAAGAAGCGGCATACCACTGATAAAAAGCAACATAGTGTTTCGGTATCGACGTCCGTTGTCATCCCAGGTGTTGTCGATGGTGTGCCTGTGGTTGTCGGGGGTGGTGTCGTGGATAGTGTTGTGGCCAATCCCGTCAAACCCAATGGCAGTGCGGGTTCGCAGCCACCCCAAGAAGACCAGAGTCCAGAGAACAAGAGTTCAAGTTCTCTCTCTTCTTCTTCCGATGATGACAATGGGGATCAAGGAAAGGATGAACCTTGCCCTGTTAACCAAATCGACGGCGACCTGCTTGAAGACCAGATCAAAGAATTCCTCTGTTACTGGAATGACAAAGCCCCTGCCATTGGACTAAAGGGATCGCCTCTCGTTTCCCCTGCCCTCCGAAAAGCGGCAACCCGTCTTTTCAATGAGGGCCTTACCTTACAAAAATGCTGGGACGGGCTGGTCTGGATTTCCGGCTTCAAGAAAAACTGGTGGCCTGAGAACCAACCTGACTACCGGCCTGAGGATTTTCTTGCCAGGGCTGATGAGTATGCAGCCAAGCAGGCAGCCAAGCAGCGTGAAAACGTCGAGGAACCACCTACTAAGTCATCCGCTACATCGCCCACGAAGAAGACGCCCAAGAAGAAGCCTGTTGTCTCTGCTAAAGACCTCCCGAGCATCCTGGGTGTCCATTGGCCGGTCATTCAGGAGGTCTTCAGCCATTTCGCCCCTAAGGTGGATGCGGTCGAGGATGGCCTGGCCTTGAAGGTGATCTTGGAGAAGGGTTTACAAACCTCCGACCGGCTTCTCCTCGCCGCAAGGGCCATGGCCGAGGCCGCCAAGAAAGGCCGCAACTTCATAAAACCCCTCAGTGAATGGATAGATAAGGGCGGCTGGCTTGTCGTCCCCGAAACAACGGCTGTCAGCAACATTGAGTCGGCCAACCATCCTCGTGCAGCTACCGATGCCAACTATGCAAAGGGGGTGCGGGAGGCAGGGGACGGCGACAAGCCCGAGATCACTACAGGGTCTAGCCCCCTAGTGGCCAGGCTCACCTCCACCTCAATTCAGCAGGAGTGACCCAATGAACGAATTTTGCCAAAACCCTGATGAAGATGGATGCACGGACAATCCACCCGGTACAGCCGAAAAGGGTTACCGTTGCTCCGACTGCGGTGTCCGCATCCCGTGGCCAACGGAGCATAAGGTCTACGGGCTGCACAATGGGGCTTCTGTTTGTTTCCCTAACCTCTGTACGGAACATGTAGACATCCGCTTGAGGGAAGCCGAGGTTGCACTCTGTGCCCGTGAAGGTGATGAAATTTTGAAGAACCTGGATGAATGGGTCACGGGGCAACTGCGGGCCTGCGGGCTGAGCCGTAAATTGCTTGAGGCCAGGCTCGACCGGGTCCCAGCTCCCTACCTAGAATTCATTCAACCGAAGATTCTTGATGGAATCAGGGACGGCAGGCTGCCGGTTATCGGCATTGGTTTCGTCGGTGACAATGAGACGGGGAAAAGCATGACCCTAAGTGCATTCCTGCGGGTTCTCCTCACTGCCAACGCCAGGAGGAATGTCCGGAAGAAAGGGAGCCGGTTCAACTTTAAAGGGATCAAGTGGGTCCCATGGTCGGACACCGTTAACCTGTGGCGACTTGAGGGCACCAAAATTGATTGGGACGCCCGAAATAAGTTCGTGCGACAGTGCATGGATTCTAATTTATTGATTTTGGACGACCTGGCGCGTGAAGGGAAATCAGGAGATCGCGCCTACATGGATGACCCCTCCTACCGCCTTCTCGACTTGATCCTCTCTACACGGGAGGCCAATAACTTGCCGACATGGTGGACCAGTAATCTCACAACAGTTGAGATGCTGACCCAGGTGTATGGGGCAGCCACGGTCCGCCGTCTGATTGCTCCGAACCCCATCATCCATGTCACAGGCGTCAAACCCTTTTCCAGACAGGCTTCCCGCCCTGGCTTCTGACTTATTGGAGCCCCTGCGTGGCACCGTCACTGCTGATCCGGGGTTGGAGATGGAGATGGTTGGAGGGCCTTGCGGTGGCCATCGTCAACCCCCAGCGATGCCCCCAGCCAGCAACCGATCCGCCAGGACTTGGATGTTCCCATGGTTCCAAGTCATCCCCCTGGGCTTGTGTCCCTCGGCAGTGAGGGTCGCGGCGATCCTGCGACCTCCGAGGCCCTTACGCCTCAAGTCCAGGATGCGAACAAGGATAGGGTGTTCAACGGGGTGAGGCTCCAGATGGATGCCATCCTGCCTGAGTTGGAAACCGAAAGGGACGCTACCGCCTGTCTTCTCGCCCTTGGCCTTCTTGACGGCCAGAGCGGCCTTGGTTCGGGCCGCGATCATCCTCCGCTCCATCCGGGCTGCGGCGTCCATGACCGTCCCGGCCATTTCACTAAACGGATCGTCGCCGCAGATCCCCTCGACGAGGGCAACGCTGGCACCGACGGCTCGAAGCTCGCGCTTCAAGAGTTCAGAAACGTAAACATCCCTGGCGATTCTGTCGGCCTTGTGGGCGACAAGAAGCCCCGCCCGGTGATCCCGCACTGCCCCGAGGGCTTCCAGGAGACCGGGGCGCTTCTCCAGTTCTGCCCCACCGGAGACCCCCAGGTCTTCGCACCATCGAACCACGGTGACACCCTGGCGCTCTGCCCATGTGGTGATGGCTGACCGCTGGGCCTCCATTCCCAGCGTCTGTTCGTCGGTTGAAACCCGGAGGTATGCCACTGCGATGAAGGGGTCCGATTTGGCCTTCCTTGTGGTCTTTTTCAGGTCTTCCTCCGGTCGGATGTTTTACCTTCGCTCGAAGCTAAAACGTTTTTGGCTGTGGGGGGTGGGTCAAGGCCGTCCGGATGGACTTGACTTCATCGGCTTCGAACCCCCGGTACCCTCATGCCGTCACCACCCTTTTGAAGACTTGGCATACCGCGACACCCAGGGACTGGAGGGTTCACGATGTATTACAGCCCCAGTCCATCAGAGTGTATGGGTGGCTCCATAGACCCGTCTGGACTCATGTCAAAGAAGGCCGTGGCGATTCCAACCAGGCTCTTCGTAGGCATCTACCCCAAGCCTGGTTGAGGCATTCCCCAACTGGGATCCCAGATACCGCCTGAAGCCGAAAGTCCACCGAGCGCCTGAGCAGACATGCCGGTGGGTCCGACGGGCGTAATCAGTCAGTCCAGGGTTTTCTCAAATCAGATAGCTTCTCCGCGAGGAGTTCGACATCAGCCAGGCGCGGGGACTCCAACGCCTCGTGGATTACCTTGGTGGCCCCGATGAGAATGCCTACCGCAGAATCGAAATACTGAACTAGTTCAGCCAGCGTAACTGCGGGAAAGAACTGAACCTCGATGTCGGCTCCATCCGCAAGAATTGCAACATGACGTTCGATGAGCGCCCTTATGTTGTTGTGGGAGTGGCAACAAAGGAAGTTGTAGAACGACCTGTATTCCTGGGCTTGACCTGAGCGCTCGAACTTCTCGAAATTGTTGAGAGGACGGTATCCATCAGCCCGCAGCTTCTCCACCTGGCCCTCGTAGCTACCTAGAATCGCATCGAGATCCAGGGCCTCGCTCATACCCTTGAGGTATGGGTTTCCGCCTGGCTTAGCCTCGCGAAGAATCTTGATCCACTCATTCAGGTGCGCCGCGTCCATGTTGTAACCGTATTTCCGATCGGACGCCAGGTTCGTGAAGTCAACGAAAGCCTCAAGCTGCGAACGAAGAAGGATTGGAACCCCAATAGGGGAGTCGCTCCCAACAGAAATGCTGATGGCGTGGGATAGTTCCAGAATTGAGCCATATAGGGACACCAGATTCATGTGCCACTTGTGGGTTTTATCGAACCGAAACTCTCGCGCCAGTTCTGTGCAACGGATGATGGCCAGACAGAAGAACTCGTAGAGCTTCTTCGCGCTCTCCTCTTCCCAGGTCTCGCGGTGCCTATCTGACATGCTGCTTCCCCCCCAAACAAAAATCCAGTTTGACCGTGTGGTCCGGAGTGAATACCCAAACATCCTTGTGGGCTTCCCAACAGTGGGCAACCCGTTAGGAACCTCCAGCCTTACCCTGAAAGGAATACATCACCGACCACACCCCCATGTAGGCATCGTGGCGAGCCCGGTCCTTCACGGTGGCCTTGAAGTTGGGGTAGCTGATGTGGCGCACAGCTTCGGCCATGGCCTGTGCCACTTCCTCCCGATCTATCCTGGCGCGGTAGAGGTAGTCATTGTTGGGTGTCTTCGAGACTTGGGCACCAGGGAAGATGGACTCGATGTCCCCTTGGTTTCGACCACGGACCAGGAGGGTTGTGCCATCTCCGCCTTTATCTACAACGGAGAGGAACGCATTGTTCAGGAAGATCCACATGGGTCACCGTGCCGTTTCAGAGAAGGGGTCAGGACGGATCACGCCCCACAACCAAATTGAGGCAGGAGTCGATGGCAGGGAGGATGGGTGGACCGACGCATCCTCGGCGTCATAGTCGAGAGTCCGACCGTCACCATCGGCCACCGCCAAAGTCGGCCTGAGTTGAAGTTCGGGCACGAGGCGATTCGTGAGGCTCTCGAAACCACGCGGCGTCATTGCCTGCTGAAGATACTTCCAGGCTTCGGGGTCGATGAGCAGCCTGGAGGGCCACCGGCCATGCGTGACGGCAAAACCCTCGATGGTGTAACAAAGCCTCTGGGCATTGCCATGCCAGTCGAGAATGAAATCGGCCCACCTGTTCCTACCGGGGAAGGTCCGAAGAGCATCCAGGATGGGTTTGTCGTAGTGGCTATTGAGCATGGTGGCGAGCTGGTCCTGGGGCACCAGGTGCACAGCCTGGGACTCCCACCCCATCTCTCCGGGATGGCCACCCACGCGGTGGGCGAGGTAATACCGGGCGTAGGTCGCGGACCGGAGGACATCGACGAGGTGGGCAGTGATCATCACCTGGAGACCGGCCTCCTCGAATGCCTCCTTCACGGCGCTCTGCTGAAGGCTCAACCCGGGGGTGAGACGTCCCTTCGGGAAAGTGGCCTTGTAGCCTCCATATTCGTTAGTTGGCGCGATCAGCCAGACACGCCCATCATCTTCCACCACGACGACCCCGGCTCCAGGGGGCAGCCCTTTCGGGTTGAGGGGGGGCTCGGCTAGGTCGGTGTCTTCAACCCGGCTCACCCATGTGCTCCGGTCCTCAGGAGCACGGTCCCAACGTCGGAAGGGGATCATCCCCAAGGCGTCTGGCATCAGTCCGCCTGGAACCACGGTGGCCACTTGATCTTCGGCCAACCAGGTGTCGAGCCCCGTTGGGGAATGGGGGTGCTTGATGATCACCGACTGGCCTTTGTTGTTCTTGCACGGATGCAGTGCCATCAGGTGTTCTCCTGGATGAAGGGGGTTGGTGCCTGACCATAGGCCGTGGCGTAGCCTTCGAGAAGGTCCAGCAAGGGTTGAAGCCCACGCCACCCCTTAGGAAGGTCGAGCCACCACCCAAGATTGACCCTCTCCAGCCCGTGAGACAGGGTGAGTTCGTAGGTGACGCCGTCGCACCCCAGGTCGCCTCTCACGAACGGAGTGAGCCGTGTGCGTTGAAGGATGTCTACGATTCGGGCGGCATCTTCGATGGGAAGCACGACGCCCGGAGTTTCGGGCTTGTCCGTCACCTGGCCTAGTAGTTCCAGGTCGGGGGCGTTCTTCGTCCAAAGGAGGAGTTGACCTCGCTCATAGGCCAATGTCACGGCGTATTCATATTGGAAGGCAGGCGCGACGTTGTAGACCAGAAGGAATGATTCCCATTCTGGTAGGAGGTGGGAGGGCTTGCCGTAATCCTCAACTGGTTCGCTCATCTCAACGTCCTGCTGTTTGAAATGCCGAGGATGGCTGGTAACCCTGGATCCGTGAGGTTCGGTAACTCAAACTCGATTCAAGACAAGCTAAGTCATCAGTAAAGATGTCAATTCCCTGCTGCCCGGCTTCACAGCGCCTGTGAAAACCTTTCACCCCAGCCCAATGCTCTCAAGGTGTTTTTGGAGTTCCCTTAGCCCGAAGGGCTTTGACAGTAGGGTGACACCCGGATGCGCCGAGGCCAGGGTCAGCGCCGTCTGATCGACTCGTCCCGTGGCAAGCAGGACGGGCACCGCTGGGCGCAACGCACGTAGGCGGGGTAGCGTCCCGATCCCGCCCAGTCCGGGCATGTTCATGTCCAGGATGACGAGATCGGGCTCAAACCCTGCTTCGAGTATGGCCAAAGCCTCCTCGCCGCTCTGGGCTGTGTTCACCGCTGTATGGCCTAGGACTTCCAGGATCGCCTGAACGGAACTCTGGATCAGGTCATCGTCATCAATGAGCAGCACCTTCATGGTTCCGTGGGGTAACTGGGTGTCCTCGGTAGCTGCGATTGTTACGGCCTGGATTGGGGCGTCCTGCTCGCAGGCGGGGAAGCGCAGCATCACGCGGGTGCCCTTGCCGGGTTCGCTCTCAATTGCCATCTGCCCCCGGTGGGCCTTCACGGTGCTGAAGACCATGGAGAGACCAAGGCCGGTGCCCTTGCCGACCTCCTTCGTGGTGAAGAAGGGTTCCATGGCCTTCCCCAGGACCTCCTTGGGCATACCCATGCCGGTGTCCTCAACCACGACCTCGATCCAGTCGTTATCTACATTGCGAGTGTGCAGGGTGAGGGTGCCATTCTCCGGCATGGCGTCCACAGCGTTGACGCAGAGGTTCATGAAGGCATGGGCCAGGGCGTTGGCATCACCCTGGATGGGGCGCAACTCCGCCTCTAGCTCTATTTGGAGGCGAACACTGGCCAGGGTCGTCCGCTCCAGGAAGCCGATCTGCTCCCTGAGAATCGCGTTCATATCAAGTCGGTTGTTCTCAGCCGGGCTCTGACGAGCAAAGCCAAGCAGGCTCTTGACCATCTTGCCGCCCCGTTCAGTGGCCTTGCAGATGGTGTCGAGGGCTTGGTGAAGGGGGCTGCCGTAGGGCTGGCTGCCAATGTGGGCCGAGGCCAAACCAAGAATCGCCCCCAGCACATTGTTCATGTCGTGGGCGACCCCTCCGGCCAGGGTGCCTAGGCTTTCCATTTTCTGGGACTGCAGTAGCTGGGCTTGGAATTTGGCCCTCTCTTCATCAGCCGTCTTGAGTTCAGTGATGTCTCGGTTGATTCCGACCATCCGCACGGGATTACCTTCTTGGTCCCTCAGCACTTTGGCATTGGCCTTAATCCACAAGATGGTCCCATCCTGTCGCCTAATGCGGAAGTCCGCATCGAATGGGGCCTCGCCCTTAATGGCTGCCTCGCATTCCGTCACTGCGCGTTCCAAATCCTCAGGATGAAGGCCGTCCTTCCAGTCCTGCACGGTTCCATTGATCTCTAAGCGAGTTTTTCCATAGAGTTCGAACATACGATCGTCCCAAACCATGGTTCCCGCCTGGAGATCCCAGTCCCATACGGCTAGGTGGGCGGATTCCGTGGCAAGTTGAATGCGTTGATTGCTCTCCAGAAGTGCCGCCTCATCCCGCTTGCGCTCGGTGATATCCCGGTTGACCCCCGCGATGCCGGTGACCACTCCCGCACCATCATGGATGAGATGCAGGTTCACTTCGAAGTGACGCACCGTGCCATCCGGCATGGGTGTGGACAGCACCTCCACCCTTGAGCCCAGGGCGTAGACCTGGCGATGCAGTTCATCCCACTCGCGACACAGGCTTTCCGGGAAGCCGAGTTCCCAATAGGATTTGCCGACCACCTCGTCCACGCTGCGCCCCAGGTTGGCGCAGAGCACCCGGTTGGCCGACGTGAAACGGTTGTCCAGGTCGTAGCTATAGAGCTGATCGAGACTGGCGTCGTTGATGAGCCGGTAGCGTTCTTCGCTCACCCGCAGCGCCAGATCCGCCTGATGCCGATCCAGTTCAGCCGCAGCCCGCAGGGCCACCAGATCCAGCGTGGATTTGGCCAAATCGGTATCGGCCATGGGGTGACGTCCAATCAGGGCGATCAACCCGATGGGCTGCCTATCCGCACCCCATAAGGTCACCCCCACATAACTCTCGGCGGTCAGGTCCTGGAGCACCTGGTCCTTGGGGAAGAGATGTCTTACCCCACTGGGAAAGCAGTAGATGGCCTTGCCCACCACATCGCCACAGGGCGTGTCTTTAAGTGTGTAGGACACGTTGTCTTCAAAATGGCCATCACACCAGATGGCCAGGGTCTCGGCTTCGAGGCAATCCCCCGCCAGGCGATCAATGCAGACATAGTCCATGCCCAGGTCCTCGGCCAGAAAGCGGGCCAGGGCCGGGAAGAAGCCCTCCCCATTTGAAAGCCATTCCGCCTTGGCAAGGAACGCCTGTGCCCGTGCCGTCCACACCCTTTCGGTCACATCGGATAACACGAGGCGAATCACTTCCTCGCCCTTGGCGTCCTGCACAACCCCGGCCTCCAGATGCCCCCAGAAGGCTGTCCCGTCTTTTCTCACCATGCGAATGTCCCAGGCCAGTGGATCCCCTGCCTCCAGGAGCCGATGTCTGTGCAGGTAAAAAAGATCCAGGTCCTCCGGGTGGATGAACCGCGAGAGCGGCTGCTTGACCATTGCGCTTCTCGCCACCCCCAACAGGGTGGTGGCGGTGAGATTGGCCTCCAGGATCAGCCCCTCCTTGCTGAGGGTGCAATAGCCCACCGGAGCCAGATCGTAGAGGTCAAAGTAGCGAGCCCGTGCGGCATCCAGTTCCGCCTGGGCGCGGCGCAGTTCTTCGTTCTGCATTTCCAGTTCGATCTGATGGACCCGCAGTTCATGGAGTAGTAGCTGGTTCGCCTCTGGTGACAGGGGCTCTAGGCTCCCCCGTACTGCGGCATCCTGCTGGGCCAAGCCCTCAGCCCGGCTGCGTAGAGTGCCTTCGCCAGGATGCGTATCAGGGTTGGCCATGGTATGCCCCCAACTAATTATCCAATTTTGGTGTCTATCAGCCGCTCCGTAGTGGCAATCGCGTATACCTTCCCAGTCTCATCCACCAACGCCGTGGAGATCATCGAAACCTCCACGACCTTCCCATCTCTGGTGATCCGTTGGGTCTGATAGGGCCGAAGCACTCCAGCCAGGCTAAGCTCATGCACCATGGCCAAGGATTCCGCTCGCAGTTCCTTCGGGATCCGATCACGGACGTTCATCTCCAGGGCTTCGGCTTCGCTCCAGCCATACATCCTCACCGCTCCTGGGTTCCAGGCCAGAATGCGGCCCTCCATGTCTTGCACGGTGATGGCGTCGTGGGCGTCGCGCACGACGACGGCAAGGCGGACCATTTCATTGGCTTTCCGCATCGACTCCTCGGCCTGCTTGCGCTCGGTGATGTCATTAACAAGCACGACAAACTGGTTTTTTTTGGGGCAATAGGTATAGGTTGAATAATGCTTACATGTCGTTTCTAGATAATTCTCGTAATAGCTTGACTCACCTGTCAGAGCGACTTTCCCGAAAATATCAATCCAGTATTGTTCTACTTTGGGCATTACTTCTCTTATGCGTTTGCCTATTGCCATTTCACGAGTGACTCCGAGCAGCTTGGTATAGCTATCGTTGATATCCAAAAAGACATAGTCAATCGGCAAGCCGTCAGCATCCGTGATGATTTCGTGGAAGGCCATGCCTTGATCCATGGACGCCTGTAAAAGGCTTAATTTCTCTTCACTTTCCCGTAGCGCCGCCCCTTTCTGTTTCATCTCTGTGATATCCACAAACGTGATCACCGCGCCTTCGATCCTGTTGTCGAGGGTACGGTAGGGCTGGATGCGCATGGTGTAGGACTTCCCCTCGGGGGTTTGAACATCGAGTTCCCGAGGGATCAAGGTGTCCAAGACGCCTTTCGTATCCGCCACAAGTTGGTTGTAGCCAACCAGGTTGGAGACGATGTGGCCCACAGGACGCCCCACATCACTCAGGATCAGGTTGATGATCTTGGATGCCGTGGGCGTGAAGCGCAGGATGCGCAGGTTCATGTCCACGAAGACCGTGCCGATGCCAGTGCCCGCCAGGAGGTTGTTCATATCGTTATTGGCCCGAGACAGATCCCCCACCTTGGTCTGCAACTCGGAATTGACGGTGGCTAGTTCTTCGTTGACCGACTGGAGTTCCTCCTTGGAGGTCTCCAACTCCTCATTGGTGGATTGCAGTTCTTCGTTCACCGACTGCATTTCCTCATTGGAGGATTTGAGTTCTTCGTTGGAGGTCTCCAGTTCCTCGTTGGCGGTCTGGAGATACTCTTCCTTGGCCCGCAACTCCTGATGGAGCGCCGTAATGCGCAGTTCGCTCTCCGGGGGCTGATCCTCTGCGGCCCCCGGCGGAGGCTCCTGGCTAATCGGATCCAGCGGTGGGGCTTCCTCCAGGTTGACCAAATATAGAGGTGTTTCCAGCAACCCGGCTGAGCCTTCCGCCACGGGGTGGACGCTCAGGTTGACCCTCGTGATGTGGCCGTTGGTTTTGACCCGCAACCCTGGGCAGCGCACGGTCGCCCTGGTTTCCGTGGCTTTGTGCAGGGCCATGATCAGGTCGCGCCGCAAACCTTCGCGGGCCATCTTCAGAATGTTGTTGATGCCCATCTCCCCTGGGGGAAGTGCCAGATACATGCTCGTGTGGCCATGGAGGTAAAGGATGTCACCCTGGCCGTTGACCAGCGCCCCAGCGGGGGAGACCTGCTGGAGCAGCACCTGCTCGGTCAACTCGCGCAATGGCAACTTTGCGGGTGAGTGCATCCTTCCGGCAACCCGCAGCTGGGGCACACCCATGGCGGTGGCAGGCGGATAGAAGTTGCCTATAGTCATGCGCTGCACAGAGTGAAGGTCATCCTTGCGATGGAAGATCTTCGATTTTCGATCCAGGGATGCAAACAGATCGCCGAAATCCCCCACGGTCTCGGAAGTGCCCAGGAAGAGCGTCCCGCCTGGGTTCATGGCGTAGTGGAACAGAGGAATAAGTTTCTTCTGCAAGTCCCCGGTCATGTAGATCAGGAGGTTGCGGCAACTGATGAGGTCGAGCTTGGAGAAGGGCGGGTCCTTGATGACATCCTGCTCGGAGAAGACCAGCATGTCGCGGATGCCTTTGTTGATGCGGTAGGCGCAGCCAGTGGGTTCAGCGGTGAAAAATCGTGCTAGGCGTTCCGGGGAGAGATCGGCGGCGATACTGGCCGGGTAGATGCCGCTCCGGGCTGTCGCAATCGCCGCGCTATCAATGTCGGTGGCGAAGAGTTGGACGGTGTAGCTCTGCTTCACCGCTTCCATGCGCTCCTGCAAGAGAATGGCAATGGAATAGGCTTCCTCCCCCGTGGAACACCCTGCCGTCCATACGCGGATGACCCCGCCAGCGGGCTTGCTGTCGAATATCCTCGGGATGACCTGTTCCTCAAACACCCGAAAGACATCCTGATCGCGGAAGAAGTTGGTAACCCCGATCAGAAGATCCCGAAAGAGGGCTTCCACCTCAGTGGGCGTCGCCTGCAAAAATTTAACGTAGCCCTCCAGCGCATCAATCTGGTGGACGGCCATGCGGCGCTCGATGCGCCGATGAATGGTACTGGGCTTATACAGGGAAAAATCGTGACCAGAATGGGCGCGTAGCAAGATGAAGATTTTCTTCAGGGCGTTTTCAACTTTGGGCAGAGAAACCACCGCAGGTCGGGGCGGCCTACCGAAGGCGTGGGTTGCGTAGGTCATCAGTTGAGCGGCCATCTCGGCGGGTGGAAGTTCGTAGTCCACAAGCCCCGTGGCGATGGCACTGCGAGGCATACCGTCGTATTCCGTGGATTCAGGGTTCTGGGCCATGACCATGCCGCCCTCGCCCTTGATGGCCCGCACCCCCTGAGTGCCATCGCTGCCAGTGCCGGAGAGCACGATGCCTATCGCTCGCTCACCTTGATCCTGGGCGAGGGAGCGAAAGAAGAAGTCGATGGGCAGACGCTGGCCCCTGGGTGAGGAGGGCTCAAACAATTGTAGGGAGCCATTCAGAAACGCCATGTCGCGGCCCGGCGGGATGATGTAGGCGCAGTTGGGCTGGACCACCATTCCGTCCTCCACCTCGAAGACCTCCATGCGGGTGTAGCGCCGAATCAAGTCGGCGAGGATGCTCTCGTGGTCCGGGGCTAGGTGCTGCACCAACACGAAGGCCATGCCAGGGTCCACCTCGGCGGGCATACCCGAAAAGAAGGCTTCGAAGGCCCCCAAGCCCCCGGCGGAGGCACCGATGCCGACAATGGGGAACGCACCAGATGGCAAGGCTCCCGAAGGTGTGCTTAATTCTGCTGGAGTGGCAACCTCAGACGGGAGAGGCTCTGTAGCTAAATGTGTGGGGGGGGGGGACTTCCTGCTTTCGTCTTCGGATGGGGTCTTTCTGCTTGGCCATGGCGCTTATCCCCATACGAATGATGCTCTTAAAAACCCGTGGACGCTACGGGTAAAAAAGCGCCCTTTGCTGAAATCCTGATCCGGAGGTCATCAAGATGATTGGAGGCGAGGATACCGCGCTTGTGGCCTCGCTCACCTTCCTGGATGATCCGCCGCATGAGCTTGTCGTATCTGGACTCTTTGGCCTTGTGGTTGAGCTTGTTCCGGAAGTTGTGGGACTCGTCGATGACGACGAGATCGTAGTTCCCCCAATTGATGTGGGAGAGGTCTATGTCCCCGCTGACGCCGTTCTCACGGGAGAGGTCGGTGTGGTTGAGAACGTCGTAGTTGAAGCGATCACCGGAGAGGCTGTTGCGCCGGTCGTTGGCCGTGTAGACGGTCCAGTTGTCACGTAGCCGCTTTGGGCACAGCACGAGGACTCGGTCGTTCCGAAGCTCGTAATACTTGATGACCGCAAGGGCCTCGAAAGTTTTCCCCAAGCCCACGCTGTCCGCGATGATGCAGCCGCCGAGCTTCTCCAGCTTTTCGATGGCTCCAAGCACCCCATCCCGCTGGAACTTGTAGAGCTTCTGCCAAACCCGAGTTTCCCGGATCCCCGTGGCGGACCTGACCACCTCTTCCTCATCCAGGGCTTTCCCCAGAGTGCCGAGGAGGTTGTGGAGGATCAGAGCGTAGACCAGTGAGGGTGAGGTGGGGTCCACCAACCCTTGAAGGTATTGAAGGAATCTATTGTGGGCATTCACCCTGTAGTTCGGTCACCAACCGTTGCCATCAGCATTGAACGGTCATGGTCAGCCCCAAGTGAACTTCAAGCGCACTCAGATGTAGGCAAGGGTCCCGAGAACTATCTTCCCAATGCCCTACCAAGGCGAGAACAGCCTGGAGGTAGCACCGTGAAGATGCGAAATCTGAAACATGAACCCATTGGGTTTCTTCCACAAGTGGTCGAGGAGACCGACCTTGCAGTTCACCTTGGCATCCCACCAAGGTCCATGAGGAGCTTGCGGAAATCCGGTCGTGGCCCCGTCTATGTCCAGGCAGGGCGCAACTTTTTGTATCTCAAGGATGCCGTGCTGCATTGGCTTGAGACGGGGAACGCCGAGGTGGAAAGTGAGTAAGTACCATCCTATTCCTGACAACCGCCCGAATGGTCCAGCCCTTGCTCTTGAGGCCATTGCTACCCTGGCGGAAATGAGGCTCCGGGAGTTTCGTCCCGCCATGCGGAGGCTTGAACAGGCCGAGGCGTGGGCCGTTGGCATGACCATGCAGCGCCTGGAACACCCCGATGACCCTGCTTGGGTAGTGGACACACCTTGGGTCGTGAGGCTTACTTCCACAGCGTTTCGGGCCGATGGAATTCCTGGGATTCGCCTCGAACTTGAGCTTGATAAGCATGGCCTCCGCCTATACATCGGGGGGCCATTGCCCCCAGATTCTATGAGGCTTGCAGTGGCAGCGCATTTCGCGGATGAAGGGCGGCCCTTCTGGTGTGCCTGCGGCCCTGGAGTCACGCGGGCACTGAAGATCTTCCAGCAGCAGTCGCAGTTGTTCGACAGCGAGTTCACGGCAGAGGTCAGCTCCGTTCCTTTCAAGGAAGTCATCCCATGCCTAGGTGCGAGGGGTGGCTCTACTGACGACGATGCTGAGATGACGATTCCCGCCACTGCTCCTGACCCTAAGCTGAAAGCGCGTGGGTGGGGACCCCGGGAAGAATGGGAGGAGGGTTTTGCTGAGCTATTGGAGAACCTGACCCCCCAAAATAAACCCCTCCCGGAGTTGTAGCCCGCAGCCATCTTGGCGTCTCCCGTTCAGGAGAAGGCCGACCAATAAGGCGGCCCTTGGTATGGCTAAGCCGCTCATGCCATGGGCTGCCTACTTCTGTGCTCCTTGAACCATGTCGCCGGAACTTTCACTTAAGACATTCTCAGCCTTGGCTGTAATACAGAAGATCGCTTGGAGCCTCAATCACCATGGACGTAGACGAACTTCACCGCCTCCTTGATGGCAATCACCCCGTCATCGACACCGAGGGCCGCTTGAAGGTATCCGTCGTGGGTAAGAGACCACGCATGGTCCACGCCACCTGGGAGGAGGCTGCTCACCTCTGGACTCGATATCCGGGCCGGGTCGGGATCATGTGCTTCGATCCCACGGCCACAGCTATGCCGGAGACGGTTACCGGAGAACCTGGATGATCTCATCGGTCACTGCAACCTTGGCCAAGCTCATCAAGTTGCTCTATCACCCAAGGCACTCCCGACGCACCGTCCACGGCAACTGGGATGCCTTCCTGGAAGGTAGGGCGGCTGAGGGGCGCGGGGACACTCAGGGGGCCATCAGGCTCTACCTGGATGCCGCGAGGGCCGGGCTGCCTGTCGCGGCGGTCTTCATCTGGCTGTCCTACCACCTTGGAGATGGCGTCCTCGCCGATCCCATCGCCGCCCACGCCTATGCACAACGGGCCACGGCCCTTGGCTGGCCGGAGGGGATCCTAGAGCCGGTTGTGGGCGACGGCGGCCCTGGGAGCCCCCCATGGTCATGACATCCGTGATCTTCCTCGGGGCCTACATGCTGGTCGGCGGCATCATGGCGGCCAGGTCGATGTCCCGGATCTACAACCCAGATCGGCATTCGTGGCGACGCGAAGCCCTGGGTCTCAGTGCCTTCGAAGCTGAACGCAGGACAAGGTTTTTCGCCTCAGCCTATGGTTTCCTCACGGTGTTCGCCTGGGCACAGTTCGGATGGCCCGTCGTGGCTGGTGCTGTGATGGCGGACAGGTGGCGCGAGAGACGGCGTGTTGGGGCCACCGTAAGTGTCACCCAGGACAACACCGAGCTATAATCAAGGAAGGGCGGGGTTCCCGGCGACGGAATGACCCGAACCCATAGGGTTTCCGCAGGTGATCAGGCAGCCGAGGGGGCCACCCCCCCCGGTAGAGTCACCCTAGAGTCACGATTAAATTTACCGGATCAAATCATGCCGGAATAAAACAACAGCCACCTATGTGGTGGCTGCATTTTAAGTGGTGGTCCCGGAGCGATTCGAACGCCCGACCCTCAGATTCGTAGTCTGATGCTCTATCCAGCTGAGCTACGGGACCGCATTGAAAGAACGATTCTACCGGATCTGCGCGGGGTGTCCATCCCAAAGGCTCAGAGGCTCCCTGA
>Ga0316230_1001926_pt1 | contig 19386 bp, 12 predicted proteins | sample TBH18025metaG_FD_206004 | JGI IMG/M metagenome (GOLD analysis project Ga0316230, IMG submission 206004) | Freshwater microbial communities from Trout Bog Lake, Wisconsin, USA - TBH18025 | ecosystem: Environmental > Aquatic > Freshwater > Lake > Hypolimnion/Profundal zone | place: USA: Wisconsin...
CGGCCCGGATCCTGGCGGTCAGCTCGAAGCCGTTCATGCGCGGCATGTCCACATCGGACACCACCAGGTCGAAGGGATCGGTCTTGAGCCTGGTCAAGGCATCCATGCCGTCCACGGTGGCCACCACCTCATGGCCGGCAGCCTCGAGGATGTTCTTGACCAGCGTGCGCGCAGTGATCGAGTCCTCGGCGATGAGGAGGCGCCAGCGCCGCTCGGGTGCGGTGGCGTCCATGGTCACGTTCCTTTCCGGCGCCCCGGCGCTGCACGCGGATTCAACGAGATCGGCGACGTTCAAGATGGGGATGACCGTGCCGCCGCCCGACAGGGTGGCCCCGCCGATGTTGCGGACCCGGGTGAGCTGCCGGCCCAGGTTCTTGACGATCACTTCCTGCTCTCCCAGCACCTCGTCCACCAGGAAGGCGACCTGACGGTCTGCGGCGCGCACGACGACCAGCGGGGTTGGCAGGGTGTCGGCGCCTCTGGCGGTCCCGGATAGGCCGAGCACATCCTGCAGGCGCACCAGTGATACAGCGCGTCCGCCCAGCGCGATGGTCTGCCGGTTCTCGATCGTCTGGATATCGCCAGGCCTGATCCGGCTTACCCGCAGGACATTGCTGGTAGGGAACACGAAGCTCCTGTCGCAGACCCGGACCAGGATTCCGCGAAAGGCAGACAACGACAGCGGCAGATGCATGCGGAAGGCAGTTCCGGCCCCGGGTGCCGATGACACGGTGATGGTGCCACCGAATTTTTCGACCTTTTCGCGTACGATCGTCAGGCCCAGGCCACGGCCGGACATTTCCGTGAGGATCGGGCTCGTCGACAGCCCCGAATGGAAGATGAAATCCTTCACCTCGTCCTGGTCCAGGCGGACCAGGTCGTCGGATGCCACCAGCCGCAGGCGCACCGCTGCCCTGCCCACCTGGTCCGCATGGATGCCGGCGCCGTCATCGGCGACCGTCAGCTCGATCCGGTTCCCCTCCACGGCCTTGACCGAAATGGAGATGGTCCCGCGGGCGGGTTTCCCGGCGCGGCTGCGCTCATCCGGCTTCTCGATGCCGTGGTCAATGCAGTTGCGCAGCAGGTGGATGAGTGGATCCTTGAGCCCGTCGAGGATGCGGCGATCGACTTCGATGTCCTCCCCGACCACGACCAGGTCGGCCTCCTTGCCCTGGTCCACGCTCAGATCGCGCACGACCTTGGGCATCTGGCCCAGGAGGTGGGAACAGGGCAGCAGGAGCAATTTCCTGGTGTCCTCCAGGAGCCTGCCGACGCTTGCGGCGAGCACAAGGCCATCGTGTTGGGCGGACCGGGCAAGCTTCCGCAGTGAATTTTCCAGTTCCCGGGTGTACAGCAGTTCCGATTCGAAGCAGTCGCCGGAGGATCTGCTGCCATCTTTTCCTTTGCGTTGGTTTGCCGCCTGCCGGACGCGCAACTGGTTCCAGTGGGCAAGGCAGTCGGCCAGGTCACGGGCCTCTGCCGCGCGGCTGACCACGGCGATCTTCGAGGCGATAAAGCTCTCGGCTTCGAGCAGGATGGCGCCCAGTTTGTGCGTCGACACGCGAACCGTGTCCTTGAACGGCGTGCTTACACCGATCCCGGCCGGACCTCGATCGGGTGTTTCCGGCGGCGCTTCCGCTTGCGGCAATCCGTGCAGGTCGACTTCTACGCCGGCCATCCCACCTTTCTTTCCTTCTACGAGGTGCTGCATCACCGCAAGCGCGTTCAGTCCGTTTTCCAGGTCCTCCGCCGTGGGTTGGGCCTCGGTTATTCCGCAAACGGTCCCGAGCGAATCCAACACGGGGTGGACCGCATCAAGCAGGTCCGAGGTCAGCGGCAGGTTCCCCTGCTTCGAGGCTGCCAGGAGGTTTTCCAACTCCTGGCATATCGCCTCTGCATCCGGCAGGTTCACCGAGCGCGCTGCGCCCTTCAGGGAATGGGTTTCCCGGAAGAGGCGCTCCACGATGGGTGCGTGTCCGGCGGGGGCCGCGCGCTCGATTTCGAAGAGGCCAGTCCGGATCGCGTCGAGGTGCTCTGACGCCTCCAGCTTGAAGGTCTCTCGGAGGCGCGCCAGGAATGCTTCCTTCTTCTTGTCCATGGATCTCTCCGGTTCCCCTGGCTCAAGTCTCGATGCGCTGGCGTTCCACCAGGAGCTTCAGCCGGCCCCCCAGCTCCTGGAGGCCCCGCGCTGAGGCTTCCAGCTGCCCGGTGCCCGCCATGTTCTGGGTTGTCGCCTGGTTGATGTTGGCGATTGCAGAAGCGATCTGGTCCATGCCGATGAGTTGCTGCTGGCTCGAGGCGGCGATCTGGGTGGCGGCTTGCGCCGATTCGCCCACGCTGCCGGTGAGTGCCCGGATGGAATCGCCGGCCTCGTTGGCCTGCTTGACCCCGGCGGCAACAGCCTTGGCACCTTGCTCGGTAGCCATCACCGCTGCACTGGTGGCCTTCTGCACCTCCATCAGGATGGTGCGCACCTGGGTCGTCGCCTGGCGCGACTGTTCGGCCAGGCTCTTGACCTCCTGCGCCACTACGGCGAAGCCCTTGCCAAATTCTCCGGCACGGGTGGCTTCGATGGCCGCGTTGACGGCAAGCAGGTTCGACTGCTCGGCCAAGTCGTTCACCGTGGCGATGATCTCGCCGATGGTCTGGCCCTGCTCGGAAAGCCTCACAACGCTTTCGGAAATGGCCTCCATCTGCCCGCGGATCAGGTTCATGCCCTCGACGGTCTCCGTCACGGCCCTGCGGCCGACCTCGGCCACTGCCGCCGCCTTCTGGGCCGTCTCCTGGACCGCGTTGGCCTTCTGGTTGGAGAGGTGCGCGGTCTGCTTGACCTCTTCCGCGGTGGTGGAGGTTTCTCTTACGGCGGTGGCGGTCTCGGATGCACTGGCGGCAACCTGGGACACCGTCGCAAGAATTTCGGTCGAGGACGATGCGAGAAGGTCGATGCCGCTCTGCAGCTCTTTATTCGATTCCCGCAGGTTCTCGACCATCTTGTCCAGGGTATCGTTGATCCCCTTCACGATCTTGCGAAAATCGCCCTGGTGCTTCTCGACCTCGGCACGCATACCGACCTTGCCTTCCACGGCCCCTTTGGTGAGCTGAACGGTTTCCGCAATCAAGGCTTTCAGATTGCTGCGGACCTGTTCGATGGTCTCGTTGATGAAGACCTTCTTGCCAGGGAACTGCTCCAGGGGAGCGTCGAAATTGCCTCGGCCGAATTCAGCCACGCAGGCCATGGCCTGCCTTTTGATGGCGATATGGCCGAAGACCATGTCGTTCATGCCCTTCGCCATGGTCTTGAAGGATCCCTGGTACTTGTCCTGGTCGATCTTCACATCCAGGTCTCCGGCGTCTTGTCGGGTCGCCATGTCTTTCAAGTCCAGAATCAGGGAGGTGATCGTATCGGCCAATTGATCCATGGCCCCCGCCAGGATGCCGATCTCGTCCTTCCTATCCATGTTCAGGCGGGAGGTCAATTCACCGCGGCTGATCTCCCGGATCATCTGAACGGTCTTGCCCAGCGGGCCAGCGATGCTGCGAGACAGAAGACCCGCCATGATCAGGACGAGCATGGCCCCTGACAGCGTCGTCAAACGCAAGGTCCAATTAGTTGCGCTGGCGTTCTTCGCCGCCTCCGAATCACGGATTAATAAAAGTTTGTTTTCTTCATCATCCATCTCCTTGATGACCTTCCGGGCTTCATCCATGGTTTTCTTGCCGATGTCTTTATTGACAAGGGCCCTGGCCGCATCGAAACCCTTGGATCTGCGCAGTTCAATGGATTGAGCCAACTCTGCGGTTTTGTTGCGAATCAGGGGTTCCAGGTCCGCGAGACGACGCTGCTGATCCGGATTATCCGTAGTCAACTTCAAGAGGGTCTGACGGAGGTTTTCTATTTCCGGGACGGCCCTGGTGTATGGCTCCAGGTAAGAATCGGCGCCCGTAATGATGTAACCTCGCTGTCCGGTCTCGGCGTCCTCAAGGCTGGAGAGCAGGTCTGCCAGAAGGGTTTTCACCTGGTGAGTGTGGGTCACCTGCCCGGCACTCTCCAGGTTCTGACTTGTGCTGCGCAATCCAACAACACCGAGGACAATGAACAGGGCGATGCATAGCCCGAATGCGATGGTTAGCTTGTTTCCGACTGTCAATTCCAGGTTCATGGTTATGTCCTCCCACCGAAACGGTTAGCTCATCCGCCCTGTGACCAGTTCGTTGACCTTCAGGCTGGCATCCGCGAGCAGGCGGGCGCCATCGAGCACGGCCAGCATTCGGCCGGTGACTCCCTTGAGAAACCTTTCCCGCACGCCCGTGAGGGTGGGCAGGCCCTCCTGCAGTTCCGCCACCGTCACGCTGCGCAAGCCTTCGATGGAGTCCGCCAGCAGACCGAATTCACCATCATCGCTGCTCAGGACGATGACCCGGTTTAATTCGGAAAGACCCCTGACCGGAAGATCGAAGAACTTGCGCAGGTCCACGACGGTCAGCACCTGGCTGCGCAGGTTCATCAGTCCCGCGACAAACTCCGGCGTGCAGGGAATCGGGGTCAGGTCCCTGAGTTCGCATACTTCGCGAACATGGCACGTCTCCACACCATAAGTCTCGCTGCCCAAGGTGAAGCCCAGGACCTCGAGGCGCTCCGTCAAATCCGGCCCCTCCGGCGGCTGGGCTGCCTTGCGGGCGCGCGCCTGGAGGATGCGTCGGGTTTCTTCGGGACCTGGTTCGAATCCCCTGTCGGCGGATCCGGCAAAAGCCGCAATGCGGTTGTGGATGACATTCCAATCAATACTGGGCTTATCCATGGCCTAGGCTCCTACCATGAGGCGGACTGTTTCCAGTAGGCGACCGCAGGTCATCCCGCCGGACTCGGGTACGATCTCGTCCTTGCCGCTGGCCGAAAGGAGCTCGAGGGTGACGGCGAGGTGCCGCCCGGATTCCCTCTGCTTGCCGACCCGCCGGTAGAGCTGGATCAGCGCATGATGGGCGAGGATGAAATCCTGGTCGAGATAGAGGACCTTGCGGAGCGCATCGATTCCTTCTTGGAACAGGCCAAGTTCCTGACAGATCATCGCCAGCATGAAATGACCTGCCAGGTTGGTGCATTCCGCCGCAAGGGCCTTCCGGCACGAGGCGAGCGCCTCCACCAAGCGCCCCTGGTCGGCATAGGCTCGTGCCTGTTCCAGGATGTCCCCGGGCATCGTGGCGATGGCATCCAGGGGCGGCGCCAACGCCAGGGCAGGCTTATCCCCAGGGTCCGGAGCCGGAGGCGGGGGTGTGGAGATGAATACCGGCATCGGCATCACAGACGCCGGTGCTGAGGATTCACGCCGGGAACCGCTGCCGGTCCCTTTGGAGGTCTTGCGATAGAGAATGATCCCACCGTGATTTTCCATGGTGAACAGCGGGAACAAGGCAGCGCTGGTCTCGGCGGGGTTGACCAGCAGGCAACCACCGTCCACCAGGCATCGATGGAGCGCCGCCAGGACCCGGCGCTGGTGCCCGGGCGTGAAATACATGAGGACGTTGCGGCAGAAGATCACGTCCATGACATTGGTATTGTTGTGGAGCGAGGGGTAGACGTCCTCGGCGAGGTTGAGGTAGTCGAAGCGAACCAGGCTCTTGATGGCCGGATCAAGCGCGAATCTGCGCTCAGGCAGGGAGGAGAAGAACCGTTCCCTTAGCCAGATGGGCGCCCCACGGAACGACCATTCACCGTAAGTGCCCTCCGAGGCCTTGGCGAGAAATTTGAGGTTTATGTCCGTGGCGAGAATGGAGAAGTGCAATGCTTTGAGGGCCGATTGGGCGCGGACATAGGTGATGGCGAGCGAGTATGCTTCTTCGCCGGTGCAGCACCCGGCGCTCCACAGGCGCACGGTTCGGTCCGTCCCCGAACGCGCAGCGAATAGGGAGGGCAGGATCTCCCTTTCCAGCCATTCGAAGGTTGCCGGATCCCGGAAGAAGTAGGTCTCGCCCACGGTCAGGTGGCCGGCCAACGTCTCAATCTGGCGGATCGACAGTTTGCCGCTACGCAACAAGGTAACCAGGGCGCCGAGGTTCCCGCAGGCCAGTTCCTCCTCGGCCGCCTGGAGGCCGCGGGCCAAGTCGGGCCAGCGCTCCTCGGGGAAATGCAGGCCCATGCGGCCGGCGATAAGGTCGCTGGCTTCACGCAGGAGCACCGGGTCCAATGCCGCGGTCATGGTTCCGGCTCGCTGCTGCGGGATGCTTCGCTGAAGGCGCTCAGGCCCCGGTCGATCGCCGATTCCTCTTCGAGGGAAAGCAGGCGCCCGAGGTCGTGGATCAGGATCAGGCCGTCTGCGAGCTTGACCGCGCCATCCAGCAGGCCGAGCCCAGGCATGATCCCGTTCGAAGGCACGCAGCTTGATGATTGAACCTCGATCACGCCCATCGTTTCGTCCGCCAGGAGCGCGACGGTGAACTTGCCGGTATCGGCGATGATGAGGTGATCGGAAAGCCGGACGGCGCGCGGCCGGAGATTGAAGCGCTCGCGCAGGTTGATGACGGGGATGACCACGCCGCCGAGATCGATGATGCCCAGGACGATCGTGGGAGATTCCGGAAGCGGCGTGAAGGCGACCACCCGGATGGCCCGTCGCACCCGGTCAAGCGGGAGCGCGTAGCGCTGGTCGGCCAACGAGAAGACCACCAGAGCCAACGGCACCGAATCGGCTTTCATTCCGGTCAATTGGGCGGCAGGGGTCCAGGTCACCTTCTCTCCCGCGCTCATGGTGCACTCGGGCTTCCGGGCATGGGCAGTTCGATCACGAATGTGGTTCCCTTGCCCATTTCGGACTCCACCCGGATGATGCCTCCATGCTTGTCGACGATGACTGACCGGGCGATGGCCAACCCCTGGCCCGTTCCTTTCCCCAGCGGCTTGGTCGTGAAGAAGGGTTCAAAGATCCGCTCTCGAATTTTTTCCGGGATCCCCGTGCCGGTGTCGGAAAAACGGATCTCGACGCATCGATCGCGCAGACATGTGGTGATGCGGATCAAGCCCTTCGCCCCCGTCTGCCGGCCTCCGGTGACCTCCGCGATGGCATGGGCGGCGTTGATGATCAGGTTGAGCACGACCTGGTTGAACTCGTCGGCAAAGCAGGGCACCAGGGGCAGGTCCGGATCCGGCTCCAGTTCCAAGTCCGCCACGTATTTCCACTCGTTGCGGCAGACCGTGACGGTGCTTTCGATGGCATGGTTGAGGTCCACCAGCCCCTTCACCCCCTGGCTGGGATGGCTGAAGTCCTTCATGGCCGACACGATCTTGGAAACCCGCGCCACGCCGTCCAGGCTCTGTTGGACGGCCTTCGGAATCTCCTGCTGGAGGTAGTCCAAATCCAGGCCGTCTAGGCCTTTTTCGAGGGCCGCCCGTCCCGCGGTGTCCAGGTCGCCCATGACCAATTGCTCGCGAACGATTTCCAGGTAGTCCAGGAGATCCTGGCAGGTGCTACGCAGGAAGGTCGTGTTGTCGCCGATGTACTGGATGGGCGTATTGATTTCGTGGGCGATACCCGCCGCGAGCTGCCCGATGGCCTCCAGTTTATGGGCGTGGAGAAGTTGCACTTCCATCGCGGCGCGCTCGGCTTCCAGCGCGAACCGCGCTGTGAGGTCCCTGAGGATGCCTATCCCATGCCAGCCGTCCTGGAATTGCGCCCGCGAGAGGGAGAGTTCGATACGGATTTCCCGCCTGTCCTTGGTGACGGCCGGCAGCTGATGCGTCTGCCCGATCGCATCCCCTTCACCCGTCAGGACGAAGCGGCTGAACGCCCTCCGGAAGGCGTCCTTCTGTTCGGGGAGCGCGATGAGTTCATGCAGGTCCCTGCCAAGGATTTCCTCGGCCGAATAGCCGAAGATTCGCTCCGCGGCGAGGTTCCAGAAGGATACCTGCCCTATTGGGTTGATCAAGACGATGGCGTCATAAGCGCTCTCGCTGATAGCCCGGAAGCGGGTCTCGCTTTCCTGCAGAAGGACTTCCGTGAGGCGAGCCGTCCGGCGCTCGTCCTCCGCATTCATTTCCCGATCGATGGCAGGGATCAAACGAGTCAGGTTGGCTTTGCCGATAAAATCGCACGCACCTGCCCGAAGGGCTTCCACCGCGTATCCTTCGCCCACCTGGCCGGAGATGATGATGCAAGGCAGGTCTGGGGCAATGGAGCGGGCCATTTTCACCACAGCCAATCCATCAAAGCTGGGCAGGACGTAATCGGAGATGAGCAGATCCCAGCCTCCTTGGTTCAGGGCGGTTTGCAGTGCAGGTTCGGCATCCACGCGAACGATCTCAAAAGGGATCGCGCCCTTGGCCAGGTGACGCTCAAGAAGGAGGGCATCGTTCCTGGAGTCCTCAACTAAGAGGATCCGTAGGAGTCGGTTTCCAACCCGAATGGCTGTCTCCCTAACTCACCTGAAGCCTTTACTTCCGAATTGAACAAACTATCCGCAAGCATTCGTGACTGGGCGTCATGCTCTATCAAGAGCATCGAAACGTTGAGGTCGGCCTTCCTCAAAGGAACCTACCGAAAGGGACCATGAAAAATATCTTTTCTTAATTATCGTCCATACCGATTTGAGTGTTGAATATTATATATTTTTTTGGTTAATGAGACTCATCCTTATTCTCAGCCGTTAACTGCGAACCAAATACGGAGCGTGTCAACGACCTTGAGATAAAATACGGCCTGAGCGCAGACTCCGGCCCAGCGGGTGCTGAGATCGGCCGAGGCCATGGACAACCGCTTCGCGTTTCCCACACCTCACCGCAGCGGGGGGTAATCACCATGCTGTTATTCTATTTCAAAAGATTCAGGGCGTTTGATCCAGGCCGGTTCAGGCAAGGGTGGGACTGCTTCGTGACACCGGACGAATGGAAAGTGCCTACCAAGGGATTCAACCCATAAAGTTTGGCCCGTACATGCCTAGCGGCCGGAATCTTGGAACCAGACGGCGAAGGGAAATCTTCCCAGTCGCAAAAATCCCCGGCCATCCACGGGCCCGCCACTACGTGATTCGCGCTAGCGCTCTTGCAGCGTTTGAAGCCTTGGCTGCCTGATCCATGTCGGACCTGGGAACGCTCCCACGGAACACCTGGAACACCGATTTTGAAAGAGCCTGGAGGAATGATGGGCTGGCTTAATCGGTTCCTGGCTGTACCCATTAGGTCCTGGGCGGGGAACCTCACTTGGGAACCGGTGCTGGGATCCCTGTGCGCTTCTCTGCCCCTATGGGCCATGGCCTCCAGCCCACATGATAGATCGGAGGTGGGAAAGTGGGCATGGGGGGTAGGCTCATGCATCCCAATGGGAGAATTCGTTTGACGATCGGTCCACCCATCTCCAACCGCATGCATGGATGTGCGTTCTGCGGAATGGTGTCACCAGGGTGTCATGAACCCAAAAAACACCTACCAAACTCATCTGTTAAAACCCATATGGAAAGCCCCGAAACCTTGCGATTTCGGGGCTGTTTTTCTGGTGGTCCCTCAGGGACTCGAACCCTGGACCCTCTGATTAAGAGTCAGATGCTCTAACCAGCTGAGCTAAGGGACCGACTCGGAAGTATCTAGTCTAGCGCGGGCTGATCCTGGGTCAAGGGAAAGTTGCGAAGAACAAGCCGCCCGGCGGATCAATCGAGGCCGTGGTCCATGTTCATGGCCTTGCGCACTTGCTTGAGGGTGCCGATGCCCTCCTCCCGGGCCCGGGCGACGCCGGCGCGCAGGACCTCGGTGACGTAGGCGGGGTCCTGGGCGAAGCGGGCGCGCCGCTCGCGCATGGGGGCCAGGTGGGTGTTCAGGGCCTCGGTGAGTTCGGCCTTGAGCTTGCCGCCGCCGCCGGCGCCGATCCGGGTGGCGATGGCTTCGGGCGGCTCGCCGGTGCAGATGCTGATGAGCCGGAGCAGATTCGCCACTTCGGGGCGGCTCTGCGGGTCGTAGCTGATGTTGCGGTCCGCGTCGGTCTTCGCCCCCTTGATCACCTTGGCGGTCTCATCGGCGGTCATCTTGAGCATGATCGCGTTGTTGCGGCTCTTGCTCATCTTCTGGCCGTCGGTGCCGAGCACCATGGGCAGGTCGGAGAGCAGGGCGTCGGGCACCGGGAAGATGGGGGCCTCCATGGCGAACCGGTCGTTGAAGCGGCGGGCGATCTTGCGGGTGAGCTCCAGGTGGGGCAGCTGGTCCCGGCCCACGGGGACCACGTTGCCCTTGCAGAACAGGATGTCGGCGGCCTGGTGGATCGGGTAGGTGTACATCAGGGCGTTGACCTGGCGCAGTCCGGCGGCCTTGATCTCCTCCTTGACGGTGGGATTGCGGTCCAGCTCGGCGGTGGTCACCAGCGACATGAACGGCAGCAGCAGCTGGTTCAGCTCGGGAATGTGGCTGTGGCTGAAGAAGAAGGTGCGGCCGTTGGCCGGGTCCAGGCCCACCGCCAGGTAGTCCAGGATCATTTCGCGCACGTTGGCGCCGACGTTCTCGGCGGTGTCGCGGTCGGTGAGCACCTGGTAGTCGGCGATGACGATGAAGGTGGTGGCGCCCAGGTCCTGGATCCGCACCCGGTTGGCCAGGGTGCCGAACAGATGGCCGATGTGCAGGGAACCGGTGGGGCGGTCGCCGGTGAGGACCCGGTACTTCTCCGGGTGCCTGGGCAGGTCCTCCCAGATGGCCTGGCTGCGCCGCGCGGCCTCCCGGAAGGTGGCCGATTCCTGCTCGACGTCCTCGCCGTTCACTTCAAACTTTTCTTCCATGAATCAAACTCCCAGGATGAGGCTGGCGATGGGCACCAACACGGCATAGGCCAGGTGCATGAGCGGCTGCAGGATGCGGCCCAGCACGCCAATGTACATGAGCAGCATGAGGCCGAGGAACCAGAAGCGGTTGTAGCGGAAGGCGTTGTAGCGGTACTGCAGGTGGTCGGGCAGGAAGCCGCCCAGCACGCCGGCGCCGTCCAGCGGCCCCAGGGGAATGATGTTGAAGGCGGCCAGCAGCACGTTCAGGTGCACCAGCGCGCCCCCGAGTCCCAACAGCACGACCTTGCCGCTGTCCAGGCCCATCTCGATGAGGCTTTCCGGCCCCCTCCAGGCGGCCAGGAACAGTTCCGCCCGGTTGTTGACGGTGGGCGCCATCAGCCGGATGGCCAAGCAGGTGGCCGCCATGAAGACGATGCTCAGGACGATGTTGGAAAACGGGCCGGCGAAGGCGATGAGGGCGGAGGCCACCTTCATCTGGAAGCGCCGGGTGAGCCGGGCCGGGTTGAACAGCACCGGCTTGGCCCAGCCGATGAAGAAGCCGCCGAACATCAGGCCCAGCAGGGGGAACACCACCGTGCCGATGGGATCGATGTGCGCCAGGGGGTTGAGGGTCATCCGCCCCATCCGCGCCGCGGTGTCGTCGTCCAGCAGGTAGGCGGCCGTGGCATGGGAGGCTTCGTGCACGCTCAGGGAGAACAGCAGCGCCACGAAGGAGATCAGGACGGTCGGTATGGAGATGTGGCTGAACAAAGGGGCTCCCGGTAGAACTTACATCCTACCTTAGAGGAGCGCGATTCAGGACGGCTCGGCCCGCCCGGGGGAGCCCGGGAAATACTTGGGAATGCAGTCGGGGCAAAGCCCGTGGGAGAATTCGGCCTCGGTGTGGTCGTGCACGTAGGTCTCCACCTGGTGCCAGTAGCCGGCGTCGTCCCGGATCTTCTTGCAGGCGGCGCAGATCGGCACGAGGCCCTTCAGGGTCCGGATGCTGGCCATGGCTTCGCCCAGCACCAGGTTCTTCGCCTCCAGCTGCGCGGTGCGCTCGGCAACCATGGTCTCCAGCATCTGGGTGCGCCCCACCAGCTCCTTGAGAGGATACACTTCGCCTTCGCCGACCAGCCCATAGGGAATGGAAATGCTGCTGTGGCAGATCTTCCAATCGTCCTCCAGGCGGAACACCAGCACCAGGCGGGCGGTCTCCCTGGACAGGATCGCGTCCTGGATGGGCAGGTGGATGGTGAAGAAGGCGGTGGCGATCGCCACCGTGCCGGACAGGGACTGGATGCTCAGGTCCTTGAGCTCGATGCGGATGGCTTCCTTGACCTGGGCAAAATCCTGGCGGGTGACGGCGACCCATTCCTCCCGGGTCTTGACCAGGATGTTGCCGCCGCCGGCGAAGCCGGAGAAGTTGTCGCTGAACCATTCGGTCAGCCGGTCATCCCGGGTGGCGTACATGCGCAGGTAGGCGTCGAACAGCTCCCGGACCTTTTGGTGATCGCTCGCGTTCATGAATCTGCGCCTGCTTTCTGGGCTGCCGTTGGGATCCGGCCCTCCGAAATTTTCCCGGTCCTGGTTACAGGATAGGGCAAAGGGCGGCAGGAGCGGCAGGGATTCAGATGACGATGGTCTCCTTGACCAGCTGGCCCTCTCGGAACCGGCTCCAGCGCAGCTGGGTGCAGTCGATGGTCCGGTAGCCGCCGGTGAGCACCAGTTCGGCCAGGGCCACGCCCACGGCCGGGCTCTCCATGGCGCCGTGGCCGCTGTAGCCCACCTGCAGCAGCAGGCCGGGGTGGTTGCCGTGCCAGCCCAGGATGGCGTTGTGGTCGGCCGAATTGGTGTCGTACAGGTGCGCCCAGCCGCGCTTGAGCTTGCAGGTCGCGGTGTTGGGCATGCGCTCCTGCATGACCAGGTTGATCTCGTCCACGTAGTAGTCGGGCTCGAAGGTGGTGTCCAGGCTGGCGGGGGTGTCGTCCTTGGCCTTGCCGATCATCAGGCTGCCGCTTTCGAACTTGAAGTAGATGCCCTGGTCGATGATCGTGAGCGGGATGGTCTGCCAGCGGGGGTCCTGGTCCGGGAAGTCGGTCATGAACAGCATCCGCTTCTGGGGCGTGATCGGCATGCGGTCCTCGGCGGCGCAGCCCGACCGGTCCAGCAGCTCGTTGGTCCAGGGCCCGGTGCACAGGGCGACCATGCCGGCCTGGACCGTCTCCTCGACCCCGGCCGCCCGGAGCTTGACCCCGGTGGCGCGCCCGGCCGGATCGAAGGTGACCGCCTCCGCCTCGGTGTTCAGCTGCAGCACAGGCTTCACCGGGAAGTCGGCCTGGGCCCGCTCGAAGTAGCCCACCGCGGCCTGGCTGGGGTCGAAGCTGCCGCAGTCGCGGCCGAACACGCCGCCGGCGATGGCCTCCATCCCCAGGTACTCGCGCACCTCGGGGTCCACCGCCTCGATGCCGCAGCGCAGACCGGGGATCATGGCCTCCACCTGGGCGGGACTGAGCAGGTCGAAGGCCACCTGGTTGGAGCGCCAGATCTCGGCGGCCTTGGGCACCTGCTTCCAGGACGCCTCGTAGTAGGTGAACAGGTAGCCGGTCTGCTGGAAACCGATGGCCACGCCCATGTCCTGCTTGAACCGGCCGAGCAGTTCGATGCTGCGGGTGCACAATTGCTGGTTGATGGGAGTGGTCCAGAGGTTGCGGAAGCCCCCGGCCGAATAGGCCGAGGCGCCCGAGGCGACGGTCTCGCCCCGGTCCACCACCAGGATCGAGCCGGTGAACCCTTGCTTGAGCAGGTTGTAGACCAGGGACCCGCCCCCGATGCCCGCGCCGATGACGACCAGATCGAACTTGCGCACTCACGCCTCCTAAGCGTCCCAGTCTCCTCTATTTCCGTGGCGATTCCAAGGACCCTTCCGGCCCGGTCGGGGGCTCCGGCGAATCAACCGGTGGAAAACGGGCATCCACGGGATATGCTGATATTTCCATCCCGGAGGCTTGATGCATCTCAAGATGAATTCCCCCGCCGTCGCCCACCACGGGAAAACGGTGATCGGATTCAACTGGATCGGCGGAAGGGAACTGGAGGGGGACCTGCCCTCCTTCGACGCCAAATCCGCCGTGGACAGCCGGGACACGGTCGGCATCTTCCCCGAGTGCGGCGAGCGCGACGTGGAGAAAGCCGCCAAGGCGGCGGCGGCGGCCTTCCGCACCTGGAGCGCCGTCCCGGGCTCCGAGCGGGGCGCGGTGATCGGCCGGATCGGGGAAGCCCTGGCCCGGCACAAGGAGAAGCTGGCCGCGGTGATCACCCGGGAGGTGGGCAAGCCGCCCCGGGAAGCCCTGGCCGAAGTGCAGGAGACCATCGACCTCTGCCGGTTCTTCCAGGGCGAGAGCCTGCGCCTGGCCGAGGACCCGGAGCTGCGCAACCGGCGCCCGCTGGGGGTCTACGCGATCCTGGCCGGCAACAGCTCGCCCCTGGCCGCGCCCTGCTGGAAGCTCATCCCCGCCCTGCTCTACGGCAACACCGTGGTGTGGAAGCCGTCGGTGAACGCCCCCACCACCGCCTACCTGCTGGTGCGCTGCATGATGGACGCCGGCCTGGCGCCCGGCGTGGTGAACGTGGTCAACGGCAAGGGCCGGGCCGGCTGCGGCAAGTATTTCGTGGCGGGCATCGACAAGGGCTTCTACCAGAAGTTCAGCTTCACCGGATCCACCGCCATGGGCCGGATCATCGGCGAACTGGCCGGGCGCAACCTGATGGTCCCCAGCCTGGAACTGGGCGGCAAGAATCCCATGATCGTCATGCCCGACTGCGATCTGGACCGGGCGGTGGCCGGAGCGCTCCGGAGCGCCTTCGCCAGCGCCGGCCAGCGCCGGGTCGCCCTGGCCAACCTGATCCTGCACCGGGATGTGGCCGCGGCCTTCAAAACGCGCTTCCTGGCGGCGGTGGAGGCCATGGCCGTGGGCAACCCGGTCACCGACCCCGAGGTGTTCTACGGTCCCATGATCAACGCCCGCTTCGCCAAGGGCTTCGAGGAACACTGGGCCATGGGCCTGGAGGGCGGCGCCCGGCTGCTGTGCGGCGGCGCCCGCTGGACCGAGGACAACCGCACCGAACAGGTCAAGGGGTTCATCACCAAGGGATTCTACATGCAGGCCTGCGTGTGGGACGAGGTCACCCCGGAGATGCGGCTGTTCCAGACCGAGGTGTTCGGCCCGACCGTGAACCTCAGCACGGTGGACAGCTTCGACCAGGCCCTGGCCTTCGCCAACGCCACCCCGTACGGGCTGGCCGGCTCCATCCACACGGAAAACCGGGAGTACATCGAGCGCTTCAAGCGGGAGAGCAGCGCCGCCCTGTGCTCGATCAACGGCGCCTGCGCGCCCGAGGCGCACCTGCCGTTCGGCGGCACCGGCTGGAGCGGCAACGGCGCCTGCGAAGGCGGCCAGCGGGTGGGCGGCTACACGCGCTGGCACAGCGTCTACGACGACGCCGAGGCCGCGCCCCGCTGCACGGCCGGGGATGCCGCGGGCGAATTCAAATACGAGCCCAGCCACTGGGACAAGCTCTAGCGGCCGGCAATTTTAGGAGGGTCCATTTCATGTGCGGCATCCTGGCAATCCTGGGCATCGACCCTGCCCGCTCCAATCCCGAGGAACTGCGCAAGCAGGCGCTGGTCATGGCCAAGAAGCTGCGGCACCGCGGCCCGGACTGGAGCGGCATCTACAGTGACGAGCACGCCGTCCTGGCCCACGAGCGGCTGTCCATCGTCGACGTGGAGCACGGCGCCCAGCCGCTGCTGGACACGGTCAACGGCAACGCCCTGACCGTCAACGGCGAGATCTACAACCACAAGGCGCTGCGCGCCGGGCTCAAGCGGCCCCACGAGTTCCAGACCTGCTCGGACTGCGAGGTGATCCTCTACCTCTACGACGAGGGCAACCCCAGGGAATGGCTGAACCGGATGAACGGGATCTTCGCGTTCGTGATCTACGATCCGCGCAACGACGATCACATGATCGCCCGCGACCCCATGGGCGTGAACCCCCTCTACGTGGGCTGGGACCGCCAGGAGAACCTCTACGCCGCCTCCGAAATGAAGGCGCTGGTGGGCATCTGCGAGCGCATCCAGGAGTTCCCGGCGGGCTGCTACTACCTGGGCAGCGAGAGCGAGAAGGGCTTCCAGCGCTACTACGAGCCGAACTGGGCCGAGCCGGGCTTCTACCCCAGCCAGCCCTACGATCCGGCGGTTCTGCGCAAGGCCCTGGAAGACGCGGTGCACCGCCAGCTGATGTGCGACGTGCCCTACGGCCTGCTGATCTCGGGCGGCGTGGATTCGTCCGTGGTCGCCGCCATCGCCGCCCGGTTCCGGGAAAAGCGGGTGGAGGCGGAGGACCAGTCCCCGGCCTGGTGGCCGCAGATCCACAGCTTCGCGGTGGGGCTCAAGGGCGCCCCCGACCTGGCCCCGGCGCGCAAGGTGGCCGAGTACATCGGCGCCATCCACCACGAGATCCACTTCACCGTCCAGGAGGGCCTGGACGCCCTGTCGGACGTGATCTACCACCTGGAGAGCTTCGACGTCACCACGGTCCGGGCCTCCACGCCCATGTATCTGCTGATGCGCAAGATCCACTCCATGGGCATCAAGATGGTGCTGTCCGGCGAAGGGGCCGACGAGATCTTCGGCGGCTACCTCTACTTCCACAAGGCCCCCGACGGCCATGAGCTGCACGACGAGACCGTGCGCAAGCTGGACAAGCTGCACCTCTACGACTGCCTGCGCGCCAACAAGAGCAGCGCCGCCTGGAGCGTCGAGGCCCGGGTGCCGTTCCTGGACCGGGAGTTCCTGGACGTGGCCATGAACCTGGACCCGGACGTCAAGCTGCCCAGGAACGCCGCCCATCCCAGGCCGATCGAGAAGTACGTGCTGCGCGACGCGTTCCGCGGCTACATCCCGGACGAGATCCTGTTCCGGCAGAAGGAGCAGTTCTCGGACGGGGTCGGCTACGCCTGGATCAACGCCCTGAAGGCCACCGCCGAGGCGGAGATCAGCGACGGCATGATGCGCGGCGCGGCCGAGCGGTTCCCGGTGAAGACCCCGGAGACCAAGGAAGCCTACCTGTACCGCCAGCTGTTCGAGACCCACTACCCCCAGGCCACCGCCATCAACTGCGTGCCGTTCGAGCGCAGCGTGGCCTGCAGCACGGAAACCGCGCTGAAGTGGGACGCGGCCTTCCAGAACATGGTGGACCCTTCCGGGCGCGCGGTCAGCGGGGTGCACGACCTGGCGTACTGAGGGGTTAAGATAAGGGATGCAACCGCTCCCGACCCTCCTCCTCCTGGCCGCCCCATGCATCGCCCCCCTGTTCGCCGCCGGGGCCAACCCGCCGGTGCGGGTGGCGCTGGATACCCAGGCCCTGGAATGGATCGTCAGCCTGGAGGGGGGCGGCGACCTGCAGTCGCTCGACGGCAAGCCCCTGCTGCACCTCAGGGACGGCGAGAAGGTGCGCATCTGGTGGGACAGCAAGGGCGAAGCGGACCCCACCGACGAGTACCGGGTCCAGGTGGGCCCGCCCCTGCCGCTGAAGGACGCCGACCTCCTGGTCCAGAAGCTGCGGGCGCTCGGGGAGCAGCCGGACAAGTTGGCCGTGCCCGACGGCGGCACCTGGCGGGTGGTCACCGGGCACTACCCGGGTTCCACCGAGGCCGAGCCGCTGCTGGACAAGCTGGAGCGCCTGGGCTACCAGGAACTCTGGGTCTCCACCGAAAAGCGCCAGGGCAAGCCAATGAACGGCCGGGCGCTCTACGCCGTCACCGAGCGCTATGAACGCCGGCCCCTGCCCGACGCCGGGGTGCGCTTGAGCCCGTCCGGGGAGCTGACCGTCCTGGCCGGCAAGGGGCGCTACCGCGGCCGGATGGAGATCTTCCCCAACCGGCAGGGCCGGCTTTCGGTGGTCAACACCCTGGACCTGGAGACCTACCTGCGCGGCGTGGTGCCCAAGGAGATGGGCGCCTGGGAGTTTCCGGCGCTGGAGGCGCTCAAGGCCCAGGCGGTGGCGGCCCGCACCTACGCCTTCGTCAACCTGGGCAAGCGGGCCAAGGAGGGCTTCGACCTGGTGGACACGGTGGCCGACCAGGTCTACGGCGGCCGCGACGGCGAACAGGGGCTCACCGACCGGGCCGTGCTGGAAACCGCCGGGCTGATCGCCACCTACGGCGGCAAGCCGATCCAGGCGCTCTTCATGGCCAACGCCGGCGGCGCCACGGTGGACAACACCTACGTGTTCGGCAACGCCACCCCGTACCTGAAGGGCGTCAGCAGCTATGTCGCCGTCCCGCAGACCCTCACGTTCAAGGGGGCCTACAGCGACCGGGGCGACAACTGGCTCAGCTGGGAGATCCTGCGCATGGCGGGCAGCGGCATCCTGCCCCCGGGCTACCTGGAAAGCGGCCGCATGAACCAGCCCATGCGGGTGCCCGACCTGCGCCCGGTGCTGGAGGCCCTGGCCCTGCGCCTGGACCAGCCGCGCCCGGCGGCGCCCGCGGCGGCGACCGGTGCCCAGCTCTACCTGTGGATGGCCCGCAGCCTGGGCTTCGAAGAGGTGGTGGAAGGCATGGAACGGCCCCAGGACGCGGCCTACATGCTCGGCGACGCCCTGCCGGCGCCCCGGGACCAGCCTCTCGCGGCATTCCTGGCCCGGCGCGGGCTGGTGCCGCCCTCGGCCTGGCGCAACGCCACGCCCACCCTGGCCCAGGGCCTGCAGGTGCTGGGCCGGCTCTGGCAGGAGCTGGAGCCGGTCGCCTTCCAGGAGGGCACCCTGCTGCGCGACGGCATGGTGCGGCTGAAGAACGCCGGCCCCATGCCGCTGCCGCTGACGCCGGTGCACCTGCTGGCCGAGGAGGCGCCGGGCGGATCCCTGCGCCTGGTGGCCAGCAGCGACATCCAGGTGGGCGACAAGGTCAAGTGGCTGCCCGGCCCGGACGGCTCGCCCATCCTGGTGCGCCGGCTGGATCCCGACGGCGCCTCCCTGGACCGCTACAACCCCACCGCCCACTGGAAGCTGGAACTCAAGGAGGCGGACCTGCTGGAGAGCCTGCGCACCCGGGCCGGGATCCATGGCCTGCGCGACTTCCAGATCACCTACAACGACCAGGGCCGGGCCCTGGAAATGGTGGTGGTCGATGACCGCGGCCGCCGGCACCGCTTCACCGGGATGCGCATCCGCGGCCTGCTGGGACTCAAGGACAACGTGTTCCGCTGCATCGCCCTGGGCCGGGCTCCCGAGCGCCGCTGGATCATCTACGGCCGGGGCTGGGGCCACGGGGTGGGCATGGACCAGACCGGCGCCTACGGCATGGCCCTGGAAGGGGCCGGCTTCGAGACCATCCTGAAGCACTACTACACGGGGATCCAACTCACGCCCATCGGGAACTGAACCCTTGCCGATCTACCGCCTGAGCCCGCGCCCGGTCTTTCCGGACCCCCGGAAGGCGGAGCCCGACGGCCTGCTGGCCGTGGGCGGGGACCTCAGCCCGGACCGGCTGCTCGCGGCCTACCGGGCCGGGATCTTTCCCTGGTACGGCGAGGACTCGCCCATCCTGTGGTGGTCGCCCCCCGAGCGCGCCATCCTGCTTCCGGGCGACCAGCGG
>Ga0316230_1001927_pt1 | contig 19376 bp, 18 predicted proteins | sample TBH18025metaG_FD_206004 | JGI IMG/M metagenome (GOLD analysis project Ga0316230, IMG submission 206004) | Freshwater microbial communities from Trout Bog Lake, Wisconsin, USA - TBH18025 | ecosystem: Environmental > Aquatic > Freshwater > Lake > Hypolimnion/Profundal zone | place: USA: Wisconsin...
ATACCAACGACGCCGCTATTCGCTTCGCGCACCAGTGTAGTGTTAGCCTCGGGCTTCACCCAGACGGCAAAGGTAAAGTTGTTGGGATTGTCGCTGATAACGGCGTCGCCAGCCGTCGGCTTCACCGTCGTGCCGAGAACCTCCTGGCCTTTGCGCAGGACCGCCACGACACGTTCCGACTTGGGTGCGGCGTGTTCGCGAAACACCACGAACACGGAGCCGGCTGGACCGAAGGATAGCGGCAGCCGCGCCAGGCCAGCCGCCACGTCGTAAACCGCCGGGTGCTCGATGCGGCCGGAATCCGGCCACCATAGTTCCGGCACGCGGTCCCCGACCCGGAAGGCGGCGGTCATAGCCACCGATTTCGGCTTGGGATTGGCGACAAAGTATATGTCCGCGTGGTCGCTGTGCCGGTGGGTGAAACCGAGCTTCGCCGACGTTTCAAAATCCGGTTGCAAACCCAACTCGGCGAAGACGCCGCTTAGCGTCCTGCCCCAAAATACGCGGCCTTTGCCGAACCGATGTTCGCCCGGCTGCTTCGGGTCTGCCGGGCCCCAGATTTCGCGGGCGAGCGTTTGCACTTCGTGGTCGCATTTCGGGAAATGCGTCAGGCTCGGCGAACGTGACGGCGGCGCGCCAACGACCGTCGCCCCGGCTTTAACCAGTTCGCGGATTTTTTTCAGCAACTCGGGCCGCATGGTCGCCGACTCCGGCAACGCGAGCAGCCGGTAACTCATGCCATCGGGCAGCACCAGCCGGCCGTCCTTCACCGCCAGCCGGCGCTCGATCACGTCCGCATTGATGAAGTCATAATCAAATCCCGGGGGCAAGGCCGGCTGCTGCGGGCCGACCATTTTAGGCGCGTCCTCGCTGATGAAGTAGGCCACGTCCGCCACATGTTTACCGGTCTGCAACAGCACGCTGCACCGCCGCAAGTAGTCAATCCACGCCTTCGACTGCTCGAACCACGTGTTGTTGCGGTTGAACTCCGAGCCGAACCAGGCATTGACGCCCGGAAGTCTTTCATCGGTGGGCTGATGGATATAGACGTGAAACACGAACCGGTTGATGCCTTCGCAGAACGCCCAGTCCCCGCGCGCCTTCAAGTCGCGGGGGGAGTTGATGAAGGGCGGACCACCCGTGAAGGCCTCGGCCCACGTGACCGGTTTGCCATAAATGTTCGCGGCGGAGGATGCGTCGCGCAATTCATACCGACCCAGATAGCCCGTATCCCGCTGGTCCAGGAAATTGCCGTCGGCCCAGAACTCCCCGGCGACCTCATCGCACTCACCGGCATACAGCAGGAACTCACTCGGGAAACCCCAGTGCCCGTAATTCTCCAACCACATTTTCATGCCGTGCTCGTGGCACAAGTCGCGCAGGCCACCGACGTAATCCCGCGCCACGCGATCCGCGACCAAGCGCCGCAAGTCCCAGAGAAAACGGTCCGACTGATCCACGCTGCCGACGATGCGTCCGGTCATGACCGGCAGGAATGGCATTGGATCGTAACCGTAGCGCTTTTGAAAATCCGCCGCCAGGCCATCGGTCCAATTCTCCGGGCCCGTCTCAAAACTGTCGGCCACGACGTGCTTCCAGGACTTGCGGTCTGCCGCGGGCAGGCGGTTGAGCAGATGGCCGACATACGCGTCGAAGTGCGCCCGCAACGGGACGCGGCTCATCTTGTCCACTTCAAATCCGGTCGCCTCCGGTGGCGCAGGGCCGTTCTTCGTGCCGGTCGGCGTCATGGCCGTGCGCAGCACTATCCAATCGCCGGCCGGCACCTCCCACTGCAACGTCCCATCTGCCGCCATCAACTTGCTGAGATCGCGCACGGCGTCCGGTTTGACCGTCAAGCCGGCTGCATCCGGTTCGGGTTCGGCGGGCCAGGCATAAAAGTCATAAAGCGGGTGCGGATCCTGACACACCTTCTGCAACGATTTCTCGGCGTGACTTTCCACGCGCGCCGCCGGGGAGAGTTGGATGTCGCCGAGTTCGCAAGCCGCCGATAATCGCAACTGGAAGAACCGCGCCGTGGTGGCGGGAAAGGTCGCCACGACCGGCGCGAGTGGCACCGGGCCGACGCCCGCACCCAGGTTGTGCCGGTCAATCGCGAACTGCTTCACCGTCCGGTATTGCTGCCCGTCGTCCGACGCCAGCAACTCAGCCGAGACGTTCACGAGCTTCACCGGCTGCACCGTCACGCTCCGCACCGTAAAGGGCGACGGCATCTCGAAGCTCACCCGCATTGCGGTGCGCGAGGCGATCTTCGCCACTTGGCCTTCGCCGGCGGGTACCGGAAACGCGAGCACCGCGAGATCCTGAAACTCACCCGGCGGCACCGGAAGCTTGCCCGCGAAATGCTGCGGTCCGTGGAGCCGTAATTCCGGCAGGGCGACGTAGCGCATCGCCTGCGAAGGTTTCACCCACGGTCCGCCCGACTGGCTCCAGCCCGGCGAGTTGAACAGACCGACGTCCACCCCGAGCCGCGTGCCTTCGCGCACGGCGTGTTCAATGAAGCTCCACCACTCATCCGTGAGCGCCTTGGAGGTGCTGGTCGTCGGCGTGCCGCTCTGGCCGCTGATGATGCCGATGTAGCCTTCGCCGATGCCGACACGCTTCATCGCCTCGAGATCGCGGGTGATGCCCGCTTTGGTGATCTGGCCATCCATCCAATACCAGTAGCACCTGGGCTTGGTGGTTTCCGGCGGCGGGTTCTGAAAGTCACGCTCCAGGTCCGCGGCGTTCGCGATGAAGGTCAGGCTTAAGCCAAGGAGTATTGCCGATTTTAGTTTCTTCATGGTTATCAAAACATCCGTTCGAGTTCAGCAGACTTTTACCACTTCCATCCCCGGCAGGCGGCCAAGTGTGTCGAGCTTGGCCGCGATCTGTCGCGCGCCCACCGCGCCAGGATACGCCGGGCCGCGCACGTTCCACTGTTCCACAAACTTCCGCCCGCCGAGCCCGAGCACGAGTGGCACACGGATTCGCCCCTCTGCCGGAAGTCGGCCTAACGCATTGGCAAGGCCATCACCGTTCAAACATCAGGATGACGTACGCCACGAAGAGGACCAGGTGGATGAAGCCGTTAAGCACATTGGTGCGACCCGTCATACAGGTGATCGTGGAGACTGCCAGCGTCAGAACCAAGAGAATCTGATTCACCGGGGACAACCCGAGTTGGATCATTTTGCCTGTGACCAAGCTGATGAGGATTACGGCGGGAACCGTCATGGCCAGGGTCGAAAGGGCGGATCCAAACAACAGGTTTACGGATCGTTGGAGGCGGTTGCCGAGGGCGGCGCGCACGCCGGCCATGCCTTCGGGAAAAAGAATCAAAATGGCCACCACCAAGCCGCTGAGCGCCGGCGGTGCGCCGAGGCGTTCGCCGCCCGTTTCGAGCACCACCGCGAGTTTTTTGGACAGCATCACCACGGGCACCAGCCACAGCACCAGCAAAGCGGCATGAAAGGGGAGGGAGTGGACCGTGAAATTCGCATGCTCGCTGGCTTCCGCGGCCTCAGCCGACCACCTTACGCCCCGCGGTTCCTTGAAGTAGTCCGGATGGGAGCGAGTCTGCACCACCAGGAACACCCCGTAAAGGCCCGCCGTCACCACCATCATCGCCACGGCGCGGAGCGTGGTGAGAGCCGGGGTGGCCGTGGCGGCCGTATAATAGGGCAGGACGAGCCCCGTCACCGCCAGCGGGACCATCAGGGTGAGGAAGGAGACGGCGCCCTGGAGGTTGTAATGCTGTTCATGGTGACGCCATCCACCGACCAGCAGCGCCACTCCGAGCAGCGCATTGAGGACGATCATCACCACGGCAAACATGGTGTCGCGGGCCATCGTGGGTTCGGGGTTCTTGGCGAGCATGAGGGCGGCGACCATCATGACCTCCATGCCGATGACCGACAGCGTCAAGACGAGGGTGCCGAAGGGCTCGCCCAACTTGATTGCCACGCAATCCGCATGGCGGACGACGCCGAAGGCAGAGGTCAGGATGGCGCCGACGAGCCAGACAAACAGCAACCCCATCCAGAGCGGATTGGCAAGGTCGGCCAACCACCCTTGGCCGAAGGCCAGAAACAGGCCGGTGCTGGCCACGCCGAACACCAAGGGCCACTCCTGGCGTAAGGGTTGGGCGGGAGCACTGGTTGGCGTTGTCATGCGTGCGTAGGTTTATGGCGCTTGGCGGGGTTGTCAAAAGGAATCAGACGAGCCGGGCGAGTTTCGCGCCTTGCCGCAGGGACTTGTTTTTTGCTAGGATGCCGCCGCAATGGCCAATGTGTGAAACAACATCATTTGTGCGGCGCTGCACCCGCGCGGTGGTTTTCACCCTCGGGGTAATGGCGGCCCTGGGCACGCGGGCGCGGGCGGCCCTGCCGGTGGCGCCGGTCGGTTCCGAGTACCTCATCCGCGCCTGGGGCACCGAGGAAGGTCTACCGGAAAACTCGGCCACCAGCTTCGCCCAAACCCAGGACGGCTACCTCTGGTTCGGCACGTTCAACGGACTGGTGCGCTGGAACGGGATCAAGTTTACGGTCTTCAGTCCGGCGAACACGCCGCCCTTGCCCGACGTGGGAATTGTGAATCTCCACGCGGACCAACGGGATCGGCTCTGGGTCAGCACTTTTGGGGGATTGATGGTCAAAGAGGGCATGCAATGGCGCGCGCTGGGCACCAATGAAGGCTGGGCGGGCAATTATGTGCGCAGTTTTGCCGAGCGAGCGAACGGCGATCTGCTCATGACCACGTTCGATGGCCACGTGCTGGCGCTCGATCATGACCGACTCGCCGCGCTGCCACCGCCTCCGGGGGAGCCGAACCAAGGCTACCTCGGCGCGGTGGACGACCTCGGCCGGTGGTGGTTGGCGCAGCACGGTTTCGTAGGCTACTGGAACGGCCAGCACTGGATCTCAGTCCTCGTTCCCAGTTCGTCGCTCGGCCGGTCGCAAATTGCCTGTGCCTCCGCGCGGGGGGGCGGGGTCTGGGTGCTGCTGGGCCAAGAACTCCTGAAATTCCGTGGGGACAGCGAGGTTTCCCGCCTTTCCGTGCCTGGGTTGAAGGGGGGGATCTGGTCGCTGTCCGAAGACAGCCGGACGAACGTGTGGATCTGCAGTTACGATTCGGGGCTGGTTCGACTGGCACCCGACGGGGATGTGGCGCGGTGGACGGCTGCGACCGGATTGGGGGCTCCGGGCACCCGCCTGGTCTTCGAAGATCGGGAAGAAAACCTGTGGGTCGGATCCAGCGGCGGCGGCCTGAGACGCTTCACGCCGCGGCGATTCTTCGAGTTGGGGGCCGGTGCACTGCGGTCCCCGCAGGTTCAATCCGTTTCGTTGGCCCGCGAGGGGGCCTTATGGATTGCCACCTACGACAGCGGACTCCTCCGCTTAGATGGGACGGGGATTACGGCGGTGCCTGCCCCATCGGCGAGCCATCGGAGCGCTTACGGCTTGACGGTTTTAGAGGATCGGGCTGGACGTCTGTGGTACGGTGACATTGAGAGCTGTTGGTGGCGCCGCGGCCAAGCACCGTTTGCGCCGGTTCCATTCGTACGCACCGAGGGCGCGCACGTCGGCGCCTTGTTCGAGGATTCCAAAGGGCAAGTGTGGCTCGGCGACCGGGACGGGGCCGTGGTCTGCGAGGGCAGTCAGTTTCGCCGGCTTGGGCCGGAATCGGGTTTGCCGCCGGGGGGAGTCGTTTGTTTTGGCGAAGACAGCTCTGGCCGGATGTGGTTGGCGGGAACGAAAGGCGTGTTCCGCCAGGAAAAGGAACGGTTCGCCGAGATTCCTTCCACTTCCAGTCACCCGCTGGCGGGAGTGGTTTGCCTCAAAGGCGATGCCGATGGCGCGGTGTGGATGGGAACGCTTGCGGACGGACTCATCCGCTGGCGGGACGGGAAAATGGATCGGATCGATGTGAACTGCGGGCTGCCCGACCGGGAGGTGCATGGCATTATGGAGGACAGCCAGGGTCGCTTTTGGATGCCATTGAACCGGGGCATCCTCCGTGCCAGTCGGAAACAGCTTAACGCGGTGGCCGATGGCAGCGAGTCGCGGCTGGAGTTCCAACTCCTCGAACACAATGAAGGCTTGCCGAGCATTGAGTTTGCCCTCGGCCAGCCCAACTGCGCGCGTGATCCCGCCGGGCGGATCTATCTGGCCACGCTGAAAGGGGTCACGGTGGTGGACCCCGCCCGCTTCCGGCTGAACTCATGCCCGCCGCCGGTCCAGATTGAACAACTGCGCTATCACCCGGCGAAAGGCCCGTCGCGGGAAGGGGGCCGGCAGGCCTACTTTCACACCGGCGAAGTCCACCTTTCGGCACCGTTCGCACAGCCGCTACGGCTGCCCCCCGGCAGCTACGGATTGGACTTTGAATGCGCGGCGCTCAGCTACAGCGCACCGGAGAAGGTCCGGTTCGAGTACCAGTTGGAAGGCATGCGGCAAGACTGGGAAGAGGCCGGCACTCTCCCCGTTGTCACTTTTCATCGCTTGCCGCCGGGCCAATACGTCTTCCGGGTGCGGGCGGCCAACAACGACGGGGTCTGGAACCCGACGGGCGCGAGCCTCGCCTTCACCATGCTGCCCTTTTTTTGGCAGACGGGGTGGTTCCGTGTCATCGTCGCGTTGCTGCTCATGGGCGGTGGCGGCGGCGTAGTGTGGTCGCGGGTGCGGGCACGTTTGCGCCGGGGGCTGGAGCTGGAACTTCTGGCTATCAAGTTACGCGAGAGCGAAGAGCGATTGAACCTGGCGGCGGAGTCTGCCGGGGCGGGTTTGTGGAACTGGGATTTCAAGACCAACCTCATCTGGGTTACAGAAAGAACTCGCAAGCTATACGGTTTCTCGCCGGCGGAACTCATCCCCTTGGAGGACTTTCTTTCCAAGCTCCACCCCGAGGATCGAGATTGGGTCGCCCAGGCCGGACAGAAGTGCGCCCAGGAAGGGGCGGATTTCCACTATGACCACCGGGTGGTGCTGCCGGATGGCACCTTCCGCTGGCTCAAGGTCCAGGCCAAGGTGGTCTTGACGCCGATGGGCAAGCCGGAGCGCATGACCGGCGTGTCGCTCGATGTCACGGAGCGCCAGCGGGCGGAACTGGAGCTCCAGCAGCATCGCGAGGAACTGGCCCACCTTTCCCGGGTGACCATGCTCGGCGAACTCTCCGGGTCGCTGGCCCATGAGTTGAACCAGCCGCTCACCGCCATCCTGAGCAACGCCCAGGCTGCGCAGCGTTTCCTCGCGCGGGACGCGCCGGACCTGGCCGAATTGCGCGAGATCCTGACGGACATTGTGGCCGAGGACAAACGCGCCGGAGAAGTCATCCGCCGCCTGCGCCTCCTGCTCAAGAAGAGCGAGTTTCACCACCAACCGCTCGATGTCAACGCCGTGGTCCGGGAAGTTCTCAAACTCGTGCGCAACGATTTGGTCAATCGGGGGGTCTTCACCCAAGTGGACCTCGCCTCCGACCTGCCTGCCATCGGTGGCGACCGGGTGCAACTTCAACAGGTTATCATCAACCTGGTGATGAATGCCTGCCATGCGATGACAGACGCCACGCCTGCGGATCGGCTGATCGTCCTGCGCACCATCGCGTCCGCCGGCGAAGGGGTTCGGGTTGAAGTCGCCGACCGTGGTTGCGGCATCCCGCCCAAGAACCTCGAACGCATCTTCGAGCCGTTCTTTACGACGCGGTCGGAAGGCATGGGGCTGGGGCTGGCCGTGTGCCGCACCATCATCAGCGCCCATGGTGGGAAAATGGGGGCCAGGAACAACGCCGAGCGCGGAGCCCTGTTCTATTTCACGATCCCGGCGCAAGCGGAGCCGCAGCCATGAATCATCCCCCGGCCACCGTCTTCTTAGTGGACGACGATCCCGCCGTCCTGAAGAGTCTCGCGCGCCTGCTGCGCTCGGCCCGGCTGGAGTTTGCCACCTTCAATTCTGCCCGGGAGTTTCTGGAACGACACGACCTTGGGGCTCCCGGCTGTGTCGTGCTTGACGTGGCCATGCCCGGTTTGAACGGCCTGGAGTTGCAGGAGGCGCTGGCGGCGAAAGGCAGCGCCCTCCCGATTATCTTCCTGACCGGCCATGGCGACATTCCCATGAGCGTGCGGGCGATGAAGCGCGGTGCGGTGGATTTCCTCACCAAACCCGTCGATGACGACGACCTGCTCAAGGCGGTTGGCGTGGCCATCGAGAAAGACCGCGCCCAACGGCGGGTGCACGCCGAAGTCGCGGACCTTCAGCAACGCCTCGCCACGCTCACGCCGCGTGAGCGCGAAGTGCTGGAGCACGTCATCGCCGGCCAACTCAACAAGCAAACGGCCGCCGATCTCGGCACGGTCGAGAAAACCATCAAGGTCCATCGGGCCCGAGTGATGGAGAAGATGAAGGCGCAATCCGTGGCGGAACTCGTGCGTCTGACCGAGCGCCTGGGCATACGGGGTCAGTGATCTTCGGTCCGGTCAGTGATCGGTGGCCGGCTTATTGACCATTGAACGTGTTGGCCTAAGGTCCAATATCCTCGATCCGCCCCCTTGACTAAGGTTGGTGCCCGTGGGCAAGAACCGACCTTTAATTGCAGTCGTGGACGATGAGGAACCGATCCGCAAAGCGTTGACGCGTCTGCTGCGTTCGGCCGGCCTGGACGTCGAGTCGTTCCCGTCCGGCTTCGAGTTCCTGGAATCCATTCCGAGCCGCCACCCCGACTGCGTGGTGCTGGACCTGCACATGCCGGGCCTGAACGGCTTCGAGGTGCAAGCCCGGCTCGCAAAGTCCGGTGCGCCGGTGCCGGTGGTGATCATCACCGGCCACGATTCCACGGAGACGCGCGCCCTGGCGCTGGCCGGGAAGCCCCTGGCCTATCTGCGCAAACCCGTGGACGACCAAGCCCTGCTCGACGCCATCGAACTGGCGTTGAACTCGACCCGTTCCCCGTCAAGCTAATCAGTGAACCTGGCACCCTGAACCCCAACCGTTAAGCGCCCCACGAACCCGACCATCATGAAAACCAAACAGACACCCGCCTTCGCAACCCTTCCGCCGCCGCGCCGGAGCTTTGGCGCGACGCGACGCTGCGGCAGGCAAGACCACATCGTCCATCCTCCGCAGTACCGCTACGGAGGACGGGCCGCCGCGCTCGTGGGCGCCTTGGCACTCCTCACCACGCCCCTGTTCGCCCAGGACGCGCCAACCGATGACAAGGCCGCCGCGGCCGAGCTCGCCAAGAAACTCGCCAACCCGGTCGCCAGCCTCATCAGCGTGCCCATCCAAAACAACTGGGATTTCGGCATCGGCTCCGCCAACGCCATGCGGTACACGGCGAATGTCCAGCCGGTGATCCCGTTTTCGCTGGGCACGAACTGGAATCTCATCACCCGCACGATCGTGCCGGTCATCTATGCGGAATCGCCGGTCAAAGGGGGTTCCGACCAGGCGGGCCTGGGGGATATTGTCCAGAGCTTCTGGCTCTCGCCCAAGGCGCCAACCAACAGCGGCTGGATCTGGGGCGCGGGCGCCGTGATGCTCTATCCCAACGGCACGGACGGGCTGAGTGGGCACCAATGGGGCATGGGGCCCACGGCGCTCGCGTTGAAACAATCGCACGGTTGGACCTACGGCATGTTGGTCAACCATCTCTGGTCGTACGCGGCGACCGGCGGCCATTCCACCTCCGATGCCGGCGATGCCAGCGACGGCAGCGATGCGGGGATCAACGCCACCTTCCTCCAGCCGTTTGTCTCGTACACCACCAAGACCTTCACCACCTTCGGGGTGAACACCGAGTCCACTTACGACTGGTCGCATAGCCAATGGACCGTGCCGTTGAACGCGAGCGTCAGCCAGCTCATCAAGGTCGGCACGCTTCCCCTTCAGCTCAGCCTAGGGGTGAAGTACTACGCCGAGCGGCCCGCCGGCGGGCCCGACTGGGGCGTGCGCTTTGCCATTACGTTGCTGTTCCCAAAATAGAGCGGAAGTGAACAGCCAGCAGTAAACCGTGAACAGTGATCATCATCGGGCATCACCGGCCCACCCCAGCCTCCGCCACTTCCAGCGTCCAGGCCACTGCCCACTGATTACTGATAACTGATTACTCCCTCAATGAACCGTAGATCCCCAAATACCAACCGGAATTCGATTATGAAACACTCACCCCTCACCACCCTCCTCCTGGCGTTGGTCCTGGGGCTTACCACCACGCACGCCGTGGGCAAGCTGGGCGAGTGGAAGCGCCTCGGCCAGAAAGAGGCCGGCTTGCGGGTCGACCACGACCAGATCGCCGTGGGCATCCACGAGGGCGCCTTCAAGGCCATCAAGCTCGAAGTGCGCAACGCGGGCGTGGACTTCATCCACGTACGCGTGGTTTACGCCACGGGCAGCGATCAGAACCTGGAGGTGCGGAGCAACGTTCGTGCCGGGGGGCAGACCCGCGCCCTGGACCTGGACGGGCGCCATCGCAGTTTGCGGAAGGTGGTCTTCACCTACCGCGCGGACCGAAAGACCCTTAAACGCCCGGTCGTCGTGCTCTATGGGAGGCGGTAGGGGCGGTGATCAGTCATCAAGCAGCAGTAAACAGTAAACAGTGATTTAGTTCGGCCACCGCGAAGAACCAATTTACCCGCAGCCGGGTCAACCTACCCTGCTTGCTGGCACGGCACAAAACACGAGAACAAAAACACATAAAGACAAAATGAAACCAAAGCTAGTAAACTACGGTTTGTCACTGCTGACGGCTGGCGCGGCGCTCTGGAGCGTCACGCCTTCCGTTCAGGCGGCGGACAAGAAACCCAACATCCTCGTTATCTGGGGCGATGACATCGGCATGTGGAATGTCGGGGCTTATACGCACGGCATGATGGGCAAGACCCCGCACATTGACAGCCTCGCCAAGAACGGGGCGATCTTCACGGACCATTATGGCCAGGCGAGTTGCACCGCCGGACGCGCGGCCTTCATCACCGGGCAAATGCCCCTGCGCACCGGCGAAACCACCATCGGCATTCCCGGTTCGACCCTCGGGATTCAAAAGGAAGACCCGACGCTGGCCGAAGTTCTGAAATCACAGGGCTACACCACCGCGCAGTTCGGCAAGAACCACCTGGGCGACCGCAATGAGTTTCTGCCAACCGTCCACGGCTTCGATGAATGGTATGGCAATCTTTACCACCTCAACGCCCAGGAAGAACCGGAGCAACTGGCTTACCCCGGCCAGAAAAACCCCGCCTACCGGGCGAAGTTCGGCCCGCGCGACGTGCTGCACACTTGGGCCACGGACACGGATGACGCGACGGTGGACCCGGTCTTTGGCCGGGTCGGCAAGCAGAAGATCGAAAAAGACGGCCAACTGACCCGCAAGCGCATGGAGACCTTCGATGGCGAAGTGCTCGACAAGACGCTGGCGTATATGGACAAGGCGGGCAAGGGCGACAAGCCCTTCTTCGTCTGGTTCAACAGCACGGCCATCCACATCTGGTCGCACCCGCAGGCCAAATATGTCCAGATGGCGGTGAACGAAGGCCGCCCGGAATCCGACGTGGCCCGCGCCAAGATGCTCGAACACGACGAGCAGGTCGGCGTGCTCCTCCAGAAGCTGAAAGACCTCGGCATCGAGGATAACACTATCGTCATCTATTCCACCGACAACGGCAATGAAATGATGATGTGGCCCGATGCCGGTTATGCCCCGTTCCACGGGGAAAAGGGAACGACGTGGGAAGGTGGTTTCCGCGTGCCCATGCTCGCAAAGTGGCCCGGCCATATCGCCCCCGGCTCTGAATTCAACGGCCTCCAGAGCCATGAAGATCTCTTCGTCACCCTCGCCGCCGCCGCGGGCCTGCCAAACCTCAAACAGGATCTGCTCACCGGCTACAAGATGGGCAACCTGACCTACAAGGTCCATCTCGACGGTTACAACCAACTCGACTACTGGACGGGCAAGGCCGAGAAGTCCGCTCGCCGAGCGTTCTTCTACTACGACGAGACCGATCTGATGGCCATCCGCGTGGACGGCTGGAAGATGCACATCGGCATCAAGCCGAATGCCACCTGGTTTGACGAGAAAACCTACCCCAGCGTCCCGCATCTGTTCAACCTGCTGATGGACCCCCTGGAAATCATGGACGCGGACTCGCATGAATATGGTTACATCGGCAAACGGTTCTTCGCGGAGCACATGTGGGCGCCGAACGCCGCCGGTCCCTTCATCGCGGAGCACCTGAAAAGCCTGATGGACTATCCGCCGCGCCAGAAAGCGGACACGCTCAGCATCAAGAAGGCGCTCGAGAATGCCATGGAGAAGATGCAAACCCCCAACGGCAGCAGCAACTGATGCCGCGCTGGTGAAACACGCGGGCTGGTCCGGGCCGGACTGGCCACCGGATCGGCCCGCGAATTCACCAGCGAAAAGGCCAACAGAAGAACAAGCCTAAGTATGAACACCAAATCCACGAACTCGCTCTCCCGCCGCGAATTCCTGGCTGCTTCCGCCGCCGTTAGCGCGACGTTCTGCCGAGCCAGCTGCCGGTTAATTTGAACTGACCCCATGAAGCCCATATGAATATGGACAAAATCAAGCAGTTCTTCAGCAGTTTCGATACTCACGATCTGCCCACTGGCGTCTCGGTGCTGGTCGGCATTGTCTTGTTGGTGATCGTGTTCAAAACCGGGAAGTTCTTTTCCAAGGTGCTACTCTTCCTCATCGCCGTTGGGCTATTCGCGGGCGCGTACTGGTGGAACAGCCATAGATGATGAGCGAGGTGGTAAACAGTGAACAGTAAACAGTAAACGGTGAACGGTAAAAGTAAGCAATGAAAACGGACGGGCAACCTGTTCTAGGCGCTTCCGGGGAATCCCGAGGGGGTTCATCTGCCATGTTCGCGCCCCAAGCGGCGACCACTGCTCACCGTTCACTGATCACTGCTCACTGTTCACCTTTCACTCCCCTCCTTCTCGCGCTAGTCGTCCTCCTGCTGGCACGCCCCGCTCACGGCCAGGACATCGAACCGCGTCGCTGGAGCCACATGCCGATCGGGGCCAACTTCGCCGGCGCGGCGTACGCCTACACCACCGGGGACATCACCTTGGAGCCGGAGCTGAGAATCCAGAACGCCGAATCCGATCTCCAAACCATCGGCCTTAAATACATCCGCAGCTTCGGGTTGTTTGGCAAGTCGGCCCGCGTTGAGGTGGCTCAACCGTATCAGATCGGCCACTGGTCTGGCTTGCTCAACGGTGTGCCCGCGAAGGTCGAGCGCGACGGCTTGGCGGACGGTTCCTTGCGTTTCGCGGTGAACCTGTTTGGCGCGCCGCCGCTCGAGGGGAAGGAATTTGCCGAATACCGAGCCAAGGCCGATAGCGAGACCATCGTCGGTTTCGGCCTCGTGCTGCAATTGCCCACCGGCCAATACTACGATGACAAACTGATCAACCTGGGCAACAATCGGGTTGCCATTCGCCCGCAACTCGGCGCCATCCACAACTTTGGGAAGTGGTCGGTGGAGCTGACCGCGGCGGTCTCGTTCTTCACCGAGAACGACGACTTTTTCCATGGCAAGCGGTTGGAACAAGACCCGATCTACACTGCCGATGCGCACCTGGTTTACACCTTTCGCCCCGGGCTCTGGCTGGCTGCCAGTTTTGGGTACGGTGGGGGCGGCGGCACCACGGTGAATGGGGCGGCGAGCGACAACCGCCAGAGCAATCTCGGCTTCGGCTTCGGCTTGGGTATCCCGGTTACCCGCGCCATTGGCGTGAAGCTCGCCTATATTGGAACCCGCACCGAGGCCCGCACCGGGATGAATGCGGATACCTTCACCTGCGCCGTGGCGGTGGCGTTCTGATCCCCAAAACACCCTGCGAAGCATGAACCAACCGATTCAACCGGAGCAAACCGAGGGGGGGAGTGATCAGTTATCAGTCATCAGTAATCAGTTCCCCGCGAACGATGCGGCTCGGCCACTGATTACTGATGACCGGTTACTGATTCGTGACCACCGTTCACTCCCATCCCTGTGGGTTTCACGGCACGGCCTGCACCGAGGTTCGATCCAATTCGACCAGCGAGTGGTTCTCCAAGGCATGGAGGATGGTGGACATCTGGCGCGCGAACAGCTCCTTCAATTCCCGCGTGCGGATGTTGCCCGTCCGCACCAGCAACAGCTTCCAAGGCCGCTGGTGCAGCACATGGGAATAGTAAAAGTCTGTATCTTAGGAAACGACAACGCGGTGTTCCGTAACCGACAGCTCGTTGATAACTCGGTCGCGGGTTTCATTCCGCGCCGGCAGTCCGGTCGTGTGCAGGGCGTCGTGTCCTGCGGCCTGAAAGAGGGAGCAGAGGCTGGGGGGCCGGTGCGCGTCCACGAGGAACTTCATGCCAAGACGAGGTGCTGGCTCTTCAACTGCAGCGACCGCTTGGCAAACTCAAGGCACGCGAGTAAATCCTCGCGTTCGAGGTCCGGAAACTCAACCAGCACATCTTCAAACGAATCTCCGGCCGCGAGGTATTCCAGCATGGATTCGACCGGGTACCGCAACCCGCGAATGGCTGGCTTCCCATGGCAAATCTCCGGACTGATCGTGATGCGCGACAGCAGTGAATTTATACGACATAAAACTAGCCCAAGCGATGGCCATGCGCAAGCTCCCCAAGAACAACACCTTTGCCCAGTCCACCTATTAGCACCTTTACCCGTAGCTGGATCGATCCGACCACGCTACGGACACTGCTCAAACTCAATATGAAGACCCCAGACATGAAAAACCTACTCCTGACCGCATCCCTCGTCACCCTGGCCTCCGTTGCCCTCATCGGGTGCGCCTCCGGGGGCGGCGGGAAAGACGCGACTGCTTCCCCGGACGGGGCTGACGGTCTGCGGGCCTTCGGGGCCATGGTCGCCGACCTCGGACACATCACGGCGACGGTCGAGAAAGTGGAGGCCACAACCCGCGAGATCACTCTGCGGGGGCCGGAAGGCAAAACCCTCACCTTTGTTGCCGGCAAGGAAGTGCGGAACTTTGCCCAGATCCACGAGGGCGACCAGGTCACGCTGGATTATACCGAATCCGTGACGATCATCGCTGGGCCGGCCCCCGGAACGCCGGCCCGCGAGGATAGCTTGGAGGTTGAGCGCGCAGCCAAAGGGGAAAGGCCCGCGGGAGCCGCCATCGCGACTACGCGGGTGCTCGCCACCGTCGAGGCCATCGATTATGAGGCGCGCACCGCGACTTTGAAAGGGCCGCTGCGGACCGTCAAAATCAAGGCGGACCAACGGGTGAAGAACTTTAACCAGGTCAAGACGGGCGACCGCGTGTATCTCGAATTCACGCAGGCGCTCGCCGTGGCCGTCACGAGATAACACTGTAAACGACCTCCTCTCCTCATTTTGAAACGAAACCAACGAAACCTCCTGACGCTCACCGTCACCGGCCTGCGGCCCGATACCGCCAACGGCATCGGGGACATCGAACTCCTCCCGTTGATGCTCGGCTGGACGAATGGGGATCTCAAGTTCGGTGGCCAGTTTGCCGTTTATGCGCCCACGGGCGAGTACGAGCAGGGCGCGCTGGGGAACATCGGCAAGAACTTCTGGACCTTCGAACCGGGCCTCAACGCGAGCTGGTTAAGCAGCAAGATCGGGCTCGAATTGAGCGCTTTCGCCGGCTTCGACTTCAGCACCAAGAACGACAAGACCGACTACCAGAGCGGCGAGGTGTTCCACCTGGACGTTACCGTGGCCGAGCAGGTGCCGCTCGGCAACGGCTTTATCGGCGTTGGGGCCAATGCCTTTTACTATCAGCAGCTCACGCGCGACAGCGGCAGCGGCGCCACGCTCGGCGATTTCGAGGGGCGCACCGCGGGCATTGGTCCGGTGGTCTCCTATGCAATGAAGATTGGCAAAACCGACGTGGTGGCCGAACTCAAGTGGCTGCCGGAACTCAATGCCGAGAAACGCCTCAAGGGTGACATCGTCTGGTTCAAGCTGGCCCTGCTATTCTAACCTCCAACAGCAACCCCCATGAAACATCCTTTACCAATCCTCCTGGCCCTAACCATCCTCGGAACAGCCCGGCCAGCTCGCGCCGATGTTCTCGAACTCAAGAACGGCAACGTACTGAACGGAAAATACGCCGGCGGCACCGCCGCCAGCGTGCGGTTTGAATCCGGCGCCGGCTTGCAGGTCATCGAGACTTCGCAAATCATCGCGCTGACATTTACCACGCCGGCCCCAGCCCCGGCGCCAACGCCCGCCCCGGTGCCCGCGCCGGTCGCCGCTCCCAGCACGGTGACGCTGCCCTACGGCACCACCTTGTTGGTGCGGATGCTGGACAGCGTCTCCTCGCGCAACGGTCCGGGCGCGAACTTCACCACCCGGCTCGAATACAACCTCGTCGCCGATGGTGTCGTGGTGGTGCCGGCGGGGACGGTCATTTTCGGCAAAGTCCAGAGCGCCACCCAAGCCCGGCGGGCGTTTGGCCGCTCGACGCTCGACATCCGCCTGGCGCAGATGGTCCTGGGCGGCAGTCCGGTGCCGATCAGTACCAGTGGCTTCCAGGAGGCGGGCCAGGCCTCCATCGCCAAAGCCACGAAGGGCGCCGCCTTTGGTGCGGCCGTCGGGGCCATCGCTGGCGATGCCGGCAAGGGCGCGGCCATCGGCGCCACCGCCAGCCTGCTGAAGCGGGGCCAGACGATCACCATCCCTCCCGGCACGCTGCTCGAGTTCAGCCTTACCCAACCCATCACCGTTCGCACCGGCAACTAACTCACCCCTGACTGCCTACTGACTACCGATTACTGATCACTGAATACTGATCACCGACTACTATGAAACACTTGAAAACGCCCCCCCTCCTCGCCGCCCTCATCGCCGCTTGCGCACTCCCCCTCACGGCCCCCGCGCAGGGCGCCGACGCGCCCAAGACCGCCGACCCGGCGATTGACCCGGGCAATCTGCGCGCCTTGATTGAACTCACCCGCTCGGACCTGAAGACCCAGAAGACGCTCATCATCGCGCAGAACCTCCAGTTCACCGATGATGAAGCCGCGGAGTTCTGGCCCTTGCACAGCGAATACACGGTAGAGTTGAACAAACTGCTCGATGAGCGGCTCCGGCTGATCAAGGAATATGCCGGCGTTTACCACACCATGACTGACGAACAGGCCACCGCCTTGGTCAATCGGGTCTTCTCCTGGGAAGAGCAGCGGACGAAGCTGAAACGGGCCTGGTTCAAGAAGTTCTCCAAGGTCGTGCCGGCGAAAAAGGCGGCCCAGTTCTTCCAGATCGAAAACCAGCTCAATGCCGCGCTCGATTTGCAACTCGCGGCGGCCCTGCCGCTAATCAAGTGAGGGAACAATTACACCTCAAAACCAAAACGGGGAAATTAAAGACGATGAATATCACACGAATTATAAACCGAAGGACGATAACGAATCTGATGACCGCCGGCGTGGCGCTGGCGCTCGTCGGTTGCGCCTCGTCGGGCTACGAAAAAGGCAGCCAGGCGGCGGCGGAGCGCATCGCGGCCATGCCCGGACGGATCAACGCGACCCTCACCGCGCTGGACGACCTCATCCAGCGGCCGCAGTCTGACCTCCGGCCCCAATTCAAAGGGTTTGGCTCCCAGCTCGCGGATCTGGAATCCAGCGCGCAAGACATCTCCAGCGCGCGCCACAACATGGGCGCGCAGGGCAAGGAGTTCTTCGCCAAGTGGGACGAACAATTGGCCGGCATCCAGAACGAGGACATCAAGGCCCGCAGCCAAAGCCGCAAGGACGAGGTGGCGGCGAAACTCCAGGCCATCAAGCTGAGCTATAGCGAAGCGGCCGGCGTCTTCAAGCCGTTCCTGGCGGACCTCAAGGACGTGCAGAAGTACCTCTCGGTGGATCTGACGGCCAGCGGCGTGGCCTCGATAAAAGATACGGCCGCCAAGGCCAGCCAGGATGCGGGCCCGCTCAAGGCTTCCCTGTCGAAAGTGGCGGTCGACTTCAAGAACCTCGGAGTCGCCATGTCGGCCGTGACGCCCGCGCCGGCGAAGTAATCAGCAGTCATCCGGTTTTCCGGTTACTAAACGCAACGAACAACCTACTATCGATACGCTATGAAATGTCCCTCCTGTAAGAATCCCCTGCGCGAGAAAGGCGCGGGCGGCATGATCCTCGACGTCTGTTACGGCGGTTGTGGCGGCATCTGGTTTGATGCCACGGAACTGGAGCGCGTGAGCGCGCGCGCCGCCACCACCTTGCACACGATCTGGAATATCCCGGTCACCAACGTGAAGCTCACCGAACCGCGTCTGTGCCCGCGGTGCCCGGACCAGGTGCTGGAACGCAAGTGGTTTTCGGAGTCAAAGCAGGTTGAGATCGACCAATGCGCCAAATGCGGCGGCATTTGGCTGGACGCCGGGGAGTTCACCCGGATCTACGACGAGATCAAGGGCGCCAAAGTGAGCTCGCCGCTCTGGGCCACCGCTATGGCGGAAGCCGCAGCCCTCGTGGAACAAAGGCCAGGAACCACAGGATAACCCACGCCATGTTCGAGTTCGTTTTCGATCTTCCGTTGGTGATCACCGGCCCGGCGATCCTCGGCTCGCTCTACCTCTTCGCTGTGGGCGGGTTAGTCGTCGTCCGCCGGCGCGTGCTGCCACATCTGCGCATCCAGGTGGCCGATTCGGAATTCGCCGGCGCCATGCTGCAATCGGTGATGGTGTTTTACGGACTGGCTGTGGCGCTGATCGCCATGAGCGTCTGGCAGACCTACTCGGATGTGTCGAAGATAGTGACCGGCGAGGCCAGTTCACTCAACGCGCTGTACCGCGACGTGACCAGTTATCCCGAGCCGATCCGCCGGGAGCTGCAAAACGAACTGCGGGCGTACACGGACCAGGTGATTCATCAGGCTTGGCCGTTGCAGCAGCGGGGACAAATTCCCACCGCGGGAATTGCGCACATGAGCCGCTTCCAAGCGGTGCTCGACAAATTCGAACCCGGGACCGAGGGCCAGAAACTGCTCCACGGAGAGACCCTCCGCGCGTACAACCAGATGATCCAGGCCCGCCGGCTGCGGCTGGATGCCGTGACGACCGGCCTGCCGGCCATCATGTGGGCGGTAGTGGTCTTCGGTGCTTTGATCGGCCTAAGCGCCGCTTTCTTCTTTAAGGTTGAAGATGCGCGACTGCACGGAGTTCAGGTCCTCCTGCTGGCGACCTTTATCGGGCTGGTCATGTTCATGATCTTCGCCCTCGACCGGCCGTTTCGCGGCGACCTGGGACTGCGAGCCGACCCCTACCAACTGGTGTTTGACCAATTGATGAGCGTTAGCCCATGACGGACCGAACCACTCCCGCAATATCGAAAGGACCCCTTTATGAAATTCATTC
>Ga0316230_1001934_pt1 | contig 19302 bp, 17 predicted proteins | sample TBH18025metaG_FD_206004 | JGI IMG/M metagenome (GOLD analysis project Ga0316230, IMG submission 206004) | Freshwater microbial communities from Trout Bog Lake, Wisconsin, USA - TBH18025 | ecosystem: Environmental > Aquatic > Freshwater > Lake > Hypolimnion/Profundal zone | place: USA: Wisconsin...
TTGTTTTGCGTCATGTGTAGCTACTGACAGTAATCCGGTGATGTAGATATTTCCAGATTCGTCACTTAGTGCGCTTTGTGGCTCTATGGTGGATTGACACTGCGTCTGTATGGTAAGGGTGTCGCCGAATGGAATGAGGCGCGCTATCCAAGGGGTGGCATCTAAGCTAATAAAAACACGTTGTGGGCCATTTTGAAAGTAGTACCGCCCGAATTCATCGTAGGCGTAATTCCGGTTGATGAATTCATTCAGAATGGTGTGCTCAATGGGTGAGCCAGGAAGCTTGTGCTGTTGTGCATATTCATTGCGCATGCGCCACTGTCCGCGACGATCTAGAGCAAGCCACCCAAAACAGTTTGGGACATGAGGCCATTTGATGAGGGATTGCAGTACGGTCTCATCCATTGCAAATACGCATTAGTGCAGTCCATGGGGGGTGGTTGGCGCATCAAATGTTTCTTCAGTCGAATGACTAGCATGTAGGTGTGCTATTCGCCATCCTTGGCTATCTTGCAGTAATACCAGGGTGATGTTTAAAAAGAATGCAGCTTCAATTTGATCTACTCTTAAATGCACTGCTTCAGTAGTGTCATAGACGGCAGCCCCTAAGACTGAATGGCTGATGCAGGCAATGGGCTCAAGAAATAATGCTTGCTTGGCCAATAATCTTTCTAAGCCATCTCGGATTTCAGAGTGACCGGTGAGGCGATGACCCTCTGGAAGGACGCAGGTGATAGAGTCATCATCAAGCCAAATAGCCAAGGCCCCTTTAACGTCTTGATGCTTTAAAGCCTCTCGCCAGGCATCGACAACATCATCTGCGTTCTGAAACAGTCTGGCAAGTTTTGGCATCGTGGGCTTTCTGGAAAGAGGGCTTAGCGAAGGGATTGAATGGAGTGAAAAACGTCCTGCGGAAGAATGTTGTTTAAGCACTGAAGATGCCCTAGTGGACACTCTCTTTTATGGCAAGGGCTACAGGCCATATTGAGCGAAATAATCTTAGCTCTGGTTGACAAGGGTGGGGTATGGTGGGGATCGCTAGAGCCAAAAATCGCAACCTGGGGAATTTTGAGGGCAGCCCCAATGTGCATTAATCCGGAGTCATTGCTCACGAGAATTTTGCATGCAGCAATTAGGGCAATGGCTTCATCTAGAGAGGTTGCCCCACACCAGTTATGAATATGCTGGGAGTGATTCGTGCCAATCAGCACCTCTTCCCCCAGTAGGTGGTCGGTTTTACTGCCAAGCAAAATAATGTGAGCAGTAGGGTCTGCTGTTAATACCGTGTTTGCTAATACTGCGAAGTGTTTAGTGGGCCATCGTTTGGTCGGGCCATATTCTGCGCCAGGGCAGAATACATAAATAGCGTTTTCATGGATGCTGTCTGCGGCGAGTTTTGCTCTAATGGATTTTTGTGCAAAAGGAGAGACATTGAGCTGTGGCGTTCGAGATATTGTCTCTGGAGTAGGAATATTCGGTTCTAGCAAAGAGCTTAATGCCAGATAGTGCTCGACCATTGGAGGGCGATTTGTCTTGCTTGGATTAGGTAGAGCGAAATTGATTAACCCATAACGCAGCTCGCCACGATAACCCATTCGAAATGGGATATTGGCAAGCCATGGAATTAGTGCAGACTTTAAGCTGTTCGGAAGAACGAAGCAAACCCCATATTGTTTTTCTTGGAGTTTTTGAGCAACGCTTTTGCGCAGATTCCACTGTAGTCGTTTGTGCTCGATGGCGATTTCTAGAACATCATTGACTTCACTACAGGCCCGATAGATAGGAGCAACCCAAGGGCTTGCTAAAACATCAATCGTGGATTGAGGAAAACACGCCTTAAGATTGGCCAATAAGGGTTGGGACATGACTGCATCGCCAATCCAGTTGGGGGCGATTATCAGAATACGGTTCATGTAATGTATTCCGATCGGCGCCCGCTGAGAGGGGCGCCGCGTGGGTTTAATGGCCGTGAGGCTCGGTGCCTGGAATCAGCTTGTATACGGTGCCGCAATAGGGGCACTTGGCCTCCCCTGTTTCGGTAATGTCCAGAAAGACCCTGGGGTGGGAGTTCCAGGCAGGCGTGGTGTTGGTGGGGCAGTGTAAGGGTAGGTCCTTACCATCAATCATGACTACGTGAGCGTTACTCATTGTTTATTCCTCACTATTCAGTGACTTACTTTACGTAAGTAAGCCAAGATTTGTACTTATCACTTTTTCCATAGACCGCTGCGAAATACGCTTCTTGAATTTTGGCGGTAATAGGACCTTTTTTTCCGTCACCAATGGTGCGGTCATCCAGTTCGCGAATGGGGGTTACTTCAGCGGCAGTCCCGGTGAAAAAAGCTTCATCAGCGGAATAAATTTCATCGCGCGTTAAGCGTTTCTCGCGTAGCTCCAGCCCTAAGTCTTTCACAATCTCGATGATGGAGTCGCGTGTAATGCCGTCCAAGCAGGATGCTAGGTCTGGTGTGTACACAATGCCATCGCTGACCATGAAAATGTTTTCTCCAGACCCCTCAGAGACATATCCCTCAGTATCGAGCAGCAGGGCCTCATCATATCCATTAGCAGTCACCTCTTGGTTAGCCAAAATGGAGTTGATATAGTAGCCAGAAGCCTTGGCACGAACTAAGGAGGAATTCACAAAATGGCGGGTAAATGAGGATGTTTTAACGCGGATGCCCTTATTTAGACCATCTTCGCCTAAATAAGCACCCCATTCCCAGGCGGCAATCGCCGTATGAATACTGTTTCCTTTTGGCGAAATCCCCAATTTTTGGGAGCCGATGAAGACGATTGGGCGAATATAGCAAGATTCAAGTTTGTTGCTGTTGACTACGTCAATAATGCCTTGGGTTACCTCTTCTTTGGTATGAGGCATATTCATTTGGAAGATTTTTGTTCCATTGAATAAGCGTTTGACGTGTTCAGGAAGGCGAAAAATAGCGGTTCCCTGAGGGGTTTTGTAGGCCCGAATGCCTTCAAATACACCCATTCCGTAGTGCAGGCTATGGGTTAGTACATGAATATTGGCCTCACGCCAGGGAATAAGCTTCCCATCGGACCAAATAAAGCCATCGCGGTCGGACATCGACATTTTCTTTACCTTTTGTGTCTGATCAATCGGATTAACTGGGATGGGCCAAGACGGCGGGATTGAGATCCTGGGCTTGGGGTGCATCCAAGTCTTTATTGTAGAGCAGGCAGGGTAAGTCCTTTGGGCTTCTTAGGTCTAGAGCATTTAGAATGGAGTATTCCCCATAAACCACCTTATTTAGCTATTTTCATGCTGGAATCCTTATTTAAAGTAAAACGTTTAAGCGAATTGGCCGAATCGGGCCTTTTAAAGGGAAAGCGGGTGCTAATCCGCGCCGATTTGAATGTTCCTCAGGATGACCTGGGCAATATTACGGAAGACACCCGCATTCGAGCTTCGATGCCAGCTGTACAGATGTGCTTGGACGCTGGGGCTGCTGTGATGGTGACATCCCATTTAGGGCGCCCAACAGAGGGTCAATTTAAGCCAGAGGACAGCCTAGCGCCGGTTGCGGATCGGATTGCAACCTTGCTGAACCGTAAAGTGCCTTTAGTGAGTGATTGGGTGGATGGCGGTTTCGAGCTCAATCCTGGAGATCTCGTTTTGCTTGAGAACTGCCGGCTCAATGTGGGCGAGAAAAAGAACTCTGATGAGTTGTCTAAAAAAATTGCCGCCTTGTGCGATGTGTATGTAAATGATGCGTTTGGAACGGCTCATCGAGCTGAAGCAACCACAAACGGTGTAGCGAAATATGCCCCCATTGCTTGTGCGGGGCCGCTCATGGCTGCCGAGTTGGATGCCTTAAGTCGCGCACTAGCAAGTCCTAGGCGACCTTTGGTGGCGATTGTGGCGGGATCAAAGGTATCCTCAAAATTAACTATTCTGAAAGCCTTGGCAGATAAGGTGGATGAGTTAATTGTGGGTGGCGGTATAGCCAATACCTTTATGTTGGCTAAAGGGCTGCCGATTGGTAAATCGTTGGCTGAACCTGATTTAGTAAATGAGGCAAAAGAAATCATGGCCATCATGGAAAAGCGTGGTGCCCATGTACCCATTCCGGAAGATGTAGTAGTGGCGAATGAGCTTTCTCCTTTGGCGCGGGCCAATCGTGTGGCTGCAGATCAAGTGGCAGAAGACGACATGATTTTAGATATTGGACCCAAAACAGCAGCTCGTTTATCGATTATGTTGGCTCATGCCGGCACCATTGTCTGGAACGGCCCTCTAGGTGTTTTTGAAATCGATCAATTTGGTGGCGGAACTAAAATGCTGGCTGCTGCTATTGCCCATTCCCCGGCTTTCTCAATTGCAGGGGGCGGCGATACTTTGGCTGCAATTGCCAAATACGGCATTGAAAATCAAGTTGACTATATCTCCACTGGCGGTGGTGCCTTTTTGGAGTTTTTAGAAGGTAAGACCTTGCCAGCCTTTGCAGTACTTGCGGAGCGAGCGAAAGAGTAAATATGCTCAGAGCCACGAAAATTATTGCCACCCTAGGCCCTGCTTCTGAAAAACCCGAAGTGCTGCGCGAGATGATCCGTGCGGGTGTCGATGTGGTGCGTCTAAATTTTTCCCATGGCACGGTGGCAGATCACAAAGCTCGTCATGATTTAGTACGTTTCATTTCCGCTGAAGTTGGAAAAGAGGTCGGCATCATGGCTGATCTTCAGGGCCCCAAGATTCGCGTTGGAAAATTTGCGGATAACAAGATTCAACTTCAAGAGGGCGAGCAATTTATTTTGGACGTAGCTTGCGAGCTTGGCAATCAGGAGCGCGTAGGTTTGGATTACAAAGAATTGCCCGGCGATGTGAGGCCAGGTGATCGCCTTCTCTTGAATGATGGCTTGGTGGTGCTTTGTGTTGAAGGCGTAAAAGGCGGTGAGATCATTACCCGGGTGGAGCAGGGCGGCCCACTTTCAAATAACAAAGGTATTAATCGTGCTGGTGGCGGACTTACCGCGCCAGCCTTAACAGAAAAAGACATTGCTGATTTAGATGCGGCGATTGCAATGGGCGTGGATTTTCTGGCAATTAGCTTTCCAAAGGATGGCGCCGATATGGCCTATGCTCGTTGTCTTGCTGATGAGGCTAGTGCAAGGCATGGCGTTGGTAAAGTAAAGACTATTGCCAAGGTAGAGCGCGCCGAAGCAATTATTCCTGAGGCGTTGGCAAGCATCATTGCGCAAAGTGATGGCATTATGGTGGCGCGAGGCGACTTAGCCATTGAGGTAGGCAATCCAGCAGTTCCGGCCTTACAAAAGCGCATGATTCAGTTGGCCTTGGATGCAGACAAATTTACAATCACGGCGACGCAGATGATGGAGTCGATGATTAATGCACCAGTGCCGACGCGTGCTGAAGTGAGTGACGTGGCCAATGCTGTTTTGGATGGCACTGATGCCGTCATGCTTTCTGCTGAATCTGCCGCTGGAATGTATCCAGTGCAAACCATTAAAGCCATGGCCGAAATTTGTGTCGAGGCTGAAAAGTCTGATCGCATCCAATTGGATACCGATTTTTTGGATCAGACCTTCTCTCGAATTGATCAAACCATTGCACTGGGCGCTCTGTTTACAGCGCATCATTTGAATGCAAAAGCTATTGCAGCCCTAACCGACTCTGGTTCGACACCCATTTGGATGAGTCGCCATAATATTCATGTGCCTATTTTTGCCTTAACGTCAAAAATTGCTACTCAACGAGCTTTAAGTACTTATCGCAATGTTTTCCCAATTGCACTGGATTACACCAAGGAGCGGGATATTGCTTTGCAAGAGGTGGAGACCTGCCTAAAAAACTTGGGCGCAGTGGCAGCAGATGATGTGGTTGTTTTGACTTCCGGGGAGCCGATGGGTGAGCCGGGCGGGACGAACACATTAAAGATTATTCATGTGAAGTAAGCATTGTATTGAACCATTTATTTATCAACCAAGAATCAAGAGAACACCATGTCATTAGTATCATTGCGACAACTGTTAGACCATGCCGCTGAAAACGGTTATGGATTGCCAGCATTTAATGTCAATAACTTAGAACAAGTTACCGCCATTATGGAGGCGGCTAACGAAGTCGATTCGCCGGTCATTATGCAGGCCTCTGCTGGCGCTCGTAAATATGCCGGTGAAGCGTTTTTACGGCATTTAATTTCTGCTGCGGTGGAAGCCTATCCGCATATTCCTGTAGTGATGCATCAAGATCATGGGCAGAGCCCAGCGGTTTGCATGGCTGCGATCAAGAGCGGTTTTTCTAGTGTGATGATGGATGGTTCCCTAGAGGCTGACGGAAAAACAGTTGCCAGCTATGAATATAACGTTGATGTCTCCAAAGAGGTAGTGAAGTTTTCTCACTCCATTGGCGTTACTGTAGAAGCAGAGCTTGGAGTACTGGGCTCTTTGGAAACAATGCAGGGAGATAAGGAAGATGGTCATGGAGCTGATGGCAAGATGACTCGTGAGCAGTTATTAACTGATGTTGAGCAAGCGGCAGATTTTGTAAAAGCAACCCAATGTGATGCATTGGCCATTGCCATTGGCACTAGTCATGGTGCGTATAAATTTACCAAAAAACCGACAGGTGATATTTTGGCTATTGAGCGCATTAAAGAAATTCATGCGCGTATTCCCAATACCCATTTAGTCATGCATGGTTCCTCTAGCGTGCCACAAGAACTGCTTGCTGAAATTCGTGAGTTTGGTGGCGACATGAAAGAGACTTATGGCGTCCCTGTAGAAGAGATTCAAGAGGGTATTAAAAATGGCGTTCGCAAAATTAATATTGATACCGATATCCGCTTGGCAATGACGGGCGCTATTCGTCGTTACCTTTTTGAAAATCCCAGCAAATTTGATCCTCGTGATTACTTGAAGCCAGCGCGAGAGGCGGCCAAGCAAGTCTGTATCGCTCGCTTTAATGCGTTTGGATCGGCTGGTCAGGCATCAAAAATTAAGCCCATTCCCTTGGAAAAAATGGCCGAGTTATATAAGAGTGGCAAATTAGCCCAGATTGTGAAGTGAGTTAAAAATGCCAGCTTTGTACGCTACCTCTATCAAATCACTTCCTTTGCTCTCCAAAGGTAAGGTTCGCGATGTTTATGCGCTAGGTGATGACAAGTTATTAATGATCACAACCGATCGTCTCTCTGCCTTTGATGTGGTGATGGGGCAGCCCATCCCCGAAAAGGGGGTTGTTTTAAATCAAATGGCTAATTTTTGGTTTCATAAATTGGCTAGCGTGATCCCAAATCACCTCACGGGTATTGATCCTGCCAGTGTCGTTGCTAGTGATGAAGTGAGTCAAGTGCAGGGCCGTGCTGTAGTGGCTAAACGTTTGAAGCCAATTTTGGTTGAGGCCGTGGTCCGCGGTTATTTGGCTGGCAGTGGCTGGAAGGACTATAAAGAAACTGGGAAAGTGTGTGGCATTGCATTGCCTGCAGGGTTAGAGAATGCCCAAAAATTGCCAGAGCCTATTTTTACTCCTGCTGCGAAGGCTGATGTAGGCGAGCACGATGAAAATATTTCTTTTGAGAAAGTGATTGAGTTGATTGGCGAAAAGTTGGCCAATCAAATTCGTGATGTGAGCATCCGTTTATATCAGGAAGCTTCTGAATATGCGGCAACGCGTGGAATTATTATTGCCGACACAAAGTTTGAGTTTGGTTTAGATGACCAAGGCCAATTGGTATTGATGGATGAAATTCTGACGGCCGACTCATCGCGTTTCTGGCCTGCGGAGACCTATTATGTCGGGGCAAATCCCCCTTCCTATGACAAGCAGTTTGTGCGGGATTGGTTGGAAACGGCGCTGGTAGACGGTAAGCTTTGGGCAAAAACTGCCCCCGCTCCAGAATTGCCAGAGTCCGTTATTGAGAAAACTGCTGAAAAGTACCGCGAAGCTCTAACACGCTTAACGCAGGCGTAATTGCCTCTGTGCTTAAAAGGCTGGGATAATACAGTCTTATTGAGGAATTAGAGTTTTTGGAGAGGCGATGAGCAAGAAGCCAATAGTAGGGATAGTCATGGGTTCCAATTCAGATTGGGACACAATGCAACACGCAGCTCAAATGCTTGAGCAATTTGGTATTGCCCATGAGGCTAAAGTTGTCTCCGCACATCGTATGCCGGACGATATGTTTCAGTATGCTGAAGGCGCACAAAGCAGAGGCTTGCAAGCCATTATTGCAGGGGCTGGGGGTGCCGCTCATTTGCCCGGTATGCTCGCGTCCAAGACGATTATTCCGGTGTATGGCGTTCCTGTAGCCAGTAAATATTTGCGTGGCGAGGATTCCCTATATTCAATTGTTCAGATGCCTAAGGGCATTCCAGTGGCAACCTTCGCAATTGGTGAGGCAGGTGCAGCTAATGCTGCATTGCATGTTATTGCCAATCTAGCATTGCATGACGCAGAGCTGGCCAGGCGTTTAGAGGTTTTCCGGGCTACGCAGTCAGATGCAGCGCGTTCGATGAGTTTGCCAGGATATTGATGGCGATGTCTGAACGCTTAGAGCCCATCTTGCCGGGTTCGTATTTGGGTATTTTGGGTGGCGGCCAGCTTGGCCGTATGTTTGCACAAGCTGCTCAGGCCATGGGATACAAGGTCTGTGTACTTGATCCAAGTGCTGATAGTCCTGCGGGCTCTATCGCGGAAAAATACATCCAGGCTGAATACACAGATTCTGCAGCGCTTAAACAAATGGCGGCTATTTGTAAATCTGTGAGCACAGAGTTTGAAAATGTCCCAGCCCAGGCTTTGGATGAACTGGAGTCCTTAGGGGTCTTTGTGGCGCCGCGAAGTAGTTGTGTTTCACTGGCACAAAATCGGATTGCTGAAAAAAAGTTTCTGGCAACCTGGAAAGTCGAAACCAATATTGGGCCGGCCCCTTATTTTGTCATTGAGCATCAGGCTGATATTGAACATACGCCTCCTGAGTTATTTCCCGGGATCTTGAAAACAGCCCGTATGGGTTATGACGGCAAAGGCCAGATCACCGTGTTTCAATCTGGCGATTTAGAGTCAGCTTGGAGTGATTTGGGTAGAGTGCCGTGTGTGCTGGAAAAGCGGATGGAACTGGATTTTGAGGTTTCTGCATTAGTAGTCCGCGCTTATGATGACACTGTAGTGTCATATCCGGTTTCTCAAAATATTCATCGTGATGGCATCTTACATACCTCCACGGTTCCTGCTCCATCGTTAAAGCCGCAGCAAGAGAAAAAAATTATTGAGGCTGCTAAGGCTTTGATTCGAAAGATTGATTATGTGGGAGTATTGTGCGTCGAATTTTTTGTCTTGAAGGGTGGTGATATTGTGGCAAATGAAATTGCCCCACGCCCTCATAACTCTGGGCATTACACGATGAATGCTTGCATCACTAGTCAATTTGAGCAACAAGTGCGCGCTATGGCCCGACTGCCATTGGGCGATGCACGACTTCTAGCACCTGTCTCGATGCTCAATATTTTGGGTGATTTGTGGTTCCAGAATGGTAGTAGTTTGGCGCGTGAACCTGCGTGGGATCAAGTACTTTCCAATCCTGATGCGAAGTTGCATCTGTACGGGAAATCAGAGCCCCGCGTTGGTAGAAAGATGGGTCATATTAATTGTTTGGGTGAATCATTAAATCAAGCACGGCAAAGTTGTGCCGCGGTTGCCGATGAACTAGGCATTGAGCCGTAATGTAATGTCTAATACCAGCACAGCACTGCAATTGACTGCAGTTCTTAATAAGGCCGCACAATCCTTGCGAGAGGGTAAATTAGTCGCTTTTCCTACTGAAACTGTTTATGGCCTGGGGGCTGATGCCAGTAACCCAGAGGCGATTAAAAAGATATTTTCTGCTAAAGGTCGCCCTTCAACACATCCTTTAATTGTCCATCTCGCTGCGCCTGAGTGTTTCGATATTGCAGAGGTGAATTGGGTAGAGGTTCTGAGCCCTTGGGTGCGGGATTTATCGGATGAGGCGCTGCAACTTATTCATGAGTATTGGCCTGGGCCCTTAACTTTAGTTTTCAGAAAATCAAAAACCGTATTGAATGAATTAACCGGTGGACAAGATACTGTTGCCATTCGGGCTCCCGCCCATCCCTTAGCCCAAGCACTTTTGAGAAGATTTAAGGGTGGGGTTGTCGCGCCATCAGCTAATCGCTTTGGTAGGGTTTCGCCAACCAGTGCTGCAGATGTACGCAATGAGTTTGAAGGAATGCTTGATCTGATGATTTTGGATGGCGGAGATTGTGATGTGGGTATTGAGTCCACCATCATCGACCTCTCTTCTGGTGCTTATCCGATTTTGTTAAGGCCGGGGGCAATCACCCCAAATGATATTTTTAAAACAACGGGAATTCAGGTTTATCGGCCCGGGCAGTCACCAGCTGCTCCGGGAACATTACAACCGTCCCCTAGAGTGTCGGGTAGTATGAAAGCGCATTACGCACCCACTACCCCCTTGCGCCTATATGCCCCGGGGCGGATATTGGATGCATTAAGTGAATTTACTGATATTAAATCGCGTGTAGCGGTAGCGGTATGGGATTCCGACTCTTCGCTTGGAAATGATGGTCACCCTTCTGTATATTTTGAGGAAGTATTAATTCCGAGTGATAGCGCTCGCTTTGCAAACCGCCTATACCGTACGCTGCGTGACCTTGATCAACAAGGCTGGGATTTAATTCTGTTTCCTGAGCCGCCACCTGGTGAGGAATGGGATGGGGTAAGGGATCGCCTTCAGCGTGCTTGCTTTGGCTCTGGCCCGTCTTCAAATAACCACGTTAATAATTGATCCTGCGCTTCCATTCCCTTTGATGCATTGGGATGATTGATAAACGAAGTAACCAAGTACATTTTTCCAGATTTGCTGATGACATAGCCAGAGATTGCTCTTACATCAGCCAGTGAGCCTGTCTTAATTCTGGCCTCGGGCTTCTTTCTAAGGTGCAAGAATTTTCTGAGTTGAGTGAGTAGACGATTTTTCATCGTTCCATCTATCCCCGCTATTGGCAGGCTGGTATAAAAAGGTTCGGCAACTGATAAATTACGGGCAGTCAGCAAAAGCGCATTCATGTGTTCGGCAGAGATAACTTCATGGCGTGATAAGCCAGATCCATTTTCAAGCACTAACTCAGGAAAATCTAAGCCAACTTTTTTTAACCAGCTGTGGATAATGAGGACGCTATTTTGCGTAGTAGCAGGTTTACCCATTTTCTCGAGAGCCAAGGTGAGAAATAATTGGCGAGCCATTACATTGTTAGAGAATTTATTAATATCTTGAACATCATCCAGCAATCTACTTCCTTCAAATTGCAGCAGGGGTCTTGCTGTAATGGGGACGGATCCGCTAATTCCGGTCGGTGGCTGCGCCCAAGTTCCGCCCGCGAGCTCCCATGCAGCAGAAAATCCTTTGGTTAAAAAGGTGTTGGCATCGATGGCAACTACGTTATAGATTGCCGCATTGCAGCTTGCTGGGAAGGTGCCTGAAAATGTGGCGGTCAAAGCTTGATCTTGATTGCCCTCTGTTGTTTCCGGACTCATTTGAAAATTAATGTCTTGTTTCCAGTTTTCACAAGCTTTTTTTGTCAGTCGCAATTGATTAACTACACTGAATTTCGATAAAGCAGGGGTGTATTGAATATCAATAAAATCTGCTGTGGGAGATTTCCCGAGCTGAAAAGAAAGTGTGCGAAATGCATACAGCAGCGGGTCTGGGGAAACGTTATACGCTCGCGAGAGTTCACCATCAATAGTATTTTGTTCCATCACATTCTGAGCATATGCAGATCTGTCAAAAATGAGGTTGCCATCAATTTTTTGAATGCCCAAATCCTGAAGCGCTTTCATCATGCGTGCCAATTCTTCAGGAACCCACTTAGGATCTCCGGTTCCTTGTAGATATAGATTGCCCTTTAGGGTGCCTTGGCGAATAAAGCCATCTGTATAAAGATTGGTTTTCCAGCGATATTGTGGGCCCAATAAATCTAAGCCACTGAGTGTGGTCAAAATTTTCATGGTAGAGGCCGGATTCATTGCCTGAGATGCCCGCCAGGCCACGCTTGGTTTGGCAGTAACTTGGTGCGGATTCTGCGCATCGACTTCCATTACGGAAATACTGATAGCCTCTTTGGGGATCTGATTTTTTTCTAGACTTACTGCTACCGTCTTGGGGATGTAGTGCAGTGCGGTTTCTTGTGGCAAGAGTTCTGGTAAATCAGCCGAACGCGCAGTCGATCCTAAGGTTAGACAGGTGCTAACTAGGAAAATTTTCAGATAGTAATATTGCAGCGATCGTTGGCAATGATTAGTTTGCATGCTTCATAGCATAAACCGTGTTGCCCAAGCTATGAGGAAAGCGTTGCTTGATAACGCTTGATTAAGATATTTTGTTGTTTTAGTAGCTCAATAAATTGCAATATCTTTTGCTTTTGATCCCCTACTTTTTCGAGCTCTGCACACTGTGCGGAAAATGCCTCCGAACCCATCAGTTGCGCCCCACCTTTAACTTTATGAAGGATTCTTTTGAAATCGGCTGCACTAAGAGTGGTGTCGCGATCGCATTCTTCAAGCTCGATCAAGATGTCATCATGAACTTTTCGAATCTCATCCAGAATGAGGATGCCATCACCGGGATTTATGTTGGCTATACCCCCAAACATACTCCAGGTTGCGATCTTCTCAATTTGGTCGGCATGCGCTAATTCAGGCGAGAAATAGCGACTTAGTTCATTTTCTAGTGCGCTTAAGCTGAGTGGTTTGATTAAAACCCCATTCATTCCAGCAGATAAAAATTGATGACGAGCATCCAGGGCGTAGATATCAGCTGTAACTCCGATGATAACCAGATCTCGTTGACCAAGCTTGCGTACTGTTTTTGCCAGATCAGAGCCCTGCATGCCTGGCATAGATTGATCTGTTAGCAGCAGATCAAATCGATGTTCTTGTAATAGTTGAAGAGCATTCTCTGCGTTCTCGCATACTTGAACTACAACCCCCAAGGCCTCCAATTGCAGTGAAAGCACTTGTCGACTGGCTGGATGATCTTCTACCACTAAGGCTTGGAGGTTGTGTGCGTGGACGCGAGACTTGAAAATCTGTTTTTTTGATGATTCTTGATGGGATTGAGTCGGCTTCATATATTGCGCGGCGATGCTCGTCCGGGGGAGAGCTATCGAGAAATGTACATTGCTCCCGAATCCAGGGTCGCTTTCAAAATAAAGTTGACTATTCATGGAGTTCACTAGATGACTCGTAATCGTCAGACCTAGCCCTGTCCCATGGTGGTCATTGGGATTGCTCCCATTGTTGGGAGATACTTGTTCAAAGGGTTGGAGTGCGGTAGCAATATCACTCTTGGCCATTCCAATTCCAGTATCGATCACCCGAAACTCAATGAGTTGACCTGCATGATCATCAGCCAATACGCAGACTGAAAAATAGATTTCCCCTTCATTGGTAAATTTAATAGCGTTGCTAATGAGGTTTTGCAGAATTTGTCTGAGGCGCAAGGGGTCCATCAATAGAACCGGAGCAATGCGGCTATCAAGTGAGGTGTGGAGAGTGAGATTGCGCTTATTAGCTAGGGCAGAGAAGGCTCGATCAATATCCTCAATCAGATTTCCGAGGCAGTAGGGTTCTAAATTCAAAGTGAGCTTCCCGGCTTCAATTTTGGATATATCTAAAACTTGATTGAGCATTCCAAGTAGAGACTCAGCAGAGGCGTGAGCACTTTTCAGCAAAGGTCTTTCGCTGGATGGAAGTTTGTGGTTATTGAGTAGCAATTCTTGCATTCCTAATATGGCGTTCATTGGCGTTCGAATTTCGTGACTCATCGTTGCCAAGAATGTGGACTTGGCTGCATTTGCTTTTTCAGCAACTTCTTTGGAGCGCGTAAGGTTCGCCACTTGTTCTTGTTGTTTGATACGACTTTTATGAAAGCGCCAAACTAGCAGGCTACCGCCCATTAGGAAGATCAGGGCAATGCCCCAGGGAAGGGTTGCATGGGCGCTATATCGATTATTGGTTGGAGCGGTCGGCGCATTGAGCCCTAACAGTTGGCCAGATTCGATGGGGCTCAATGTTTTGAGGAATTGATTCAGAATTCCGTGAAATGGTTCATGGGGGTGTGCTATTAGCCACCGATAGGCAAACGGATTATGGCCGTAGGGGCTAGTGAGGTGCAGGCCAGAGTTTTGCGTGTGTGCAATCACGTTTTGTGCAAGTCGGTAGGGCATGACAATCGCATCTAGACGGTTGCTGAGTAGGTCTTGAAGAAGCGCTTCAGGACGATCCAAAATTAGGGCTCCTGACTTGGAGGGCGCACCCTCAAATCCTCGATCAAAGTAAGCAATGCTGTCGGGGCTAAAGCGATCACGGGCTATTGCTGGAGTTTTGCTGATAATGGTATCTTGCCCCCAAAATAAAACTTCAGAGAGGTTGCCTAGCATCCTCGTTTCATCCTTGCTAGTCGGCGGATCAATCATGAAATGAACCTCGCCCTTGGCAAGCTGTTTGAGACCATGATGATCTGAGGTTCTCCACTTTGGCTGAAAGTCTTGCCCGGTAAGATGATTTAGTTTTATGAGAATGGCTTGGAAAGCCCCCGGTTGATTTTCAGAACTGCCATGAGCGAGATAAGGGGCATATTTTTCATGAATACTAAAATAGATCACTGGATTGGCGTTGATCCATTCAGATTCGGCTTGCGTAAATGAAGCTGAGTGCGCGCTTGCATTGCCGATCAGCATTAGTATTCCGAAAAAGAATGGATACATTTCCGCTTAGTTTTCGATAATGTGATTCATGCGACAAAATAGAATCAAATCAGCAATATTGTTGATTCCTAGCTTATCAAATACCCTAGTTTTATAAGTAGCAACCGTTTTATTGCTGATGTGCAACAGATCTGATATTTGTTGATTGGTATTGCCTTTTCCCAGGTATTTCATAACCTGTAACTCGCGATCAGAAATCAGTGCGAGCTTGTCGCTATCGCTTAATGAGGTGTTGCCGTTTTTCCCGTGGCTAAAGAAGTTATAGCCTTGGGAAATCGCAATGCAAGCGGCGAGAATCACGTCGGCTCCGGCGGTTTTGTTCACAAAGCCATGCGCGCCGAGCGAGCGCACCCTGCCACCGTATACCGCTTCTTCTAGGCTTGATAACACCAAGATGCGTATCTCGGGATACATCAAACCAATTCTGCGAATGACATCAAAGCCATCCGTTTTTGGCATATCAATATCTAAGATCACCATATTGGGGTTGACCTCTTTCATTGATCTTAAGCATTCTTCGCCATTCTGGGCTTGTCCTGCTATTTCAAAAAGCAATTGATCCTGCAGCATGCTTTTTAAAGCCATCAACATGGCTGGATGGTCGTCTACCAACATTACGCGTTTTCTCATTACTTGTCTCCGTTTTGGTTTTGGTGTTTATGAGGGTGAAGCGAAAAAATGGCTCTAGCCAGTCGACTGTCGTCAATCTGCAATGTTTGGTGTCTACTTACAGGGGGCATCATCAGTCCTCCATAGCAATGGTCAATACCGAGGGTAGATGCATTGGTGAGGTCTTGAATGAGCGTGAGATTGCTGGCATAGGTTTGGATTTGTAGTGCTCGAATTTGCCTAATGAGATCGATTGGCAGTGCTTGGTTGCGGAATTGCCCTATTTCAATGTGAATGGCGTCAGGCTGCATCTCTTCCAAGAAGTGAAGTTGCTCACTGGTTCCTGTGAAGTCCATCAGGTGCAGTAAAACGCCAAGACGTCTGAGGCGAAATAAGCCTTCTTTGCAGTCAGGCATGTTTTCTGCCGGTGGTAGTGTTTGAATGCCTAGCGATACCAGACCAACCGGTAGGCGTGAGTTCAGAATAAGATCGCTCAATGCATCTACAGATGTGCTGGAGGACATTGTGGTGTGTGGAATCGCCAGGATGCCTGGAATAAATCGGCCGCTCCGATACCAGTAAGAGACGGTATCAAGGCCCTCCATAAACAGTCGCAGGAGCTGCGTGTTGTCAGCATTTAATAAGGGTCTAAATAGGGATCCTGTGAGTTTGGTTCCTTGAGCATTAAAAATGGGTTCGTGGCTAATTGCCTGGCGCTGTGACCAGGATTGATGCTCTTCGAGTGCTTGAGTGCTCAGACCAAGCCATCGTTCGCCACAAGCATCACGTACTTCTTGGAAGGGCTTGTTCTTCCATGCCTTAACAAGCGTGTACAGCCGGGATTTCGGGCTCATCAGCATTCTCCATTCGGTGACCATCCAGTCTAGGCAGGTGCGATTGGAGCGGTAAGGGTGTAAAGCTGATTTATCTGTAGGAATTGGATTACTCACTTGTCCCAGTATAGGAATCCCGTAATTCCATAATGAATTTATGGAGATCTCACCCTTGAAATAAATCAACCCAGACCTATATAATCAGCACTCCCTACATGCGAGTGCTAAAAAGGAGTTAAATTTTAGGTTTTCCACCTAAGTTCCGCATGAAGAGATTGCAACTTATTGTTTTATATTGGTTTTTTAATTAGTTAACACTTACTAACATAGGAGAAGGAATGAATCTGCGTCCTTTACATGATCGCGTCATCATTAAACGTTTAGATCAAGAATCAAAAACCGCTTCCGGAATCATCATTCCCGATGCAGCAGCTGAGAAGCCTGATCAGGGTGAAGTTTTGGCAGTTGGTCCAGGCAAACGCGATGACAGCGGCAAATTAAATGCACCCGATGTCAAAGTAGGCGATCGCGTGTTATTTGGCAAATATGCAGGACAAACAGTAAAAGTCGGCGCTGACGAGCTTCTCGTGATGCGCGAAGACGACATTATGGCTGTTGTACAGAAGTAATTAAGCATCTACGAAAGGAATTCAATCATGGCAGCAAAAGACGTCGTATTTGGAGATAACGCCCGTACCAAGATGGTCGAAGGTGTCAATATTCTCGCCAACGCAGTAAAAACAACCTTGGGGCCAAAAGGCCGCAATGTGGTAATGGAGCGTTCATTTGGTGGGCCAACCGTTACTAAAGACGGTGTATCTGTAGCCAAGGAAATTGAACTCAAAGACAAGCTCCAAAATATGGGCGCTCAGATGGTAAAGGAAGTGGCTTCCAAAACTGCTGACATTGCCGGTGACGGCACCACTACTGCTACTGTTTTGGCTCAGTCGATCGTTCGCGAAGGCATGAAATATGTAGTTTCTGGTCATAACCCAATGGATTTGAAGCGCGGTATTGACAAGGCTGTCACAGCTGCGGTTGCAGAGCTGGCGAAAATCAGCAAGCCTTGCACGACCACCAAAGAGATTGCTCAAGTTGGTTCTATCTCGGCAAATAGTGACCACAGCATTGGTCAACGCATTGCCGAGGCAATGGAAAAAGTGGGTAAAGAAGGTGTGATTACCGTTGAAGATGGCAAGTCATTGGAAGACGAGCTTGAAGTAGTAGAGGGTATGCAGTTTGATCGTGGCTACCTTTCTCCTTACTTCATCAACCAACCAGAAAAACAAGTAGCCGTATTGGAAAGCCCATATGTTCTCTTGTTTGACAAAAAGATTGCTAACATTCGCGATCTGCTCCCAGTATTAGAGCAAGTTGCTAAGTCTGGCCGTCCATTGTTGATCATTGCAGAGGATGTCGAGGGTGAAGCTCTGGCAACTTTGGTGGTGAATAATATTCGCGGCATCATCAAGACCTGTGCTGTTAAGGCTCCTGGTTTTGGTGATCGTCGTAAAGCGATGTTGGAAGACATTGCAATTCTGACTGGCGGCACAGTAATCGCTGAAGAAATTGGTCTAACACTCGAGAAAACCACTCTTGAGCACTTAGGTCAGGCCAAGCGTATTGAAGTTGGCAAAGAAAACACCATCATCATTGACGGTGCTGGCGATGCTAAGGCGATTGAGGCGCGTGTGAAAAATATTCGCGTTCAAATCGAAGAGGCTACTAGCGACTACGACAAAGAAAAATTGCAAGAGCGCGTTGCCAAATTGGCAGGCGGTGTGGCAGTGATTCGTGTCGGTGCAGCTACTGAAGTAGAAATGAAAGAGAAGAAAGCTCGTGTTGATGATGCATTACATGCTACTCGTGCTGCAGTCGAAGAGGGTATTGTTCCTGGTGGTGGCGTAGCATTGATTCGTGCAATGCAAGGCATTGAAGGTCTGAAAGGCGATAATGCCGATCAGAATGCTGGTATCAGCATCGTTTTGCGTGCTATGCAAGAGCCATTGCGTACCATTGTCAGCAACGCAGGTGAAGATGCTGGCGTAGTGGTAAATGCTGTTCAGGCTAGCAAGGGCAATAATGGCTACAACGCAGCCACTGGTGAATATGGTGATTTGGTTGCTCAAGGCGTGATTGATCCAACTAAAGTAACCAAAACAGCATTGGTCAATGCGGCTTCTGTTGCTGGGTTGCTGTTGACTACCGATTGCGCAATCTGCGAAGCACCAAAAGAGGAATCTGCTGGTGGCGGCATGCCTGATATGGGTGGTATGGGCGGCATGGGTGGTATGGGCGGCATGATGTAAGAGCTGTTTGATCTCCCAGCTTCCTGTGGAAATAAAAATGCCCGGTTCACAAGACTGGGCATTTTTTATGCCATCAAATATTTCGGCTCTTGCACGCCGACAATAAAAAACCGCCCGAAGGCGGTCTGTGATTCAGTGTTAGAGCATGCGTTACTCTACGGCTTTGACCATATCTTCCACGACCTTCTTCGCATCACCGAAGACCATCATGGTTTTATCCATATAGAAGAGTTCATTGTCTAGGCCAGCATAACCAGCCGCCATTGAGCGTTTATTAACAATAATGGTTTTGGCTTTGAAAGCCTCTAAGATGGGCATGCCGAAGATTGGGCTACCTGGCGTTCGCGCGGCAGGATTGACAACGTCATTCGCGCCAAGGATTAATACAACATCCGCTTGACCAAAGTCGCTATTGATATCTTCCATTTCAAATACTTGATCATAGGGCACTTCAGCCTCGGCTAATAACACGTTCATATGGCCAGGCATGCGGCCCGCAACAGGATGAATCGCGTATTTCACGGTCACACCATGATGGGTCAATTTCTCAGTCAATTCTTTTAGCGCATGCTGTGCGCGGGCAACTGCAAGACCATAACCGGGAACAATAATGACGGTATCGGCATTCTCCATTAAGAAAGCAGCATCTTCTGGGGAGCCTGTTTTGTAATTTTTAGGGCCGCCGTCATCGCCACCACCAGCAGCTGTTTCTGCTCCAAAGCCGCCCAATAATACGGCGAGGATAGAGCGATTCATGGCCT
>Ga0316230_1001952_pt1 | contig 19097 bp, 21 predicted proteins | sample TBH18025metaG_FD_206004 | JGI IMG/M metagenome (GOLD analysis project Ga0316230, IMG submission 206004) | Freshwater microbial communities from Trout Bog Lake, Wisconsin, USA - TBH18025 | ecosystem: Environmental > Aquatic > Freshwater > Lake > Hypolimnion/Profundal zone | place: USA: Wisconsin...
CTATACCCCGAACTGCGATTGGTGGATGCGCTTGATCCAGATGGTTATGGACGATCCGCGCTGCTCTTTCGGGAGCAGAAGCAGGATGGCGTGAGCTGGCTCATGGGACGCCTGACTGGGTACGGAATGCAGACGATCTTTGAGACGCCGTCGCGATAAGTTGAAAAAATTCGTGCATCGCGTGGGCGAACTCTGGAATCTCATTGAGTAGATATTTGTTCTAACGAATTCTTTTGCATGAAGAGAGAGATATGAAAAAACTGTTCCTGCTACTCGCTTCTACGCTGGCATTCACTTCGCTGGCGTTCTCTGCCGATACTTACGCCATCGACCCAGCTCACACCTCAGCTAACTTCTCTGTGAAGCACCTGGGACTTTCCACTGTGCGTGGTCGTTTCGCCACCGTAAACGGCACTATTCTGTTCGACGAGAAAGCGCCAGAGAAAAGCTCGGTGACGGTGGTGATCAAAACCGCTTCGATCAATACCGACGTTGCGATGCGTGACAAAGACCTGAACTCCCCCAGATACTTCGATTCCGCGACTTATCCAGACATCAAGTTCACAAGCACGAGCGTTCGCAAGGTGGGTGGAGACCAGTACGTTGCGGTCGGAAACCTGACGATTCGCGACGTGACCAAGCAGGTAGAGATTCCGTTTACGCTGGCGCAGGGCAAGAGTCCAAAGGGCGATCCGCGACTGGGTGCGGAAGGCTCGCTGACAATCAATCGGCTCGACTACAAAGTCGGCAGCACTATTCCCTCGGCGGCCGTTGGCACTGATATCAAGATCGATCTGAGTGTTGAAGCGCAGAAGTAACTCGAATAGAGAACAGTTGATAGAGACTCCTGGCCGTGATGCCGGGAGTTTTTGTCTGCGCAGAAGTTACGGCCGGACCTCTATACTTTTTGAATGATCGAAGGAAGGTACTTATGAGTGGCCGGGTGAGTAACGAAGTGTGGCAGACTGATGCGCGCCTGGGGCGAGCGCTGGTCGCTCTGGAGAAGTGGCGGACTGAATGTGGCTCAGAGGCGCTCGGCACTCGCGAGTTGGCAGCGGCGATAGGCGTGGCTGAAGGTGAGGCGTGCCAGTTGGTCCAAGACTTGCGAGAATTCGGCGTGGATGTCACCGGTTCAGCGGCAGAGGGATGGAGACTGGTGAGCGAAGCCGATCTGGCCCTGCCCGAGGTGCTTGAACCGAAGATCGCGGGCACGATATTTGCAGGCGGGGTGCGTCACTTTACCAGTATCGGCTCAACGAATGCGGAGGCGATGCGCGCCGGGGCTGAAGCCGAGGCGAATGGGGAATCCGTGGAGTCCACACTCACGCCAAAAGAGAATGGGCGTGGCCAAGGCGCGGTATGGCTGGCCGAAGAGCAGACTGCAGGAAAGGGACGGGCGGGACACGTTTGGAAGTCAAACCCGGGGGATGGGATTTATTGCTCTGCGCTACTGCATCCGAAGCTTTCTCCTGCGGATGTGATTATTTTTTCACTGGCGGCAGGGCTGGCCGTGGTAGAGGCGGTGCATGAAGTAACGGGGCTCTGGGGTGATCTCAGATGGCCGAATGACGTGCTGATGAGCGGCCGGAAATTCTGCGGCATCCTGACCGAGTTGAACGCCGAGGTGACCCGTGTGCGCTATGTTGTGGTGGGCATGGGACTCAACGTGAATAACGAGGAGTTTCCGCCGGAGTTGGCAGCGATTGCGACTTCACTTCGCATAGAGGCGGGAAAGAGATTTTCACGGGTCGAACTGGTGGCAGCCTTGCTGCGGGCGCTGGATCGTGAGCAGGCGGCGCTGCATAACGGCTTAAGCGCAGCGCGGGAGAGTATCTTGCGGCGCTTTGAGAAATATTCATCCTATTGCTGCGGCTGTGCGGTTGTGGTGGAGGAAGACGGGGGATATGAGGGAGTAACGCGAGGATTAGACGATCGTGGATTCTTGCGGGTCGAAACGGCGCGCGGGATGCGAACGGTGCTGAGTGGGGGAGTCCGGAAGAGTTAGATGCGCGGTTTTCATCGTACCTGCAGAATCCAGGGCTGCAGGTCTTCTGAGCACGACATCCAATAGAAAGCGGATATCCCCGCTATAAGGATGAACTTTGAGCGGAATGAGCAGGAAGCGCAGGTTGCTGCGATGGATCAACTGGTGGCCTCCGTTTTTGGGTATGGGGATCAAGGTCAGGCACATCGCGCAGGATTTCCGCGCGGTGGATGTGGAAATGGTGCAGCGCTTCTGGAACACGAATTATGTGGGGGTGCATTTCGGGGGCTCGCTATTTGCCATGACCGATCCGTTCTTCATGCTGATGCTGCTGGAGAACCTTGGGCCGGATTACATTGTGTGGGACAAGGCTGCGTCGATTCGCTATCGCAAGCCCGCAATGGGAGTAGTGCGGGCTGAGTTTCGCTTGAGCGCCGAGCAGATCGACGAGGTACGCCAGGCAGCGGAGGCGAAAGCGAAAGTGGAGCCGATGTTCCTGGTGCAAATTAAAGACCGGAGCGACGAAGTGGTGGCCGAGGTGGAGCGGACATTGCATGTGAGAAAGAAGTCGTCCTGAGTTCAACGCGAGAAAGCGCGTGACATGGACGCGAAGAGAGGATTACCCTCAGAATTCCGATTGGAAGAAAAGTTAAAGGTTCTACTGGGGGTCAGAATGTCGCGTGCGGGTCGAACTGGATTCGTTTTAATTGCAACTGTCGTCTTCGTACTCGGCGCGGCCGCGCTGGCGCAGCAGGGCCAATTTCCCAAGCCAACTGAACTTCCCAATCCGTATCGCCTTGTGGTGGGTTGGCCTACGCTCCCCACGAGTATGAACGGAGGCCACTGGGGAGAGGTGATCAGGGTTGATCTCGACAGTAAGGGAAATATCTGGGTCTTTCATCGTTGCTTCAACACCGTTCCCGCCGGCCACGCGACGTGCATCGAGCGGGGAGATTCCAACCCTCCGATTCTGGAATTCGATCCATCCGGCAAGCTTCTGAAAAGTTTTGGGGTGGGACTGTTTGCGTATCCTCACGGCTTCACCATCGACAAAGATGGCAACGTCTGGGCGAGCGACGTAAACGATGAAGCGACGGTGCTTGGCATGTCGGCAAAGGATTCGCAGGGAGTCATCCGGGGGCAGGAGGTACTGAAGCTGAGTCAGACCGGCAAAGTGCTGATGGTGCTCGGCAAGCAGGGCATAGCTGGAAACGATAACGGAACGTTTGACCGTCCGGCTGGCGTTGCAGTTGCTCCGAATGGTGACATCTTTGTTTCGGATGGGCATTACCCCAACAAGCACAACTCTGCCCGAATCGTGAAATTCGACAAGCGCGGACGTTTTTTGAAGGCTTGGGGGCAGAAAGGCACTGGGCCGGGTGAGTTCGACGAGCCCCACGACATCTTCATCGGCGGTTCGAAAAACCGGGTGTATGTCGCTGATCGCAGGAACAGCAGAATCCAGGTATTCGACCAGAATGGCAAGTTTATCGTCGCCTGGAAACAGTTCGGTCAGCCGAGCTCGGTTTTCGTGGGGAAAGACGACACAATTTACGTAGGCACCTCGTTCCCGGATACGAAATACAAGAGCGGCGTATTGAACGGAATCATGATCGGGAACGCCAAGGATGGCTCGCTAAAGGCCTTTATTCCGGACCCCATTGAACGGGGTAAGGGCGATATCGCAGCGACCGGAACATCGGCGTCAGGCATTGCGGCCGACGAGATGGGGAACATCTATGCTGCTGACGTGGGAACGCACAACTTGAGAAAATACGTTAAGACTCAATAGAGCGCGATGGGTCTTGCAAGCGGCCCCTGTGATTCAGAAAAACTGCGTGACTCAGCAGACGGTTGCAACTTTCTCGAGTAAATCACCGGGGTAGATTGGTTTAGCGAGCAATTCAAAATCGTGTCCCCGTTGTCGGACGAGTTCAAGTAAGTCAAGGGTGCCGACGTTTCCCGAAAGCAGCAATATTTTGCATGTTGGGTAACGCTCTCGTACGAGTACGGCCATATCGACACCACTCATTCCGGGCATGATCACGTCGCTGATGATCAGTTCAGGAACGGACATTTCGGCTTGCGCTAAAGCCGTGTGAGCGTCGTAGAAGGCACTCACCTCGTATCCGCGTTGACGAAGAATCACAGCGAGCGTATCCGCGATACGCTTCTCGTCGTCTACGACAAATATTCGTTTTACCATCGCTCGCTCCCCAATGAAGCAGTGGACAGTTCCTCAAGAGCTACGCTGCAGCGTACGCGAAAGAACCAGTAGCAAGATTGATCTCGATGTGCTCTTGAAGCGGTTCGTCCTTGATAATTTCGAGCCGCGCAAATAGCAGTTCCATTTGATTCTTAAGATTAGGGCTGGCTGAAATGGCAAGATAGCGAATCAAGCGGTCCGTTTGCGCACCGACCCGGTGTTTCTCATTTTCGATCCGTGAAACGTGTTCTTTTGTGAGTCCAAGTTTCTTGCCGAATTGCTCGCCTGTAAAGCCGATATACTTACGCAGAAAACGAATCTCCTTCCCCGTCAACTGGGAAGGTTTTAGAATGAGGGCCTCGGCAATGACCTGCATTAACTTGTTGATTTTGGAAAGGACAGGAGTCAAACTTCCGCACTTGCCGCACTCCAGCAACTCCACCCCACGCAGAGTCACATTGGTCAGGCCACTTTCAACAAAGAGGTAGTCTCCACGAATAACTGTGGCTTGCTCTTCGCATCCGCAGCGCATCTTTCACCTGCTTTCAACGATCGTTCGGCATTTATTCAGCAATTGTGAGAATCAACACGCCTTCGATCTCGACAAAGGCGAACGTAATCGTCAATTCCATCTCGTCAACGGTGTTTCCATGCACGGTAAAGCGCCAATATTCAGACGTCAAATCAAACGCTGGCTCCCCGTCGATGCTTCCATGCCGAAGAACATACAGGGCGTCGTTCAAACTGATCTGCAGTTCCTGGAGTCGCTTCCAGGCACTGGGTTGAAATCGGTATTGATCCTGGTCCAGACAGGCACGAAGGAATTGTTTGTCGAACTGCCTGCCGTCGTTCATTTGTTGATAAAATATCAACAACACTGAAACATGTCCAGCAGTTTTTCGGTTCAACCGAAGGGTTACCTCAGGTTTGCGAAACCTGAGCCGCCCGCTCATTTTTGCGAGCCCTTCGTCCAATCCTCGACCTTGAGTATTTTGATGCGGCGGAAGGCGTGGTCGTTGGTGACGAGGGTTGCCCCGAGGGCGAGGGCGTGAGCCCCGATCATGGTGTCCAGGTTGCCTATTGGTTGGCCTTCGCGTTCGAGTGAGGCACGGAGTTGGCCGCAGTGCCGGGCAGCGTCGGCATCCCACGGCAGGACGGCGACGTGTAGCAAAAATTCCTCTACGATGCGTCGTAGTTGCGTGGCCTCGGGGTAGCGCGCCACGCCGTAGCGCAATTCGCCTTCGGTCACCGAGGAGACGGCAAGTTGCGCCATCGGAATTTTGGCAAGGTGGCGTCGGACGGCGTCGTTTCCCTTGATGATGAAGCTGGCGATGTTGGTGTCGAGCAGATAGCGGCGGGCCATCAGAAAAGCTTACGTTTCTGCGGCGGGGCGTCGTTACGGTCAGACATGAAGTCCTCGGGAATTGCGGTCTGCTTGGTAAGTTCGAAAAAGCTTTCCCATGATTCGGGGCGGCGCGAGAGGATCACGTCGCCGGTATTGGGGTCCTTTCGAACGAAAACCTCGGTCCCCTCAAAGCGGAGATCGGCCGGGAGGCGCACGGCTTGACTGCGACCATTGGTGAAGAGTTTGGCGGTACGAGGCATTCAGACCTCCGGGGTGGTATATATCAGAGTATATCACGCTTTTTCAAATCGAAATCGCGCAGTGTTAGCGGCAACAGACACTCGCTGCCGGTTATGGCGCCAACTGCCCACTGAAGGCAAAAGAAAGAAGCCTTGAATAAGCCACCTGCCTTGCTTCTGGCCATGAAAACCTACCTGGCTGCACTGCTCGTGGGGAAGTGCAGCCGACTGGATCGTTGGTGATCCTGTCCATTTCAAACGTAATGGCGATTCGCTTGCGAATTCGCTCAGGTTCAGAACGAGAGGCGAAGGGGAAGATTGTGAAGGCGGTTGATTGCGAGCAGGTTGAGCATCGAAACTGCAATTGCGGCACCGCCAATAGAAGCTTCAGGCTTCATAACCAGCCTGGATTTAGCCCATATAAACTAGGAATAATAAGAATCACGTCCTAGCAGGTATGATCGGAAATAGTAGGGCTGTTTAAGATGAGTAGCCGAAACTCGAAAGAGACACTTGCTACCGTTTCTTCCTGTTCCCCGTTTGTCCGCTTGGGAATACACTATCTACGTTCAGTTGGTTCCGGGTTTTGCGAAGGCGCGGTGGGCGGAGCGGCTGAGACGGGCTTGCGGCGGGGTGGCTGCATCCAGCTCGAAAAATCTTACACATAAGGCGACCTATGAACACATTTGGCAGCCGTTCCTCGTTTCACGTTGATGGCAAGCAGTACGATTTCTTTCGCATTTCGTCTCTGGATCAACATGGGTTTCATACCGCGCGGCTGCCGTTTTCGCTGCGCATCCTGCTGGAAAATCTGCTGCGGCGCGAAGATGGCTCGACCGTAACGGCAGAGATGATTCGCGCATTGGCCGGGTGGACCTCGAAGACCGCGAGCGCGGATGAGATTTCATTTATGCCGAGCCGGGTGCTTCTACAGGACTTCACCGGGGTCCCCGCGGTGGTGGACTTGGCGGCGATGCGCGACGCAATGGCGCGGTTGGGCGGAGACGCCACGAAGATCAATCCGCTGGCACCGGCGGAGCTGGTGATCGATCACTCGGTGCAGGTGGATGAGTTCGGTACTCCACAGGCATTTGATTTAAACGCTGCGCTGGAATTCCAGCGGAACCAGGAGCGCTACTCATTTTTGAAATGGGGGCAGGGCGCTCTGAAGAACTTTGCAATTGTGCCGCCCGATACGGGGATCGTGCACCAGATCAACATTGAGTATCTGGCGCGCGTGGTGTTTGTGGTGGAGCAGGCTGGCAAGTCCGTTGTGTACCCCGACACGGTGGTGGGGACTGACTCGCACACGACGATGGTAAACGGATTGGGTGTGCTGGGCTGGGGCGTTGGCGGCATCGAGGCAGAAGCTTCCATGTTGGGGCAGGCGTCGTCGATGCTGATTCCAGAAGTAGTAGGCGTGCGCTTTACCGGCAAGTTGCGCGAAGGTTCGACCGCTACCGACCTGGTGCTTACGGTGACCGAAGCTCTTCGCAAGAAGGGCGTGGTGAGCAAGTTCGTCGAATACTTTGGACCGAGCATTGGGACTCTGACGCTGGCCGATCGCGCGACGATTTCGAACATGGCTCCGGAGTATGGCGCAACTTGCGGGCTCTTCCCGGTGGACGACGAAACATTGCGTTATTTGAAGCTAACGGGACGCACCGAGGAGCAGATTGCGCTGGTGGAGGCCTACTACAAAGAGCAGGGACTGTTCCACACGGCGAATTCTCCCGAGGCCGAATACACGGACGTGCTGCACATCGATTTGGGAACCATTGAGCCGTCGATTGCAGGACCGAAGCGTCCGCAGGACCGGGTGGAGTTGTCGAAGGCGTCGTCGTCATTTGCTACCGTGCTGCCTTCGCTGGTGAAACAGGACGCGAAGACTGTGACAAAGGCAGCGGGGCGCTCGGATCGTAATTCGAAGGATTACAAGACGGCATTGCATCACGGCAGCGTGGTGATTGCGGCGATTACAAGCTGCACCAATACGTCGAATCCGTACGTTTTGGTTGCCGCCGGGCTGCTGGCGAAAAAAGCGGTGGCACTTGGGTTGAAGCGTCCGGAGTGGGTGAAGACGTCGTTGGCTCCAGGATCGAAGGTGGTGACCGAGTATCTGAACGCGGCGGGCTTGCAGACGTACCTCGACCAAGTTGGCTTTAACCTTGTCGGCTATGGCTGCACTACTTGCATCGGCAATTCGGGACCGCTGGCGCCGGGTGTTTCCGAGGTGGTTTCGGAGAACGACCTGGTAGTTACGAGCGTGCTTTCAGGGAACAGAAACTTCGAGGGTCGAATCAATTCGGAGGTTCGTGCGAATTACCTGATGGCTCCGCCGCTGGTGGTGGCGTTTGCACTCGCAGGTGAGTTGATCGATATGTACCACGACCCGATTGGCACAGGGACGAATGGGCCTGTGTATCTGAAGGACGTTTGGCCGACGCAGAAGGAAGTGGACGAGGTGGTGAATAAAGTGATCACCTCGACGATGTTCCGCGAGAGCTATGCATCGGTGCTTGAAGGCGATGATCGTTGGCGCGGGATGAAGGTCCCGGCCGGCGATTTGTATGAATGGGACGCGAAGTCCACTTATATTCAGAATCCTCCGTATTTTGAGGGGATGACTGCGGAGCCGAAGCCGGTCGCAGCAATCAAGGGCGCACGAGTCCTGGCGCGCTTTGGGCATTCGGTGACGACGGACCACATTTCGCCTGCAGGATCGATCAAGAAAGACAGTCCGGCGGGCAAATATCTGATCGAGCACGGCGTGCAGCCAGCGGACTTCAACTCGTATGGCTCGCGGCGTGGAAATCACGAAGTGATGATGCGCGGAACCTTCGCCAACCCGCGTATTCGCAACAAACTGGTACCGCATATCGAGGGCGGATACACGAAGCTCATCCCCAGCGGCAAAGAGATGACGATCTACGATGCGGCGACGGAGTACCGCAACTCAGGCGTGCCGGTGATCCTGATTGCCGGTAAGGAGTATGGCGCGGGATCTTCGCGGGATTGGGCTGCGAAGGGGCCGCTTCTTCTGGGCGTGCGTGCTGCGATTGCCGAGAGCTTTGAGCGCATTCATCGCTCGAATCTATTGGGGATGGGGATTGTGCCGCTGCAGTTCCTGGCGGGGCAGGACCCGGAGACAATTGGGATCACGGGCGAGGAGAGCTTCGAGATCACGGGAGTGGATGAGGCACTTGCGAACTTCGCTCCGGGCAATACGGTGGATGTGAAAGCAACCGCTGCCGACGGCTCGGTGAAAGCGTTTAAAGCTACGTTACGAATCGATACTCCGCAAGAGGCGCTGTACTTCCAGCACGGCGGAATTTTGCAGTATGTGATTCGGCAATTGCTGAAGTAAGGCAGGTTTCAAAGTTTCAGGGTTTCAAGGTTTCAAAGTTAAGAGCGGAGGCGCGGATGAAGAGTCCGCGCCTTTCTGTTGGCCTCTATCATTCTCGCAAAACTTACTACTGCATGAGTTGCCGCAGAATTCCCTGATAAATTTCCAGCCCTGCTTGCTCGGAGAGCGACTGAATCTGCGGCATGGCGAACATGCGTGGAGCGAGTTCCTCCTGAGTGAGGCTCGCGTGTTGAGGCTTCGTGGGAGCCAGCAGTATGGGCCGCAGAGGCACCATCCGTGCATCATCCACACTGTGCGTGATGATCAGCACATTTCCCGGCCATACCTCGACATTTACCGGGCCTTCGCTGCTCTGTGCGTGCTGCTCCCAGAGTGCGCCCGGGCATTTTTCTTTGTCGCAACGGCGTTGCTCGGAGGCCCCCATAGGCAGCCGTCTAGCCATTCCCTCCAGATAGATCTGTCCAAAGCGTTCGGCGGCCTTTTGGGTCTTCCAGTGCGATACATATACCAGCGCGAGGTCGGAGGTGCTCACCTTGGCGTCTGCTGCCAAACCGGTGCGCTTTACCGCCACATAGGCTCCGCCATCCCAGTTGCGGGCCACGGTATAAATGTCGTTTTCACGGCCAAATTCTTCGGACATGATCTGCACGTCGAGCTCTCCAATGCTGCCCGAGTCGTAAGCTTCATAGCCGTTGAACAACGACGTCAGATCGCTGATTTCAACGCGCGGCGTTTTCTCATTCTTGAAATACGCATCGGGTTGCAATATCTGGTGCGTGTTCAGCGGAGGCCTTCTGAAGGCCCCCTGAAAGGCTGCGGTGCGTCCGCCATGCGTCAGCAACTCCAATTCAAACTGCAGGCCCTCGCGGTAAGGGAAGATCATGATTTCGCGTAGCAGTCGCGGAGCATTGTGAATGGTGACCGGGGAGCTATAACTGCCCTGCAGGTAAGATCCCGCCATTTCGCGCGCACGCGTTGAATCGGCGAGGCTGACACCTAGATTCTTGAGGATAAAGTCGCACGCTACCACTGATGCCTGGCCTTCAATAACCGCGCGACGTGCAAGGCTCACCTCCGCTGCGTCCTCCTGTTGCATGCTCATTTGGCGCATATTCTGCGGTTTCTTTGGTCCACTGAGGAAGGCAGACAAGGAAAAATTCTGGTCCTGCAGTGCGTGAGTCAATTCATGCGCCATCACGCTCTTTTGCAACTCCGGAGCGATCCAGTTGAGCAGGTACATTGTCTTGTCACTGAACTCATAAAACCCGGCGAGACTATTCACCGTTTGCTGTCCCAGTGTTGAGCCGAGTTCGAATTCCGCGGGCAACATCCCGAATTTCTTCAGCACGACCGACGATTCTTCAATGTGTCGTTCCCGTTGTGCCGTGTCTTCTGCCTGACCGTTGAAATGTTCTTCCGCCTCTGCACGGCCAATCAACTTACGCTTCACGGTCGCAAGTCGTGGCAACCCGCTGTCCTGGCTGGAGAACTGCGTAAGTTCATCCACAAACTTAAAAAGCTGTCGTCCATCTTCGGCGGAGACCAGCACTTCCGACTGTTTATGTGTGCGAATCTTGCGTGCGTAGTCGCCGAGGCTCTCGCCTTGCGCCCATGCAGAGGCAGGTGCGAGCAACACAAAGACAGCGGTCGCAACACAACAGGACCGGAATAAGTGCAGTCGGGGAATATCGTGAAAGGCAGTGCTCATGGCCGAGCTCCTGAGATGAGTTGAGCACCCGACAAAGGCTCTGCGGGAGCAGTCCTGGGCAGGAAGAACTCAGGCAATTTCAGCCTAGCAAAAGTGTTGTGGAAATGAGAACAGAAAAGCTTGCTGCAGAGACACGAAGGTCACCATACTTCGTGTGCTAATGGAGAGTCGCGAGCAAATGTGATAGCAGAGGCAATTGCAAAAACAAGGGCGTTGCACAGTGGAGGGCGTTGCGAAAACCCCACATCTGCTAACTTCAGCAGATGTGGGGCACCGACATTTCTTTGCTGCTCCACCCTCGGATCAACATTAGAACTGCTCTAGATTCCTACGGCGGTGTAATCGTCTTCATCGGCGCGGCGTTTTTCGAACTTGCGATAAGCTTCGTAGGGACGGTTGGCAAAACGGCGTTTGCGCAGGGCATATCCGGCCCAGATGCCGATTGCGATGGCTGCTACGGTTCCTACGGCGGTGCCGATGGTGATGGCAGGGTGTTCGGTCATGGGACGCGCCATGCGGCCTCCACGGAGCACTACGCGTCCGGGAAAGCCGAGTTCGCCACGGAAGTTGACCACTGCATCGTAACCGCCGCGCTCGATGGCGCGGTAGGCATTGAGGAAAGTCTTGAGCGAAGGGGTGATGGCGTCTTCACCGCCATGCACAATGGCGTGACTGACGCCAGTCTCCTTTTGGCGCTCCAGCAGTTCCTCCAACGCTGCACCGAGTGACCCAGTGTGGCTGGCCAGCGAGCGGTAGGCGATGCGTCCGCTTTTGTCGACAATGAATGATGCGTTGGGCAGGGCTCCGTATTGGCGATGAACGGCGCCGCCGAGTTCATCAATCAGCACGGGAAAGTCGATTTGCTCCTGGTCGCGCAGAAGCATGGCGGCGTGAGCTTTGTCCTCGATGGAGCGATGCGGGGGAAGATCGGCGCCGGGGTGAGCCTCGCGGACGTAGATGAAGAGAAACTCGACTTCTGACGCGGGGAACTCCGTGGAGAGCGAGCGCAGACCTCCGATGGAAGCTGCAGTCTGTGGACAGGTGGCGGAACCGAAGGTGACAACCACGTTGCGGGAGTTCTTAAAGTCGGACAGTTTGACCTGATCGCCAGACAGCGAGCGCAACTCGAAACTTGGGGCTGTGTCGCCTGGTTCGGGAGCGCGGCTCCAGCGGTCAGACGGGTACTGTTGCAACATCTCGCGACGGAAACGGTCGTAGTTGTAGCGAGTAAATCCGAACATAAGTGCCTCCGAACAGGACGGCGAATTTCTGCCCACCATGATAGACGCTTTATGCGACAACCGTGCGCATGAAAGGCTCGCTCTGGAGTGGGATGCAGGGTTGAGGGTGAGGCGTTGACAAGAGTGTAAGGGAGCAGGAAGCTCCATCGTAATCCTTTCAGTTGAAGAGACGGCCAGGGGAGGGCACCTGCATCAAATCTGTTCCACGGCGCGTATGCACCTTGCTTCGTGGCCGGGCGTTAGCATGATCAACTCCGGCATGGCGGCTTCGCAGGCTGGAATGCAGAGGGGGCAGCGCGGCGCGAACGAGCATCCAGGCGGCAGTGCGCCGGGTGAAGGAACCGCGCCTTCGATGGCGTGGAGAGGCTCGTTGCGATCGGTCTTCAGGGTGGGGATGGATCCGAGCAGGCCGCGGGTGTAGGGGTGTGCGGGGCGGGCGAAGAGATCGCGGACGGCTCCGGTTTCGACAATTCTTCCGGCATACATTACGGCGACGCGGTCGCTGACTCGGCTGACCACGGCGAGGTCGTGCGAGACAAAGAGCATGGCGAGGCCGAGGCGCCGGCGGAGGTCGGCGAGCAGTTCCAGGATTTGCGCCTGCACGGTGACATCGAGAGCAGTAGTGGGCTCGTCGGCGATGAGCAGGGCGGGTCGGTTGACGATTGCCATGGCGATCATCACGCGCTGACGCTGGCCTCCGGAAAGTTGATGCGGGTAGTCTCGCCAGCGGCGCTCGGGCGAGGGGATGGCGACTTCGCCCAGGGCGTCGATCGCGCGCTCGCGGGCTTGAGCGCGGGAGATGCGGGAGTCATGGGCGAGCACCGCCTCGGCAACCTGGTCCCCAACGCGCATAACAGGATTCAGTGCGGTCATCGGCTCCTGAAAAATCATTGAAAGTCGCATTCCGCGCAGGTCCTGTAAGTCGGTGGGACTGGCGGAGGTGATGTCGCGGCCTTCGAAGAGCACTGCGCCGGAGAGGCGCGCTTGTGGGGGGAGAAGTCCCATGATGGCCAGCGACGTTACGCTTTTGCCGGAGCCGGATTCACCAACGAGAGCCAGGGTTTGTCCTGCGTCGAGCGAGAGCGAAATGTCGCGCACAGCGGCTACGGAGCCTTGTGGGGACGGGAACTCGACGGTGAGGTTTTGGAGAGCTAAGAGCACGAGAGGTATTGAAACACAGTTGGCAAGCGTTCAGCTTCTGTTCCTCACGAGAACGCGAATGTGGAACATCTGGTATTGGGCTCCCTGGCGAGTCGAGTGGGTTTCTTATTGCAGATGTGTGCTGGTTTGTAGAATTATTTCCGAATTTAAAAAAATTGGTCTACCTCCCAAGCCAACCGGGCGCGACGAAATAGCGACCAAGGAAAACGAAGTGATCCGCATTTACCCTAAAACCGGGGAGATGCGGATCACTTTAGCCCGCAGTTGATGATGAATCTCTAGTGTTTGTGCCTTTCGCGGAAGTAGCGCTCCTGTTCACCTTTATCCAGGCGTTTGAATTCGCGAAATTCGCGTCGAGGATAGGTTCGGACATACCACTCGTGGTAGTAGCGATCTTCATCAGGTGTCCAGCGGTGATAATCGCTGTAATAAGGGTCGTAGACTCTGTAAACATGTTCAGCGCAACCGGCGCCCGCCAGTAGCGCGGAAACCAGCACTACTGAACCCAAAATCTTTTTCATTTCTCCCTCGCTCTTCGTGCACGATTGGCCTAGATGCTCTGGCGATAGAAGAGGGATTTCCCACCCAAGTGATAATCGTCAAACTGGCGGTATCCTGCGTTTGTTACTTTTTTGTCGGTGTAGCGGGAGCGGCTTCGCCCTGCACTGCATTACGCGCTGGCTCATTCGCCAATTTGCGCAGAAAACTGGGGGGGATTGTGGCTAAGACTTCGGCACGATCTCCGTGTTGAGATACCTTGATCGAATCAAAGACAGCCTTCACATCGGCATCGCCAGTGCCAGGTGTGGCGTTGGCTTCAAAGCTGCGAAAAAGCGAGAGGAAGGTCGTGGTCTGCTCGGTAAAATTGCGGGCAGCATCCTCGCTCTTCGTGTAGAACTCGGCGCGGGCATGGATAGTGGTCAGCATGCGTAAGGAAACGACCACATCGCTGTTGCCTGGGAGTCCGATATCGATGCCGCCGGGAAGCGAGAACGAGGGCTCGGCGCGGGGCTTCGACGGGGACGAGCCTACCGTTCCAGAAGCCGGAACCCGCGAAATTGCCCAGAGCAGGCTCCCTAGCGGGACCTTTGAGTAATAGGTGCGCAGCAACGCAGGGCCGCCGAAAGGCAGCGCAACTTTCTTGAAACCGTCAATCATGCCATGCACGATGCCGGGATTATCGACGTTTGAGAGTGCCACGGTGTCGATGGCGAGCAGGGCCACTCGCAAGGTGCGATTTTCGATGGGAATGGAGAAGACATCGATGTCGCGATAGTTTTCAACGGAGCGCGAATGACGGCGCAGATACTGCGCAAGTTTGATCTGGTCGTAGCGCCCTACGAGAATTTCCGAATAGCGGGTGGCCCCCCGCGTGGCGTTGCGATGCACGGCCATAGCGGCCTCATCGAGGTCGCGCTCAAAGGCGAAGCCGGTCGCCTTAACAAACTCGTCATATTCGGGAGCAAGTTTGGGTAACTGCTGCTGATCGAAGGCAGTAAGATTTCGTACGGTAGCAAAATCGATGTACACAACGGCATCGGCTTCAGGAAGCAACCGAGCCGCTTCCGGCGCGGCTTTTTTGCGCAGCAGCACAACCGAACCGACGGCGGCTACAAACAACAGCACACAGACCGAGATGATGAGGATGCGGCGTCGGGCTTTCATAGCTGGACGTTAGATTCGAATGCGGTGTCTGTAAGGGGAACAGCGCGAGTGGACTGGGTCGAGTGAACGCGGTATACACTCCGGCGGGATCGGTAGCCACTCGAAAGCTTTTCAGGTAAAATCATGTGTAGTGCCGAATGATAGCATCCGGCAGGGCATTGAGTCCTGTGTGGCACTGCTGAGCCAAGGCTTCGATTACGGGAATGCGAGTTGCGCGAGCGGGGGTGGCATGTTATCTTCGCTCTGGAGTCCCGGACGCCGGTACAGTTTCTCCAGCTCGGTTTTGTTGGAAGCGGCTTGGATGGGCTGGCGTAGCTCAGCCGGTAGAGCATCTGATTTGTAATCAGAGGGTCGGGGGTTCAAATCCCTTCGCCAGCTCCAATGATTTCGTGAAGATTCGTTTTAATCGTGCAGGCGGACGCGCGGTTAGATTAAGATCCCAGTGCGGTCCTCTTACCGAGAGAAACGCCCTCCAAAAGGATCTACCGGACAGGCTGAACGCGGAAAATTTACCGCGAGCGGCGAAGCACGGTTCGGCGAGCTTCGGTTGTAACGATTCCGCGGTGGGCTCAATCGCCCGTCACGTTCTTTGAAAGTTTGCGCGGGACCGATGTGCACTCCGGTGCCGTCAACATATGAATTCACGCACAGGTGGGTGAGCGGTTAAAACCAACAGACTGTAAATCTGTCGGCCTTAGGTCTACGGAGGTTCGAATCCTCCCCTGTGCACCATTTTTACCTGGCTTGAGCGTGCTCGTCGGGTGCGGCGTATGATTGAGGCGTGATGGCAAGAGCGAATCGTTTTTGGGTTGCCATGTGCGCTTTTGTACTGCTGGGCGTGCTGGAATGGACGACGTTGAGCGCGGAAACAATACGCGTGGTCAACGGTCCGAACGGCGAACCGCTGCTGGAAATCAGCATACGCGGTGTGGCGCTGATGGTTCTGGCGTTGCTTGCTTTTCGGAGCTGGATTCATAATCGACGCGAGATGCTGGAAGAGCGCAGCCGTTCCGGGCACGAGTAGGTTGTAAGCGGGCGGGAGTAACTCAGTGGTAGAGTCTCAGCCTTCCAAGCTGTTGGTCGCGGGTTCGATTCCCGTCTCCCGCTCCATAAGTTTCGCAGGTCGTATATACTGCGAGTTGTAGATGCTGATGTAGCTCAGTCGGTAGAGCACTCCCTTGGTAAGGGAGAGGTCATCGGTTCAATCCCGATCATCAGCTCCATTTTTTGGTAAGGCCGAAGTTCATCATGCGGCCCTCCCTTGCGGAGGGCTGTTGTGGGTTCGGCGAGTAAGCTGCTTAAGGTATGTGCTGGCAGCGAAGGCGTAAGAGAAGTTGGACGAGCGAGTTTTTACCTGACCGCAATTGCGGTCGATCCGGGTCTGCGCGAGAAGTACGCGAAAATCTACCGTAATTACTAGGGCATAAAGCAATGGCGAAAGAGAAATTTGACCGCAGCAAGCCGCACGTGAACGTTGGGACGATCGGACACATTGATCACGGCAAGACGACGTTGACAGCGGCGATCACGAAGGTGCTGGCAAAGCACAATCCGAACATCAAGTTCCGCTCGTTTGACTCGATTGACAATGCGCCGGAAGAGCGCGAGCGCGGTATCACGATTGCCACGGCGCACGTGGAATATGAGACGGGGAACCGTCACTATGCCCACGTGGATTGCCCGGGTCACGCCGACTACATCAAGAACATGATCACCGGCGCGGCGCAGATGGACGGCGCGATTCTGGTGGTTGCGGCGACCGACGGTCCGATGCCGCAGACCAAGGAGCACGTGTTGCTGGCACGCCAGGTCGGAGTTCCTTCGATCGTGGTGTTCCTGAACAAGTGCGATGCGGTTGAGGATTCCGAACTGATCGACCTGGTGGAGATGGAAGTCAGGGAACTGCTGGTGAAATACAAGTTCCCGGGCGACGATCTGCCGGTGATTCGTGGTTCGGCTCTGGGCGCGCTGAATGGCGAGCCGGAGTGGGAAAAGAGCGTTGACGAGCTGATGGCGGCGGTGGATTCCTACATTCCGCTCCCGGCGCGTGCGATTGATCAGCCTTTCCTGATGCCGATCGAAGACATTTTCTCGATCTCGGGACGCGGCACGGTGGTAACGGGCCGTATCGAGCGCGGGCAGGTGAAGGTTGGCGAGGAAGTGGAGATTGTGGGTTTCCGCGACACCCGTAAGACAGTTGTGACGGGCGTGGAAATGTTCAAGAAGCAGTTGGACGCGGGCATGGCGGGCGACAATGCCGGGCTGTTGCTGCGCGGCGTTGGCAAAGACGACGTGGAGCGCGGGATGGTGTTGGCGAAGGGTGGCTCGATTACGCCGCACACCAAGATCAAGGGTGAAGTTTACATTCTGTCGAAGGAAGAGGGCGGTCGTCATACGCCGTTCTTCAACGGCTACCGTCCGCAGTTTTATTTCCGGACGACGGATGTGACGGGAGTTGCGAAGCTTCCGGAAGGGGTTGAGATGGTGATGCCTGGGGATAACGTTCAGCTGGAAATTGAGCTGATCACTCCGGTTGCCATGGAAAAGGGACTGCGTTTTGCAATTCGCGAAGGCGGCCGCACAGTGGGCGCTGGAACGATTTCGGAAATTCTGTAAGCGAGTCCGTCCCACATCTGCTAACTGAGGCAGGTGTGGGGCACCGGATTCCTAACGTTCACTCTGCATAAATAAAGAAGTCGCGGCGCCTAGAAGACCGCACGATCTTTGAGGGTTCATACAGTGATTGGCAAAGAAAGAATACGCATCCGGTTAAAGGCTTACGACTACCGCGTTCTGGACCAGTCGACCGGCGAAATAGTGGAGACTGCGCGTCGCACTGGCGCACAGATTGCAGGTCCGATTCCACTGCCGACAGTCAAGAACAAGTATTGCGTGCTGCGTTCGCCGCACGTCGATAAAAAATCACGCGAACAGTTCGAAATTCGCACGCACAAGCGTCTTCTTGATATTCTGGAACCGACTCAGCAGACAGTCGACGCATTGATGAAGCTTGATCTTCCCGCCGGTGTCGACGTCGAAATCAAGGCTTACGGTAAGGAACACAAATAAAGCGGCTCCGCGCTTAGGCGCGAAGCCCTCACAGTGCCCCTGCGCAAATCAGGCGCGGGCATGATGGAGAAGAAAAGATGTCAGTAATCGGAATCCTCGGTAGAAAAGTGGGCATGACGCAGCTATTCGATGACAAAGGCGATGTTCGCCCCGTCACTGTGCTGCAGGCAGGCCCCTGTGTAATTACCCAGTTGAAGACCGTGTTAACGGACGGCTACGACGCTGCCCAGATCGGGCTGGTTGAGTTTGTGAAAGAGTCTCGCCTGACGAAGGCGATGAAGGGTCACTTTGAAAAGCACAACCTTCCTCCAGTGAAGTTTATGAAGGAAGTTGCCGTTGTTCAGGACGCTGAGGGTGAAGACTGGAGCGTAAAGGTTGGCGATAAAGTTTTGGTTGACCTTTTCGACGGTACTAAGTTCGTTGATATCGCGGGCACGAGCAAGGGACGCGGTTTTGCGGGCGTCGTAAAGCGTCACAAGTTTGCAGGCGGTCCGGGCGCGCACGGCCACATGTTCCAGGTACAGGGATCGATCGGCGCATCGTCATATCCGTCGCGCGTTTTCCCGGGCACTCGTATGAGCGGCCATATGGGCGATGTTACGGTTACGGTTCGAAATCTGCGCGTTCTGGGTGTTGATAAGGAAGAAAATTTGCTGGTGGTAGAAGGCGCAGTGCCGGGCGCGAGAAATGGCTACCTGGTAATTTCGAAGGCGAAGAAACCGCCGAGAGAACGCCGTGGATTCAGCGGCGAGGGTACGGCCATCAATCCGTTGAAGGCTTCCAAGCGCGCTGCCAAGGGTAAATAAATTTTGTTTCCACATCTGCTGATTGCAGCAGATGTGGAACTTGTTCACCACAAAGCCTTCCGCGGCTGCATATTGACGGAAGGAAACTTAAGGGCCCGCCGAAGATGCGGACCAAGTAAAGGAAACGAAATGGCTAGCATCGATGTGTTGAACCTGGCCGGCCAGAAGGTAGGATCGTTCGAACTCGCCGATGAAGTATTTGGCGCAGTCAACGAGGACCTGCTCTGGGAATCCGTCCAGCATTACCGTGCGGCGCTACGCGCTGGCACGCATGCCACCAAGAACCGCAAGTTGGTTTCTGGCGCT
>Ga0316230_1001954_pt1 | contig 19093 bp, 6 predicted proteins | sample TBH18025metaG_FD_206004 | JGI IMG/M metagenome (GOLD analysis project Ga0316230, IMG submission 206004) | Freshwater microbial communities from Trout Bog Lake, Wisconsin, USA - TBH18025 | ecosystem: Environmental > Aquatic > Freshwater > Lake > Hypolimnion/Profundal zone | place: USA: Wisconsin...
CGCCAAATACGGCAATAAGTTTTTGTCGGCCATTTCGTCACCGGTCAGGAGGGTAACACTTTGCGGCTGATAATCTATCCAAGTTTCAAGCACCAGGTCGCGCTTGGCGGGACGATAACTTCCTTCCGCCGCGGAAATTTCAATCGCCGTTTCCTGGTCGTCACTGATTTGGTGGAAACGCCGTTTCATAAAATCACCGTGGCGATAATCCAACGTTTCCCCGTTGTCTTCGTAAAGTGAGGATTCAGATTGGCTGGCCGGTGCAATTAGAATTTTCAAAGAGTTGCCCGGCATCTGGTCCGTAGATTGAACGATCGGCTGGCGGAAAATGAAGCCGCCCGCGCGCACAAACATGGGAAGGGAATCCGGCGTTACGGGCAGTTTGATTTTCTGACCGCCGGCGAACTGTCTGCCCGTGGAGTAATCGAACCAAACACCCTTCGGCAGGTAAATTTCACGTTCAGTCATGCCTTCATGCAAAACCGGCGCAACGAGCAAATCGTCACCAAACATAAATTCATCATCCGTCCCGGCGAGTTTTTCATCATCCGGAAATTCCAGAAACAGCGGACGCATAGCGGGCACACCCGTCTGGCTGGCCTGCTGCATGGCGTTGTAAACATACGGCAGCAATTCGTAACGCAGCTCAATGGTGTGGCGGTTAATGGCCTCGAATTTTTTGCCAAACGCCCACGGCTCCTTGTCGGGACGATTGTTTTCGCTGTGCGAGCGCATGAAGGGCGAGAAAACGCCCACCTGCAACCAGCGGGAATACAGTTCCGGTGACGGCATCCCGGCATAGCCGCCGATGTCCGCGCCAACAAAGGGAAAACCCGAAAGTCCCATGCCCAGCAAGGTCGGAATGGATTGGCGCATGGAAGACCAGTCGGAAGTGTTGTCGCCGGTCCAGACGGCGGCGTAACGCTGCCCGCCGGCGTAGCTCGCGCGCGTCAGCACGAACGGGCGCTCATTTGGACGAAGTTGTGATAGACCTTCATAGGTTGCGCGGCTCATCAACTGGCCATACATGTTGTGCAGCTCAAGGTGGGTTGAAGGTTGGCCCTCGTTGTCGAACACCAAGTCCGGCGGCATTGTTCCGCGCGCCGAGTCAAAAACCGATGGCTCGTTCATGTCATTCCAGATGCCAGCCACGCCAAGATTAAGGAGGTCTTTATAAAGTGAGCCCCACCAAAGGCGAGCGGCGGGATTGCTGAAATCCGGAAACACGCTCGGTCCGGGATTTTTTGCCGCATTCGCCGGCCAGACTTTGCCTTCATAAACGGAACCGTCGGGCCTTTTGACAAAATAATTACCGACCAAGCCTGTGTCATAAGGCGCATAACCGACTTGGATCTTGGGGTGGGCATCCACGATGCAGACGGTGTGAAAACCTTCTGCGCGCAAATCGGAAATCATCTTCTTCGGATCAGGAAAGCGCTCCTTGTCCCAAGTGAAGGGATTGAAACCGTCCTGATAATCTATATCCAACCAGATGACATCGGCAGGAATTTTCAATTGGCGAAACGCGGCCGCAACTTCACGCACCCGCGCCTCGGGAAAATAACTGAAACGACATTGATTGTAGCCCAGCGACCACAGCGGCGGCAGCGGCATCCGCCCGGTCAAGGCAGTGTAGCGCTCAATCACTTTTTTGGGGTCGGGTCCGTTGATGAAATAGTAATTCAACTCGCCGTTCACCGCGCCGAACGTCAACAGGTTCGGTTCTTCGCGGCCAACATCAAAAGAACTGCGCCAAGTATTGTCGAGAAACAAGCCGTGCGCCTGGCCGTGACGCAGCACCAGGTAGAACGGCACCGCGACATACATGGGATCCGTGCTGGAATCGTGCATATAGGTGTCCGAATTCCACATCACAAGATTGTAACCGCCGAGCTGCCAGCCGCGCTTGTCGAGGCGGCCGTTTTTTTCGCCGAAACCATAGACATGCTCGTCATCACGCAAATGCTTGGCGACGCGGAATTGATTCCCCGCAAAGGCAATTCCCCGGCCAGCATCATCGGCATCCAAAATTTCTCCGGCCGCATCGGCGAACGAAATGCGGAGCGGGTCGTGCTGGATCGTGACCTTGAGCGTGGCGGTTTTCAGCTCGGTGGAACCGGAGCCGATGCTGACTTTTGCATTTGCCCCTCCCAAATCATTATTGACGACAGCGTAGGAATGGTCCCGCCCGAACGATTGCGCTTGGGTGAAGCGAACCCGGATGACATCGTCGGAGAGCGGCGAGATCGCCAGTGTGCCTTGCTCGCCGCGAAAGAGCAGCACCTGACCGTCCCATGTCGGGCGGGACATGGCACCGAGCGATACCCAGCCACCGTTTGGAATATTATTCCGGATTGAAACCGGCGGCAACGAATCCGCAGCTTGGACTATCAGGCCGGTTAGAATTAAACCCAGGCAGAAAACCAGTTTCGCAATTATTTTCTTTCTGCGTGAACTAATCAAAGCAAGCTTCAGATCAAGGTGTGATTTTAATGTCATTGAATTCATGAAATTCCATCATTGAGTTGGAGTGTTCAAGTCAGAAGTGGAACGGCTGGCATTATCAAGGCCGTTGAAACACTACCGAGCGCATGAAGCATCGCCATTATGGAAAAACCTGGACACGGTAGAATCTGACCGGATCGGCAAAGTTGTTGGTGCTTTGGGTTGTGGGTCCGGAAGCGGTAATAACACCACCTATGGTTGTAAATGGAACACCAAAGTTAGTGGTGGACCAGACTTGATAGGTGAGGCCGGAAACACTCGTCCAACTGAGCACACTGTTGCCTTGCATGCTTAAAACCGGGATCCAATTCGGATCCACTAAAGTTACCCCGGCACTGCTGGCACTGGCAATTCCTTGGATTCCAGCGTTGTTAATGGCACTCACCTCCGCATAAAGCGTCGCACCATAAAAATTCGTCACCGTTAATGTTGTGCCTTGAACGATGCCGCTGAAAGAATCGGACGCACCCGGTGAAGTCCCTACGATGACCTGATAACCAGAAACGCCGCCCACCGGATCGTTCAGTGGAAGCCAGCTGAACGTCACACTGTTTCCAATGACGTAAGTGCCGGTCGTCGTCGGCGCGCTCATGGTTGCGGGCGGGGTGACGTCATAAAGCTTCAAGTATTGAGCTTCGTAAGGCGCATTCGTCCACCCGACACTGCTGGTCGGCACCGGGTTGAGCGAAACCGAAACACCGTTCGCAAGTAGATTGCTGCCGGCGATCCCGCCGGCACTCCATAACCAATTAGTGCGCCGTTTCGGATCAGCCCCGGCATACGCGGCGATGTTCTTCGCGTTATACATGCGCGTGGGATCGATGCCAAAAAGGTTCGTTCCATTCGCGGCGATGTTGACATTAAAAACAGCCGAGTGGCCATTAGTAACATCGAGGTTCACAAAGGCGAAGACCACGTCATTGAAATTTGGAAAACCGTTGGTGACTGTGAACTTGGCGACCGCATAAATACTGGGTTGCGACGCAGTCGGACTGAGAAAAACACGGTTGGCACTTTGCAGTGCCGGGCTGGATTGGCGGGCTTGGCCGACGGTTGAATAAAGTGGAGATAGTTGGTTTACTCTCAAATTACCGACGGCATTCGTGATGGCTGGCTGCAAGGAATTATATGCGCTGATACTAGGAACATCACCCGAGTAAACGGAGAAGCCGAATGATTCCGTCGTGCCCAGTTCCTGACCGTAGTAAATATGAGGCATCCCATCAATGGTTCCGCCCACCATGAACCGGATCAATGCCTGATAGGAATCTGTGTAATAGAAGCCGGCGTCATGGGAAGCGGCATTCCACAACATCAGGCACTGGCCATAACTACTGCGTTCCAAATTGAAAATAGACTGATAGCTGGTGGCGGTCGTGGCCGACTGGAATCCATTATAAACACTATCACACAAAATATCAAAATCGCGCCCGGAGCGATAGGTCGGCGCGCTCGGCGGCGGCCAGCTCAAGGATTCTGCCAGGAAAACAAAGTCCCATTTCTGCGACCGCACCTTGTTGATGATGTATTCCCAACATTGCGGCGGCAATCCATCCGCGAAGTCCGCGCGAATCCCGTCTATGCCCACGGAAGTCTGGCTGGCCGGCGTGCCGTTGGTGCATCCTGTTTGATTAAGCCAGTATAAAATGGAGTTGGCGTAGTAGCGCCATACGTTTTGGGTGATTTTGTCGAAATTCCCTGTGCTGATGCTGTAGTCAAACCAGTCGTCGGCGCTCAAATCGTTGTTGTCGTCCGCGGGATTAGCGCAAACCAGCGCGGCATAGTCGCCGTAAAAAACATCGTTCACATCGGTCCATTTTGAGATGTCAATGTCCGGCGCGATCGCGATGTTATTTGAACTGGTTGCGCGGCTGCACCAGGCGTTGGTGGCCGAAAAAAACTGGGGGACACGATTGGGAATCAGATCCGTGGGCTGCCAGTTGCCGGGATTTCCCGCGCCCCCGAAATCGGCGACCCCCTCCTTGTCCAGTTCCACATCATGGGCGGTGTGATTAAACGGCATATCCAGCATCACATTCACCCCGGCGGCATCCGCCGCCGCAACGAAGTTGGTGAATTCAGTCATGGCGGCGGGCCGCGTGCCCGCCTTGCTCATGGTCTGGTTCACTTGAAAGTAGTTCTTCACACAATACGGACTGTTGATGCTGCCGGCGATGCCCCGGGGGTGGATAGGCTCAAGCCAGAGCCAGTTCACACCAAGATTGGTCACGGAATTGAGATTAAATCGGCTGGCAGCATTGGCAAGGTCACTGAACGTGCTGCGCTGGGAGCCGTTTGATGCCGCGCCTGACGCATCAATATTGTTGACCGCCAACTCATAAACCGTCGCACTCAACGCTTTCTTCGGCGAAACGACAACCATAAAATCACGCCGGTTGCCGGAGATGTAAGGAGAGTTGGTGCTATACCAGTTCCAGTTCGTGGAACTGGAAACCTGCCAGCGCGCCGTCAAACGATAAACCCCGGTCTTTTGTGCGTAGAGTGTCAGTGCATATTGCCCCGGCGTGCTGGTCGGCGACATCGCGTAGGCTTCATAATAATTGTTGGTGTCGCCGGTGGGAATGGTGTTGCCATCCGGCGGCACAATGCCGTCCTCGATGCCGTCGCCGTTGGCATCCATTGCGGCGTGATCTCGCCGGTTCAGGTTAGAAAACGCGTCAGCCTCCACCACATTTGCTGAGTTGGGAGAAAACAAAATCGTCAGCGGCACGGCATCATTCGACACTTCATTGACGAAGACATGGGTCATGCCGTAATCAGCAGTGGCCCCGTTGACAGTCAGAACCGGCGGCAGCCCGCCACCGGATCCTGAAACCGGCACGGTCAAATATTCGCCGGTTGTCGCACTAAAATTGAACACGCCTCCTCCAGAACCGTAAGCCGTTCCACCCGCGCCCAAGTTGCCCGTTCCTACAGCAAGACCAGGAATGAACTGATTGGACAGATAAACGAAGCTGCTCCCGTTGATGCAAACCAGCACTTGGACGGAACCGGTTGGGTTACCCAGCGCAGAAAGTGGAATACCCAACTCAAGACCATTCGTCACGGCGTTCGCGGCAGCCGCATTGGCGGCTGTGCCGCTGGTGCCATTCACGCCTGCCGTGTTTTTGTTATTAAAACCAACGGCAATACCAGTGCCACCGAGGTTCTGGCTGTTGCCGACACCGCCGCTCAAGGTAACATTGCCAACGAGGGTCTTGGTGCCTGAACTACCTGATAAAACAATCTGGTTCACGGCAAGGAGAGTGGCGCTGTTTGTGAAAGTGAACATCAAATTGGGAGTAAAGCCGGTGCTAAAAGTAGAGCCGTTCATGCTGGCTTCGGCTGGGGAACCGGAAATTTCCAGAACCTGCTGGCCGCCGGCCTGACCATCGGCTATGAATACTTCAATATTGTTGCCATTGGCCTGAACATTGCCGGCGATGAACAGATAGAGATATCCATTGGTTGCCACAGAATAGACGGCATCCAGTTCCGAGCCGCCGCTGGACGACCCACTAGAAGAGGTGTTGTCACCGAAACCGGTGTTGATCGTTTGCGTGGCCAGCGGAGCACCATAGCCTTCCGTGCCATTCAATGTTCCGTCAACGATTACTTGTGCATGAATAATTGAAACCAAACCGACAAAGAAAATCAGCACGATTAAAACCGTAAACTTCTGGTTTTTTTTCATTACAACAATTTAATTCCTGCTGGCGGCGACGGCTGGCACTGGGTTTCCTGAAATGAAAGCGCGATGATAGATGCGCCATTCGTAACTGTTCAGATGAGGCATCGGCAGTGAACTGCCCTCGGAATTTTGCACTCCTGGAATTTCCACCGGGACAAAGCCGTCCACGTTTTTCAAGTCCACCTTGCCGGTGACCGGGTGGTCGGAAAAGTTGATGACCACAAGCAGTTCATCCTTGTTGTCGGCGCGCAGAAAGGTGACGAGATTGGTCTCATCCGAGTTATGCAGCCAGTCCACGCTCGTAGTGCGAAGCGCGGGATATTGTTGGCGAAGCTGGATCAGGCTGTGGTAGATGTTGCGCAACTCCGGATGATCCTTCGCGTTCCAAGAAATATTCCGCTTGTCAAAGAGAGCGCCGCCGTCGGATGCTGCGGTATCACCGACTTCCATGCCGTTGTAAATGAGCGGCACACCGTCGAGCGTGAACATTAGTGCCGACGAGGCGAGCGCGCCATTGAGACCGTAACGGGAGACGGCGCGCGATGTGTCGTGATCATCAGAAATCCGCATGTGCAGCGCGGCCTTGGGAAACTGCGCGCGGCTTTCTTCCCACGAGCGCGGGATGCTTGATGCCGGCGCGTTGTGTATCAGAACTTCGTCCATGGTTGATAGCAATGGCCAGGAGTAATCAATGTCGAACGCGTTCGTAAGCAACTCCGGCTTGCTGGCCTCAGCCAGCAATATAATGTCCGGTTTGACCTTTGCAAGTTCGGTGCGGATCTGTTCCCAGAAATCCGTCGGCATCATGGCGGCGGCATCGCAGCGAAACCCGTCCACTTTGCAGGTTTTAATCCAGTATTTGAGCATCGCAACCATGTATTGGCGCAATGCCGGGTTGTCATAATTCAAGGCGGCCACATCCGTCCATTCCGGCACTGGTGGGATGATCTTACCCTGATCATCATGTTTGTAAAATTCCGGATGCTTCATCATCACACTATCCCACGAGGTGTGATCCGCGACCAGATCCATGATAACCTTCATGCCACGCTTGTGTGCCTCGGAAACAAATTTTTTATAATCCTTCACCGTGCCATAATTTGGATCCACGGCATAATAATCCTGGATGGAATAGGGACTCCCCAGTTCGCCTTTGCGGAATTTTTCGCCGATGGGATGAATCGGCATCGTCCACAGGATGTTCACCCCGAGGCTTTGCAACTCGTCGAGTCTGGCGGTGACGCCGCCAAGGTTGCCAGCCACGGAAAAATCGCGCGGAAATATTTCGTAAACCGTGCCGCTCCGAAGCCAGTCGGGCGATGGACGAGCGGATACTCCCGAAACATCCGCATCGGCCCACACCCGCGCCGCAACCAAAACGAGCGCGGTGGCGATGGTGACGGCAATCTTCCTCAATAGCTGAAATTTCATTTTAAATTACAAGTAAAGAACCTTACTGAACCCACTAGAGCCTACAAATGCGGGAAGCCCGATGTAATAGCTTGTGCAAATCAATTAACCGGTGTGTGTGTGGCAAAATAAAGCATGTCTGGGTCGGTCAGTGAACAAGTAACTCGCTGCCGCACCCCCGATGCCTGACTATAGATCACCGGCACATTGGCAAACTGTCCGTGCCATTTGTGAACATCCGCGTGGCCGTCGGCATAAGCCATGCCGCAGGCACCTCCGTGCTGGCAGCCGGGCAATTCTATAAAGGGTGAGGTCGCATAATTGGCACTATACAGCAGAGCATCGTCAAGGCTGTCGGGATGTTCATCCGTGAAAACCCAGACGTCACTGGGTCCGGGAGAGTGAAAATCTGATGCCTTCCTCGCAAAATACCAACTGCTCCAGCCGAATGGGTTGCCTGGCTGCTGATATTTGTCGCCATCCCCGACTGCGCCATTCATGGCCACGCTGCGTGAACGCGCGGACCAGCCCACTTTACGCTGCGCCGTGCTGGCATAATTTGCGGCCGGACAGGCAAACACCTTGGCCGACTTGGCCAGAAAAGAGCCGAAGAGTGAATGGGTGTCGTCTATCAGATAACTCGTGTTGGTATTATACTGACCTGAGGTCCAGTCCATGCTGCCGGTAATCCAAGATTGTCCGCCTTTGAAAACGGTTGTGTTGTTGACATGGGGGTCTGAATTGACCGCCAGCCGGTCATTATTATCACCCGCATACATAAGCCAGGCCAGATCAAGCTGCTTGTTATTGCTCATGCACGCCGACGCAATTGCCTTTTGCTTGGCAGCGGTCAAGGCCGGCAGCAACATGGCAGCCAAAATCGCGATGATGGCGATCACTACCAGCAGTTCTATCAACGTAAATCCCGCGCGACTATGTTTCATATTAAACTTCATTTTTACATTTTAAATAAAACCCGCCCAACCGTCCTAGCGCACGGTCGGGCGGGCATTTTCCAACCCCTAACCGGCTTACGGCTTAACCAAGCGGAAGAATGTATTCCCGCTGGATGGCCAATTTGTGACGCTTACGAAACCGTTGGTTGAACTGGAGCCTACAGTCCAGTTTGTGCCGTCGGTTGCCGGAATATTCTGCCAAAGACCGCTAAGGCTGCTTGCGGATTGTAGATTGGCACCCGGACGACCAAGCCAGGCCACTGGAACCTTGCCGGCGACCGGCGTTCCGACCGTCAGATTGCCGCCAGCCAGACTGCCATTGGCACCAATGTTGCCGGTGCTGAAGAACGGCTCCACATACGGAGTTGCGCTGAACGTATCCGTCGGCATCACATACGGATTGAAATGTGTCGAACGCACGCCGCGATAGTGAACACTTTGTGGAGGCGCCTCATTCTCTACTGGCCCGCCGTTAGCACCACCAACGTCAATACCATACTGGTAACTCAAAGCCACCGGTGTTCCTTTGGGAATGATAATGGTATTGGTATAAATTTCCGTCGCTCCCACCCGCATCATTTGATAGCCTGCCGGCGCCGCAACCGGATTGACGCCGGATGTCCAATCATACCATAATTGAGCCGTGCCGGCTAAAGTGGGTTGAGACGGCGGGCAACCAGCAAACATGCCGTTGATATAGAGTCCATCCGTTCCCGGAACGAACGCAACCCCATTTGTGGCAACTGCACCGGTCATATCCACACTGAACTGCACTGCAGTATCTTGCGGCAGATAGTCGTCAGGAGCGAGGTCATTGAAGTAATAATTCAAATTTGTATAGAGGGGTGCGCCGGTAACCGGGAAATTAAAGTTGTGCCGATAATTATTGTTGTTGGCCGAGTTTGGTCCGCCATCCAGGCCGTAGTCATACACCCACGCACCCGAAAAAGCGTTGGTATACCTAAATTGGACAGTATAGGCTACACCTTCACCCACAATGACAGTCGCACTATAAAGATTGGTGTTCGGAGCGACGAGGCTATTGGTCAATGGCACGCCACCGCTCCAACCGTTGAAAGTCCCCCAGGCCGTCACGCTGCCGGGAATGAAGTTGGTGTCATACTTGGCCACACCAGACATGTCCAAGTTAAAGGTCAAATGGGCAATCGAATAAGGTTGATCCGCAAAGTTAACGAGCGGGAGAGTTTGGTCACCGGTTTCGGTAAACCAATTGTTGCCATTATCATTTTCAATGGCACCGTTGCCGTTTCCCCAGTTGCCTTCAGGCATGATAACATATAAGAAGTCCTGCGATGCATTGGTTGCCGGCAGCATACCCGAAAGCAGCGAGGACGAACCTTGTGTGATTGGGGCGGTTACAGTATATACATTGGACAAGACCAATTGCGGTGTGAAATTCTTATTTGTTACTAAAATAGTCGGGTCGTTCGTCAGGGTGAACTGGACTCCTGGGTTGTTGTTCCAACCATTAAAAGCCCCGGCGATGACCACTTTATCGCCACTTTGCGGTTTAAAATTTCCAAGCAGAATCTGTTCGGACATGTCAACTTGGAATTTCACGTTGATGGTAATGCCAGGTCCGATGTCATTAAAAAAGTGGGTCGGCAGCGCCACTGTCGCGCCTGGTGCGGCTGGCAGCATGACCGTCCGGTTATCCTGGCAGGCTGTTGTTTCACCATTGCCATTGAGATAAAATTTATAGTCACAAGTCACGCCATTGGCACTGTCAACCGCACTGTTTGTCCAAACCGTGCTGGTGCCTTGTTGAGCCAGCAGGAGAGGAGCCCAGCCGTTAAAAGCGCCACGCACATCAATGGTGCCAGTTCCCGTGCCCGCTGGTGGCGGCGGGTTGAAACTTCCATTGGCAAGATTTGTGGCCATGTCCACGCTAAAGATAAGCGTGGTCTGAGCCTGAACGGTCATCATCCCAGCTGCGCAAAGCATAAGCCCGGCCCAGACGGAGGTTAGCAGGTTTCGTTTCATAGGATCTTTCGGTTTCTATTAATCAGGTTGTTTGTTTTCACGGCCTCACCACGATCTACGGGCTGCCTTTAGCCTTTCAATCGCCAGTGGGGTCATGAAGTGAGACTATCACCAATTACTTGGCCTGCCATCGCATGAAATGTGAAAATGGCATCGCATAAATTGTGCATTGACCGCAGCAAACCTTCGGTGAACGAAATCTCTCATCTCAATTTGTATGCCTTTGATGTTTTCTGCCGCCACCTCAGGGTTTCCACGTGGACCGGTAGTATTGCTGCTGGTTCGTCGCATTCAGATCTGTGAACAGCCATGACCCGTCGCTGCCGGCCGTGTTGGTGCTCAACGGCCAATTCGGCACGAAGATGATGTTGGTCGCCGTCTCCACCACGTAATTCGTTCCGGGGATGCCGAAGAACTGGATGGTCACGACGCCGTTGCTCGGGTTTCCAATCTTGGCCGAGCCCACTGGATGAATCGGGTTGAGCGTAACCGTGCCGGTCGCCGTGCAGCCGCCCGCCACTGAGGCTACCGTGTAGGTGAAGGTGTCCGTGTTGGTGACGTTGGCAAAATAGAAGATCTGACCGGCGACGTTTGAAACAGTGATACCGCTGGCCGAAGGTGATTGCACCGCAATTAACGTGACCCCACCGGTGCCGGATGCATTTCCCAGCAAATTGGTTCCAGCCACGTTGAAGGAATACCCTATGGTCGCATTATAAGTCACATCATTCGCAGCAACCGAGTTGGCCGTCACCGTGCTGCTGCCACTGTTGGCGCAGCCGGTGGTGCCGTCTGTGACCGTCACCGTATAGGTTGTCGTCGAAGCCGGCGACACCGTGATGGAAGCCGTGGTTTCGCTGTCACTCCACAAGTAGGTCGGATTGCTGGCGCTGGTGGTTGCGGTCAAGGTGGCCGAACCGCCCGCACAGACCGTTTCAGAATTCACGCTCACCGTCGGCAACGGATTGACCGTCACCGTGCCGCTGCCGCTATTGACGCAACCGGTGACACCGTCCGTCACTGTCACCGTGTAAATCGTCGTCGAACCTGGCGAGACCGTGATCGAGGGCGTCGTCGAATTGGCTGGATCATTCCACAGGTAGGTCGGACTGCTGGCGCTGGTGGTTGCGGTCAAAGTGGCCGAACCGCCCGCACAGACCGTTTCAGAATTCACACTCACCGTCGGCAGCGGATTGACCGTCACCGTGCCGCTGCCGCTGTTGACGCAGCCGGTCGTGCCGTCCGTCACCGTCACCGTGTAGGTCGTCGTCGCAGACGGAGAAACCGTGATCGAGGCCGTTGTCGAGTTGGCTGGATCGTTCCACAGATAGCTCGGACTGCTGGCACCGGTGGTCGCTGTCAAAATGGCCGAATCACCCGCACAGATCGTGGTTGAATCCACACTCACCGTCGGCAATGGATTGACAGTTACGGTCGTAACCAACGAGGTGACCGAGCCGCAATTGTTGGTGACCACGCAGACATAATTGGTCATGTCCGCCAGGGTGACCGACAGGTTTGTGTAGCTCACGTTGGTTGCGTTGAGGATGTCCACCCCGTTGGTCTGCCACTGATAGAACAGCGGGGCCGTGCCCGTCACATTCGTCAGCGTCAGCACCAGCGAGCTGCCAGCACACAAGGACGTGCTATTCGGATTAATCCCCCCCACAATCGCCGGGGCCGTGCAGGACCACTGAGCATACAGCGTCACGTTGCCAGAAATGCTGAAGGTCTGGGTTGCAGAATAGCTCGTCCCGCTGCCATCCGCCGCCGTGTTCCAGCCCGCAAAGGTGTAGCCCGTCTTCGTCAGGGTGCCCGCGCCCAGCACCGTCACCGTCGTGTTGTAATTGTAAGGATCGCTGCCGTCAACCGGCGCCGTGCCGCCGTCGTTGCCGTTTCCGTCATACGTAAGCGTGTAGGTGTTGATGGCAAATGTGGCCGTGACGTTGAGGTTCGCCGTGCCGCCGGAGTCGGTGCGGCTCGCCGTCAAGACCCCATCACTCCACTGGACAAAGCTGTAGCCGGGGTTTGGCACCGCCGTTACCGCCGTCCCGCTGGCGTTGTAATTGACCGTCTGCGGCGTTGTGCCGCTGATTGTGCCATTCGCTCCTGCCGAATAGGTCAGTGAGTAGGTGTTGATAGCAAAGGTGGCCATGACGCTGATGTTTGCCGTGACGCTAGAGTCGGTGCGACTTGCCGTTAAGACACCATCACTCCACTGGACAAAGTGGTAGCCGGGGTTCGGCACTGCCGTCACCGCCGTCCCGCTGGCGTTGTAATTAACCGTCTGCGGCGTTGTGCCGCTGATCGTGCCATTCGCTCCCGCCGCATAGGTCAGCGTATAGGCGTTGATGGCAAAGGTAGCTGTGACGCTGAGGTTCGCCGTGACGCTGGTGTCAGTGCGGCTCGCCGTCAAGACCCCATCACTCCATTGGACAAAGTGGTAACCGGTATTCGGCACCGCCGTTATCGCCGTCCCGCTGGCGTTGTAGTTGACTTTCTGTGGCGTCGTGCCGCTGATCGTGCCGTTCGCTCCCGCCGTATAGGTCAGAACGGGCGCAGTATCTCCAACCACAAAATCACCAAACGAAGAAATGAAGCCGTTGCCCGTAACCTTATTACCGGAAACTGAACTACTGGTCGCCGGCGTCCAGGAACTGCCGTTCCAATTGCCCATGACAAAATTTGCGCTGGTCGCGCCACCATCCAAATCTCCATTGTCAAATGTGCAGGTGGCGTTGTAGGAGGAAGGTGTCAGACCGCCGCCTGGCGTCATCGTCCAGGTGCGATTAGCGTCCCTGGTGGAATCAATCGCAGAAGAGCCAATATTTACAGATTCGCTGCTGACAGTGCTAGCCGTCAAATTGCCCGCAGCGGTGAGCACCATGCTGGCGACACCGCAAGGCGCAAACGTTGCGCCGGTGCCGATAGGAAAGGTGAACGATTTCGTGCCGGTGGAAGACCAAATTTTTTGCAAAGTGCCATCCACATAGCTGACCCCGGCACCGCCCGAGGGACTGATTATGCCGGCGTCGGGAATGATGACCTGATTTGCGCCCGTGATGAGCCGGCCCGCCGTAAGTCCTAGCTGGCCATTTACCGTCACATTTGCCGTAAGCGTCACCCCGCCGGACGTCACCGGCAGACTGTTGTTAATGGTGAGATTATTGATGGTGGCCGGCAAGCCCGTGCCGGTCGTCTGCGCGGCGGTTCCGTTGTAAATATAATTGGCACCCGTATTGAAATTGCGCGCCGTAGTGGTGGTGATGTTGCCGTCCGTCGTGTCAGCCAGCGACGAGACAATGCCAGCCGGCGACCCGATGCCAAGCGTCGCGCCAGAAGCGAGGGTAAAAGTTCCTGCGCCGGAAACAATGCTCGTTCCACAGTTCAATGTGCCGTTGTTCGTCGCAGCCTTGCCGGTCGGGATAATGATCCCCTGCAGTAGCGTGACTGACTTTGAGGCATTGACTGTCAGACCGTTTGCAAATGTGATTTGATTTCCTGAGATCGTTGAAGTGCCGTTGAAGACGATTGACTTGGCTGAAGCAGGTAAAGTAACCGTGCCGTTGTTGACGATATTGCCGGTGAAGGTGTAAGTGCCCGCCGTTGTGGCGCTCAAAGCCAGCGTCCCACCGGTAACTACCACATTGTTTATGGTATTCGTTGCACCGTCGCAGGTCAGCGTGACTAATGAAGAACCGATTGTCAGCGTGCCGTTGATGAAAGCGGGCGTTCCGCCGGCGGCGGTTGTATAAGCTTTTGCCGAGGTGGCGGTCAGCGTCACATTCCCGTAAGTGCGGCCGGACATGGAGACTGCCGTTCCAGCATTCTGACCAAACTGAACAGTGCTGTTTGGCTGGAAATCGCTTTGCCCGACGGGGAATGGCGTGGCAAATGAAAAAGTGGCGTTGTTGATGTAAGTCCCGCCATTGTCGATACGTAATTTATCAGTTGAAGCCAACAATGAAAGCGGAGCGGTGGCAGCGGTGCCTGAATTATTGATGATACCACCACTCTGTATTTGGATGTCATTACGGATGGTGGAGCTGCCGTCGCCCACAACCAGTGTTGCGGTGCTGTTAGTAATGGTGAGTGTAAATCCGTTGCCAACGACAAGCCTTTTGGCGGCCTGACCTGCTGTCGTAACGCTTGGCTGGACGGTTGCTCCGCGGGAACCATTGATCGTCACGATGTCCGCCGAAGTCGGAGCCGTGGTGGACGTGCCCGGCAAGCCTTCGTCATACCAGTTGGCAGCCGTTGCCCACGCTGTGGATGAAGTGCCCTGCCATGTCAACGTCTTGCCAGCAAGCGGAGCGTAGGTTCTATCACTAAAGCTTACCAGCGGCAGGATTTGATCGCCGGTTTCGGTGAGCCAACGGTTGCCATTGGTATTCGAGTTGGCAGAACTGGAACTTTCCAGGTAGCCCCCCGGCATCTCGGCATATTTGAAATCCTGGGAGGCATTGGTTGCCGGCAGACCTGCGTGGGCCGAGCATTGAGTGATTGGGGCCGTCATGGTGTAAACATTGCTTTCAACCACGGGAGGAGTGAAATTGTTGTTCGTAACCAAAATGCTCGGATCGTTGGTCAGCACCCACTGGGCACCTGCGGATAGACTCCACCCGTTAAAGCTGCCTTCGACGACAACGGAATCGCCAATCGACGGATTAAAATTTCCGAGCGCAATTTCTTCAGACATGTCAACTTGGAATTTCACATTGATGGTTATGCCAGGTCCTATGTCATTAAAATAATGGGTTGGCAGCACCAAGCTCGCGCCACTGGTGGCGGGCAGCATGGCCGTCCGGTTATCATAGCAGGCCGTTGTTTCAGCGCTGCCGTTGAGGTAAAATTTATAATCAAACGTCACGCCATTGGTGCTGTCAACCGCGCTGTTTGTCCAAATGGCGCTGGTGCCCTGTTGAACCAGCGGAAGCGCGGACCAGCCGTTAAAACCACCGCGCACATCAACCACACCCGTTCCAGTCCCGCCGTAAGAATTCCCACCAATGATGACCGGCGTAGGCGGGTTGAAGGTTCCATTGACGAGATTCGTGGACATGTTCACGCTGAAGAACAGCGTGGTTTGAGCTTGAACGGTCGTGATCCCGGCGGCGCACAGCAGCGCCGCCCAGAAATAGTTTTGCAGGTTACGTTTCATAGATTAACTCAATTTTTGTCAGGAGTCCGATGTTGGTCTAGTAGCCTCAGTTCGAGCTGACCGCACGGTAATAGCGCGCCGGCTCGTCGGGGTTCACCGCCTCGGAGAAGGTGAACGGGACGGCGTTGGTGCTCACGGGGGTCCAGACTATAAGGTCCGTGGAGGTTTGCACGCTGTAGTTGAACCCGGCCGTGCCCGAGACCTGGAACTGAATGGCCCCGGCGGAGATGCCGACAGTGCCCAAGCTGGCTGCTGTGGGTGCAACCACCGTTTCAGTTTGGGATGCGGGAGTCAACAAACCACTGGACGCCGAAAGCACGGGGCTGCCTCCCTGGGAATCGGAATAGTAGAAAGATACGCTGCTCGACCCGGCCGGAATGGTCAGATTTGTCACCAGATTGAAGACTCCAGAGTTATCGTAGAACTGTCCCCCTGGCGAGGTGGACGCCAGTGTGAGGATGGTGCTGGATGCCGCCGTAAATGGATTGCCCGCCTGGTCGGTCAGGGTCACGGTCATCAAAGCGGACTGCTGGTTCACCTTGAGGCTTTGCGCCGCCGGTGCCAGCAGCAGTTTTGTGGCCTGGGCTGTGCTCTCGCCCACCGACGGCGTGACATTCAGCCAGTTCGCATCCGCACGCATGACGTCGCAATTGAACGAAGCGGTGGTGGTGGGTGTGGTTGCAAAGCTTATCCAGTAGCTGACCCGGCCGATGTTGGCTGTCTCCGGCGTGGAACCGGCGGTGGCGCTGGCGTCAGCCGTGGGCTCCGCTGCACCCGGGGTGGGATTAATATAGAGCTGGCACTTGCCGGAGCTGCCAAACGTGTATTTTACCACCACCAGATAATCATTGCTCACCGTCAGGCTCTTGCCGCTCCAGGCAGTGGTGCCGCCCAGCCGTTCAATCCCCAAGTTGAAGTTGGTGGACGCGGTGGGATCCCGGCGCGCATGCAGCGACAGCGGGTTGGTGCAGATCAGGCCGTTGGGATTGTTGGTGTAATTCGAGGGTAAGAATGTCAGGACAATCTCATCCGTCGAGCTGGGTGCCACACTGGCATTCATCAGATAGGAGAAGTAAACCGAGCCACTGGTGATGGCGGCGCCGATGCTGCGGCCGTAATTTCGCGAGGCAGCATTGGGCACCAATAAATTCAGAAGGGCCTCCGGATTGATGGTGTTTGGCAAGGGTTGAAGCTGCGGTGTGGTGGTGCCGGTCAAATCCCCCGCCAGGATGTTGATATATTTACTGCTGTAGCTGGCAGCGTTTCCGCTGCAGACGCACCAGACACCACGATTAACGGAGTTGGTGGAGCCGGTCTGGATCGGGTAATCCTGCCCGTCCTGCATTAGAGGTGCGTTGACCGTGTTGGTGCCACTGTAGGGCTGCACAACCTGGACCAGCGTGGAGGAGACACAGGGTTGGTTGTTCGGATCCCCGTCGTAGGAGGCGGTAATCGAATAGGTGCCCGCGCCCGCCGGCAGGGTCAGGGAGGCGTTGTTGCCGCTCAGGAAAACGGCGCCCAGAACCGTGGAGCCGGAATTGAAGGTCACCGCCCCGGTCAGCGCATTGGTGCTGTTCACCGTGGCATGAAAGGTAATGGTCTGCCCTTCGGTAACCGGGTTGCCGGAACTGGTCAGTGTCAGGGTGGTCGGCGCCTGGAGCAAGGTTGATGGGAGATTGGTGGCACCGGTAAACTCGTAAGCAATGCGGTTTAGCGTGGCCGCCTGCGCGGGGGTGATGCCGAGATCCGCGGCGGCGGTGTTACCCTCGGCCGAAAGCGTGCGCGGATCGATCCCGGTCAGCAGACCATAGAACGTGGCAGCTGAAAGATAGGAGCCGTAGATACTGGGGTGCTTGTAATCGGAATACCAGAGATCGAACGTGCCGGGGCTGATGCCGTCGTAGGGATTCAAGTCGGCCACCCCTTCGTTCACCGCCTCCATGAATCCTTCGCCCACGGGAGCCAGGCCGGCGCAATTAAAGTTGGTATAAGCGGCACGATAGGCAGCGGTTAAATCATTCTGCATATTTGTCAGCGCCAGCCCAGAATAGGCTGCGCCGGAGGGATAGACCCAAAGCGGATAAGCCCAAGTTTCGTAAAGCATCACTTGCGCCGTGGGGTTCGTCGCCAGAATGAGTCCCGACAGGTCACTGACACCCTGGGTGAATAGGCTGGGCGTGCCGCCACGGTTGGTCGGCAGCGGGGTGGTGCTTTGATCCTGCAGCACCACGACATTCCAATTCGTCTGGCCAATGATTGACGCGCGGTTTTGGTAGTGCCATTCCAGGGTCATGCTGCTGACCGCCTCGACCGTAACATTGTTTTGAATCCCGGATTGGGTGGACAGTTTTTTGAAGATCCCCGGGATACCGCCAATGCCGGTGCCGTTGGCATCGTAGATGGCGGCACTGTTGTATGTATAAACCGGCGCATAGGCCCCATGCGTAAAACTGTTGCCGACGAAGAGAATCTGGGGCCCCGGCCCCGGCAGCGGCAATGGCGTATATGCCAAGTCGCTGAAGCTCACCACCGGTAGCACTTGGTTGGTATTGTCGGTAAAGAACCGGTTGCCTGCACCATCCGCGTTGGTGGAAACGAGCGTCTCATAATTGGTCGTGCCGGTGCTGCTGTCTTCCACCGCCTTCCATTCCATGGTTGAGTTGGTGGCTGGCACCCCCGCAACCTGTGAGCCATGGGTAATGGGCACAGTCAGCGTATAAACGTTGGAGAAAACCATCCCGCTGACGTTAGTCACCGAAATTGTCGGGTCATTTGTCAGGTAGAGCCCGCTGTTGATCCAACCGTTAAAGGCGCCGCGCACCTCTACCTGGTCGACGGGCGGATGGAAATTCCCCAACTGCATCTGCTCGGTCATATCCATTTGAAAGGTGACGTTGTTCACCTGGCCCGGACCGACGTCGCCGTAATAGGGCGTCGGCAGCATTAGGCTGGCACCACTAGTGACGGGCAACTGAGCCGCCCGGTTGTCGGCAGCGGTCGTGGTCTCATAGTTCCCATCAAGTTTGAACTTGTAGTTCACCGTCCAGCCGTTGGCGTCGACGGTATCGTTCAAAGTATTCGTGTAAACTGTGCTGGCGCCGGCGCGAACCAGCTTCACCCCCGGTGACGCCCAGCTGTTGAACGTGCCGGCAACATATACCGAGTTGGTTCCCGTGCCATCCGGTGCCGGCGGGTTGAAGCTTCCATTGGCAAAATTGGTGGCCATGTCCACGCTGAAGGTGATAATTGTGCTCGAAGCTTGAGCGGTCATGACTCCGGTCGCACCAGCCAGTAGTCCGGCCCAGACGCAGCTTATCAGTTTACTTTTGATTGAAGTTACTCGGTTCATTTTTGGTCAGTTTGTTG
>Ga0316230_1001967_pt1 | contig 19017 bp, 18 predicted proteins | sample TBH18025metaG_FD_206004 | JGI IMG/M metagenome (GOLD analysis project Ga0316230, IMG submission 206004) | Freshwater microbial communities from Trout Bog Lake, Wisconsin, USA - TBH18025 | ecosystem: Environmental > Aquatic > Freshwater > Lake > Hypolimnion/Profundal zone | place: USA: Wisconsin...
CATAGTAAAAGTCCGTCCTGTAATTGACCCGTTGCCTGCTCTTTGCGTTCAGTGCCGGAAATGGCGGATCCCAGTCAACACCATCGCCATGTTCCGGGCATCTGCCGCCGCAATCACCTCGGCATCGCGCACGCTGCCCCCCGGTTGAATGGCGGCCGTTGCCCCGGCATCCGCGGCGGCGAGTACGCCATCCGGGAAGGGGAAAAATGCATCGCTCGCCACGACACTGCCGGCCAGGCTCAGCCCGGCTTCGCCCGCCTTCCAGACCGCAATCTTCGACGAGTCCACCCGGCTCATCTGCCCCGCGCCAATCCCGAGCGTGCGCGCGGTGGCGCCATCGGAATTGGTGAAGACGATCGCATTGCTCTTCACGTGTTTGACGACGCGCCAGGCAAATAACAGCGCATGCCGCTCCACCTGGGTGGGCGCCCGGTTTGTGACCACCTTTAAATCGGCCGCCGAGACCAGCCGCGTATCCCGTTCCTGTGCGAGCAGTCCGCCGGTGACCGATCGCAAGGCCAGTCCGGGAACCGGCGGCGCCAGTTGCCGGATCAGGCGCAGATTTTTCTTCTTCTGTAAAATCGCCAGTGCCTCCGGCAAGAATTCCGGCGCGATGATCACTTCGCTGAAAATTTCTGCAATGGCCGCCGCCAGGCTGGCGTCCAGGGGGCGGTTCACTGCGATGATGCCACCGAACGGCGCTTGCCGGTCGGTCGCGTAGGCCCGATTCCAGGCCTCCACCAAGGTCGGGGCGCTGCCGACTCCGCAGGGATTGGTGTGTTTGATGATGGCCACAGTCGGATCTTCAAATTCGGCGGCCAATTCGGCGGCCGCGGTCAGATCGAGGATGTTGTTGTAGGAAAGTTCCTTGCCGTGAAGCTGCTGAAAATACCTGCTGAAATCACCGTACAGCGCGGCTTGTTGGTGCGGGTTCTCACCGTAGCGGAGTGCCTGTGCTTTGGGCAGCGAAATTGTCAATGTGGCCGGGAGGCCGTCGGCCTGGCCAAGAAACGCCGCAATCGCGCCATCATACCGGCTGGTTGTGGCGAACACTTTCACGGCCAGCCGCGCGCGGGTGGCCGGTAACGTGGCCCCCGCGTTGGCTTGCAGCTCCGCCACGACCGGGGCGTAATCCGCCGGGTCAACGATCACGGTCACACTGGCGTGATTTTTGGCGGCGCTCCGCAACATGCTCGGCCCGCCAATGTCGATATTCTCAATCGCATCGTGGAGCGCCACGTTCGGCTGGGCGACAGTTTTTTCAAACGGGTACAGGTTGACGACGACCAAATCGATCGGTAGAATGCCATGGCTGGCGGCGGCGGCTTCGTGCGCGGCATTGCCGCGAATGAACAGCAGGCCGCCATGGACTTTGGGGTGCAACGTCTTCACGCGGCCATCCAGCATCTCCGGGAAACCGGTAAACTCGCTGATTTCAATGACCGGCAGGCCCGCGTCCTTGAGTGTGCGCGCGGTCCCACCGGTGGAGATGATTTCAACGTCGAGTCGGCGGAGTTCGCGGACGAATTCCACCAGCCCGGCCTTGTCGGAAACACTGATAAGTGCGCGCCTGATTTTACTCATACCAAGTGTCAAGACTAGCGGAGGCTGCGCCGATGTGCAATTCCTTTGTGGCTCGGGCGGATTGACGGTCCGGTCGGGGCTATGGTAATCTTTTCCCCGTTGTATGAGAAACGCGCTCAATGAGAGTGTGCTTGTGCTCAACCGCCTGTGGCAGGCGATCAACGTCTGCACGGTCGAGCGCGCGTTTATGTTGTTGTACATGGGACACGCCGAAGTCGTGGTCGAAAACTCCGGTGATTTTCAGACGTTTGATTTCCACGAGTGGCGCGAATTTTCCCATGGCCATCACGGCGAAGACGTGGTCCGGACCGTCTCCTTTAATATTCGCATCCCGCGGGTGATCTTGCTGCTGTTCTTTGACCGGCTCCCGCACAAGGAAGTCAAATTCACCCGGCATAACATCTTTGAACGCGACCGCAACACCTGCCAGTATTGCGGCAAGCACTTCGACCGCCGCGATCTCAATCTCGACCACATCATCCCACGCGACCACGGCGGCGCCACGACCTGGGAAAACATTGTCTGCGCCTGCATCCGGTGCAACACGCGCAAGGCCAACCGCACACCGGTTCAAGCGGGCATGCATCTGATTCGAAAACCGAAGCGGCCGAAGTGGCGGCCATTTGTGAATGTCACGCTCAGCATGGTTGCGCACGACAGTTGGAAACATTTTCTCGACCTCGCCTATTGGAACGTCGAACTCGGTGACGGACTGGAATAGTTGGGCGGGCAAGCCCACCGTTCGGCACCGGTCTCTGGCCGCGCCGTTTTGTTCGACCGAAGGTCTTCGTGCTGCCTCTCGCCAAGCTCCGTGCCTGGCCTCGGGCGGCCCCGGGCCAGACGTCCGGGACGGACGTGGCAATTTCACCACGGCAGCGAGGGTTAGCGATCGATTTGATATCCGAGTTGCCGGAGGTGTTGCAGTTTGTAGAGGAGCGTGCGCCGACTAATGCCGAGCGCCTTCGCAGTCTCCGTCCGGTTGAATTCGTATTTTCGTAAGGCCTGCAGGATTGCTTCCCGCTCAATTTCATTGAGCTGTTCGGCGCTGACCAGACCGGGTGGCGGCGGTTGATCGGCGGCCGCGCGGACCCGCACAGGAAGATGTTCAGGCAGGATCAGTTCGCTCTGCGACAGCAGGACCGCGCGTTGCATCGCGTTGCGGAGTTCGCGGACATTGCCAGGCCAGGAATAACGTTCCAGACAGATCGCGACGGTTTCCGAAAAACGCGCGCGGCCCTGGGCAAATTCGCCGATGAATAAACCCGCCAGCGGCAAGATGTCCCCTCGCCGCTCGCGCAGTGGCGGGATGTTTAATTCCACCACATTAAGCCGGTAGAACAAGTCTTCGCGAAACCGGCCGGCCTTCACTTCTTCATCGAGATTGCGGTTGCTGGCGGCGAGAATCCGCGCATCCGTTTGGATCTCGCGATTCGCGCCGACGCGCTGAAATCGTCCATCCTGGGTGACGCGCAAAAGTTTGGCCTGAAGCCGCGGCGCCAGCTCGGCGATTTCATCCAGAAAGATTGTTCCGCCGTTGGCAGATTCGAATCGCCCGATGCGTTGCGCGTGCGCGCCGGTAAACGCGCCCCGTTCGTGGCCGAACAGTTCGCTTTCCAACAGTGGTTCGGGGATTGCCGCGCAATTCACTTTCACCAACGGCCCGGCGGACCGGACGCTCCAGGCATGGATCACATCGGCCACCACTTCCTTGCCGACGCCGCTTTCGCCAGTGATCAGCACCCGCGTCTCCGACGGCGCAATCAGCGCGACATCACGAAACACAGCCTGCGTCAACGCGCTTTGGGCCACCACCGATGCCGGCAGGGATTGGCCAGCGCGGTAACATAGAGAAGGACGCTTCGCCAAACCGGTCGCCTGTTGGACGAACGCGAGCAATTCATCGAGGTCGATCGGCTTGGCCAGATAATTCAACGCGCCGTCGCGCATCGCGCCGACTGCTTCGCGGATATCGGCGTAGGCTGTGACGAGCAGCACTGGCAACGTGGCGTGCAACTGGCGGGCCTGGCGCAATGTTTCCAATCCTGATAAACCGGGCATCCGGACATCGGAGATCAACATGTGGATGGTCTCGGTGCGCAGTGTTTCCAGCGCGCGCTCCCCCGAATCCACCACAACGGTCGTAAAACCCTGGCCCCGTAAAAAGGAATCCAACAAGCTGCGCTGGCCCGGATCATCGTCCACGATCAAGATGCGCGGATCCTGTTCTGCCGGATTAGCAGGGAGCGGTGTCTTCATGGGTGCGCCGCCAGTTTCAAGTGGTCGATTCGGAAGATCGCACCGCGGGGTTCATTCGGAAGACATTGAACATCCCAACCGTGCGCCAGGACAATCTGCTGGACGACGGCCAGCCCTAAGCCGGTGCCGTGGGTTTGTGTCGTGAAATAGGGTTTAAAAACCTCCGATCGGGACTCCGGCGGCACGCCGGGGCCATTGTCGCGAATCTCCAAAAATCCCTCCGTTGCACTTTGCCGGTCCGCAACAACCTGGATCGTCCCGCCGGCATCGACCGCTTGAATGGCATTCAGCAGCAGATTGAAGAGCGCCTGCCGGAGCAATTGTTCGTCCGCTTCGATCGCAAAGGCCGCCCCGTGAAACTCGACCTGAACTTTCTTTTCTTCGGCATCATAGCCAAGAGCTTGCACGACCTCCTTGATCACGGAGTTCAAAGCCAGATCTGACCGGCGGACTTCCCGGGGACGGGAGTAGTTGATGAACTCATTAAGTTGCACCGTGACCTTATCGGTTTCGTCCACGATGGCGCGCGATTTTTCGCGAATGGTGGGTGGCGCATCGGGTTGTTTGGAAATCATTTGGGCCAAACCGCGAATGATATTGAGTGGGTTGCGCGTTTCATGGGCGAGACCGGCCGCCGCAACGTTCATTCCTTTCAGGTGTGTCGTCAACTCACTGGCGCGCACGAGCCGCAATTGCAAGTCGGCGGACTTTGTGAAATTGCGCCAGCTAAATCCGGTGCCCAGGACGGATACCGTCGCCAACAATATGATTACGAACCGCAACCACAAATCCTGACTGCTGGCCGACCGGACCGCCTGAGTCGACAGGACGATCAGAAAGCTGCGGACGCCCTGTTTTTGGAGGAGAGCTTTGTACTCATCTTCCCCCATCCCCGGGGGACGGGCAAACCGCGGCCGGCCTGGTCCGCGGCCCCACGGCCGGTTGCCGGGCGCTTCTGCGCCGGCATTGGTCAGGCCGGCGACTTCATTGGTCGGGAATTCCTCGCGGCTCCGCCACTGTGAAAAGCGATCGCCCGGGCGGTTGGTTTCCGCTGAATGGAAGAATTCCTCACGGCGGAGCACAATGGGTGGGCTGGCCGGCTCGATGTCATGGGTCACATTCGTGCCCAGATCGACAAGATTCATCACCGTCACCGTTTGCGCATCCCACCGGGTGATCGGACTGTCACCAAATTTGCTGTCCGACCCGATCAGTGAACCGGCCGAGGCGACAACGTTACCGTTGGTATTCAGGAGCGCGATGCCGGCCAAATCGCCGGGCTTCACGAGATCCGTCAGGGCAGATTCCAAACGTTCCCGGGAGATCACGCCGCCGAATCGGCGCTGCGCGCGGAGCACGATCCCGAGCGTGGTGGAAATATCTTTGGCCCGCTCGATGAGCGCGGTCCGGGCGGCACGTTCAACGCGGAAATGCTCGGCAGTCTGCCACCCCAGGACCAGCACCCAGGCCAGCAGCAGCAATCCATAGATTAATGTGCGGCGGTGATTCAGTTCCATATCCGGCGCGTCGCCCGCCCCGCCCAATCATCAGTGACTGCTGGGCGGGGGCAGGTTTTTCCCTTTGCCCGGTTTTACCGGTAATTTATCCAATAATCGATCCAATTCCTCTTCCGAATAGGACTTCGGAACCAGGGAGTGGCCCCGTTCGTACGTCGCCATCGAAGCCAGTTGCGCCGGGGCTTGGATGACGTAGGGGGTAAGGAAAATCATCAATTCCTCTTTTGCCGTGCTGGAAACCTTCCGCTTGAAGAGGTTGCCCAGGAATGGGATATCGCCCAACACCGGGATTTTGGTTTCAGTCATCGATTTTGTCCGTTGCATCAGGCCGCCGATGACCACGGTTTGTCCGCTCGGGGTGACGGCGACCGTATTGGCGGAAATCGTGTCGATGACAGGAGCATTGACGCCCTGGGCAATCTGAACCGTGGTGTTGGGATCGATGGACGAGGTTTGCGGGGCGATGATCATCTGGACCAAGCCATCGCTGGTGATGTAGGGCGTGACCGTCAAAATGATTCCCACGCTCGTGTACGAAATCGAATTGATGGGCGCACCGGAGATCGTGTTGTAACTGACACTGGTCACTAGCGGGACGTACTGGCCGACCACGACAGAGGCCGGCTGGTTATTCCGGGCCAGAATGGAGGGCCGCGAGAGGACCTCGGCCTTGCCTGCTGCTGCAATCGCGCGCAATGTCGCCTGAAAATCCTTGCCGAGGACCTGGTACAAACCAGCGCCCGGCCCGGCCGCGAAAGGCGCGATTTGCTGGAAGCTCTGGACGGGCAGGCCGAATGCGTTCGCGGTGGGCGCGTTCGATCCTGTCCCCGAACTCAGTGAGGACAAACCGAAAGAACTGGCGCCGGCGTTGTTAATACTGGCGCTGATGCCATTCATCCACCCCCCTTCGACTCCAAGGTCGAGGGCATCGCTGTGGGTAACCTGCACGAAGACGACTTTGATCAACACCTGCGGTTGCGGCCGGTCGAGGTTCGTGATGACTTCGGAGATGTACTTCGTGGTTTCCTCGTCAGCAATAATTGTCACGTTGTGCGTGTCGGGATCAATGGAGATGGTGGCGTTGCCCACGGCACCGTTGGCGTTGTATTGCGCCCCCCCCGTGTTCCCCGAGGTGGCGGCATTATTGCGGTTCAAGCCGCCCCCGCCGCCCGGAGCACCGGTGGGGCGCTGTGACTGTTGCTGGGCGTGGATTTCGCCGCCGGCGAGCAGGCCGAATCCGCACAAAACCACCACGGAGCGCTGCCAGTTGAAGAATTGAGTTTTCATAATTATTTCTCCCGTGAATTAAAACCCCGCGCCGGATCGTGCGGTTCCCGATCCCAGTCCGCTGCCGCCCAGAGTTGCTCCGGACGATGTGGTGCCGCTGTTTTGCGTGATCCGGTTCTGTAATGGGCTGGATTGCGTTGAAGAGTTGCGCGTGCTGGTGCTGCTTTGGAACATGTCTTGCAGAACCTGCTGCACCTGTTGCGGGTCGGCATTTTCCAAATGAATGACGCTGACGTGCGCCACCTTCGGTGAATCCTGATCGAGTTGCTCGATCATGCCGCCAATCTGACCGATCATGTCTTTCGAGGCTGTGACCACCACCGATGAGGTGCGGGGGTCAGCCACGGCAACAACCTGTGTCCGTTTTTTGATGCGGTCAGCTTGGGGATTGGCTGTGGCAGCCGTGGCGGCTCCGCCCGCCCCCCGTCCGCCACCAACTGCTCCGCCACCGCCAAATCCTCCGAAACCACCAAACCCGGTTCCGCCGAAGCCGGCCCCGCCAAAACCCGGGCCGCCGAAGCGGAACGGGGCCTGAACGCCGGTGGCATTGCCTTGGCCGGAAAATAAACCGTTTAGCAAAGTGGAAATCTCCACCGGGTCATGGTGCTTCAGATGGAACACGCGAATTTCCGCCACGTCCTCGGCGCTGGAATCGATCGCCTTGATGATCTCCACGAGGTGCCGGATGTTGGCTTGGGTGTCGGTGACCGCAATGGAATTGCCGGCTTCGTTGGCGATGATCGTAGCGTGGGGCGAAACGAGCGGCGACAGGTCTTTCACCAGCTGCTGCGCTTCGACGAACCGAATTGGAATGATCTGGGTGACGATTTCGTCATTGCGTGGAATTGCCGCCGGGTCATTTCCGGTTTTAACCGGGATGTCGGCGTGGATCGCATCCGCCTTGCTCACAATCGTCAGGATCCGACCATTCCGAATAGCGGCGTAGCCGTTCTTGTTTAGCACTGAATTTAAAATATCCACGGCTTCGTCTTTGCTGACCGGGTGGCTGCTCCAGACATCCACTTTTCCTTTGGCCGGGGTGTTCATTTCGATAATAAAGCCAGCGGCATCACTCAGATAATTGAGCACCATCTCGATCGGGGCGCCGCGGAAATTCAACCGCAGCTCATTGCTCCCTTGCCGGCTCTCCACCGGGGGCTGAAAGGTGCCCGGTGTTTCCGTCGCAGTCTCGGACGCCGGCTTGTGGTCCATCGCGGTGTTACCAGGAGCTGGGAGCACCGGTTCGTTATCATTCTTCATCACCGGCTCCGTTGTTTCGGCCGGTGAAGTGGGGGCGACTCCTTCGGTACCCGCCAGACTGTTTGATGGGGATTGTTTGGTTTGGGCATACGCGGTCAACAACACCAGCGCCAAACCGCCGGTCAGCAACATCAATCTAATTCGGGTCTTCATTTCAACTCCTGTTCTCGTTTCTGCATCAGCTTCTTCAGCACATCATTGGCGTCATCGCCGGAACTGCTGCTGGCCGGCTCGGCCGGACTCACCGTCGGGCTACCGGCCGTTGGGGGCGTCCATTCGCTCGCCTCCACCAATTGCCATACGCCCGCGTCGTTGCGGCGCATTTGCGTGCCGACTTTCATTTCAATCTTTTGTCCATGGGTCTCGAGGATCACACTGGCTGGTGTAATTTCCGTCACCTTGTACACAGCAATTGTGCCTTCGGGTTGGACGATCCGGCGGTATTCGGCATTGGTTCCATCGAAAAAAGCGAAGGCCCCCTTTTCATAATTCATTGTGCCAACCAGCGAAAATGCATCCCCCATCCGAATCGTTGTGGCGGGCCGGGACCGGCCGGTCTCGCGGCGCCGGGCGACCCGGTATTGGTTGAAGATATTTTTTTGGCTGACGACTTGAAACGCGGCGTAGTCCGGCCGGCGCAGCTGATTTGTTTCCTGTGCCACGGCAGGAAGGCCGGCCAGCACGGCCAGGCCAATCAATGTTAGTTTCAAGTTCATTGGACTTGGGGAGTTAGCACGAGCCCGCTGACTTGCAGGCCGAGGATGATTTGCTGGCCGGTATCATCGTGCGCGTTGAGTTCCATCGCCTCCACCTTCAGGGCCGGCGGGCCATTCTCGATACTGTAAAGGAACTGACTCAAGGTCTCCAGATCGCCCGTGGCTTCGACCCGACATTCAAGCGTCATGTAATCGTCCGCGTCGTGTTTCCATTGCGGCATAATCGATGTCAGGCTGACATGGCAACGCTGCGACCATTCGTCGAACGCCTTGAGCAGTTGCTGTTCGGCCAACGAAGGATTTCGTGGGAGCGTGGCTGCGCGCATCTGTTCCCAGCGCCGGCGAATGACCGCGTCGCGCTGCAGCAGAACGGTCCCGTCGACAATCTGGTGGCGCAGTTCGATGAGGGTCGCCGACCGCGCCTTCCACCATTGTGTCAGGGGTGTAAACACCAACCGGTCGGCGGCCAGCAGGGCGACCGCCGCCATGGCAGCGACCGCCAAAAGCTGCTGGCGATTGTTAATCTTCATGCCGCCCTCCTTCGGTCCAGTGGAAATCGAACGTGAATTGCAACGGCGATTTGCCGCGAATCTGGTCCACCTTCAAATCGCTGACGCCGTTTGCCGCGCGCAACTGGCTCAACGTCTTCAACAACGCGGCATTGTCCCGCGCCACGCCGGTACAGGTAACCGTATTCATGTCGCGAATCTCGATCGACTTGGTTGAGACAAGACCTTCCTCGGGAAATGCCACCGTCAGTTGTCGCAAAATACTCAAACAGCGGAATGAATCATCGAACCACGGCCGGTACTGGCGGATTTGTTGCTGCAGGGCGGTCAGTTCGGTGGCTTTCGGTGACAGCTTCGCCCACTTCGAGCGCAACCGGACCAGCTGCGCTTGTTGAATCAGAAACGCGCCAACCACCACGACGAGCACGGCGCCGGCGATCGCACCGGCCATCCGGTAGGGGCCGGATGTGTACCGCCGGGTCCATTGCTCCCATGGTGCAACCTTCGGCGGCAGAAATTCCAACGACGTCGCGCCGCCCGCCAACCGCCGTGCCGCGAAACTGAAGGCACTCGAGACCGGCGCGTCGGCCGGCAGCGTGACTGCGAATTCAGGGGAGGCGTAGGCTGTGACGAGCTCGACTTTCAGCCCCATTAATTCCCGCCGCGCCTGGATCGCATCGGCGAGTTGCCGCGCCAGATCATTGGGGCCGAAAATCCGCACACAGCGCACGGTATCGCGGAGTTCGACTGGTAATTGTCCGAGTGTGATCCGCACCTCGCGGGCAACGGCATCGGCATCAAGTTCGCGATGACTGCCGGCAACCTCCAACGCACCTTCCACCGCCCGCAAGGCGGCCACACCACCGCCACAAGTGATCTGCAAATCCACCTGACTCTCGCCAATCGCGAGCGTCAGCGCGTCGGTGACCGGTGGTTGCAGCGCCGTGATGCCGAGTGCGAAGCTCACCGGCTTCAACTTTGCCGCGGCGAGCGCGCGCTCCAGCTGCTCCAGCCGTTGGTAGGAAATTCCAATCTGCGTGGCGAACTGTTGGCCGGCCGGTGACTGGCCGCGCGAGGTGCAAATTCGCAGCGTCGCAGCATCACTTGGAAAACCGCGTTCCGCTTCGAGCTGTAGGAAACCGGCAACATCCGCTTCCGACAATGCCGGTAGATCCGTGTGGATTGTCAGCGCCCAGCGCGCCGGCAAGCAGACCACACAATGCCGCTCGCGCACTCCGGCGGCGTCCAGATTGTTGCGGATCTCCGTGCCAACAAGCACCGGATCAGCCGTCAACGGATCGAGTGACAGCAGCACGGAAAACGACTGCTGGAGTTGGACGGAGCCGTTGGTCCGCCGCACCACCACGCCAGCGAGCCGGTTGCCGTCCAAGGACAAGGCGACGAGCGCGGCCGGGCCGGGCCGGTTCAGGAAGTTCAATTTTTGCAAGTCAATCATAGCGTCGCTTTCGCCACCCAGGTTTGCCGAACATCGTTGCCGAGCGCCCAGCCGAGCCGGCTCAGGTCTTGCCGGTAGACAATCTGCAGCGTGCCCTGGCTGATATCGAAAACGAATTTCACGCGCCGGTAGCCGCGCCCGTACTGGCCCACCGCCGCAATGTCAGCGGTAAATTGATAGCTCTGCGTCGTGATGTAATCACCGGTCTGCAGAGTTTGAATTGCGGCACTCGACGCGCCGAGCGCATCCACAATCCATGCAATCGACCCGAGGTTGTTGGGATTCTGTTGCCGGTAGTTAATTACTTGCTGCGCTGTGCCGGCATCCAGGCCCGGCAGGCAGGCGAGCACGGTTGCACTGGCGGTATTGATGTTGACCCGGCCCCGTGTGTACGATGCGGTGCTGACCGTGGCATCGTGAGATATCTGTGCGAACTCGTCCGCGGTCATGCCGCTGCGGACATAGAATTGGAGCAAACTGCGAAACGTCGGGGGCGGCGCCGGATTCCGGCCGGGGGTCTGTCGGAAACCGAGCCGGTTCAGAATCTGGGCGGCGCGCGCCGTGCCAAAGCGCGATTGCAACAACGCGCGGAGCGGGGCCTGGGTATTGACGTTCGTGCGGAGCGTGCCATCGCTGTGCAGATTTGGTTCGCGACTGTAAATGGTCACGTACTCGAACAAACCGGGGGAAGCCTGACTAATGCCGGTGTCACTTTTCTCGTTGCGGTCGAGAATGCCATTGCGGTTCACATCGTCGCCGGCGAGGATGTTCAGGCTCGTGCCATAGACCAGCCGCAGTTCGTCCAGCGTCTCGAACGGCGCTTGCTTGCACTGGTACGACGGCGTCTGCATTGCGTAATTAATCTGGGACGCGCCGGACCCGTTCGTGCTGCGCCAATCCATAATGGCCGCAGTCAAATCCGTGGTCATGCGCGGCAGTCCGTTGAGCGCGTTGGTTGACGCGGTGTTCAAGTTCAGCTTCGCCGCTTCATCGACCAGCCCGAAAGAGACCCGGTCGGGATGGGCGGGAGTCAGGCTGTTGTCGCGGCCGATGATCCAAAAAAGTGCATCGCCGATGGGGACTGCTTCCGCCTGATACTCGGACAGGTTCGGCACCATGCCGTTCGTCGCGTAGGCGGTCAACACGGACCCCACATACCGGGCGGCGCCTGCGATGGCTTGATCGGCGGCAAGACCGGCGGTGCGATTGTCCGCGGCCCGCAACTCCATGGCCATTGAATTCGCAAAGTACAACGCCATGCTGACCAGCCCGAACGTCACCCAGAGCACGATGATCAACACCGACCCGCGATTAGAAGGGCGGAAATTCATGAGCTGGTGCCGAATACGGATTGGTTCGTAACCGACTGGCTGTCCACCGGCACAACGAGTGTGATGGGTTGCCGGTCGCGCGAACTGGCGGCCAATTGAATGCGGACCCGCAGGGCGACCGGCAGATTTGTGTCCGTCACTGTCGTGTCCCACGCCGGGCGCCATTGGGTTCCGTCGTAGCAGTCAAAATCCAGGCTCACCACGTTCCCCAGCAGCCACTGGTTTTCTGGCACCGGAGTCATGGGGGTGAGTAAATTGCGCGTGACACTGCGAATCAAATCGTGGCCGGTCGCGGAAGCGCGCAGTTCATACGTCACACGCTGGATGTCGCCCCACGGCTCATTTTCATGCAGCGGGCCGGTCGTCGTGTACAACTCAATGGCGACATTTTGGTTCACGCCGGGACTCGTTACATCGCCGACTTTGAAGTCACCGGACAGAATGCCGCTGGTTGACACCGGCATCACCCCTTGCAAATCGCGCCGCAAAATTCCCAGTGCCCGTTCCACCGGCAACGCATCCGCCACCGCTTGGGTCGCACTGTCCCGTAAGCGGACTGCGCTGAAGAAAACGCCACTCACCCCGGCCAGCACAATCGCGCACACGCCCATTGCCAGCACCAGTTCCATCAACGTGAAACCATGCCGGCCGGATTGGAGGTGTGGCTTTGTTTTCATCACTGTTGATTCACCAATGTGCTGAGCCGAACCAGGCAGGGCCGATCCTGCGCGGCAAACGTCACTTCCGCTGTCAACAACTGCATCGCAGCGGCCGGCCACTGTTCATTGCGCAGTGTCCAATGAAACTCCGCACCGTTGGCAACAACGGTGCCGCTTTGATTGGCCGGATTCCCATTCACCCGGATAACATTCTCGTTTAAAATCCGCTCTGCCACGCGGGCGGCTTCCGCTTTGCGCACTGCGACCGTGCTGGCCGTGCTGGCCACGTGCAACCCCTCGATTGCCGCCGGAATCACGATGGCCAATAGCAGCATCGCCGCCAGCACTTCGGCCAGTGTGAACCCGGCCACGCCCGACCGCCTACGGCTGGTTGGTATTTCGGATTTCATAGTTCGCGCGATCCGCTGTCTGCACCAACCACAGCGCCGAGCCGTCGGCACCGGTTAACTGCAGGGTCGCCGGGCTGGATTCGTCAATCGATCCATCCGGCAGAAACCGAATCGCCGGCAGGCTGCGGCCTTGGACCGGAACGGGCGCGGCGTGGACGGCCGTCAGCTGCAAGTTCTCATCCAGTGTAAAATCCAAGGCTTTCGGATCGCCATTGCGAGCGGTTGATTCCTCGGCCAGACCATACGCGTGCTGGGGCGTGTCCACCCACAGCAGGATCGGCCAGCCTTCCGAAACCGCCCGACTTTGTCCCGCATGCATCAATGCCAGCAACCGGTGCGCCTCCAAATCCAGCGTCCGGCCCCGAAAGAATCCGGCCAGCGCCGGCGCCACCACGGAAACCGCAACGACCAAAACCGTCATGACCAGAATCAATTCGATCAACGTAAATGCACGCGGATCTCTGGCCCGGCGGCCGATTGTGAAGCGGTCGATCATCGTTTCATTGTCCAGTTACAAACGTCGTCCTCGGTGCCGACCCGACCATCCGGTCCGGCGGAATACAGATCATAGAAGCTGGAGTTATGCCGGCCCGGGCATTCGTAAATGTAATCATTGCCCCACGGATCTTTTGGAATCACGTCGCTCTGCAAGTACGGCCCGTGCCAGTTCTTGGCATCGCGTGGTGACTGAATCAGGTCCAGCAGCCCGCTCTTGCCCTTCGGGTAGTAGCCCAGGTCCACTTCAAACGCATCGAGCGCGGTTTTGAACGTGGACAACTGCGTTTGCGCGGCCGTCACGCGACTGCGCTCCGAGATGCCGGAGAATTTTGGCAGCACAATCGCCGCCAACACGCCCAGAATGACGAGCACGAGCAGCAATTCAACCAGTGTGAATGCGGCAGCGGCCCGCTGCGGAATGGCTTGTTGCATGATATTTTTCTTCATAGGACTTTCCCGATGTTATTTGATGTATTGTTGCAGCGTGAAAATCGGCAACAGCATGCCGATAAAAATTGATCCGATAAAGCCGGCCACGATGAACAGCATCAGCGGTTCGGCCAGCGCAACGACCAGCTTCAGTTCCCGGTCAAGGTCGCTCTCCCCGACGGTGGCGATGCGCACCAATTCGGCATCGAGCCGGCCGCTTTCCTCGGCTACTGCAATCATCTCGAGTGACGATTTCGGAAATAACCCCTGACATTCCGCCAAGCTTTGACCCAACCGTCCCCCCTCCTGCACGCGTTCGATGGAAGTCGCGACTGCATCAGTGAGGACCTGATTGCCGATGGATTTGCGCGCGACATTCAAGCACTGGACGAGCGGCACGCCGGCCCCGAGCAGGGTGCCGAGCATCCGGCAGAACCGGGTCAGGGCAAATTGCGCAATGATCGGTCCGACCAATGGCGTGCGCAACGTGAGCGCCTCCCAAACCCGGCGCCCTTTCTCCGAGGCAAACCAATGCCGGATCAGGTAGCCGATGACGAACAAGCCGGTCGCCACGAACAAGCCGTACGCCCGCAGCATCTGACTGGCGCCAATAATCAGCAGCGTGATGAATGGCAGCGTGCCGCCGAACCCCGCAAACAGTGTTTGAAATCGTGGAATGAAGAAAACGAGCAGAAAGATCAGGACCGACAGCGCGAGGATGACCAGAATGCACGGGTACAGGAGCGCGCTCATCACTTTGGCGCGCAACTCTTTTTCCCGCGATTGGAATTCAGCAATCTGCGCCAGCACCACATCGAGAAATCCACCGGTCTCGCCCGCCTGCACCATCGCGACGTACACGCGCGGGAAAACGTCCGGCGACTTTGCCATCGCATCTGCCAGCGACATGCCATCGATGACCAACCCGTGGATCTCCTTCCACTTGGCTGCGGCGACTGGCGACGCTGCTTCCGTGTACAAAATTACCAGCGCCCGGCTCAACGGCACACCGGCTGCGAGCAAACTGGACAGCAACCGGGTGAAATTCTCCAATGCCTTGGCCGGGATTTTCTGCGAATTAAATTTCAGCGAACCCGGCAGTCCGGATGGCTTTTCTGGGGATGCTGACGTTTTTTCCGACAGGCTCACCGGCCGCAAACCGCGAGTTTCCATTTGGTGGAATGCGTCCGGCCGGTTACCGGCCTCCAGCTGGCCTTCCGCCACCGAGCCGTCTGCTGCAATTGCTTTGTAGGTGAAAGTGGGCATTGTTAGTGGGAAATGGGGTCAAATCTTAACATTCGATTCTGCTGAAAAACCCCGACTGCCCATCGACGCAGCCTGAAGGCTGGACACCAAACACGCAGAATCCGAAGAAACCGAGCGTTCGGTGTCTGCGCTTTAGCGGGTCCGCAAGGTTTTTCAGCAGAATCAACATTCAACAAATCCAATATTTTGTTGTGCGTGGGTCTCTGACCCCGCACGTTGGTTTGACCGCAGGTCTCCCAGAACGAATAGAGACCTGACGGTCGGCGAAGTGGCGCGGTCGGAGACCGGCGCCGAACAACGAAGTCGCGCCGGACTTGTGCGCACAGAACAATGACCGAGATTCTTCGTTTCGCTCAGGATGTCAAATCGTAGTGAAAATAAAGGTTTCACGAGGTGGTCCTTGCACTCGGACTTGCCGGCGCAGCAGCGTGAGTTTCCGGCTTGGTGCTGGTGGCGACTTCCTTGGCGGTGGTGACGCTCAAGACTTCCTCGACAGTGGTAATGCCTTGGCGGACTAGCCGCCAACCGTCTTCCGCCAGCGTATTCATGCCGGCCCGGCGGGCGGCGTCGCGGATCTGGTCGGACGAAGAATTCTTTAAAATCAACCGGCGAATTTCGTCGTCTGAATTCATCCATTCAAAAATGGCGTGGCGGCCGTGAAAGCCCGTGTTGCGACATTCCCGGCAACCGACGGACTGATAGATCGTTGTGTCGGTCGGGATTCCCACGCGCGATTTGAACGTTTGCGCCGCCGGGGAGTGGTCGGCGCGCTTGCAATGCTCGCACAACACGCGCACGAGCCGTTGGGCCAGCACGGCCTCCAGCGATGAAGCAACGAGGTACGGTTCCACCCCCATGTCCACGAGCCGGGTCAATGCGCCGGGGGCGTCATTGGTGTGCAACGTCGAAAAGACGAGGTGGCCGGTCAGCGATGCTTGCACAGCGATTTGCGCCGTTTCCTGATCGCGGATTTCACCAATGAGAATGACATCGGGGTCGTGGCGCAAGATCGAGCGCAACCCGCGGGCAAAGGTCAGCCCGGCCTTTTCAGAAACCTGGATCTGGTTGACGCCGCGGAGTTGGTACTCGACCGGGTCTTCAATCGTGATGATTTTGCGGAGCGCATCATTAATTTCATTGAGCGCGGTGTACAGGGTGGAGGTCTTGCCGCTGCCGGTCGGGCCGGTAACCAGGATGATTCCATGTGGCAGTTGGAGCACCCGCCGGAAACAATCCAACTCGCGCGGCGCCATGTCCAGTTGGCCCATGCCCCGCAGGGTTGCATTCTGCCGCAACAACCGCATCACCACCGCCTCGCCATGCAACATCGGAATCACTGAGACGCGGATGTCCACTTCGCTGTCTTCAATGCGGATTTTAATGCGCCCGTCCTGGGGCAGGCGTTTCTCGGCAATGTTGAGGTGACTGAGGATTTTGACCCGCGAGACAATCGCCGGTTGGAACCGTTTGAGCTGCGCCGGCACCGGGACTTCCTGCAAGACACCGTCAATCCGGTACCGGATCCGAAACTCATCTTCAAACGGTTCCAGATGAATGTCCGACGCGCGCAATTCAATTGCATCCCGCAACACCTGATTAACGAAGCGAATAATGGACGCTTCATCTTCAGCGGCGGCGTCGAGGTCGGTATCTTCCAGATCTGCGTCCACGACCTGAAACGATTTCTCCTCGTGCAATGTGCCGATCGTGTCAGCACCGACCCCGAGGTGTTTTTTGATCGCGAGCTGAATCGCTTCGCTGGTGGCGAGAACCGGCTGGAGGTTCAAGCCGGTCAACGTTTTTAGTGAATCCAGTCCCTGCGTTGCAAACAATCGGCTGGTGGCGATTTCGGCCTGGTTGTTCACCCGGCGCAGCGGGAGCAGTTGCTCCTTCAACAGGATTCGGGCGGGAAACTGCGAGAGCAATTGGCGATCGGGCTCGAGTCCATCCAAGTTCGCGTACGCGAGGCCATACTCTGTGGCCAGCCACTGGAGCACGGCTTCCTCGCTCTGACCGGCAAACTTCCCCTGGCGCAGCGCCAGCGCTTCCGTTGCGGAGAGTTGCTTGGCTGCCACCATCCGGTTCAGCAGGGGTTGTAACGCTGCATCTTGAAGAAGCGAATCGCTCATGGGCCGGTCGTCAGTTTTCAGCACGATCAGATTATTAATTAACCAATCCCATGAGTGCTGCCTGCGCTTCCTGCTTAACGGTCAACACCTTGCGCAGGTTCTCCTGAGCTTCTGTAAGTTTGACTTCCTTGTCTTTGTGGGCGGCGCGATGTTTTTCCAGTGCGGCTTTGATTTGCTCTGTCGGCACATCGGAATCAATGGCTTTTTGCAAAGCTTCCGCTTCCGGACTGGGCGGAACCAATGCTGGTCGTCGGGCAGATTGGTCGCTACTTCGCCCCGCGGTATCCCCACCGGGGCCGCCGCGTCGACCAAAGCCGGACATGCCGACGGAGGCCGCTCGCCGGGCATCCATGACTTTTTGCACGAGCGGTTGCACGGCCGCCCACTCAGTGTCGTTTGTGAACGCCAGCCGCTCCTTGACGTTGTCCATCATGCGCTGCTGGAACTGCGCCGGGTCGAAATTGCCGCCCCCCTGCCGTCCTTGCCGGCCGCCATTGTTGTCCTGTGCCAGCAGTGTCACAGTTCCCATGCAGAGCCCCAGGGCAAGTCCATAGATTACTAACAATTGATTCGGCCTCATCGTAAACAGTTCCTCCAGTTCATTGGTTATTGGTTGGTTTCGTGATGTACCGCTCCCGCGCTGCATCCGATCCTGCCACTGACTCTCGCAAGGGCCATGCCAACTTCAAAACTCCATCAATTTGCACAAAACACACCAACGGAGCCGCGCAATTCTTGCTCAAGCTGGAGTTGGTGCGTAATTTTTGCGCACTGCGTCATAGTTTTCTCCGGTGGAAGCGCCGCTCGGGTGTGACGGCAGACCCGGTTGGGTTTTGGCTATGGGGAATGGCTGCCGGGATATTGGACCCGTCCGCCCGATCGGGATGCGATTTGGATTGGTGTGGCTGGCGCTGAGCGATAGAATCCGGGCAACAAAGTAAACGATAGTCCCGCCCGCATCCCCTGCCCAAAACTAACGATTACCCCGGCGATTCAGCCTTGCCAATCCGGTGTTCAAAAAAGTGTGACACATTGCAATCGACCAGTGCCAGCGCCAGGCAAATCACGATATGAAAAGTCTCCGGACTCATCGTGTCTTTGCTGAGAAAAGCCGCTTTGAGAGCATCCAGCTCGGGGGCTAGGTGATGCTGCGCCACGCCAGTCATCACCACGACCGGGATTCGACTTCCGTTCTTCCGCAGATGCCGCAGAACTTCGCCCTGCCCAAGCAACGGCAAATTCCAGTCCAACACGACCAATGCGAATCGTTTCGAGCGCAACTTAGCCAACGCTTCCTTGCCGTCCATTGCATATTCGAATTCAATCCCCCGCTTCAATGCCCGCATTTCCCGCAGATGAATCGCCGCCAACCGTTGATCCCCTGGGTTGTCATCCACCACCAATACCGACAAGGTTTGCTCGTCGAGGGTCATGGCGTAGCTGCCATTCTCCGGTGGAGGTAATGGGTCAGTCGCGGGATGGACGGCCGATGCGTCAGCGATCTCGTCCAATTCCGGCCCCATAATCCAGTCGTCGCATTTGGGACAGGGCAGGAGTTTCCCAGCTTCTGAAATGGGAATTTCGATGATTTTCTCACAACGCTTGCAAAGGCAAATAATCACATTCGCCCGCCGAATCGGTAGCATCATCGGTTTATTGCAACTTGGGCAATGCAATCCATCGCCTTTCAGGGCAATGTCAATTTGAACC
>Ga0316230_1001972_pt1 | contig 18975 bp, 17 predicted proteins | sample TBH18025metaG_FD_206004 | JGI IMG/M metagenome (GOLD analysis project Ga0316230, IMG submission 206004) | Freshwater microbial communities from Trout Bog Lake, Wisconsin, USA - TBH18025 | ecosystem: Environmental > Aquatic > Freshwater > Lake > Hypolimnion/Profundal zone | place: USA: Wisconsin...
GGGTTCTTGTAGTCGGTCAGGTTGCCAGGACCAATCGAATGAGGCCGCAACTTCTAACTTAGCAAACACAGCGAAGAACCAGGGTGTAGTGCTTTGACGAGCTGCCGCTTGATATGCGGCTACACGACCATTGACACCGTCTACTCGATGTATGTTGTTCACATAACTGGTAAAGTGATGCAGAGTTTCCCAATGTTGTTCTGCATCTGGTTCACCGTTGCTGATATAAACAATGTCCAACGGTCGCTCGTGTACTAGGTCCATGTGTTTCTTGTTGACCACAGGATAGTCATACAACTGTGTTTTTAAATAGTTTTTAGCATCTCTAGGCACTAGTGCGGCACTGGCACCCGGAGCCAAAGGAACAACTGCTCTAGTGGCCTGGCGCCATAAATTTACAGCAGGGAAGGGTCCCGGTACACGATGTGTAGAAAATAATACAATAGGATCTTGGAACTCATGTTCCCATACTGCTTGAGGATGTGTGTCGTAATCATGTATGACTTCTGGAATAGGACGGCGAGCTATACGAATATCTGGAACAAAGTTAAGTTTTGGAAACCATTCTAGCAAAGCCAGATTTTCAGTTCTTTGTAAAAATGTAGGCACATGCACATAAAAAGTATCACCAAACTTTTGTTCGTCACTGGCAAATACATGTAGCATATCTGCTTGCCATTCACTAGGGTGCCAGGTAAAATCAAAGCCTGTGTAATCGCATACACTACTTACTATCCAAATATATTCTTCTTCAACACGACTCAGTATGCGTTTAAGTGTGCCAAGGTAATCACTAACAAATCTAGTAGTTAGATCGCAATCTGTAGTCAATCCATTGCCGTGATCTATGCCTATGATCATGGGTCGATGTATTCTAGCAAGCTCTGTGTGCTGACGGTTTACATCTGTTACCGGCTGTTTGGGTACTAGCATAGTACCGCCATTGACTTGATGCTGACTAGGCCATGCATGTACTTGTTCTGCTTCCCAGGGCACAGGTTCCCATAAAAAATCAAAGCCTGTATAATCAGTTAAATAATTGACCCACCAGAAGTATCTAGTACCGCTTAACTCCTTAGCATGTTCAATAGAATCAGCCCGTTGCTCATGAGCAAACAAGTTAGGTTTCTTTCCGGAATAAAATATATCAAACATGATTAGAATAGATGAAATTTATTATAACATTTTCCTGCCTAAGATACGAGCAATAAGGCAAGGAGGAATGTTTTGGTTTGACCCTTTTGGTAGCGTTAAACCAGAAGATCTTAAAACAGCCGCATACTCGGGCGGTGATGCAGATGCCAAACGATACTTGTTTTGGGATCAAGAACCTTTACATCGCAACCTAGTTGATCATATGCTAAACGATTATCTAAAAGTTTACCGAGGCGATCACCACATTATTACCAGCGAATACAAAAGCGAAAATGTTGACTACATCTGTAATACTTATGGATTCAAATCACACTACTACTTCTTTCACGGATGGGCCGCATTAGATTGGTATCGTGGCTATGACCGTAGCTTCTTAATGACACCGCCTGACCAGAGAAAGATCACTCGAACATTTATAGCACCTAATCGTATTGTTGCCGGAGAACGCAAGCATCGACTAGTAATGCTATATCATATTTTCAAGTATGGCATGACTGACAATCATATCAGCTGTCCAGCTGTCTGTCCTGTAGAAAATACTCCTATAGAAGAAGCTATTAAAGATCTCTTTAATAAGTTTCCTGATATTAAAGAAGTCTTTAATAAGCAGACATTTCCTATAGAGTTTGAGGGCGAGTCTGGTGCGCCTATGCACTCATGTTGGCTAAGTTTGTTTGATCAATCTGCAGAAAGTTTATTATACTTGGTAACCGAAACAGTAGCATCAGGTCGACGCCAGCACTTAACAGAAAAGATATTCAAACCTATCTGCTTGCGTATGCCATTTCTTGTGGTTGGCTGTCGAGGTAGCCTACGCTATCTACGCCAGTATGGATTTCGAACATTTGGCCACTTGTGGGATGAAAGCTATGACGACGAAATACATGATGATCAACGCATAGAAAAGATAGCTTTCACACTTAAATCTATGGACATACTGCCACAGGAAGAAAAGCAAAGACTATTTGATATGGCCAAAGAGACCTGCGAGTACAACTACAATCACTTCTACGGTGGAGGATTTGAACAGATACTCTGGAACGAAATGCAGGCAATGTTAGATGAGTTTTAATTTTGTACTAGATCCACGCGGCTGTGAGTTAGTTGAGCACTGTAGATTCAATCAATTTCCTTGCCAGATCTACAGCGAGCCAGATTATCCTGCCGACAGTTACTATCTAATTGGTGTCAGTTTCTTTGACTTTACACTGGACTGGTTTGCTGACATCGGCGACCGGATACTTGACGATCTACGGCAGGGTCGCATACGGGCATTGTTTTATTATCACGAAGGGGATAACCCTTGGGAAATTAAAAAGAGATTGGATCTACTCTGCGAGCAACATCAGTTGCCCGTAGACTCATATCGTTTTGTGTCTGGCAATACTGAAGCAGATTCAATTGCAGGCTTTGCATGGTTTCCAGATCACGAGCTACTATATCAACGCAGGAACAACAGTGTGCCAGCCTGTGGTGTACACTCTGATCTTAGAACCAAAGACTTTACTATGTTGTCTAGAACCCACAAGTGGTGGCGTGTCAGCATAATGACCGAATTCCATCGTAGAGGACTATTAAACAACAGCTATTGGAGTTATCGTTGTGATCTAAATCTAGGCGAAACCGATTATGATAATCCTATACAGATAGAACGCTGGCCTGGACTAAGACCTTTGATTGATTTGTTTGTAGCAGGTGCTCCTTACTCCTGTGATAGCTTGACTATAGACGAACATAACAATCATACCTTGTTAGAAGCAGAACACTTTATCAATGCCTACTATAATATAGTGTTGGAAACTTACTATAACATAGAAAATACCGGCACATTCCTTACTGAAAAAACATTTAAACCAATCAAGCACGGACAACCATTTATCATAGCAGGTCCTCCTAATACATTAACAGCACTTAGGTCCTTAGGCTATCGCACATTTGATAACCTAATAGACAACAGCTATGACACAGAAACACACGATAGCTTTAGACTAATGAAAATACTCAATTCTGTTGAACAACTACAGAACAAAGATTTACATCAATGGTACCTGGATTGCCAAGCAGACATTCTGCACAATCAGCAATTATTCTTGGCACCAAAGACCGACCGATTAAATACCCTACTGGAAAAATTAAAATGATTAACTCTTACACTAGCTGGCAGCCATTAGAAGAAGTAATAGTAGGATCAGCTTACCCAGCTGACTACTTTGACTTTATAGAAGATCCGCAGGTCCGAGCACAACTGCAACAGATTCTAAACGAAACTGAAGAGGACTTAACAAAACTACAACGCACTATCGAACAGTATGGAGCACGAGTACATAGACCCGATGTTATTCCAAAAGAATCTTTTTTGTCGCAGATCAAAGACGGTGTCACTGTGCCAATGCCTCCACTGACCCCAAGAGACTGGCAAATAACTTTAGGGCAAAAATTACTTAGAATAAATTTAACTCCAGAACTAGACAGTATCTGCGAGCAGTTTCCTGAAGATCAAATCATTACTGCACACAACCGTTTTTGGAATGGCAAGCGAGTATGGGATCCTGACTGTATTTTAAATGACGCTTCGGCCAGTTGTATTGTTCGTGTAGGACGAGATGTATTCTTTGACAACAGCGATTATCTTAAACCAGAACAAACACGCTGGATCGTTGATAACTGCTTAGGACCAGAGTATCGCATACACGAAGCTATCACAGATGGGCATGGAGATGCTGTGTTTGCTATTCTCAAGCCCGGAGTTATATTAAGTAGCAAGCACGATGTTAACTTGGATCTTGCCAAGGACTTTCCAGGTTGGGAAGTGCTTAAGATAATGGACAGTTCAATCGATGCTGCCATGCAGGTAGGCCGATTCAAACAAGAAAACTTTAACGGACGCTGGTATGTACAGGAACAGACTCCTACTCCAGAGTTTGCTAACTATGTTGACACTTACTTAAAACACTGGGTTGGTTATGTTAGTGAAACTGTGTTTGATGTTAACTGTTTGGTCTTAGATGAATCTAATGTAATCTTCAGTGCTTATAATAAAACTGTATTTGACTTTTGCGAACGGCATCATATCAATCCTATTATATCAGAACTAAGACACAGTTACTTCTGGGATGGCGGAATCAGTTGCTGTACACAAGATCTGCGTCGGCGTGGTGGCTTAGAGACTTACTTATAAGTCTACTAACCAGGGAAATAGGTCTGGCCAATTAGTTCCGCGACGGCGATCTAGTTCAGTCAAGTAACTGCGTAAGCCCTTAATACGATCTGTGTTTCTAGGAGTATTGGCTATTTGTCTTTGTATTCCACGCATGTGATCTATAATGCCTTGATCCATAGCTGTACGGTTAGGCAGTAGTTCTACGATGCGATCAAAGTCTTCGTCAAATACTCCTGCGCCAAATATATCAGGAACCATCTGCGGTGGTGTGGTAGCAGACATAAAGCTAAAGTGTATAGGATCATTACGGCGCAGTTGATTCCATTGATTAATGCGTTCAACTAATTCTGGCATAGTTTTAATAGTCAAGCCAGTTATGGTAGCATTAACAGTCAGTGTAATCCAATCTTTATCCAGCAAGTAAGTAAAGTTTTCTTCCCACTCAGCAAGATCTAATCCCCAGCGCACATATTCTTCCTGTGGACCCCAAGCATCAATGGATCCTGTAATTTGCAAATGTTTGATACAGCCTGTGTTAACTAACTGTTCAAACTGATCAATGTATTCACGGAAACGCTTGGGCGGCACTTTAAGGTTAGTGATAACATTAAATGCTAGATCTGGATTAGGATGTGTGCGCCAAAACTCTATGCATTGATCAAACTCGCGTTGGTAAAACGGTTCTCCGCCCAAGACTTGGAAGTAGCGTAGGCTCCGATAGTTTTTGTCCATAAACAGCCATAGATCTGCCAACATCTTTTCATAGTTGGTATTTTCTGGCTTGTTCCAACCAAAGCTGATGCCATCCTGTCTAAACACTCCATAGCGATGATTTTCTTCTGCCCACTTACTGCTGAACCAAGAACCACAGTAGACACAGGCCATGTTACAGATATTGTTAAAGTATATTTCTAATATGGTAGGAACTACTGCGGTAGCTGTGGGATCAGTTAATAACTCATCGGGCGTGTGTTCTTGATTGCGAGCTTCTATTATCTGAAACTGACGATCACTCATGCCACCGGCAGCTTCTATTTTTTCACAGTACTGGCAGCCACCTTGCGGCCATTCACCGGCCAACATTAATTCTCTAGCACGAATCTTTTCTGGATGATTATGGAAATCAGCAAAGTGATTAGGATCTATAGGCAGTTGATCTGTGCGATGACAGCTGGCAGTAGTGCCTTGCCCTAGATACACTGTGCTCCACGCCCACTTTAACAAACAGGCTGTGGCTGTCTGTATAGGAAAGACTTTCACGAACAGACCCGGATGCCGTATAGCTGTTCAAAACAATCAGCATCTGCGCGATCATTAACCATGGGTTCGCCGCGTATATTAAGGCTAGTGTTTAAGAGCATAGGACAGCCAGTTAGGACATACCACTTTTCTAAGACCTGTCTAATGCCTGAACCATTATCTGGTACAGTCTGAACTCTACTAGTGCCGTCGTGATGAACGATAGCAGGATACAGGTCAGGACGGCGACAACGACCGACTGACTGCATATAAGGACTATGATGGAAACCAGCGGGCATATCAAAAAATGCATCACAATGCTCAGCCAAGATAACTGGCGCAAAAGGGCGGAATTTTTGCCTACGCTTAATTTCATTTACTCGATCCTTTATATCCAATCCTCTAGGGTCTGCGAGGAGACTTCTGTTTCCAAGTGCTCTAGGTCCAAACTCTGCTCGTCCACTGGCAACACCAACGATTCTATCGCTGAGTAAACTGTCGAGGATGGCATTAACGGGATACTGACCGGGGATATCAGTGCCCAAGTAAGCATCACGCCAATTAACCCGTCGCCCATAAGCAAGGGCAGCCGCTCCGAGGCTAGAACCAGCGTCGCCAGGATTAGGCATAATCCAAATTTTTTCAAAGTATTTCCCAAGATTTCTATTAGCTAAACAGTTAAGTGCAACCCCGCCTTGATAAACCAAATTAGTACTGAACCCAAACTGCTGGGCTCTTTGCATAACATTGTAAATTAGTTCTTCAGTTAGGTGTTGTGCTCCAGCGGCAATATCATAATCGTCGATGGCTTGCATGTAGTTATCATCGATACCGGCATGTAAGTTTTGTTTGAACCTGATTTCATAGGGATCTTCTACAAACGCTTGATTCATCATCGCACTGGGCATGGTTCTACCATAAGCGGCCATACCCATGGTAATGTATTCTTCATCTAAAGGGCGTAGACCCAAGCGTTTGGTAACAGCTGAATAAAACAGGCCTATAGAGTGCGGATAGTGTTGTCCCCATAGCTTACGATACACTGCCCGTCCTGTAGCGTCATACTCGGCGGCCCAAATGCTAGTAGTATCCCACTCGCCTACTGCATCTATAACTACCACAGTAGCACGATCAAACGGGCTGGTCTGAAATCCAGCGGCCGCATGGCTAAGATGATGCGTGTGCGTTGAAACAGGAACTGAGCTAAAAAATCCCTGTAGCTGTTGTTTAAGTACCTGCCCTGTGGTTAATCTTGACCACTCTATGCCCTGCCCTGAATACAGTTGTCTTAGCTGTTTGCGCCAAGTAGTTTCATAGTAAGCAATATGATCAATATGGCGTCCGCGAGCCAAATCCCAAAACATTTCAGTAGCTAGATCAGCATCATTTTTACGCTTACTGTAACGCTCGCTATGGCCAGCATAAACTATTTCTCCTGCGGAGTCAATTACAGTACAGGCTGCATCATGATAGCCTGCGGATATTCCTAAGATATTCATTTATAGATAAACGGATCGCGTTTACGCAATTCCTTTAATTTCTTACGATAGCGCAATTCTAATTGAATTCTATCAACAATTCTTTTAATCCATTTCATAATAATTCCTTTATTTGTCTTGCCATATAATCCGAATCAGTCCAGTTGTACCGATATTCTGCGCGAGCTTCACCGGTTTCAATGCTGTAAACATTAAGATGATTGGTCAATTTAGCCCAGATAGTTCTGTAATCTACAGTGCCAAAACTGTCCAATAAATCCACTTGCCCTACCTGTGGATGTCCTATAGTTAAACTAGGATCTTCTGGATCAAATCCGTTGGCCACTAACCATAGTCTAAACTCCCGTAACTGCCGTTGCTGAAATTCATATGCTCCAGGATCACGAGCCCATTCTATATCAAAGTCCCCGGCAGCTTCTGTCTGTGTGCGTAGGGTACTAGTTGTTAATTCACCTATGCGACTGTCTCTGCCTTCATCGCAAAATACTTCATAATGATGTTTGCCCACTGCTTTATTAACTCCCACAAATACTCCACCCATAGGACGATTAATAGTATCAATGCCAAATAATTCATAGTCCTCAGCTTCTAATTCAAAGCGTGGAGCACGGAGCCAACACATTAATTGACTAGGACGCATCCATTCTGGAGCAGTGGCCTGCTTACGATTACTTAATGCCCAGGATTCAAATTCATGGCATAATAAATTTAATTGTCTAATATACCAGCGTGTCGCAGAATCTGCTGACTGATAATAAGGACTCAGCTGTCCCGATACACCCTGTAGATCTTCAAAATAACGATGCAGTCTATTAAGACGATCATGATATAAACTTAAATCAGGAGCAATGCATCCATTATAGCTAAAATAATCATCAATATAGTAGTCTAAGCCACTGTTATTAATGGCTTGAATACTGCGATTAATTTCTTTTAGAATTAATTCGCCATTGCGCGGATTACCAGGAAAACCCATAAAACAATAATTCTTTTCTAAATGATAATTATTTCTTAATAAATCATTTAAAGCGGCCAGCCATTTACGACTTAATGAATTATCAAAGGCATCAATATACACAGGTAATAATTCACCTGAGCGAGGATTTTCTAATGTAACAGTAATTCTATCAAGCAATTCCATGATACCAACTTTCAATTTCAGGATCCTGCGCTAGAATATCCGCCAGGGTAATAGGATCATTTCTAATTTTTTCTAATCTTTCAATTCTAGCTTTACCCCGTCTTAATCCTGCCCGATATTCTTCGGGCCATTGTTCTGCAAAAGTCTGTCTAGTTTTTAATTGTGTCAGCATAGTCCTAAGTACTGGCGCTTGCACCTGATCTAATAATCGATCAATCTGGCGATTTAATAATTCACGCGGTAAGGCTAGTGGACTTAATATAATATCTGGAGTAAAACTAAACATAACTTTGGCCAATATTTCTACGCCGAATTCCTGGGCAAGAGCTTCAATGTTGGAGATTTCGAAGATTCCTGGTAATGTAAGAGTGAAATCAATGCGCCATTGTCTTGGGTTTTGGGCCATACGCACACCCTGGGCGAAATTAGCTCGCCATTCTGTATAATCAAGTCCGGTACGGATATATTCTCCGACTGCTCCGGTTCCATCAATACTAGCACAAATCTGATAATCGCGTAGGTGGGCAAGAATATCACGATAAAGGTTGACACCTTTAAAATCAACTCTGCTAAGGTTAGTGTTATATCTTGCATAAACTCTGGGCCCATCCCCTAATTCTATAATACGACGCATATAACGCCAGTGTTGCTCATACATTAGGGGCTCGCCGCCTACCCAATATATTTCTTCTACACGATGCTGTTCTACTGTTTCTGCAAATTCTCGTTCAATTTGTGTATCTTGAAACTGACTTATTTCATCACGGACCGCAGGTAGCATCCAATTATTTTTAGGATCCTGCCAGTCAATCATGTTATTTTGACGCTGTTCCGACTCCCAACTACTGGACAACATATCCCCGCAGGTACGACATTTAAAATTACATAAATTACTAAAACGATAATCCCAGGAAACCGGTTGCATACTGGTCGATCCTGCGGCATCAGTACTGGCCATAGCTAATTCATATAAATGGCCAAACATGCGATTAAAATATGTACGATATACATCTGTATTTAACAGTTGCTCGTTGCATACAGCACACTCAGGTAATGTTTCTCCTGCGATCATACGACGACGCACGGACCGCATGTGCTCACTGTTCCAGTGCTGTTCTAGTGTAACGGGCTGATACTGTCCGGTACCAGCGCCGGTATCTATATACTGTCGAAATGCCTGTGCAGGTTCGCGGCTAGCGCAACAGATACGGCGCTCAGTTTGGGGACTTAAATAGGTATGCACCCAGGGTGCCATGCACAAGCGTTCGGGTTTATTCATTCCAGTCAAACCTTAATTCAGCTGTAGCGGCCAATAACTGATCCAAAAAAGGCCGCAGATTTTCAAAATTCTGCACAGATCCTTCTACAGGTAATTGAAGGGACTCAGCTACGGCCGCTAGCCAAGCTAGAAATACAGGATTATCAGGATCCCGGACGCTACCGGGATCAGGGCAGGTAGACCGATATTGACGGCAACCGTTGACAACTAACTCAGTATCCGGTGAATATTCTATGCCAAATTGATTTAATATGTCAAATAATTGATCAGCAAATGCAGAGGGATTTAAAAAAATCAATTCCCAATTTAAATCTATTTTTTGTCTATAACAGCGATCAAATAAATCATCTGTTAATTGATATCTAGCTATGTCAACCAATTGAAAAAACTGTTGGTCCCGAGGTAAATCCAGTATATTGGTATCGAATTCCCTATTAAGCACAGTTTTAGTTACACTAGCTAGATAAAGATTAAATGCATACCTAGTACTAAAAACTCGGGGCTCAGAGTCTTCAGCTACAATCCAACGAATTCCTGTGGATTCCGTGTCAAACCAATGCGTTACTGCTAGACTACCAGTACCAGGTAGCCAGTCATAGGCCACGGCAACCCGCGGGACTTCTGGATCGGCACGCTCTAAATGCAGAATTAAGTTAGCTAGCCAATGACCACCCGCTCCGCGGGGAAACACTATATTACGCATAACCTAATAAATCCGCTAATTCCGGGTGCGCGGAGCGCAAATTTTCGCCACGGCGCTGATCCACACGCCGAATTTCCTCCCGAGTACGCGATCCATCCTGGCTCTGCCCATTCAGCATAAATTCCACTATACGATCAAATTCCGCTAGAGTCGCAGGAGCGACGGCCGCATGACGCAATCTTTCGGCTACACGAGCCTTTGCTGATTCAGGTAAACTGGCTATGCTAAAATATTCAGCATCATGCATCATATTCCAATAGACAAAATCAAAGGCCTGTTGCTCATGCCAAAGACTTAATTCAGCTAGATATAGCACATTAAACACATTAACAGTGCTACAGACCTGTAGCTGAATATTACTTGTCCGAGCTCGTAACTGTCTAAATCGTTCAATATTGGCTGTTACCCTGTCCCAAACAGCGCCCGAACGCTGGTATTCAAAACGATCCGCCACATCATCTATGCTAAAGGCTATTTCTACCAAGCGGAAATGCTGCCATATGGCTTCAGCTGACTCAGGATAATGAGTGCCATTGGTATTATAGTGTATTTCAATTTGACCCGCTAGACCCAGATCTACCAGACGCTGTAAAAAATCAAAATGTTCCTGAATCATAAATGGCTCGCCACCGGTAAATTCTAAATATCTTAATTCAGAACTAGCACGAGCAATTTCCGCCCAAAAAGCAGGCGTTTCTCTGGGCCAGCGCCCTGCACGAAGCATTTGATAGTGCCAACTAGATTTAGGATTTGGTTCATTAGCTAATTCTTCTACAGCATAAGTGCTGGATGACCATGAACCACAGATACGACATTTTAAATTACAGATATTACCCAACTTTAAATCCAAAAATACTAGGGGTTTTGCATCAGGTGTCCAGTCCGTATCCGCTACTATATGTTCTAAACGATCTAAGGTGTGTAGACGCTTGCTGGTACGACCCGCAGATTCTTCTGCCCAGCAACGACGACAGGTCTCAGGCTGTTGACCCGCTAGAAATTGCTCGCGTAGCCGCTGCATTTCTTTAGAATTTCTAATAGTGTCAAAGTCTGCAGATGCTAAATTAAATACCGCTCCTGAATCAGAGTGTAGTTCATGATCAGCTAAACAGCAGGGACGAACCGTGCCTATAGGGCTAGTTTCTAGACTAATCCAGGGTAGAACACAAAAAGATTTATTAGGTAAGCGCACAGTAATTTAATTGATAGAAATGACAGTAATTATTATAGCATACGAAACACTCGAGAGCAATCATTATTTCTTGTCGAGAGAAATGACGCCAGCCATTTAGTTATAATCGTAAAGAAAAGGCCAGAAAAGATTGAATTATTCGGACTGAAAACAGGGGGTGAAAAAAGTTCAAAAACCGTGGCTCTTAGATGACAGTAGCGCAGAATCGTCTGGCTTGTAGCATAGACCGTCTGTGCAGGCACCGTTTGACCAGGGTTCGGCATCATATTACCAAGGCCTTCAGTTCAGGTATCACAGCCGCTACACTCTCTTTTCTTACGCCATCTAACTCTATGGTTTTACGCCAGAATTTCTCTATTAAGTCAGAACGGTCCTGGGCCATCATGAAATTAACAGCTGATTCAAAGCCCACAGTGGCACGATTTAATGGATCCTGCGGTCGTAACCATTCCAAGTGTTCTGTGTATAGTCTGTAGAGTTCACGCTTGTATGCCTTAGGAGCTATGTCTATACGCAGGTAATCCGGGTCCTGTAGGATATTGACATTGAGATCCTGAGCACGAATCAAGCCCTGTTCAGTCCAGGCACGATGAAATTCTGGCAAATGAGCCGCGTTTAATATGCTCAAGGTAGGACTAATATAAAAGTCTACAGCCGGGCAGACGTCAATCATTTCTCTGCGGTTCTGCTCTACACGAGCCCAGTCAGTACCTTTACGAATATATTCAGCTCTAGGGCCCATAGCGTCTAGGCTAGCGCCCACTGCTACCGATTCGAATCGACGCCAATAATCGAATACTGAGCGGCCTTTAAGACTAGTATGCGTGAAATTGGTATTGTATATCAAGCGTACATCAAAGCGGCCTCTGCGCTCTAGTTCATCCAAGATACGATAGTGTTCTTCCATCATAAGCGGTTCACCACCGGCAAAATAGATCTGTTCTACTGAGTCTAAATGCGGAACCAACTGTTCCCATATGTCTGTTTCGGTGCGGCCCGCTACTGTGAGCGCACGGTGATTCTTTGCCCATTCTGGACCCGCTAATCGAGCTTGATCTTGATACCAGCTTGAGCTGAATATATGCCCACAGCTTCTACAGCTTAGATTACACAGGTTACTAAAGCGTATATCCCAGTAGGTCATCTCAAATGGCAACTGTTCTTTTTGCAAGCGTTTGATATGGTGTCCGTGATGCTTGTTAGCACTCTTACGACCCGAAAAGAACCCGGCCGCTTCCTGTTCATAACAGCGTTGACAAGCCGAACTCTCGACTTCATTTAGCATGTTATCGCGTAATTGGTCCATAGGGCGGTCGCGAAAGATTTCTTCTAAGGTATTAGTGCGGCAGTTGCCCACGGGTCCTGCTGACATTTCGGCGTGGCAACACGGGTAAGCTTCTCCGGTGGGATAAGCGTGTAGATGTATCCAAGGATATATGCAGAATGTCTTGGAATCTTTTAACAAGAATTCTTCTCTATCTGTTAATTCTACAGGCCTAGCTAGGTCTGCACTATTGTAATTGTAGGTCACTGTACCAGTCCTTTAATAGGGGAAATGTCTCGGCAAAGTCTTTGCCGCGACGCTGATCATACTGCTGATAGAATTGCCCAAAATCATTTCGTAATCGGGGCAGTTCAAACGCTTCTGAGTGTGGGGTTTTTACTAGATCCAAGTAGTCGATCAAGCGTTGTAAATGGTTAAGTTCATGCTCGTGCATTAAAGGACTGCGTAGGTGATCTGCTCGCCATTCTTCCAGGTTAATTTGGAATGTTCTGCGTAGATAATCGGGCAAGACTAAGGGGCTTTGGAAGCTGGGAAAGCGTAGGATATTGAGTGTAAAGCTGACTCGCTCGCGCCCAAATTCCTGCTTGAGATTCACCAGTTCTGTCAGCAGGTCCGGCAAGCTGATCAAGCACAAGGCATTAATGGTAGCCATACAGTGTACAGCGCGAATTCTGTTGGATTCTAACAGGCGACGCACATTGGCCAACCATGCAGAATAGTCCAGTCCATCGCGGATATATTCTGCTTGTCGGCCCACTGATTCGTTGCTGGTATATATGTCTACCTCTAAACCTTCGATGCTGGCCAACAAGCGATCTACATCCACTTCAGGGCCAAGGTTACTGTTGATAGCTAGTCTTGTTGAGCTCTTGCCACGATTGTTTTTAAACCAATCCAACAGCTTCCAGGTCTCGCCTGACATCAATGGCTCACCGCCGGTGATTCTTAGCTCTTGAAGAGTCCGGTGTAGATCTGTTTCCCACCATTGGAAAAACGCTTCAACATAGGGATTCGTTTCGCCAAAGCGGTATAGTTGACTAGCATCGTGAGTATGAGTAAAGTGGCCACGCCCATCAGACACCAAGGACTCATAGGGACCGTTGCGTTGTATGTCTCGAACCCATGTGCTACTGAAAGCAGGGTTACAATAGCTACAAGCAAATTGGCAAGTGCGATCGAATGCGATTTCAAGTGTGCGTAGATTGACATCATTTTGGTGCGGAGTTGTGTATGCTTCATTCAGTGCCTCTATAGGATAAATTTTACTTTTATATACACGGTCGCTGACAGCATCGCGACCCATGTCTTCGATCTTCCAACAGTATTCGCAACCACGAGGGCGATTGCCCAATTGCATGTTTAGTCGATCGATCTTCTTTTCTACTGTGTTATGTATAGCACTGGGATTGGTTTTAATTGCCTCAGTGTCTATTGCGTGAGCAGGCGGATGATGACAACTGGTAGTCTGTCCTGAGCCTAGCCATATAGTAGCGTTGTACCACTTGGCCGCACAGAAGGTGCCTTTGGGGTCTAAGACCTGTTGTTTAAACTCTAGATCGTTCATGGATAAATTGCTCGAAGCGTTGGGGGAATTCTGCACGGATTTTGGGGCGGAGCTCCGCCATCTGTTGTTGATTATATTTACACACTTCCTGGGCCGCCTGTGTAAAACTTGCCAGGTCCTGACTGCAGAGCCATTCTACTGTTTGAGCTATTCGCTCCAAGCGTTCTCTGTTGTCGTCTATTAGATCAAATGATTCGTCTATCAAGTGGCCAAATGTGCGGAAGCCTAGTCTGTGTAGGTCTCTATAGTAACCCGCATTGCTGGCCACTATAAACGGATGCCCTATACAGATGGGCTTCCATATCTTTTCTGTGCGGAATGTGTAAGGGTAATCAAATACTGTTTCTGTTACTAGACTAAAGTGTGTATCACAATAGGGCGCACTCTTTAGGTATATTTCGCCCCAGGTGTTGTTGAACAAGTCGTACTTGACAAAGCCCGAATCCGCTAGGGCCTGTTGGCGCCCTTGATAGAAATCAAACTCATAATGATCGGGCAAGGTGCGAATCGGGCCTGCGGCCGCGTCTAGGTTGGTCCATACAGCAGAATCCAACACAGGCGCTAGTCGTTGTATCAGCTGTTGTCTATGTCTGCGCCCGCGTCCGTTTAGGAACAGGAACCGGTAAGGGCGATCTACTCTGAATTGTTGGCTGTATTCTTCAGCGGCCCGACGGTTTTCTTTATAGTCCAACAGCTTGGGCAGGTAGTTTTCATAGTACAAGGCCGGGTAGTCTGCGGGCAAGTAGCCGCCAGTCAAGACTAGAATACGACCCTGCTTGACTAGTTCTGTACAGCCTAGGCCTTCTATTTGCCAGCGCATGGTGTCCGAACCTTCCGCAGGGTTGCTTAAGACAGGCTGTATAGTACCTGCTAGTGCTAAAGATCGAATTTGTTCTACATGCCTAGTAAACTGTGTGCGCCCGAATAGATACACAGCACCCGGTATGATGTCGTGGTCAGCAAACTCCCAAAACTCAGCGGTCTGCCGATGCCTTAGCAGGTCATGTACTTCGGAAAAGGTATCTAATACCAGCTTCATCCGTAGAGTCTCCTATTAAGTGTTTGATACTGTTCGACAAATGCTTCAAGTTCGGGTCGCGCAGGTTGACCCACTATGTCCGCTACTCGTTGGTTTATGGGCCCAGTCATGACAGTTTGATAGTCTATGGTAGAGTCTACTAGGCCACGATCTATCTGGTCTAGCCACTGTACTGTGTACTGTCTACGCAGTTCAGTTAGTTCATCCTGTATCAACTGGGATTCTAAGATGTTGTTGGGGCTGTAAGCGGGCCAGTCCGCACCTGCTAGTTTGGCGTATTCCTCTGGAGTCCACTCCAAATGATGTGCTTTGACTGTACGCTGACGAGCTATGCGTTCGGCGTCTTCTGCACGATAGTCTATTAATACTACATGTACAGCTGGTAGCGCCCGACGCACACGAGCTAGGTCTGTTTCGTGTGAGTATAACAAGGGCTTACGATATCTACGGTCCTGCCAGTAGTTGCCTATCAGTTCTATTAGGTCAGTGGCTTGCCACTCACCCTGCCCTTGATTGTGGCAGTTACCATCTGCACTGATACGGGGCTGATCCGGTGTGCCCAGGTACTGTGCAAACAGGCTGGTAACAAACATGCTACCGCTACCGGATATACTGAGGATATAGTACTGTTTCATTGGAATATGTTGGCTACTTTACGGTACTGCTCTTGTGTGAATTCCTTAAATCGCTCACGATTGTGTTCGAGGTCTGGTAACATGTCCCTGTACATAGCAGTTAACTCTGCAGGTTCAAGTTGGGCTAGGCGCTGAACCACTTGGACAATTAGATCGTGTGTCGTAACATCTGTAGCGGACTCTAGTCTACCGACAAACTCTGCTGTGCCCCAGTAGTGGTTAAATGTACGGAAACCGTTATCTCTGAGCCACTGGTATATACGGCTATGTCCGTTGACGATGAACGGGCGCAGGCCTATTAGGGGTTTAAGTGTTTTTTCTGTTACAAATAGGTTGTCCCAAGGTAGGAATTCGGTTTCACCCACTATGTTTAGGAAGTGGCGTTGCCATATAGCCAAGTTACCCAAGCTACAAAAATCTGGTGGTACCGCTCCAAACATCCAGGCAGTACGATCTGTAAAGCGTCCACCTAGCGTAGCGTCAGCATCATCCTCTATGATATAGTAGCGGTCCGTAGCTAGCCCCCCAGTTACATCATAGTGTACTACGGGTCTGCCCAGGCTTATTAGACCACGATCAGCTAGTCCTGCTGAGTGTAGCTGTTCTACTAATAGTATTCTATGTGGTTTGGGCTTGCGATTATAGTTAAGGAACAGGTATTCGGGTTCAGTCATAGCTACATCCTGATCTGTGTACTCTGGAAACTCTTCGGTGCAGACCATGGCATGTGTATTAAACGAATATGGCCCTTCAAAAGCTACTCCTACACGATATACTGGACCTGCAGTTAAGGCCTGTTCTATGCGAGCAAATTCAGCGGGTAGTATAGTTACAGGGTCTAGTATACCGGTCCAGATGATGCGGTCGTACCGTTCGCCTGCAGAAATCATCTGGTTGATACGATCATAAGCTACAAAGTTCTTGAACTGCGGGCCAAACCAGGTTAGGTTAATCATCAGTGTACGATCCTCTGGCCATAGCGCATCAGCTTGTCTGCGTATTGAGTTAAAGATTCTATGCTCTTGACGCCCATAGTGTTCATCAGCAGGAAAGAAGTTACCCACTACACGAATCATAGAATCTCCAGATATGCTTGATAAGTCTGTTGTAAACCCTGGCGTAAACTGGTACGGGGTTGCCAGCCCAGCGCAAGCATTTTCGTGTTGTCTGTACATTTAAGTAGAGTACCATCGGGTCTTGCGGTATCCCACCCGATTTGACCCTGATAGCCTATTACTGACGCTACTGTTTCTGCTAGTTCTTTTACAGTGATATCTGTGCCTGTACTGAGGTTAACATAGGCCTGTCGTTCAGTAACGATCCGGTTCCATTGCTCTGGATCTGCTGTCATAGCTGTGATACAGCCCTGTGCCATGTCTTCTGAGTATAAGAACTCTCTACGCGGCCGACCTGTGCCCCATACAGCTACCGCGGGTAGACCGTTGATCTTAGCTGTATGGAAACGCTGGATCATGCCTGCTACTACATGCCCGTTTTCTGGGTTGTAACGATCGCCAGGTCCATAGACATTACAGGGTAAGACAGCACGATAATCTAGGCCCAGCTGACGGCGATAACTGGCAATCATCTGTAGCCCGGCTATCTTAGCTACAGCGTAAGCTTCATTAGTAGCTTCTAAGGGCCCGGTCATTAAGGCTGATTCTGCAATGGGCTGGGCGGTTTCTCTAGGGTATATACAGGTACTGCCGATCATTAAGAATCTAGTAACTCCGGCCTGACGAGCCGCTTCAATGGTGTTGGTCTGCATCATTAGGTTACGGTATATGAAGTCTGCAGGGTAACGATCGTTGGCTACTACTCCGCCTACCTGTGCGGCCGCAAAGTATACTTGACCTATGGCCGTTTCTCTAAAAAACTGTTCTACCTGCTCCTGGCGGGTTAGGTCTAGTTCTGCGTGTGTTCTAACTACGATATCCTGTTCGGGCGTACCCCCTTTTAGTAGTTCGCGCACTATAGTACTACCTACTAGTCCGGTGTGTCCTGCTACATATATTTTAGTCATAGTGTTTGGTCCTGTCTTGATAGTCGCAGTAGATCAATTGGCTACCCAAGTGTTCGAATAAGACAGGTACCTGGCGTAGATCTATCGCTCGGCTGACCTGCGGTTGTAGCTCTGGCGGTGTTAAAAATAGTACAAAACCCCCGCCCCCGGCGCCCAATAACTTGGCACCCACCGCTCCGGCTTGGAGTCCTCGAGCTATGATTGTGTCTATCTTTGGGTTGGTAACTGACTGTTCCATGGCTCGCTTAAGGTGCCATTCGGTGTTTAACAGTCTGGCGAACTCGGCTATATTGTCTGCAAACAGTGCTTGTTCTGCTGTACATGTTAAGGCCTGCATGTCTCTTAGTACTGCGCCACGGTCTTCGATATTACGTCTAGTGCGTTCAGCTATCTGTTCTGAAAAGCGTAGATCTCCTGTAAAGAATAGCTGTACCCAGGATTCTAACTCCTGTAATGTGTCTGGGGCCAGGGGCAGTGGGTTACAGACAAACTCTGCGGGTCCCCCAAAATCTATACGATTAAAGCCGCCAAATGCGGCCGCTACTTGATCCTGTGATCCTATTGATTCTGCTAAGATATTCTGCTCTAAATTAATCGCGGCCAGCGCCAGTTCACGACGGGTCTTTATTTGGTTGCGTAAGGCATATAGGCCGTGTAGCAGGCTGACCGTAAAGCTGGAACTGCTACCCACTCCGCTTCTACTGGGCAGGTCTCCGTGGTGCGTAATGTCTATGGCCTGTTCCAAGCGCAGGTGTCTAATAGCTTCTCTAATTACCGGTACTGATATAGCGTCTACTGTGTTGACTTCTTCAGGTTCATAGTATCTAATTCTATAGCGATAATCAAAAATTTCCGGTAGCTGTCGCACAGTTAAAAAGCTATACTTGTTAATAGTAGTGCTTAAGACACTGCCCCCGTTGGCCCGGTACCATTCAGGGTAGTCGGTGCCGCCGCCAAAGAAGCTGATTCTATAGGGTGTTCTGGTAATAATCATCTGGTCAAAAACTGTCCTTGATGTAACTCAACCTGCTCACGCCAGTAGTCCAACAGATCCTGCATGG
>Ga0316230_1001982_pt1 | contig 18898 bp, 25 predicted proteins | sample TBH18025metaG_FD_206004 | JGI IMG/M metagenome (GOLD analysis project Ga0316230, IMG submission 206004) | Freshwater microbial communities from Trout Bog Lake, Wisconsin, USA - TBH18025 | ecosystem: Environmental > Aquatic > Freshwater > Lake > Hypolimnion/Profundal zone | place: USA: Wisconsin...
CCGCAGAAAGCGTCCTTTTGAGTTAGGGAGCTTCATCGCTGGCTTGGGGCGAGCCGCACGGGCGGCAGACCAAAAAGGAGCTTCCATGTCCAACACCACCATCCTCACTGGCAACCTCGGCGCCGCTGTCGAGACCCACACCTTCGATTCCGGCAAGGTCAAAGCCACTTTCAGCATCGCCACCGAAGTGCGCGACGCCCAGGGCAACAAGACCACTGTCTGGCACCGCGTCAGCCTCTGGGGCAAGCGAGCCGAGCGGGCCGCCAGCCTCCTCTACAAGGGCGCCAAGGTCCTCGTCCACGGCGAGGAGTCCCAGCACCCCTACACCGACAAGAACGGCAACAGCCGCACCGCAACTGAGTTTGCGGCCCAGAATTTCTTCCTTCTGGCCAAGCCCGTGAAGGCTCGGGCCTAGTCCAACCAGGGACCGCCGGCAGAACCGGCGGTCCCTTCCCCTTCACCTCGACTCCTTTGGAGATCGTCATGAGCAAGGCTTACGAAGTCATCACAGACCGCATTGCCGAGTTGCTCTCCTCCGGGAAGATCCCCTGGCGGCGACCCTGGAGCGCCCTGAGGGCCGCAGGAAGCACCCGCCCACGGAATGTGGCCGGGAACCTCTATAAAGGCGCGAACTGGTTCCTATTGGGGATGCTGCCCTACGCGAACCCCGTCTATCTGACCTTCAAGCAGGCCGTGGCCCTTGGGGGCTGTGTCCGCAAGGGCGAGAAGGGCTATCCGGTGCTGTTTTGGAAGATGCTTCAGGTCTCCGAAGAGAACGCCGCCTCTCCTGAGGACGTGGGGAAGAAGATCCCCTTCGCCCGGTATTACACCGTGTTCAGCGTCGAGCAGTGTGACGGGTTAAGCCTGGTTCAGCCTGAGGCGCCTGTGGCTCCCGTCGAATTCGATCCTGTGGCCGAGGCCGAGGCTATCTGGGAGGGGATGCCCTCGCGTCCCGAGCTACGCTACGGCGGAGACCGGGCCTGCTATATCCCCGGCTTTGATCAGATCCGGATGCCTATCCGGTCTGCGTTCCCGACGGCCGAGGGGTTCTACGAGACCCTCTTTCACGAGGCCGGACACGCCACGGGTCACGCCTCCCGGTTGAACCGGAAGGAGATCACGTCCGGGTCCTACTTCGGGGCGCGGGACTACTCAGTGGAGGAGCTTGTGGCCGAGCTTTGCGCGGCTTTCCTCTGTGCCGAGGCGGGCGTGGATCAGGCGGTCCTGTCGAATCAGGCGGCCTACATCCAGGGGTGGCTAGAAAAGCTGAAGGCCGAGCCCCAGGCTTTTGTGACCGCCGCAGCGCGGGCGCAGAAGGCGGCTGATTTCATCCTGCGGCGGCAGGCAGTGGAGAAGCCACAGGATGCAGCGTAGCCTCGTCCTGTGGCAATACTTGCTGGGCTGTTGTCTTAAAACCGTTTCCAAATGTGGCTAAATAGCTGGTCATCGGCTATGCTCGGCGCTTCAGAGGACAGCTATGGCCCATCTTCTTGGCATTCGAATCAAGAACTTCAAGTCGTTCGCGGACTTGAAGCTTGGCCAGGTAGATTACGGTGCAGGAGAGCCTCTTCCAGGATTCGTTTGTTTCATTGGACCGAATGGTTCCGGAAAGTCGACGCTTCTTGATGCCTTTGGATTCGTCTCTGACTGTCTATTGGAAGGCGTCGAGGGGGCTTGCGATAAGCCTGCCCGCGGTGGATTTGAGCGCCTTCATACCCAGGGATCTGTCGGACCAATCGCCTTTGAAATATTCTTCGAGCATGATGATCCTGCTCGGCCAATCGTTTACCAACTTCACATTGACCTAGTGAATGGTGTTCCCTCAGTTGTGAAGGAAACACTCCGTCAGCGCCGAAAAGGACAGACACTAGGAAAACCCTATTACTTCCTTAACCTAACTAAAGGCAAGGGCAGAGTGTGGGCTGGCAATCAGGTTGGAGCAGCTCAGGATTTGAAGAGTTCGATATGGGTGCGTTTGGCGGATTTAAATCAACTGGGATTGACCACCCTTGGGAATCTCTCTGAACATCCGAGAATCGTTGCGCTGCGAAGTTATATCGAGCAATGGTACCTTTCGTATTTTGTGCCTGATGCTGCGCGGGAGTTACCACCGTCGGGTGCCCAAAAGTGGCTTGATCGAAAAGGCTCGAATGTTGGAAATGTGCTTCAGTACCTCCAGCGGACCTACTCCAAGCGAGAGTTCCAGGCGATCATTGGACGGGTTACGCGGGGTATCCCTGGTCTAAAAAATATTTCATGTGAGCCCAGTGAGGACAAACGGCTTTTAATTCGATTCGATGAGACTGGATATCAGGACCCTTTTTACCAGCAAAGCATGTCAGACGGCACCTTGAAGATGCTTGCCTATTCGGTACTATTGTCTGATCCGAAGCCTCGTCCATTTATTGGCATCGAGGAACCAGAGAATGGCCTCTACCTTGAGCTTATCGAGCATCTTGCTAGCCAGTTCGTGGATTATGCCTCTAACAAAGAGAGACCAACTCAAATTTTTGTGACGACGCATTCTCCCTACTTTGTGGATGCTCTTGAGCCAGAGCAAGTCTGGATCATAAAAAAGGACAGTGAAGGGCATGCTGCTGCCAGCCGTGTGGCGGATTTGCCAATGGTTAGAGAGCTTTCCCTCCAGGGAGTACCCCTTGGCGCTCAGTGGTACAGCAATCATTTCGGATCAGATGATTTTCCTCCACAGGTGGGACCTCAAATTAAATCAAATCTTCAGCAGACCTCACGATGAAGGTCCACGTACTCGTAGAAGGGAAATCCGATAAGGCGTTCATCGATGGCTGGGCTGCTCGTGCGTTCGTCGGCCATACGTTCCAGACCCATCCACACCAAGGGAAGGGGAAATTACCCTCAAATATTTCTGCTCTCCCAGATCGAAAACTTAGAGGGCTCCTTGATTTGCTTCCTGCGAAGTTAAAGGCATTCGCTGCCGCTGGAATCGAGAACGACAATGCAATTCTTGTTCTTGTTGATGCCGACAATGACAATTGCGTGAACCTTAAGCGTAGTTTGGTCCAATTGGCGAATAGCCTAAATCCGCGGCCCAATGTTGTGTTCCGAATCGCCGTAGAAGAGAGTGAAGCTTTTTATTTAGGCGACTTACATGCACTTAAACTCGCATTTCCTCACGCTGATATGGCATTGGCTAGGTCTTACGTACAGGACTCAGTGTGTGGGACTGCTGAGATGTTTGGCAGAGTCGTGGGAGACAACCGATTCGACAAGGTATCGTGGGCCGAGAAGATCGGCCCTCGGATGGCAATCGATCCGAAAAAGAACCGTTCTCCATCGTTTCGCGCACTCCATGAAGGGATCAGGAAGCTAATTACTCCCCCAGTTCCTGTGCCCAAAAAGCCTAAGCGAAAGTTTCGGCATGCACCCCGGACATCGCCCAGTCGACGTGAACGCTGAATTCTTCGATCTGTCAGGCCAAGGGTCTTCCTCCTCCATTGAGGTCTGGTAGCCTTACGCCCTCAAGTCATCCGGCTTGAGGGTAGAGTGCGGGGAGCCAGATGGACTCCTTGCACAGGCCCCCTGGAGATCGTCTCCAGGGGGTCATTTTGTGCTACCGATGCGCGGCAAGCTGCGCAAGGACGGCTTTGCTGCCCCCATAGGTGGATCGGGGCCGCGTCTCCACATAGAGAAGAGCAGCAACCACGACCAGAAGGCATGAGATCGCGAAGGCCTTGGTGAAGGGTGTGTGGCGCTTCACGGTTGCTCCGAATGAGCTAGGTGGACCTGCCAGTTCCGCATGTAGGCCTGAGTGAGAGCCACATCGCGGATGATCAGCAGGTTTTCGGCATTATGGAATTCTGCGCTCGACGTAAAGTTAAACGACCCCCCAATGGTCGTCTGGCCGTCCACGCAGATCACCTTATTGTGCGCTATAGCGTGCGCAGCATCAATCCAGACGGGGATTCCCGCGTGCTGGAGGAAGGTCAGGCCGCTGTATCGTTCAGTGCGTTGACTCTTGTCGAGAATGATTCGGACATCAACGCCGCGGTCATGCGCGGCCTTGAGGGCCGCGGCCACAGGGGCCGAGGTGAATGAGTATGCTTGTACGAGCACCACTGACTGTGCGGCATTCAGCTCTCTGACGATGGCATCGGTGCACCCACCGTGCGGGCTGAAGTACACCTGGATCGGCGGTGCTGGAGCCTCGGTAGAGGCTCCGGTGCCCGGAATGAGCCCCTTCGGAATTCCGGGCAGTTCGGGGAGGTTCGGCAGGTTCGCCAAGCTCGGCACGTTCGCCAGATTCGGCAGGCTCTGGGTACTAGCCGCGACTCGGCTGACGCGCTCTCCCGTTTCCCCCCCGAACAGGCCGCGGACGTTGAGGGAATGGTATGCCATTCCCGCGCCGGAGATCATGAGGGCCGTGGTGAGATACCTGGTGTTGAAGAATCTCATCATCACTCCCACGGTGCGCGGTTATCGTCCGCAGGTACCGTTTCGGCCTGTGCCTCGGTTTTCTCGCTAGTCGCGGGCTCAATCTGCTCGTGGATGATCCTGATGGCCGAAGGGATCGAATCGAGGATCGACACGAGTTTCCCTTCCTCCTTCGGCACGAGGTCGAGCAGCTCACGGATGCCCGTGGCCTGGGCCATCCGCTCGACGGCCTCGCGAGTCAGCACGGGGGCCGTGAAGGGCGTCCGCTCGGCGTAGGTGGCCACCACCACGTCGATCTCCTCCTGGCTGGGTTTGCGCTGCAGGATTGGTGTCGTGGCCTCCGCCTTGCCCAGGATCGGCAGGCCTAGGCCGGTGTGGTCATTCGGATTCGTCTGGCTCACGCAGTCGAAAACTCCCCAGTAATCCCTGTCACCTCGCGCCAGGCCGCCCATGTCTGGGGGGCCAAGCAGCGGGCCATGTTCGGTGGCGGGCTCGGTCCGCCCTTTGACCTTGCGCTCACGGGTGCGCTCGCCGAGGATGCGGCTCAGATACATTTTGTCGTCGTCGTTCATCCCGCGAAATAACCAGATTTTGCTAGCGAATGAGCTGATCAAGCTCTCGCCTTCGTCGCGGCCATAAACTTCTTTAAGCCCATTTAAATGTTGAATACAATAGAAGATACCTACCTTGTATTCACGCAGCACATTAAGGCCGTCGCGGGCTCCCGGGATGGGGCCAGCGGCCAAGGCTTCGTCCATGATGAGGAGAAGCTGACGAATTTTGGGTTCGGCCTGAAGGCGGCGAAACAAATACTGCCAGAACAGCCGCAGTGGCGCTTTGCGCTCCTTGAGGTTTTCGGCGGACAGGACGTAACCGCCGACCTCCAGGAACGAGTCGGGTCCGTCGAGGTAGAAATCATGGCCGGAGGTGACCTTCTCCCCCCAGCCGCCGTCGCTGTAGCAGATCAGCGCATTCTTGAACTCGCTGACCACGTACTCGTGGGCGTTTTTTCCTTTGAGAGCGATGAGATCGCCGACGGCACAGTCATTCGCGACGCACATCGCCATCAGGCCGCGGGCCTGGAGGTCGTCGAAGATGTCCTTCAGCGTCGGGTAGTTGCCGCTAAGGATGATCGCCGCGAGCAGAGGCCGCGCTGTTTCGGGAATCCACGACCCTTGACCAGGCTTGTCCGGCATCAGCATCGCCGCGAGCGCATTGCTTTCATTGCGTGGGTCACGCGAATCCAACGCCTCGCGGATCGGATTCCACCTGAGACTCGGGGTCTGTCCTATGGCCGCAGCACCCCAGCAGAGGCAGCTACGACCCAGGCGCGCTTCGTACTGGTCCTTGCCTTGGCAGACGCCTTTAACGTCCTGTACGATGAATTTGAAGGGCAGTTTGGACCTCTCGTCCATCGCGATCAGAGACAGGGTGAGCGGGCCCACAAGCGCCAACCCCTTCCCGCTGCCCGTCTGACCAACCACGAGACAGTGTGTGAAGATCGAGTCCCTGCTGAGCTGGATTGTTGTCCAGCCGAGAGGCCCGTTTCGCTTATAGTCCCATGGGCGGACCGAGCCCCGGTGCGAGACCTTGATTGGGATCGTAACGACCGCGCATTTATTGTTTGCGACCTCGTTTCGCGATGCGAAGCCGCCGTTTTTTCCGGGGAAGTCGAATACTTTCTCCCGGCCCATACGGCGCCAAAGCGTCAGCACGCCAAGGACCACGGGCACCACCAGCACCACGAGCGTGATCACGGCGGGCCGCGCAGGCAGCTCCAGAACTTCGGGCCAGGTGGAGGGCGGAGCGATGGCGCCGAACGGCGCCAGGACCAGCGCACCCCCGAGGGGGTAGGCCCAGCGCCAGTACGTGGTGTACTCGATGGTCCAATCAAAGATCTTGAGCAACGCCTGTCCCAGGTTCGCGCCCAGGAGCGCGAGAACAACCCAGAACGGGATGGTGGCGGGGTACCAGTCAGGCCTCACCAGAGGGTATTCCAGCGGCCAGGAGGCTTCTGGCAGCCAAATTGTAATCATGAAGGCCAGGCCGATGGCGCCCGCGATCAGCGCCGATGGCGCCCATAAGCGGGCGTTGAGCCACAGAGCCGCCCGACGGTTGGAGTACAGCAGCATCCTCCCGGGCAGCGTCTCCCGGAACCAGAGACCGTAGCTGACCACGCCAGCGAAGACCAGGCACAGCAGCCCGACGATCGTGAGGTCATGGCGGACCCCCCAGGCGATGGCGTCCGCGATGGCCAAGCCTACGCGAACGAGAATGTCAGAAAGATTCAGGTGTTGGTGCATAGGGTCCTCAGGTGGCAGAGTTACAGGCGGCACTCACCGCCCGACCGTAGGTGCGAAGTACTTCTCCATAAATCGAATACAGGCCCACGCCGTCCAGAGCGTGGAACGCCATCTGAACGGGCAGGCCGTGGGTCTTCCAAGCCTGGTTAAGGTTGGGCATTCGGCGGTCCTGGGGCAGCTTCTCGATGGACCTGACGGCCTTCGCGAAGGCCTGGGAGTGCTCCTTGGCTTCCGGAGGCGTCATCGGCGCTCCTCGCGTTTGCGAAGGCGATCTGCGGCTCGCAGCAGCTCGCGCCCGACCACCCTGGAGATGGTGGCCTCGCGGCTGGTTTTCAATTCGCCCTTGGCGAGCTGGAGTTGTGCTTCCCGCAGGAGCGATGCCAGGGCCCGCATCTCAGGCATGGTAAGCGTCAGCATTTTTTGGGTGAGATCCTTGGTCAATTCACCATCTCCCTCTGGACTTCGATCTCTGGGATCAGGACGGCCTCGCCGAGTTCTTTAGGTGCCATGGGGAGGTCCGGCTCGACAATCTCGGCATCCGTGATGGGCACCTCCGCAGCCTTGATCTCAGGGATCTGGGGCAGGTTGAGGACGTAGCGGATCAGGTCCCACTGGTCACGAGCGATCCAGCCAGCAAACCAGATGGAGAGGGGGAGGATCTTCAAGGTCAGCGGCAGAAAGATCGCCAGGAGCATCGCCATCCCGAAGATCACAAACCACCCCCCAGCCTGTTTGAGAACGCTTTTCCGCTGGGGCGGCGTCCAGGCTTCCCAATCCGTCCGCCCTTGCTTCAGGTGCCTGTGCAGCCCCATGGGCACGTAGATGAGGTCCAGGGGGACGCGCTCGACAAGCGTCCACGTGCTCGTCAGGAAACTGTGGGCTGACAGCGTCAGGGGTGAAATCACGATGGCCGTCATGCGCCAGAGAAGCCACCCACGGTAGAGCGGTATGTGCTTCCGTGCATACGCGTCGAGCCAGTTCTTCTCCAGGATCTTCGGGACCCACTTCTCACGGAATCGGTCCATCCAGCGCGTGTGCACCTGCATGGCTGGAGGAGGCAGAAGCGCTGGCTCTTCCGGCAGGGTCTGGGATCTCTTGATGAGCTTAATCATTCTGGGTCCTAGGGCTGGAAGTGGCCGCTGATCGCGCCGTGGATGGCACTAAAACCCTTATCGAGCACTGTGGGAATTTGCCCGGCGAGAATTCCGACGGCGATCATGGGTAGCGGCCCTGTGTTCACGATCCAGGCGAAATCGCCGAGGGTCGTGGTCGCGAGTGCTCCGGACTGGAGGGCCAGAGAGATGCTTGCTGCCCAGGTCGTGATCGCGTGGAGGCCCTTTGCGACAAGCGCGATCACCGCCGGACCTGCGCTAGCAATGGTGATCGCCTGAAGCCAGAACTGGATGTAGTTCCAGCCGAAACGGCTGAAGCCCTGGCTCGCGAAACTGAGCAGCGCGAGGGGAGCGAGGCTGGCGGCCATGGCACCCGCGACAGTGAGGGCCACGGCATAGGCCAGCAGGCGTCCGAAAATGGAGATGATGCCAGTGAGGATCTTCATCACCGCGGAGCCGCACAAGAAGAGGCCGATGGCGATGATGAAGACGCTGCAGATCTGAACGAACCAGCCCTTAACTTCGTCTACGGCACGACCCATCGTGCCGGTGATCGCGGGTACGATGGTGAGCCAGGTGGCATCAGGGCCGAACTGGCCATTCGCGACCTGTTGATTCTTGAACTTCGCGTCTTTGTCCGCGCCCTGCCACTGTTTGTCTAGCTGGTCGAGCTGCGTGAGCTGGTCGGTGGCTTTTTGAAGCGCCGCAGATCCAGCGGCAGCGATATTTGGGTTGCTAGACTTGCTGTCTTGGGTGGCCTTGGCTTTGTCAGCCAGGGCCTGTTTGCGCTTGGTGCGGATGTCTGCCCGCATCGTCTCCTGAGCCTTCATGTAGTTATCGAGGTTGTCTGTCGCCATGGTTTCCTCGACTCCCCACTCCTGGGAGAGCCGCTCCTGGGCCACGGATCGCAGGGCCCATACAGCCTTGGTGGCCGTGATGGTCTGGTCGACAGCTCCTTGGCCCGCGTCGACGATGGGACCTTTCACATCCATTGCCGACTTGGCCTGCCCCGTAACGTAGCCGCTTAGGCTGGCGAATATCGCGGGGCTCAGGCCGATCAGGGTGCCAAGGGCAACAAACTTCCAGACCTCCTTCGCGAAAGTGAGGAGATCCTGGTCCTTGCCGTATTTCATCCACGCCAGGAGCAGAATGACGAAACCAATCACGAACAGGATGCAGGTGCTGATGAGCACGCTGGAACCCACGCCAAACTTGACGCTGCCCAGAGCAGTGAAGAAATTTGAGAACGCTTCCGCGGCCTTCGTGATGATGTTCATGAGTTCGTGTCTCCCTTAACCCAGCTCCAATCGCTTAGTCCGAAGGTTTTCCCCAGCACCGATTTACTGGCCGCGTCGAACCCTGCTGCGACAGGGCCGAGGATGCCTGGGTTGATCGAGCTGAAATTGCTCAACCAGTTCGTGAGGATGCCCGAGACCGCCGTGAGGCCTGTCGCGTGAGCGGCATCGAGGTTGGCCGAGATCGCGGCTTCTGGCGTGGCCGTGGTTGCGCCGGGCAGGTACTGGGCCAGGTTGGCTGGCACAGCGCTGGTTGGCAGATTCGCGGCCTTCATGAGGGCCAGGAAATCGCCGTAGGCGTAGGCAGAGCTAGAGGCGTCCAGCTTGGACTTGAGGGCTGCGAATTTCGCAGTGGCCACCAATTTGTCCTGGTTGTTCAGGTCGTTGCTGATCTCGGTGGCCTTCTCCGCGGCCAGATGCGTCATTTCACTCAGAACGGCATCAAGTTCCTTTCGGACATTGGCGCGGTACTGCTGGGAAGTTGTTTCGGCCACAGACGCCAGGTGCTGGCGGGATTTTGTGGCATCGCGGCGCTCATTGCCGGTGGGAATCCCGCCGATCGCTCCCCCTGAGATAAACGTGGCCAACCCCGGGTCCGGAAGATTCGGCTCCTGGTCCAAGGCGCCGAGGTTCTGGTCTCTAGCGGCGTCGCGTTTATTCTGGAGGCCTAACTCGGTCCGCCAGTAGCCCGCCTTTTCGACCAGCTCGTCAGCTCGTTTCGAGATCATGCCCAGGCGGGCGTCAGCAGCGCCAATATCGCCGAGATTGGCCGTCTGCTGGGTGTCGGCCTGGAGGCTCGCCGCGAGCTGCTGCAGCTCGGTGACGGCGGGGTCGTCGTCTCCATAGTCGGAGGCGATTTCTACCGATGCTGCGGTCAGTTGCGCGATTCGGCTCTGGTACTTGTTGGCCATCGCCTGCCGAAAATTGAAGTAAGGGTCGTCCTGAAAATTCCCGTTGGGATCAGGGACATCCCAATAGGCCTGGTCGATCTGGCTGGCAGTCTGGGACTGCTGCCAGATCTTCCACCCGTCAGTCGTGGCGTCCTTCGCCACCTGATCTTCGGTCTTGGTGGTGTCCGCTGTCGGGGTACGCGCTGTTGTGCTGTCGTAGTTGCCCATGGAACTAAGCAGGCCCGCCATGCTCGTGTCCGGGGCATTGGGCGGCTGGACGACCGGGCGCAGGACCAGGTCTCCGTAGCGCCCATGGGCCTTAATACTCACAGGGAGGATCGGCAGAGACATCACGACGGAGCCGGTGATGTTGCCGTCCAGGCGTTTAAACTGGTTTCGGGCCAGCATGAATTGCTGGTATTGGCCGGTCATCTCCTGAAGGGCGTAGGCAAATTTCGTCAGCTCCCCCTCTTCGAAATCAAATTGCTCTTCCAGGAACTGCGCGGCCTTCTGTAAGTAGCCCGTGATGTCGAAAGTAATAGTCGCGGCCTGAGATCTAGCAGGGATCGTTCCGCACATCAGGACGGACAGGAGAGCCGCCGCTGTGATCCGGCGCGGAAGGTGAGTCCGTAGGGCCCGCACTTCCGCGCGGATGGCCACCGCGGCTTCGTCGGGATTGATTGAGGGGATGAATGCTTGAGCAATGTCCAGGATCAATTTGGCCTCCTTTCCTTATGCTTCGGCGCGGGAAGGCCATCACTAAAGTAAGAAAAATAAAAAATGCAATGAATGTAGAAGACCCGTTATCCGCAAAAAATGTGGAGAAGGGACGGGCGTGGCCCAGCCCGCTCAGTACGGGTTTTCGGAGAGGGTGTCCGCCAGGTCTGGCAGCATGGTTTGAAGAGGATTGAAGCCGTGATCCTGGTCTACATCGTCGAGTGCATAAAGGATCCGGTCGACCAGGCTGGACTCCAGGCGGCGGAGTGGTTCCTCAGGCCTCGGGCAGAGAAGGAGGACGTTTGGGTTCATGTTTCGGAACCCAAGACCAAGGCCGACGTGTGCACTCTTCTGAATGAGGCCTATCACGAGGCAAAAAAGTATGGTGAGCCATCTCCCCCCATCGTGTTCCACATCGATGCCCACGGGAACGAAGATGGCATCGGAATGCCGGATGGGACCTTGCTTTCATGGAAAGAACTGAAGGGATATTTGCAGCAACTTTCCAGGATTTCAAACATGCAAGTCATCCTGCTCATTGGGGCCTGTAAGGGGGCCTACGGCATACGAATGCTCGAAATGAACGATGTCGCACCCTACTTCTGCATCCTTGGGTCACATTTGAATATCGATAATCGTCGGCTAATGGATTTCTATCGTGATTTTTATACAGAACTATTAACACATAAACGGCTAGATATCTTTGTACCCATCCTGTTGCCAAAATACAAAGATTGTATGGGATTTGACACTGCTCATTCAATGTTCAAATCCGTATACAAGGGCTACTTGGGACGTGAGAATCGACTAAAATTGCATGCGATGAGAAAACGAACTGCTAAGAAATTATCAAAAATGAAGCTGCCAGAAGAGGCCAAGACGAATAGCTTTTTTCTACTTCGTCATCCGGACATTATGGAACGCCAAATGTTTGATAAATTTAAACGTGTATTTTTTATGCTAGATAAATATCCTGAAAATGAACATAGATTTGCTCATATAACGTATGAATCGATACTTAAAGAGATCCAGGAAGAAGAAGGAGAGTGATTCCTAGGAGGGCTCCGCCCTGGCGGCGGCCACGGTCCGCCACCACCCGCGCCGGAGCCAAGGTCTCCGGCTGAAAAGCAAGCGGGGGCACGGCCCCGCGCAACGCCCCCAACCTAGGTAGGACAGCGAAGCGGCCATGCCGCTAGCCCAAAGCCAGTCAGGTCCGGGGAGTGCCCCGGACAAGTCAGCGATTACCGCTCACAGCCCCCCTGTAGCGAAATGCCCGCCGCTCCAGTGGGTGGGCCGGAGGACGAGCCCAGCTTGCCCTGGCTGCCCGCCCTACTCGCCTTCGGCTCCGTTGGCCGGGTCCCACGCCAGGTCAACCCGATCTCGCCGCTTCGCGGTCCCTACACGCAAGGGTGCTTTCGCGGCATATCCTCGCGGCCAAAAGCGCGCCGCTGCGGTATTCCACGACACCCCTGCGCTTCGGGATCCTGCGTCCCTAGGGCTTCGCCTGCGGAGGCCGGGGTAAGGCCCCGGCCTCCCGATGGGAGTGCGCGGCGGTCACCTCACCTCAACCAAAGGGAGCCAGCCATGACCACCACCACCTACTGCGCAGCACGCCAGGACTCATTCCGGCGCCGTGTCATCCAGGCCCGCCTGGCCCATCTGGAGGCGGAGGCGGACGAATTGCTGGTTGACCTCGCACTGCTGAACCAGCTCTGCCTTATTGATGCGGCGGATCGCCTGGAGGCCAGACTGACTGAAGTGACGCGGGAGGCGCTGCAGCACCGGGCCGCACTGGACAAGCGGATCGGGTTTTTGGAGGCTGTCGCACCGCGTCTCGCGGGAATGGCTTGGGCTTGATCATGCCCTCTCCTGGAATCATTCCGCTGCTGATGGCTCAGTCCCGGTGTGGGTTTCGCGCAGCGAAATCCAAGGCCTGTGGGAAGGCGCGGAGCGGCTTTCCACCCGTAGGGCAGGGGGTGTGGACCCGAAGGGCGCCGGAGGCGTTTCCTGTGGGGAGGGGGGAGGGGCCTGTGGGCTGGGGGCAGGGTCCCGCAGTCCATGGGAGGGGCCGCGCTCTCCATAGGAAATCCAGCAGCCCCTGCAGGCCGTCAGGGGGGCTGGGCCGGAATGATTCTGGTGTGAGTGGTGTGAGGATTCACAGGACTCACACCGAGGACTCTCGCAGGGGTGTAGCTAGAGAATCGGAATTAAAAAAGTAAAAAAATGTATTGAAGTTTCGGCAAAACATTCCGATAATAAGGGTATGGGCACGAAGCCCAAAAACGAGGAGAACGAGATGAGCAACCCAAAGACCATCGCCCAAGAGATCGCCGAGCAGTTCAACATGGACGGCCAGTGCTGGACCAACGAGGACGGTATCGAGCTTGTGGACCTGCTTAAGGCCCGCACAAGCTATGGAGATCGTGATGACGACGAAAGCGGTGAGACCTGCCGCTACACCTTCTCTGACGGCTCGACCATCATTGCAAATTCGGCATGGTGGGATCTCGGATTCAAAGACTGCTTCTGTCCCTTGGGAATGGGTCACGCGCATGATTGCGAAACGCTTCCGGAGATTACCCGGTGTGAGTCCGGTGTCGTAATCGATGTTGACGACGATGTCGTTGTCACGAACTGGTTGTCAGATATTGATGCTCGGTACCGGGCCGAACGGGTCGAGGACTATGAGGTGCCTGACTGGGTTCGTGGCGCGGCCATTGAAGCGGCCCAAGATGCCCATCCCGAGGAGGGCGAGGCCATTGTGAAGGCTGTCTGGCAGATTCACAGCCACAGCCAGATCGCCTGGGTAGTGGTTTTCGAGGGCTGGATCTGAGGCATCAGAAACTATCGCCTAGCACGAATTAGTTCCTGAAGTCTGCGCCTGGACGGCGCTTTGAGGAGAACGAAATGAAGACCGCCACGCTTAACAACATCATCATCAAGGCGCTTATCCGGGAAAGAACCCAAGCGGTGGCAACACTGAATACGATCCGGATTCAGGAAGAGAGGGCTGTCCTCGATCTTCCTGAATTATCCGAATCGGAAGGCGACATTGCGTGGAGCACGGCCATGGCTCTAGGCGAAGCGTCGCAGGCCCGGAGAGCCCTGGAATACATAAGGGATGGCTTTTGGGCTGAAGGTGAGGAGGTTCCCCTAGAGCTTGAGAACGCGATCAAAGTCGCGACGGAGGAGGGACTGTGATGTCCAACATCGACATGAGGAAAGTAAAAGCGGCTCAGCTCCAGGAGCGGCACGATCAAGTCCTCAGACACTTTTTGAACACCCTTCGGAGGGTGGCGGCGCTCCTTCGGTCGGAGGACCGTGAAGATCGCTCACGAGCGTTGGACACCAAGATGAGCCTCGACACGTGGTGCGGTGGAGTATCGGATGGACTCAACATTCCATATGGGTGGTTCTGCAAAACACCCAAGCGCATTTCGAACCTGAAAAACCTCCTCAAAGAGGTGCAAGGGGTGGGGATCTTCCCCCCGTCTCCTGAGGCTCTTGAGGCACTCGCCGACAGGGCGGAGGCCATGACCGAACGCACTGGGCGCGATGCCTCGTGAGTGGCGCCTCGGCCTCGTCGGGGCCACATCCCTGGCCTATCGGCCAGTGCCGATGGAGCCATTTTCCCAAATACGTGAACTTGTCCCACAAGGAGAACCACATGAACAGTGAGCAGCAGATCATCGACCTCCTCAATAGTTTTCCCCTAATGCAGGGGCGCCATACGTTTACGGAGTGGAACAGTGACTACATTTCCCGCAAACATGGAGGTCTCAAGTCGCTGTATGGCGCCATGTCCTCGGGAGAGCGGCAAATTATCGAATTCGTCCTCTCCGTCTGGAACACGACGGAGGATTGGACGGCGCATGGCTACCAGAATTTTAACTTTTGTCGCTCCTATCTGAATTGGGGTTCCGCCCAGCGGAAGGTCCTGTTGGCGTGGGCAGCAGACCCATTTTGCTGTTGAGGAGCGGAGAAATGACCAATCCCATTTCCGCCCTCATCGATGCTGCCACGGCCCAGGCTGGCACGCGCCAGCGCGGCATAGCTGATCTTTGCCACATCTTCAATGTTCGGCCCTACCTGCTCGCGAACTGGCGGGATAAAGGAATCCCGAAAAGCCGACAGGATCTGGTGGACCAGGTGTGCACCCACTACGGAGTCTCCTGATGGGCCGCCCGATGCTGATTCCGAGCCCTTGGCGGGATCTGGCGTGTCTGGCGGGTTCGGTGGCCGCCGCGGCGTCTCTCCTGGGCGTTGGCGAGCGCACGCTCCGCCTCTATGCCTGGGGTGAGAGCACCCCCAGGACTCCCGCACGAAGGTTCATCGAACAGGAATTCCGCCTCCGCGGCCTGCCCCTCCCGGTGTGGGGGCGGATGAAGTGTGACGGCTCACACCAGTCACAGGAGACAGTATGTTGAACGCATTGGTTTTTTCGCTAGCCATCACCCTCCTGGTCGTCGCCGTGGCGATCCGGAAGTGGAGCCTGATCAGCTCCGCCTGGGCCAGGGTCAAGGCATTCCGGGCGGATCTGGCCGCCCGCGAGGTGGAACGCGAGCGCGCCGCCGAGGTCCTACGAGTCCTTCGGGCATGCTTCCATGGCCTCGCGGTGCTGGCCCTGCTGGTTGTCGGGATCTTCACCTACCGCTGGCCCGAGGCTAAGGCCCAGGCCTTGCGGCTGCGATACCAACGAATGGTCGTCGTCCAGCGGCTGAACATCCGCCTCTGGCAAGAGGGACGCGGCCAACTGCTGGCCGTCGTGGCCAAGATCGAGGATGATCCGACCCTCACGCCAGGCGAGAAATACGATGAGCTGAGCGGAATCGAGCCTGTCTATATTGCCATCACGTCGCGCCTGAAACGGTCGGGGCTCATTCTGGGCCAGCTCATGGCCAGCGAAAAGACAGTGCCAGAGCGAATCTGGCCCTGGGCCCCAGTCGCCGATCCTGAAACGACCATCACAGCCAGGGCTGGGGCTACCCCGGAAGAGATCGAGCCCTACGTGGAGAGGCGCCTCGTCCAGGCTTCCATCGCCCAGCGCTGGATCGACCTGGTGGCCACCACCAGCCAGCCGGGGTCCGAGCCGCTTCCGGCCCCTTCAGAGTGGGAGGGCCTGTGAGCCTCCTCCTCCCACGCGAGGTGGTGCGGTACCACCGCCAGATCGTGGCCCTAGCCGTGGCCTCTATGGTTGCCATTGGCGCCTCAGGCTGGGGCTTGATCCGCCTTGCCTACATGCGGCCCGATGCCCTGGCCTGGACACAGAAACTCTTGGAGACCCGCGACGCGGCTGAACGCGCTGGAATCCGCAAATTGGAACGGGGCCGACTTCAGTTGATCGCAATTGCCGGGCAACGCCTTCTGAAGCGCTCCGACCTCGACGCCAAGGCCAAGGCTGTCCCCTTGGAAAACCTCGAAAAACTCTACGCCTATAGTCAGCAACGCCTGGCTGATGTCAGGGAACCCCTCCAGGGGGAGGGGAAGTTGGAGGCCTTTACTTACGCCGTCGGCAGCAAGGGGGTCCTTCCCTTGAACGCCTCCGCCGACGGCCAAGTCAACGAGGCCGCGGTCCAAGCCATGCTGGCCAGCGATCAGGATATGCGGCGGCTCATGGACATGGTCCGCACCAGGGCCGCCAGCCAAAGCCACCACGACCGATACGCCGAGGCCAGGGCCAAGGTGGCCACCCTCGCCGCCAAGATCCTCCGGGGTGAGAGGTGACCATCCCCTCCTCAGCCGGGTCTAGCCGGGAGATCCCGGCTGACCTGGCGGAGCTGCTTCGGGAGGCCCGGAGGCACCTCCCTGAGGCCGATCTGGTACCGCCCAATCTTCGGCGGGCGGACCAACCGGGAAGCCTGGAATGGGCCGTCGAGACTGACGAAAGGGCCTGCCGCCTGTGGTGGAGCAGAGTGAGGCGGGAGGGTTAGGACTTCTTGTGCGTCTTGGAGGTCTTGGGCGCCTTCGGATTCTTCCCCTTCGGAGACTCGGCAACCTTCTCGCCGATACGTGGGCGGCCCGACTTTTTCTTGGGGGGTTCCCCAGCCTCCGCCGCAGTCACGCGTCGCCGGACGGCGTCAGAGAGGGCTGGGGTTGTGGAGGTGCCTTCGCTTGACACGTCCCAAACCAGTCGCATTTTCTCTAACCATTTGGTGGTCCAATTTTTGGGCATCTTTTCGTGGCTGAACTCATAGAAGTAGAGGCACTCCGAAAAAATTCGCCCGTAGGACGCCTCAGAGCGGCTGATCTGGGCTCGGATCGCCTCCATCGTGAGGTCCCGCTTCATGGTGGATAGCTGATCGGAGCACACAATGGACAGGCGAATCGAGATCACGAACAGCTTCGACTCCTCCACCTCCCGGCGGTAGATCTCCAGGAATCCCTGGCGCCAGGTGGCCGTGATTTTCCCGGCGGACAGATTTTCGTAGAACCAGGCCACCGACTCCTCGATTACGCGTGACCAAGAGGATTCGTACTTGGTGAGGTGGCCGAGAACCCGGCCTTTGGTCAATTCGTGCCGCCGTGCCTCCATCAGCTCGGCGGCGCTCGGAATGATCCGGCAGGAGTGGGGAACGAACGCCCCGAACACGATTCGTTGACTGTGGCGGAGATCTTCAGTCATGTCAGCTCCTTCCCCTTTATACCACCGAACATCATTCACGAAAAAGTGAGGACACGTCCCACCCATGGACCTGGAATGTCCACGAAGTGATTCCGCGTTTGACCATATCGTCAGTGTGTTTGGATGAGAAATTGATCAAGAAAAAGTAAAAACACTCTTTACAGATTACGAGCATGAACCGATATTTCCTCTGAGGACTCAGACCCCTCAGACCCCTCAGACCCCTCAGACCCCTCAGACCCCTCAGACCCCTCAGACCCCTCAGACCCCTCAGACCCCCCAGACCCCTCAGATCCCTCGGACCAGTCAGCTCCCTCAGACCAGTCAGACCCCTCACCCACCTCAAAGGAGTAAAAATGAGCAAACCCTGCAATATCGTCGTCTGGGCAGACAAGGGCGGCGTCGGCAAGACCACCCTCGCCACCTCGTTTCAGGCTGAGCTAGGCGCAAGCCTCGTGGACCTGGACCCCCAGAAGGACGCCACCCGCTGGGCAAAGGGCCAGTCTCTGGCCGAGAAAGATCCCAAGGCCCTGGTGGGGATTCTCCAGGCTCCGGGTCTCCGGGTCGTCGACTGCCCCCCCGGACAGTCCGCCATCGCGATGACCGCCGTGGCGCTGGCCGATATCCTCCTCATCCCGACTCGGACGGGCGACGCCGACATGGTGGCCCTGAGCCGCAGCCTGGCCGTGGCGCGTAAGGTTCGGGAAATTCGCCCCGAGATGCAGGTCGGCCTGGTTCTCAACCTCGTGCGAGAGACTGGACGTGCGAAGGGCGTGGAGATCGCCCTGCGATCCCAGGCAGGACAGGGGTTTCAATTTCTGGGTCGCATGTGCGCCCGAGTGGCCGTCGAAGAGGCCTACTCGCAGGGTCGCACTCTCCTCCAGGTTGGGGGTGCTGCCGCACATGAATTCCGCCAAGTCCTGGAGGCGGTCCGCGACATGCTCCCCGAGAACGCGGACTCCATCGAAACCGTAGTCCCAAACTAAGGAGGACCCATGTCCACGAAAACCGATTCCGCCACCGCCAAAGTGCTGGCCGCACTTAACGTCGGAACCGCCGAGCAGGAAGAACGCATGTTGGAGAGGGCTGCATCCGCGCCCAAGGCCGCCAAGGGAGTCTCTCCAGCCCTTGGGGAGACCGAGCGCCTACACCTCCATCTCCCGCCTACTACCATCCACGCCCTCAAGGTACGCGCAGCCGAGATGGGACTCTCACCCAGTCAGGTCGTGGCCAAGCTCTTGGGGGTGGAGTGATGAGGCGGAGTCCTCAGACCCCTCAGACTCCTCAGACGGGTCTGACTCCTCAGAGCCGTCTGAGTGATTCTTTTGTTCGGCGCGAATCCAGGCGGTTCAAGGCCTGGCTGGCGGAGCGCCTAGTCTCCACAGCCCCGGTGACCACCTGGCCCCCAGATGAATTGGACTACTACGGGGGCACCTCCCCCTCTCCGAAACCCACCCCCAGCCGCGCCAAGCGGCGGAAAGGTGGCCGCTAATGCGAGCCTTGATGATTGCCCTTCTCGCTCTTCTCCCGCTCTCAGCCCAAGTGCACC
>Ga0316230_1001986_pt1 | contig 18879 bp, 15 predicted proteins | sample TBH18025metaG_FD_206004 | JGI IMG/M metagenome (GOLD analysis project Ga0316230, IMG submission 206004) | Freshwater microbial communities from Trout Bog Lake, Wisconsin, USA - TBH18025 | ecosystem: Environmental > Aquatic > Freshwater > Lake > Hypolimnion/Profundal zone | place: USA: Wisconsin...
TGTTCACCAGGGCCCGGGCGATGGCCACCCGCTGGCGCTGGCCGCCGGAAAGCTGGTTGGGCATGTGGTCGGCGCGCGGGGCGAGCCCCACGTTGTCCAGGGCCTTCAGCGCCTGCCTGTGCCGGTCACGGGCGTGCACGCCGCCGTAGATCAGCGGCAGCTCGACATTCTGCAGGGCGGTGGTGCGGGCCAGCAGGTTGAAGGTCTGGAACACGAAGCCGATCTCTTCGTTGCGGATGCCGGCCAGTTCATCGTCGGACATGGCCGAGGCCAGCTTGCCGTTCAGGTGGTAGGTGCCGCTGGTGGGCGTGTCCAGGCAACCGATGATGTTCATCATGGTGGACTTGCCCGAACCGGACGGCCCCATGATCGCAACATATTCGCCCCGGTGGATGTCCAGGGAAACCCCGTCCAGGGCCCGGACTTCCATATCGCCCATCTGGTAGTACTTCTTGATGTCGGAAAGGCGAATCAGGGGGGCGTCTGCCATGGGGACCTCAAAAGAACCACGTCACCAGCATGATGCCAGATGGCCAGGGATCATGGACAAATGGACCCCCGCGTGGATATTTGGTTGATCAGGCACTTGTGATGAAATCCCGGTGATGGCTCTGGCTATAATCAATAATAAAATCACGATTGAAAACATCCGTCTTCCGCGAGGTCCCTATGCTGAACGCGTCGACCGCTTTTCAAACCATGACGGCCGAGGAGGCCGCTGAATTCATCCACCATGGCGATGTGATCGGCGCCAGCGGGTTCACCCCGTCCGGCTACCCGAAGGTCATCCCCGGCGCCCTGGCGGCGCGGGCGACCCGGTGGCACGAAGACGGCAAGCCGTTCAGGGTCTCGCTGTACACCGGCGCCTCCACCGGCGACGAGCTGGATGGCGTGCTGGCCCGGGCCCACGCCCTGTCCCGCCGGCTGCCGTACCAGTCCAACCCGGACGTGCGGGCCGGCATCAACGCCGGCGAGATCGAGTTCACCGACATGCACCTGTCCCACGTGGCCCAGATGGTGCGCTGGGGCTTCCTGCCCAAGCCCACCGTGGCCCTGGTGGAGGCCGTGGACGTGACCGCGGACGGCCGGATCTACCTGTCCGCTTCGGGCGGCGCCTCCGCTTCCTACCTGCAGACCGCGGACCGCATCCTGATCGAGCTCAATTCGTTCTACGGCCGCGGGCTCAAGGGCTACCACGACGTCTACATCCCCGAGGACATGCCGCACCGGCAGACCATCCCCCTGCTCCACTCCGGCGACCGCATCGGCACCGACTACGTGCAGGTGGACCCCTCGAAGATCAAGGCCATCGTCGAGACCAACCTGGCGGACCGCAGCGGCGGCTTCCGGGAACCCGACCAGGAGTCCAAGACCATCGCCGCCCACATCCTGGCTTTCCTGAAGCAGGAAAGGAAGCTGGGCCGGCTGCACAGTGAGCAGCCCTACCAGTCCGGCGTGGGCAACGTGGCCAACGCCGTGCTCGGCAGCATGGCCGCCGATCCGGCCCAGGAGCCGGTCTCCATCTACACCGAAGTGATGCAGGATTCGGTCATCGAACTGCTGCTGCACGACAAGCTGGTGGTGGCCTCGGGCGCCGCCATGACCCTTTCGCCCGCCTGCCAGCTCCAGTGGAAGGCCAACATGGACGCCTGGCGGAACAAGTTCGTCATCCGACAGATGGAGATCTCCAACAGCCCGGGCATCGCCCGGCGCCTGGGCATCATCGCCATGAACACCGCCCTGGAACTGGACATCTTCGGCAACGTCAACTCGACCCACGTCATGGGCACCAAGATGATGAACGGCATCGGCGGCTCCGGCGACTTCACCCGCAACGCCTTCCTGCCGATCTTCATGACCCCGTCCACCGCCAAGGGCGGCGCCATCTCCTCCATCGTGCCCATGGTCACCCACGTGGACCACACCGAGCATGACACCATGATCTTCGTCACCGAGCAGGGCCTGGCCGATGTGCGCGGCATGGGTCCCGAGCGCCGGGCCAGGGAGATCATCGAGAAGTGCGCGCACCCGGACTTCCGCCCGCTGCTGCTGGACTACCTGGAAGCCGGCCTGCGCAGCGGCTCCCGGCACACCCCGGTGACGCTCTCCAGGGCCTTCGAGTTCCACAACCGGTTCCTGGAGACCGGCAGCATGCAGTATTGAAAAGGTATACAATAAAATAATGCCTAGCTCCGGCCGGGGACAACATGCATAATAAGTAATTCATGCTGTTGGATTGGAGAAGGATGCTGAACCCGGGACCCAGGAACGACCCGCAGGCCCTGGCGGGCCTGCTGGCCCGATTGCAGGTCGAACCGCTGGACCTGGACCTGCTGCGCCAGGCGTGCGAACTGAGCCTGGCACTGGGCCAGCCGCGCCCTGCCGCCAATCTGGCCCGCCGCCTGGCGCGCGGCCTCCCGGGCCAGGCCTCCCCCCTCTTCACCCTCGGCCGGGCCCTCCATGATCTAGGGGATTGGCCCGGCGCCGCAAACGCCTTCACGAAGGCCGTCGCCCTGGACCCCGGCGACGGCACCGCCCAGGCGTGCCTGGCCCGGGCCCTGGACCGCCAGGGGCGCCCGGCGGACGCCCTGCGCGTGGCCCTGGAAGTCCTCGGCCAGGACGGTCTGACGGCCGCGACGCTGCTGCTCCTGGGCGAGCTGTTCGGCCGCCTGGGCCAGCCCGGGACGGCCCGGGCGGCCTGCGCCCGGGCCCTGGCGACCGAACCGGGCGCCGAGCCCCACCGCTGCCTGGCCAAGGCCATGGCGGCCCTGCAGGATTTCGACGGCGCCCTGGAGCACCACCGGCTGGCCCTGGAATGGGAACCGGCGAACGCCACCCACCTGGGCAATCTCGGAGCCGATCTCCTGGCCATGGGCGACGCCCGGGCCGGGCTGCCCCTGCTGGAACGGGCCCTGGAACTGGAGCCGGCCCGCCTGGACCTGGCCGCCTCGTACCTCAGTCACAGCGACCAGGACGCGGCACTGTCCCATGAACAGCTCTTCCGCTCGGGCACCAACTGCGTGGAGCTGGCCTGCCCGAGCGCCCCGGTGACCGCTCCGGCCTGCGACCGGAACCCCGAGCGCAAGCTGAGGATCGGCTACGTATCGCCCCATTTCCGCAGCCACACCATGATGCACTGGCTGCCGCCGCTGCTGGAAGCGCGGGACCGGGAGCGGTTCTCGGCCATCTGTTTCGCCGAGAACCCGCTCGAGGACGAATGGACCCGGCGCTACCGGTCCCAGACGGACGGATGGTTCTCCACGGCGGGGCAGACCGCGCAGGCCATCGCCGCCACCATCGCCAAGCACAAGGTCGATATCCTGGTGGACCTCGCAGGCCCGCGCGACGGCAACCGGCTGGATGTGTTCGCCCGGAAGCCGGCTCCGGTCCAGGTGGCCATGCTCGGCTTCGACCGGTCCACGGGGCTGCGGACCATGGACTGGCGCCTGACCACGCCGCTCGCCGATCCGCCGGGCAAGGCCGACCCCTGGAGCGTGGAGCGGATCTGGCGGCTGGACGGTTGCTTCTCCTATCACCCGCCCCAGAACGCGCCCGAGGCGGGGGAACTGCCGGCCCGGGTCCGGGGCGGGCTCGACTTCGGCTTCCTGGGCTCGCCCGCCCAGGTGGGGCCGGACTTCCTCCAGGCGGCCGGACGGCTGTTGCGGGAGCTGCCGGAGGCCCGGCTGCACCTGCTGGTCCGGGAGGGGGCCGAGGAGGCGCACAAGGCCTTCAAGCTGGCCCCCCTGATCGCCGCCGGGGTGGATCCGCGCCGGGTGGTGTTCCATCCCCGTCAGGCCAACCAGGCCGCCACCCTGGCCACCTACCAGGCACTCGACATCATGCTGGACAGCTTTCCCGCGGACTCCGCCACCACCGTCTGCGAGTCCCTGTGGATGGGAGTGCCGGTGCTGGTCCTGGACCGGCCGGAGGCCCTGCGTCACACCGGCCGGTCCCTGATGGTCCAGGTCGGCCTGGACGACTGGGTGGCCGCGGACCTGAATGCCTGGCTGCGCATCGCCCGGCGCTGGAGCGCGGACCTGGACGGCCTCGCGGCCCTGCGGGCCGGCCTGCGCAACCGCTTCGCCGCGTCACCCCTGGGCGACCCGGCCGGGTCCATGCGCGCCATCGAGGCGGCCTACCGGGGCATCTGGCAGGATGCCTGCCGGCGGTCGCAGGCCTGAGCTACCCCCGGCGCACCTGCACATGCGCCAGTTTCTCGTAATGCTTCACCAGGCTGCAGTGATCCTCGTCGCCCTGGCCGTCGGCCCTGATCGCCTGCATCATCTCCATGACCGAGGCGGTGAGCGGCAGCGCCACGCCCAGTTCGTGGGAGGTCTCAAGCACGTTGGCCAGGTCCTTGATGTGCAGGTTGACCCGGAAGCCCGGGCTGAACTTGCGGTCCAGCACCAGGGGCGCCTTGGCGTCCAGCACGGTGCTGCCGGCCAGCCCGCCGCGGATCGCCTTGAACACCAGCTCCGGCTCCACCCCGGCCTTGCTGGCCAGGACCAGGGCCTCGGACATGGCGGCGATGTTGAGGGCGACGATGATCTGGTTGGCCAGCTTGGTGATGTTGCCGGCACCGATGTCGCCCGTGCGCACCACCGAGCCGGCCATGGCCTTCATGATCGGGAAACAGCGCTCGAACACCTCCGGGGCGCCGCCGACCATGACCGAGAGGGTGCCGTCGATGGCCTTGGGCTGGCCGCCGCTGACCGGCGCGTCCAGCATGTCGATCCCGTGCCCGGCGAGGATCCCGGCCACTTCCCGGCTCACCAGCGGCGCGATGGAGCTCATGTCGATCACCACCGAGCCCTTGCGCGCACCTTCCAGAACCCCCTGCTCGCCCAGGATCACCTGCTTCACCTGGGGTGAATTGGGCAGCATGGTGATGATGACCCCGGCGCGCTCCGCCACCGCCCGGCTGGTGGCCACCGCCTCGGCGCCCGCCGCCACCAGCTCGGCCACCGCCGCCTGGTTCAGGTCGGTGACCACCAGTTCGTACCCTGCCTTGAGCAGGTTCAGGCTCATGGGCTTGCCCATGATCCCCAGTCCGATGAAGCCTATTTTCATGGCATTTCTCCTAATATCCCATTTCTTTCATCCAACCGAATGACGAGCGGGTGTCCGGACTGGGCACGTATTCCAGCCCCACCTGTCCCTGGAACCCGAGCCGGTCCAGTTCCTGGAACAGGAAGGGGAAGTCGATTCCGCCGGTGCCGGGCTGGTGCCGGCCCGGGCTGTCCGCCGCCTGGATATGGCCGATGCGGGCCAGGTGCTTGCGCAGGGTCGCCGCCAGCTGGTCCTCCTCGCGCTGGGCGTGGTAGAGGTCGTATTGCAGGAACACGTTGGGCTCGTCCACCGCGTCCAGCACCGCCAGCGCCTGGTCGGTGCGGTTGAGGAAGAAGCCCGGGATGTCGTAGTGGTTCACCGGCTCCAGCATCAGGCGCAGCCCCCTGGCCCCCAGTTGCCTGGCGGCGAAGCGCAGGTTGCCGACCAGGGTTTCCAGGTGCTGCTGGTCGTCCACCCCGGCGACCCGCTTGCCGGCCAGGCAGTTCAGCTTGCAGACCCGGAGCGCCTGGGCGTATTCCAGCGCCATGGGGATCCCGGCGCGGAATTCCTCCACCCGGCCCGGATCGGCGGCGATGCCGCGATCCCCCTTGGCCCAGTCGCCGCTCGGCAGGTTGAACAGGACCTGGCGCAGGCCGTGGCTTTCCAGCTGCCGCTTGAGCTCGGCCGCCGGGTAGTCATAGGGGAACAGGTACTCCACGCAGCTGAAGCCGGCTTCCTTGGCCAGGGCGAACCTTTCCAGGAACGGCACTTCGGTGAACAGCATGGTGAGATTGGCGGCGAATACCGGCATGGCTTTTCCTCCTCGGGTTGGCTAATCGAATTCCCTGACCGCGGCGATACTGCCGCCCATCGCGCAATCCGTCTGCCTTTCGCAGATGATGTCGATCACGTAGGGTTTCCTGGACGCCTTGGCCCGGTACAGGGCTGCCGGCAGGTCGTCGGGCTGGAACACCCGTTCGCCGGCGCAGCCGAAGCCCTGGGCCACTTTCACGTAGTCCATCAGCGACTGGTTCGATTCCATCTCGACGCCGTACTCGAAATCGTAGGCGTATTTCTGGTTCTGCCGGATCAGGCCCAGGTAGGCGTTGTTGACGATCACCACGATCAGGGGGATGCCGTAGGTGGCGGCGACGGCCAGTTCCTCCACCATGAACGTGAAGCCGAAATCGCCCATCACCGCCACCGCCTTGGGTCCGGGGCTGGCGATCATGGCGCCGAAGGCGGCCGGGATGTCGAAGCCGAGGGTGCCCGCGCCTCCGGACGGCAAGTACTTCCGGGGCTTGTTGATCTCCTGCAGTTGGCCCGACCAGATCTGCACCAGCCCGCAGCCGGTGGTGAACATGGTTTCGTCATCGAAACACAGGTTCATCTCCCGGTAGACCCGTTGCGGCTTGATCGGCACGCAGTCGAAATCCTGTTTCCGCTTCATCGACTTGCGCAGCGCCGGGATGGCCTGGACCCGTTCGGCGGCCGTGAACTCGAGTTTCCGGCTGGCGATTTCCTGCAGGAACGCCTCGATCGCCAGCTTGGCATCGGCGACGATGCCGATTTCGCATTTGACGATCTTGTTGATCTGTTTCGGCTCGATGTCCACATGGATGAAGCGGCGCTCGCCGCTGTAGACCTTCACGTCCCCGGTATGCCGGTCGGTGAACCTGCAGCCGATGCCCAGCACCACGTCCGAGCCGAGCAGATAGTGATTGCCCAGGGGCGTTCCCACCTGGACCCCGGCATGGTCGACATTCAGCGGATGCTCGAGCGGGACCCCGCCCTTGGCCATGTAGGTCGTGATGATGGGCGCCTTGATGGTCTCCGCGAGCTTGAGGCAGGCGGCTTCCGCCTTGGCCAGGATCACCCCGCCGCCCATGATGATGATCGGGTTCTTCGCCCGCAGCAGCAGATCCACCGCCATCTTGATGTCCCTGGGCGCGGGCGCCGGCCTGGCCGGCGCCAGGGAGCGGTATTTGGCGATATCGAACGGAATTTCCGCGTTCTGGATATCCAGCGGCAGATCGATCAGCACCGGCCCCGGCTTGCCCTCCCGGGCGGTCCTGAAAGCTTCCTGGAGCACGCCGGGCAGCTGCTCGGCCCTGGTCACGCACCAGGTGGCCTTGGCGATGGGTTTGCAGATCGCGGCGATGTCGACGCACTGGAAGGCGTCCTTGCCCAGCAGGCTGGAAGCGCCCTGGCCGGTGATGGCGACCAGGGGGATGGAATCGATGTTGGCCGTGTAGATGCCGGTGACGAAATTGGTGGCGCCGGGGCCGGAGGTGCAGAGCGCGACCGCCATTCTGCCGCTGGCCCGGAAGTAGCCGTCGGCGGCGTGCACCGCCGCCTCTTCGTGGCGGACCACGTAGTGCCTGATCCTCGACCCTTTCAAATATTTGTATACCGGGTTGATCCCGGCGCCCGGGATGCCGAAGGCGTCGGTTATGCCTTCGTGCTCGAGAATTCTGACCACAACCTCAGCCACCTTCATCCAAACCTCCGTTGCACCTTCCATGGGTAGAACCGGGCGCCGGCCGCGGGACGGGCGAAGCCGGAAGCAAAGGCCGCGGAGTGCCCCCAAGGCCCGCTGGCAATGCGGGTCCGGACAGCAGGGCGGCAGCATTCTGTGTTTCCAATATCACCCATGGGCTGCCGCGCCGCCAGAGGAGCAATGGTGATCCTTGAAATCGGATTCCTCGATCGGCTATTTGCAGCGGAATGAACGTTACAATTCCCACCATGGACGTCCGAACCCTATCCACCTTCAGCGCCGCCGCCCGCGCGCTGAGCTTCACCAACGCCGCGCTGTCCCTGGGCTACGCCCAGTCCAGCGTGACGGCGCAGATCAAGGGCCTGGAGGAGGACCTGGGCACGGCCCTGTTCAACCGGGTCGGCAACCGTCTCGAGCTCACCGAACCTGGGCTGCGCTTCCTGACCTATGCCGAGCGGATCCTGGCGCTGACCGAGGAAGCCAAGGCCTCCATCCAGGATGACGAAGGGGTCGGCACGATCCGCTTCACCGCCCCGGAAAGCATCTGCACCTACCTGCTGCCCCCGGTGCTGAAGGCCTTCATGGCCAAGTTCCCGCGGGTGCGCCTGCAGTTCCTTCCCGGCTTCGTGCGCGATTTCAAGCGCCAGGTGCTGGACGGCGCGGTGGACCTAGCGTTCATCCTGGAGGAGCCTTTCCCCTCCAAGGCGCTGGCCGTGGAGAAGCTGCGCGACGAGCAGGTGCTGATCCTGGCTTCACCCGCGCACCGGCTCGCCGGGCGCGCCAGCGTGTCGGCCATGGACCTCATGGATGACGAGGTCCTGCTGAAGGCGCTCGGCTGCAGCTACCGCAACCAGTTCGAACGCCAGCTGATCGCCGCCGGCGCCCACCCCGGGCACTTCCTGGAGTTCCAGGGAGTGGAGACCATCAAGCGCTGCGTGGCGGTGGGCCTGGGCATCGCGCCCCTGCCCCGGATGGCGGTGGAGGCGGAACTGCGTTCGGGGGAACTGGTGGCCCTGCCCTGGGAAGGCCCGGAGCTGAGGATATCCACCTACATGGTGTGGAACCCCGAACGGCACATGGGCTTCGCTGAGGAGGCGTTCCTGCAGCACGTGCGGGAGGCAGTCAAACTTCAAGCCGCAGGTGCATGAGGAATTCCTTGTTGCCTTCCCCGCCCAGGATCGGGCTTTCGCACAGGGCCAGCGGCTTGAGGGCGGTGCCCTGGAAGAAGTCCCAGATCTCCCGCTGAACCCGCTCATGGGTCCCGGGGTCCCGGACGATGCCGCCGGAGCCCACCTCGTCGCGCCCGGCCTCGAACTGGGGCTTCACCAGCAGGACCGCGTCGGCGCCCGGGGCAAGGGAGGGGATCAGCGGCGGGATGACCAGCCGGAGCGAGATGAAGCTCAGGTCCGCCACCAGGAGCCGGCAGGTCTCCGGCACCCGGGCGGGATCCCAGTAGCGCAGGTTGACCTGCTCCATGGAGACCACCCGGGGGTCGCTGCGCAGGTTCCAGTGCAGCTGGTTGGTGCCCACGTCCACCGCGTAGACCCGGACCGCGCCCCGCTGCAGCAGGCAGTCGGTGAACCCGCCGGTGCTGGCCCCGGCGTCGAAGCAGGTCCAGCCGGCCGGGTCCAGGCCGAACACGTTGAGCGCATGGTCCAGCTTGAGACCGCCCCGGCTGACGAACGGCAGGGCTTCGCCGCGCAGGCGCAGGACCGCGTCCTCCTGGACCAGGGTGCCGGCCTTGGTGACCGGCCGGTCCTCCACCAGCACGTCGCCCGCCATGATCCGGGCCTGGGCCTTGGCCCGGGTCTCGCAGAGGCCGCGCCGGACCAGCAGCAGGTCGATCCGCAGCCTAGCCATTGGCCGCGGCCCGCTTCTTCCGGGCCACTTCCTTGCGGTAGGTGCTGACATTGTGGTTGTGCGCGGCCAGGCTGGGGGCGAAGGAATGCCCGCCCTTGCCGGTGGCCACGAAGTAGAGGTCCGGGCTCAGGTCCGGCACCTTGGCCGCGGCGATGGCGGCGGGGCCCGGGCTGGCGATGGGGGTGGGGGGCAGCCCGGCGACGGCATAGGTGTTGAACCGGTTCAACCGGTGGATGTCCTCCGGGCCCGGCCCGGTGAAGCGCAGGTCGCCGCTCTGCCAGCGCGCGTAGAGCGAGGTGGGGTCGCACTGCAGGCGCATGCCGATGCGCAGGCGCTGGGCATAGACCCCGGCCACCCGGGTCAGCTCCTCCGGGACCGTGGTCTCCTTTTCCACCATGCTGGCCAGGATCAGCGTCTTGTAGGGCGGCAGCTGGCCGCCGTCCAGGGTGGGCCGCACCGTGTCCCGGAAGTGCTCCGCCAGCATGAGGAAGATCTCCTCGGGTTCCTGGGCGTGGTTCACCCGGTAGGTGGCGGGCGCGATCAGCCCTTCCAGGCTTTCCGCGTCGGGAAAGCCGCAGACGCCGGCCAGGCGCGGGCTCTTCCAGAGGGTCCAGAACACGTCCTCGGGGATGAAGTCCTTGAACCGGTGCTGCACCGCCCAGGCGTGGCTGCCGGGCGGGACGGTGACGCTGGTGAAGTGGATCTCCCCCCGCTTGAGCTTGTTGGCCACCTCGGCCAGGCTGGCCTGGGAATCGAAGGCGTACTCGCCGCGGATCAGCTGGAGCCTGCGGGCCCGGGCCCAGAGCTTGAACAGGGCGGCGGAGCGGATGATCCCGGCCTGTTCCAGCTGGTCGGCCATGGCGTCGACCGAGGCGCCCCGTTTCACCAGGATGGTCGCCGGAGCGGCGAGCGGCCCCTGGCCCCGCCACAGCCACAGCCCCGAAAGGGGGAGGAGGCTGAGGACGGCTGTGGCCAGGAGAAGCCGGAAGGAGGTCTTGGGTCGCGCCATCGCTCCAGTTTAACCTACCCCTTGAGTTCCCGGTGCACGACGACCAGCTTGGGGATGTCCCGGCGCAGGCGCTGGGCCAGGATCTCCACCAGGGCCACGCTGCGGTGCTGGCCCCCGGTGCAGCCGATGGCGATGTTGTGGTAGGCCCGGCCTTCCTGCTGGATGAAGGGCCAGGCCCAGAGCACCCAGTTCTCGGTGAGGGCGAGGAAGGTCGAGAACACGTCGGACTTGAGCAGGAAGTCGCGCACCGGGGCGTCCTTGCCGGTGAGCTCGCGCAGTTCGACCACGTAGTGCGGGTTGGGCAGGAACCTGGCGTCCAGCACCATGTCCGATTCGACCGGGGTGCCGTTCTTGAAGCCGAAGCTGATCAGGCGCAGGGTGGTGCCTTCCACCGGCAGGTCCGGCAGCAGCTCGGTGATGCGCTGGCGCAGCTGGGACAGGGTCAGCGAACTGGTGTTGATGATGGCGCTGGCCATGGCCCGCACCGGCCCCAGCAGCGCCCTTTCCTTGGCGATGGCCTCGGCCACCCCGCCGTCCTTGGCCAGGAAATGCGGCCGCCGGGATTCCGAGTAGCGGCGCATCAGCACGTCGTCATTGGCCTCCACGAACACCACGTAGACCGGAATGCTGCTGTCCATGAGCCGATCGACCAGGGGCGCCAGTTCCGCGGCGAATTCCGGATGCCGGTTGTCCATGCCCACGGCCAGCCTGGGCCGGCTGGGGTTGAGTTTGGCCTCCAGTTCGAGCAGCGGTTCGAGCAGCCGGGCGGGGACGTTGTCCAGGGCCGTGCAGCCGGCATCCTCCAAGGCGCCCAGCACCGAGCGTCGGCCCGCCCCGGATAGTCCTGTCACGATCACCAGTTCCATGGCACTAGCCAACCACAAAGCCGGCGAAATGTCAGCAGCGAACAGTGATCGCGCGGGAAAAACCGGCAGGGGGACGAAACCTTGAACGCGGGGCGGTCCGGATGCATCCAAGCCCCAGGAGACCCCACCATGAGCTTGATTTCCCTTTCCCCCCGCGGGCTGTGGCCCGTTTGCCTGCTCACAGCCTTGCTTCCCGTGACAACGGCCAGCGCCCAGGGCGCCCGGTCCTGCCCCGGCCCCCAGGCCGCCACCGGCGCCGAGGAGGCCTACCCGGAGGGGTTGGCCGCCGCGGCGCGCCCCCAGCAGGTGGGTCAGCCGGCGACCGATATCCATGGCATCGACGCCGGCGGCGCCGGGATCAACCTGGCCCGGTTCAAGGGCAAGGTCATCCTGCTGGACGTCTCCGCCATGTGGTGCGCCTTCTGCAAGCAGGACGCCGGGCCCATCCAATACCTGTACCAGACCTACGGCCCCAAGGGTCTGGCCGTCCTCACCTGCCTGGCCGAAGACGTCAACGGCGCCGCCGTGGGCCAGTCCGGACTGCAGCAGTGGTCAAGCACCTACCATCTGACCCTGCCCGTGATGAACGACGCCAGCGGCACCTGGAACGGGGTGGCGGAAAGCGTGTACGTCCAGGCCACCGGGGGCTTCCCGACCCTGGTGCTCATCGACAAGGCCTTCAATGTCCAGTACCTCCGGGGCGGTCTCGTGATGCCCGAGGTGACCGCCATGATCGAAAAGCTGCTGGCGCAATAGGCCACCGGATGCCCAAGGCCCATTCCCTCGCCGCCGCCCTCCTGACCCTGACCCTGTGCGCCGCCGGCCCAGTGCCGTCCTTCACCTTGAAGCGACTCGACGGCGCCGCGTTCAGGCTGGACGACCACCTGAAGAAGCAGGTCATCGTCCTGGACTTCTGGGCCACCTGGTGCGGGCCCTGCACGAAGTCGCTCAAGAAGCTCCAGGAACTGCAGGTGAAGTATCCCCAGGTGCTGGTGGCGGCGGTGGCCACGGACGACGGCAGGACCATGGCCCAGGTGGAGCCCTATGTGCGCGGCCGAGGGTTCAGCTTCACCGTGCTGCTGGATCCCGAGGCCAGCGTCAGCCGGGTGTACAACCCCGGCGGCGGGATCCCGTACACCGTCGTGATCGACCAGCAGGGTGCCAAGACCTACGAACACAGCGGCTACCTGCCCGGGGACGAGCTGGCGCTGTTCGCCGCGGTCGCCAAGCTCCATCCGTGACGCCCCGGGCCCTGCTCCTGCCAGTCCTGGCCGGACTGGCTGCCTGGGCCGGGGAGGCCACTCCGCCCACCCTGTCCGCCACCACGGACCTGATCCATTGGCACGATCTCCTGGCCACCGGGCCGAACCGCTTCTCCCCGACGCCGCGCCCCGGGCAGTTCCAGTATTCCCTGTCGCTCCAGGGCAACCAGGGCCCCTGGACCGGCGGCCTCACCTTGCGCGACGTCAACTTCCACCAACCGAACCCGACGGTCACCCTGGACCGGGCCACCACCACCATCTACAAAAAATACCTCAAGTTCGACGCCAGCCGCTGGAACCTGCAGGCGGGCGATTTCAATACCATGCTCGGCCGGGGCCTGGTGCTCTCGGTCATCCAGAACCCCGCCATCCTCAAGGAGGACACCATCGATGGCGGCGACGCGCGCTACCGGAGCGGGCGGCTGGAGCTGCACGCCCTGGGCGGCACCGTCACCACCGGGCAGCAGGACCAGAGCTGGCGGGTGGCGGGCTGCGAGGCCACGGCTGAGTTCCTGCCCGGCAACCGGCTGGGGGTCCGCGCCGGCACCATCCAGGATGGGCGCCTGCCCGGCTTCGGCGCCCCGGTGGGCCTGCGCCAGAGCCGTTCGTTCAGCCTGGCCGGCCAGGACCTGCTGGGCTGCGTCAACTATTACGCCGAACTGGGGCACATCGATTTCCGCGATCAGCACAGGCAGGCCTGGAACAGCTCGGATCCGGGCAAGGGCGACGGCGGCTACGGCAGCCTCTCCTGGCACCGCCGGGCCTGGTTCCTGATGGCCGAGGCCAAGCACTACAAGAACTTCGACAACCAGCTGAACAACCCGCCCCTGGCCGACCGGGACACCGAGAAGAACAACCTGCTTGATGCCTCCGGCCGGCGCCTCTACGCCCAGTATTCGTTCGGCTCGCCCGACCTGACGGCGTTGCTCAGCGCCGGCAGCTACCGGGAGGAAACCCTGGAGGGGCACAACGTCTATGGCGGCTTCAAGCTGCAGGACTGCTTCGACCGGCTGGACATGACGTATACCTACGGCCTGCGGACCGTGCGTTACCTGGAAAAGCGGACCGACGCCACCCTGACCTGGCGTTTCACGCCCGTGTGGAGCCTCGACCTCACCCTGCGCGACAAGCGCAACCGCCCGCCCGGAGCCGATCCCTACGCGGAGACCGACCTCACGGTCCAGGTGGCCCGCTCGCCCCGGTTCTCCGCCTACCTGATGCAGCAGCGCTCGTCATTGGCGGTGTTCGACGCCACCCGTCTGTACTACGGCGGCGTCCGGGTGAATTTCCGGAAGGGCTCCTACCTGGACCTCTCAGCCGGCCGCCTGCGCGGCGGGGAAGTGTGCGCCTCGGGGCAGTGCATCACCCTCCCGCCGTTCAAGGGCTGGAAGGCCGCAGCCCACGTGCACTGGTAATTTCGTGGGTTCCTGAGCTAGTCGTCCTCGATCCCGCCCGCGCTGAAGCGCATGACCCGCTGCACGGTCTCGCCGGACAGCCCCATCTCGGACAGGGAACCCGTTTCGTTGGGGCCCAGTTCGTGGACGTCGATGGGTTCCCGGAACCCCTCGTCGTCGGGGACATAGGCCGCCTGGGGCTCCACCCGGTACAGGTAGCTGATGATCTCGTCCTCGTAGCCGAAGCGCATCTGCTCGAAGTAGTCGTAGCTCTCGCGCTTGTACTCGACCAGGGGGTCCTTCTGGCCATAGCCGCGGAAGCCGATGGCTTCCTTCAGGTGGTCCATGACCAGCAGATGCCGCTTCCAGGCCGAATCGATGATCTGCAGGATGGCCACGCGCTCGTGCCAGCGCAGGATCTCCTCGCTGCCCAGGCGGTTCTCCTTGTCCTGGTAGGCCTCCTTGACGACGGTGGACAGGGTTTCGATGGCCTCGCCCATGGCCTGGCCGGAAATCCCCTCCAGGTCCACCCCGTCCAGGGCGAACAGCTGCTCGAAACGCTCCTTGAAGCCTTCCAGATCGCGCAGGCCCTTTTCCGGAAGGTAGTCGTGGATCAGGCCCTCGACGATCTCCCCGGCGACCCGCAGGACGTACTCCTTGGTGTTGCCCTTGAGGATCTCGCAGCGCAGGCCGTAGAAGAAGATGCGCTGCTTGTTCATCACGTCGTCGTATTCCAGCAGGTGTTTGCGCACTTCGAAGTGGTGCGCCTCGACCCGCTTCTGGGAGCGCTCGATGGCCCGGGTGACCATGCCCGCCTCGATCGGCTCGTCGTCGACCATGCCCAGGGTGGACATCATGCTCTTGATCCGGTCGCCGCCGAAGATCCGCATCAGGTCGTCCTCGAGGCTCAGGTAGAAGCGGCTGGAGCCGGGGTCGCCCTGGCGGCCGGCGCGGCCGCGCAGCTGGTTGTCGATGCGCCGGCTTTCGTGGCGCTCGGTGCCCAGGATGTGCAGGCCGCCCGCCTCGATCACTTCGACCTTCTCGGCCTCGGTCTGGGTGGCCATCTGGGCCACCAGTTCCAGGAAGGCCGGGGTCTCCTTGCCTTCCTGGTCATAAAGTTCGACATTCTGCTTCTTGGCCGCCATGCGGGCCAGCCCCTCGGGGTTGCCGCCCAGGACGATGTCGGTGCCGCGCCCGGCCATGTTGGTGGCGATGGTGACCGCGCCCTTGCGCCCGGCCTGGGCGATGATCTCGGCCTCCATGGCGTGGTGCTTGGCGTTGAGCACCACGTGGGGGATCTTGGCCTTCTTCAGCGCGTCGGACAGGTCCTCGCTGCTTTCGATGCTCGCGGTGCCCACCAGCACCGGCTGGCCCTTGCCGTGCAGCTCCTTGATCTCGTCGACAATGGCGGTCTTCTTGCCGGCCTTGGTGGAATAGACGGTGTCGGCGAAGTCGGTGCGCACCATCGGCATGTTGGTGGGGATGATCACCACGTCCAGCTTGTAGATCTGCAGCAGTTCGCGCGCCTCGGTCTCGGCGGTGCCGGTCATGCCCGCGAGGGTCTTATACATGCGGAAGAAGTTCTGGAAGGTGACCGTGGCCAGGGTCTGGTTCTCGGCGTTGACCTCGACCCCTTCCTTGGCTTCGATGGCCTGGTGCAGGCCGTTGGACCACCGGCGGCCCGGCATCATGCGGCCGGTGAACTCGTCGACGATGACCACTTCCAGCCCCTTGCCGTCCTCCTTGTCGCGGACCATGTACTCCACGTCGCGCTTGTAGAGGTTGTGCGCCAGCAGGGCCTGGTTGATGCCGTGCAGGGTCTCGATGGCGGACGGGTCGTAGAGGTTCGCCACCCCCAGCAGGCGCTCCGCGTGGCGGATGCCGTCGTCGCTGAGGCTCACCTGGCGGTCCTTCTCGTCGACCTTGTAGTCCACGTCCTTGACCAGCTTGGGCACCACCGCGTCGATCCGGAAGTACTTGGAGGTGTCCTCCTCGCTGGAGCCGGCGATGATCAGCGGGGTGCGCGCCTCGTCGATGAGGATCGAGTCCACCTCGTCGACGATGGCGAACTTGAAGCCGCGCTGGGTGAAGTCCTCCAGGGCCCACTTCATGTTGTCGCGCAGGTAGTCGAAGCCGATCTCGTTGTTGGTGGCGTAGGTGATGTCGCAGCCGTAGGCGTCGCGCCGCTCCTCATCGGACAGCCCGTGCTGGACCACGCCCACCGACAGGCCCAGCCAGTTGTAGAGCCGGCCCATCCACTCCGCGTCGCGCCGGGCCAGATAGTCGTTCACCGTGACCAGATGGGCGCCCAGGCCGGCCAGCCCGTGCAGGTACAGCGGCAGGGTCGCGGTGAGGGTCTTGCCCTCGCCGGTCCGCATCTCAGCCACCGCGCCGCCATGGAGCACCATGCCTCCAATGAGCTGCACATCAAAATGCCGCATCCGCAGCACGCGCTTGGAAGCCTCCCGGACCACCGCGAACGCCTCCGGGAGGATCTCCTCCAACGTCGCCCCGTTGGCCAGGAGCTCCTTGAAATAGGGCGTCTTGGCCTTCAGCTGGTCGTCGCTGAGCCCCTGGATGGCGGGTTCCAGCGCATTGATCACCTGGACCTTGGCCCAGAGTCGCTTCAGCTCGCGATCATTCTTCGAGCCGATGAGTTTCTTAAGGAGGTTATCAAGCATGCTGGAATCCAATCGCGTCAAGCTCTCGATTGTACCTGCGAAGGCCGAAATTTCCCAGCATTGGTGATCAACTTAAGGCACGAATCGTGATCTCGTTATTATACATTTATTTTACTCTTGAGCAAAACAACTGCGAAGCGACCCCGGGAGCCGCCGATGGTATCCTGCCCATTCCTTTCCGGCGGATTTTGTCGCAGAATTCGCTGAACAGCCATTTTCCAAAAGGTCGGAGCATCCGAACCCCGGGGGAGCAACATGTCCAACGAGCGTACCTTCGCCATCATCAAGCCCAACGCGGTCCTGGCCGGCCGGGTGGGGCAGATCCTCAGCGAAATCGAGCGCTCGGCCCTGACCCTGCGGGGGATGCGGCTGGCCCGGCTGACCCCCGAGATCTGCAAGGAGTTCTATCAGGAGCACGTGGGCAAGGCGTTCTACCCGACCCTGGAGGCGTTCATGGTGGAAGGCCCGGTGGTGCTGCTCTGCCTGGAAGGGGAGAACGCCATCGTGCGCTGGCGCGACATCATGGGCGCCACCGACCCGGCCAAGGCCGCCGAGGGCACCCTGCGCGCCCGGTTCGGCGAATCCATCACCCGCAACGCCACCCACGGCTCGGACAGCCCCGCTTCGGCCCAGCGCGAACTGGGCTTCTTCTTCGGCGCCTACGACCTGGTCTGACCTTCGCCGGTGAACCAGGGATTGGTCTTGTAGTTCGCGATCAGGAACCGGGACACGCTCTTGAAGATGATCATCAGCGGCACCGCGAAGACCAGCCCGACGACGCCGAAGGCGTAGCCGAAGACGAAGATGGCCAGCAGTACTTCGAGCGGGTGCAGCCCGGTCGCCCGGCCCACCCACACCGGGGTAAAATAGAAGGCCTCGGCCTTCTGCACCACTTCGAACACCACCAGCACGACCAGCAGGTGGGCCCAGCTGGCGCCGTCCAGGGCCGAGAACAGCAGGGCCAGGGGCAGGGCGGTCACATAGCAGGAATACGGCACCACGTTGGCCACGCCCGCCAGCAGGCCCAGCACCCCGGCATAGGGCACGCCGAGGAAACTGAACGCCGTCCCCTGCAGCAGGGCCATCACGATGGCCACCGCCAGCTGGCCCCGGATGTAGCCGCCCAGCCGGTTGTTGATTTCGGCGGCCACGGCTTTGGCCCGCTCCCGGAACCGCTCCGGAATCAGCTCCACCATGCCCCCGGTCAGGCTGGCCCCCTCCACCAGCAGGTAGTAAGCGATGAGCGGCACCAGGATCAGGGTCATCAAGTCCAGGAACCAGCCCACCAGGCCGACTCCGGCAACCCGAAGGCCCTGGAGGAAAGCCATGGGGTCCAGGCCTTCCACGGTCCTGCGCAGTTTCGCCAGCACCGCCGGATGGGCGGTGAACCAGGGCAGCCACCGGTCGATGGCCTTCTGCTGCCAGCCCGGCAGGGCGCCGATCAGGCGCTCCATCTGGGCCACGAACGGCGGCACCAGCGCCCACAGGAACAGGCCCAGGACCAGGGTGAAGACTAGGATGGCGAGCACGGCCGCCCAGCCCGGGCGCAGCCGCCGGGACAACCGGGTGGCCAGGGGCTGCATCAGGTAGGCCAGCACGATGGCGGCGAAGAAGGGCGTCAGGGCCGTGCGCAGGAACCAGAGCGCCGCCAGCGCCCCGCAAGCCGGGACCAGGATCGCCAGGGGGATCCCGAACCGGTTGGGGGGAGCCGCGCCAGCCTCGCTCACGGGTTTTCCGCGTTGAGCCCGGTGGTGCGGAAGAAATAATGGATGCCCGAAGCCATCACCATGCCCGCCATCAGGTAGTAGATCCAGGGCACCACGAACCGGTACCAGGGATAGGGACCGATGGTGTTGAGCAGCAGGCTCAGGGAGATGGCCACCAGCTCCACGAAAGTGGTGAGCTTGCCGAGGATGGAGGGTTCGAACTTGCCCGAGTCCAGGTGGTCGTAGGCCAGCAGGGTCACCAGGGAGATCACCACATCCCTGGAGATGGCCAGGATGGTGACCCAGGGGGGAATCCGCACCGCCATGGCCTCCCTTGGGAACGCCAACAGGATGAAGGCCGTCGTGATGAGCAATTTGTCAGCGGCCGGATCCAGGATGGCCCCCAGCGCCGATTTCTGGTTGAAGCGCCGGGCCAGATAGCCGTCCAGGGCATCGGTGAGCCCGGCGCCGACGAAGAGCATGCAGGCCTCGGCCATGTGGCCGTACCAGACGGCGATGGCGAAAAAAGGCACTGCGAGGATGCGCAGCAGG
>Ga0316230_1001991_pt1 | contig 18822 bp, 29 predicted proteins | sample TBH18025metaG_FD_206004 | JGI IMG/M metagenome (GOLD analysis project Ga0316230, IMG submission 206004) | Freshwater microbial communities from Trout Bog Lake, Wisconsin, USA - TBH18025 | ecosystem: Environmental > Aquatic > Freshwater > Lake > Hypolimnion/Profundal zone | place: USA: Wisconsin...
TGTGGATTAAGATATTTGAATTCTTTAAATTACTTAAAATCAATAGATAATATTAGTGTAATATTTCACAGCATAAATATTAGTATAAATCAACTATACAAATGAAAAAAGTACTTTTTATCCTAAAACGCCGCGACGACTATGGCGCAGAAAAACATAGTCATGTAGGTTTAAGCACTGGCTTATACAATAGTGCTAACTTTATGAATGAAATGTTGCGTGACGTTGGAGTAGAATCTAATCTAGAAGTTGCAATCGACAACAACTGTATTGATAGATTAGTTACAAAACACAAACCCACACACGTAATTATTGAAGCTCTTTGGGTAGTACCTACTAAGTTTTCCGTACTACAAAAACTACATCCGGATGTAAAATGGATCATTCGACTGCACAGTGAAATGCCTTTTATTGCCGGCGAAGGCAATGCCATAGACTGGATTGGCGATTATGCAGACTTTAAAAATATTATTATCGGGGTCAACGCTCCGCGTATGTTGCGTGAAACTAAATTGTTTTTAGAAACAAAAAATCCCGAAAAAGATTGGAGCGAGAAAGTAATTTATTTGCCCAACTTTTATCCACAAGAATACAAGACTAAAAAGTTCAATAAAAATAAAGATGTAATTGATATTGGATGCTTTGGTGCTGTGCGTCCATTAAAGAATCATTTGCTACAGGCATTTGGTGCTATAGAGTTTGCTGATAGTATTGGTAAGAAATTACGTTTTCATGTTAATGCAGGTCGTATTGAAATGCAAGGTGGACCTGTACTAAACAACTTAAAAGGTTTATTTCAACATCTTTATGATCGTGGGCACGAGATGATAAACCACCAATGGACTCCTAGGGAACAATTCTTAGAGTTATGCAGTACTATGGATATTGGTATGCAGGTAAGTTTCAGCGAAACATTTAATATTGTGGGTGCAGACTTAATTAGTCAAGGCGTTCCGCTAGTAGGTACTAGTGAAGAAATTCCATGGGCTGTAAATGCGTTCTGTGCAGATCCCACAAACAGTGCCAGCATATGCGAAAAGTTAGCATTAACATATCGTATGCCATGGATTAATGTTAAATCCAATCAATGGAGTTTAACACATTATACCAACGAAACTCGTAAAATTTGGACTAAATACTTCAAATAAAGGACAATAACATGAAACATTACGTAAGAGTAAATAGCTGGAAAGACGGGATACTGTCTTCAGAAGAAACATTAGTATCTGCATGGGAAGATGCAATGGCACATTTAGCTAGACATCACGAACATCATTCAGCGCATAGCGACAGTCATAGTATAAAAATTTATACCATTGACGGAGAATTAGTTCACGAGGTAAATAACAACACCACTAGTACTACTAGTTACGCCTAAGGTAAATTATGAGCAAACATAAAGTTCGATTACATAAATGGGAAGATGGTGTGTTAAAATCATTGACTCACTTTTTTGAGTCAATGGAAGATGCTATTGCATTTGCTGGTACCGCAGACGCACACGGGGCAAAAATTTATAGTAATACTGGGGAATTGGTTTATTCCGTTAATCCCTCAGTTGTCAAGGGTCCGGAATACGCATATACTTAATCTGCGTTTTTAATTATTATTTCTGCTTCAGGTATTCGGGTATGAGTATTTTTGCTACCAAGTAGCACTAGAATACGACGCCCGATTTCTGTATCTACCATCATAACCAAACACCCACCACTGGCTCTTATGTAGCCAGTTTTGCTGACTATGATGTTTTGTTTGTAACCAATTAAGGGATTTGTGTTATGGAATATGAACCACTTTTTCTTGACCTTGATTTTTGCAGTGCTTGTATGTGCGGCTTCAACTATCAAAGGATATTTTTCCGCTGCAATAACTAAATTAACTAATTCAGTGGCAGTACTTACATCAAATATACTGAGTCCTGTAGGCTCAACAAATCTAGTATTTTTCATGTAAAGATCTTGTGCTTTGGTGTTCATGGCCTTGACACAGGCATCTCTACCACCATTATAATGATCGCATAAAGAATCTGCTGCAGAATTATCGCTTTTAACTAGTGCTAATTGTATCAATTGTTCGCGGGTAAACTTACCTATTTGCTCATCAAGTCTTTGCCCAGCATCCAGCACAATCATAACTGTGAATAGTTTTGTTATACTACCAATAGCATGTACTTCGTCAATGTTTTCCTGACTTAATACTTTGCCCTGGTCATCTGCTACTAGCCAACTAGTAGCGGTAATCTTTTCTGCATGAGCCGAAAATAAAGCCAAAGCAAGTGCTATAAAGGTTAAAAAACGCATTATTTGATAAGGTTTTGAATTGTTTGAATGACTTCTGTGCCTACTTGATCTATTACTATTGCAAATAGGACTATTACACTTAGTGTAACAAAAATATCCATTAAAGTCAATGATTTTAGTTTATTTTTTATCATGATGGCATAAATGTTGCTAATCTTTTCTTTACATCACCGATGGTAAAATAATCTTTGCCACCAGTTAATGATGGGTTTTGTTCCCAGATTTTATGCATACTTTTATTAGTTCCTGGAAGTTTTCCGCCACCTTTTTTACCCAACACAGTGCCTTCAGGTTTTCCAACATAAAGAGGCATGAATATACTCATGTAAAGATCGCCTATATCCATTCCCGGTCTAACTTTATGATTTTTAAGAAACTTATACACATAATCCAGTTGTTGTGTACCGGTCATTCGAGCCAGTTGTCTAGTACTAGTACCCAATTCTTCAGCGGTATCGGGCATAAATTGTATAAGCCCCATTGCACCAGTCTTGGGATTGGGTACGTGGTGGTTAAAGTGTGATTCATGTCTAATAACACCAAATAACGCTTTTGCTGAAATACCCAACTCCTGTGCGACTCTCACTAGTTTTTCAAGGAAATCTGGTTCCTCTAAGGCATTACCAGTATTCTTTGTAGGTGTCGGGGTTGTGGTTGGTTTGGGTAAATCTGAAACCTTTGCTGGCACTATATGTTTATTAGGTTCGACTGCCGTTGCAACAGGTACAGTTTGATGTGTTTTCAATGGATGGTCGGGATGCTTACCGTATTCGGGAATCTTAATCAATTGCCCTTTTTCAAGTTTAGTTTTACTATTGTATCCATTTAGTTTCATTATGTCCCTGGGATCAGTCATAGTACTTCGAGAAATACTATAAATGGTGTCGCCTGGTTTTACGTATACAGGATAGAAGCCGGATATGGGCAATTCTACTGGCTTCTTAGCCAGTGCCCCGCCTGTTGCGGCGGCAGCTCCTGCGGCTCCGAGCCCTTTTAAAAATCCTCTACGATCTATTTCTGTAATTTTCATACTGTATTTAGTAGATTTTCGAATAGTAATATTAGATACATATTATAGCACATAAATAACAATACATGAAGCCCACTATTGCCCTGTTTATCCATGATCCTAGGTGCTCGGTCCAATCTGGAAACGGGATAATGAAGGCTTTGGGCTCGCATTATAACTTCAAACTTTTCTCTAAAAATCCTGTAGAAGACGGATTCTTTGACAATGTAGATATGATTGCGGTTCCTGGAGGATTCGGGGATAGTGACAGTTACGATAACCTATTAAAAAACAACGCCAAGAGCATTAGAAACTACGTACATAATGATGGAAAGTATCTTGGTATTTGTATGGGTGCTTACTGGGCCGGTAGACATTACTTTGATATTCTAGAAGATGTTGAACCTGTACAGTATATTCGACGACCTGGAACTGATACACGTAGACCGCATGCCAAGGCCATTAATATAACTTGGGACGGTCAAGAAGATAAGATGTTCTTTTACGATGGGTGTGCTCTAGTAGGCAATCGACGTAGATTTAAAACAGTTGCCACTTATGCCAACGGTGATCCAATGGCTATAATACAGGGACAAATTGGTTTAATCGGTTGTCATCCTGAAAGTGAGCAGTTTTGGTATGATAGTTACAAATATATGCAACCGCATTGGCACCGCGGCAAGCACCACAGACTATTATTAGAGTTTGTAGATCAATTAATGGCCAAGTGATCAACGTTTAGATTTTTCTTTTTCAGAATCAGCAGGTTGTTCAATTTGAACATGCGGTTCAATATAACGATCCCAAACATTTTGTCCTGCATCCCAACCAAATACTGTGCAAAATCCGGCTGCCGCCCAATATAGAAAAAACATAATTATTCCTTTACAAAAATCCCAAATGGTTCGCATTCAAAAGAAATTTGAATGGCTGTTCTATTACCTAATATATTTTCAACAGAGTGCAAAATTGATACATCAAAATAAACCCATTCATGTAGGGGCATTATAAAAGAATCAATTTCTTTTAAAGAATCTATATTTTGATGGAAAAGTCCTCTTTGCCTATGCACTCCGTATCCAGGTTCCTGATAAAATATTGTAGTTTGATCAGGATTATCCGCCACCAACAGATACATTAAGACATACTGCCTAGTCCGATCTGTATGTGGGCAATGAATGTTATCTGCAGGAGTTCCGCCATTGGCATAATCTATTGTACTATTAGCCACACTGATCTGTGCCCACTCAGTGCTTATGTTTTTATTAATCCAATCACCTAATTGATCTTCTAAGCCATACCTCGGTATTCCTCGGCTAATAGATTTTTTGCCGTATTTAATAATAGTACGGTCTCGGCCCGAAAAAGATAATGCACTTCCGCTATTCTGCGGGGGGATATTTTCAGCATTTGCGTTGGCTACAGTTTGCAACGCAATATCAATATATTCTTTCGGGAGTTGAGGAATATTCTCCATAACCTTATAACACAGAGCCATATTATAAACTATTCCTTAATTTGTCATTGGTTCTTGTAGCAGTCAGTAACATTGACATTTCAACGCCTAATTCATCTGCCATATTAAGTAATGCGGCAGTATCCTTGGGGAAACAGGCTCCGCCAAATCCACGCTTACCATCGGGTCCAGGAACTCGCCAGTGCGTGTCACCAAGACGATGATCTGACTCAGCTATCTCTATAATATTTTCCCAGTTAATGTTAAACTTTTCGCAAATGCCTGCGTATTCATTGTTCATAACTACTTTCATTGCCAACATAGTATTAGCAACGTATTTGAACATAGCAGCTTCGGCAATACTACAGTAATCCACGCCGCAGGCACCACTTACGTGGGGTGTAATATACTGTGCCGCTTCTTCCCATAGCTTTTGCTTGCATCCTATAACTATTTTAACAGGATTTATATAATCATCATTGGCATTTTTAGCAGTTAAAAATTCCGGGGCATGGACTAGTTTAAGCCCTAGAGTATTTTCTAATCGCCTGTACAGTATAGGCGGTGCGGTGCTTTTACAAATAACAACGCCTTCGTATCCCAGCAATTGTTCTAGCACACCTTCTAATATGCCGGTGTCACATTCACCGTGTTCGGTTTCGGGAGTGGGGACGCATACAAAGATTGCCTCGCATTTGGCTTTTATTTTATCAATTGATTTTGAAATATCTGGGTACGCTGGGTCATTTATTTTAAGTTTAATGTCGTCATATCCCACAAAACTATTTGCCACCGCCTTGCCCACAAAGCCATAGCCAATGATACCAATCTTTGTCTTCATTGAAACTCCTGTTTATTGAACTATTATAACGTGTATTTAATCTTTAGTCAAGCTCGTTGGAACTAAATTGTCCCGAAAGATTCGCCAACATTCTTGCCAACCCCAACGCATACTTGCCTGCTCTACACTATCTCTATCCAAAAGCAAACATTGATCAATTGCTTTTGATAAATCTGTGTCCATATAGCCGGTTATGCCTTGATCAACGACATCCTCGGGTCCTTGGCAGGGATAGGCGGCTACAGGAGTTCCGCAGGCCATTGCTTCAATCATTACAATACCAAATGTTTCCCATTGACTGGGGAATACAAATACATCGGCATTGGCATAATATTCAGCTAGTGCTCTACCAGTTTTAAATCCTGTGAAATGCACATCTGGGTAAGCCTTTTTATATGTCTCCAACATCGGACCATCGCCAACCATGATCTTTCTACAGTTGGGATATTTTACGTTAAAGAAATCTTCTAGACTTTTTTCTTTACTGACACGACTCACACATAATAGAGTAATAGGTTCTCGGGTAAAACGTTCTCTCAATTTGGGTGTGAATATTGCACGATCTACGCCACGTGTCCAAGGTATTACTTCTCCACCAAAGCCATGTCGGCGTAATTCTTGTACCATACTGTCAGTGGTGGTCAGCACCTTGCCACTATGCTTGTGGAACCATTTGACAAATTTCCAAGTTAACTTTTCCGGAATACCAAATAGCTTTTTTAAACCTTCAGGAAACTTAGTATGATAAGCGGTATTGTACCTATAATTATGTAGTGAAAGATACTTTCTAGCCCGCAGACCCAAAGGACCTTCTGTGGCGATATGGATAAAATCCGGACCGATCTCCTCAATCTTCTGGCCCACTTTCCGGGGATAGGCAATCTTGACTTCGTTGTAGCCAGGGCAATCAATATAGCTGAACCACCCGGGATGCAACACCACAAACTTATAACCGTCCAGAACCGCACACGCTTCCAAATTTTTGTAAGTGGTGACCACACCGTTGATCTGTGATGGCAAATTATCTGTGATAATGAGAATCTTTTTCTTGTTGTTTTCGCTTGTGAGTTGCACTTAATTTCTCCCTTGATTCTGTTGTCCATTGGTGTGGTGCCTCCATACCCTTCTTAGCATCTGATATTGCTTTTTTATGTTCATTGCTATATTTTTTTCCAATATTATTTTTAGCATTGATAAGAGCCTGGTTAGTAAATCTTGCGTTCTTTTCAATAACATATTCTGGATCTTTTTGTAAGCAACTATTTGAGCAATATTTGGCATAATCCCATTTACTACCTACAAATGCTTTGAAGGAAACAGAACCATTACAAGTTTTACAAGTAGGTTTATTAAATCCATTTTTTATGTGCCAGAGTCTCTGTGGAACATTATAATCTTGTGGATAATGTTTTGTGGCAAGAATAAAATCTCTACCAATTGATGTTTTTAGTAACGATGTAAATCTTTTCCTACTTGTTTCGTTATCTAAAAACACTTCCACTGACCTTACAATTTTATCTGTAAGTTTGATACTATATTCTTCGTTGTAATATGCTTCAATTAGAGATTTATTCTTGTAGGTTGGTGGTGCTGCCCCTAAGCAGATATTCATTAGTATACCATTATTATCTATGTCTTTTCTTCTATACTTTTGAATAAGAGTATCCTCTAATATGTAAGCATCTTTTTCTGTCATGCCTTGTTGGGCAAATTCGATAACCGGCTCTAACCCCTTTGCTCTGATACTTTTGATTTTGTCCTGGCATCTTTTAACCGATTGATACGGTTTATTAAGATGATCTAGATAGCGTTTTCCATTCCCTTTACCTATGTAAAACGGTTGGAGAGTAATAGGATCTTTGTAAACATAAACATAGTATTTCATTATAGTGTCCTTTGCTATGTTTATTTATCTATTATTCATTTTATTCCGTAAATTATCTGTTATTATTAAAATTGTTTTTGACATCGTCCTTCTATCCTGTAACTTGAATATTTTAATGTATACTTCATTGAATCTAGAGTCTGCTCGCAGGCGTGTACGCTGGGCATGTCTAAAGTAATACGTGCCGGTACATCATTGGGATTGTTTATATTAAAAGCGATAATTATCAATGTCCACATTATCAGTCTCCTTGGTCCAAGTAATTATTTCCCATCGACCGTCGTGATGTTCTACTAACGCGGTACACGATTCAACCCAGTCACCGTCATTCATGTAGATAATGCCATCTATTTCTTTTATTTCGGCCGAGTGAATATGACCTACGATAACACCATCATAGCCCTTCTTTTTGCAATAATTGGCAAGATTTTCTTCAAACTTAAAAATAAAGTCTATGGCTTTTTTAACACGATGCTTGAGATACTTACTTAAACTCCAATAACCAAATCCCAGTCTATGACGTATCCAATTAAACCTGCTATTGAGTCCTAGTATAAAATCGTAAGCCTTGTCGCCCAAAAAACTCAGCCAGGGTGCAAGCCTTGTGATGCCGTCAAACAAATCACCATGTACTACCAAATAGTGTTTGCCATCCACACCTATGTGTTCCGTCATGTTACAAATTTCTACAGTACCAAAACTTGCACCATATGGTATCATGGGTCTTAAGAACTCGTCATGATTACCGGCAACATATACAACTCTAGTACCACGTTTGGCATGACCCAATACTCTACGCACCACATTAGTATGACTCTGCTTCCAACGCAACTTATTCTGTTGCATTTTCCAAGCATCAATAATGTCACCCACCATGTAAAGTGTTTCGCAACTATTATGCTTAAGAAAATTGTTCAGAGATTCGGCTTTACAGTCTTTTGTGCCAAGGTGTACATCACTAATGAAAATACTACGGTAAGTCTTCATACAGTATTTACAGATATTATATTATAAAAATATTACAAGAGTATTACAAAAAGAAAGGACCCTAAGGTCCTAGTTCTGGTTACGAGTTCCAGAGTGCACTCTATCGGTGTGCCCGGTTACTTTTGAAATTCAATTAATCGTCAATTGAATCATCAGATTCTTCTTCGCCTGATTCTTCATCAGCATCAGATTCATCATCCTCATTAAGCTCTTCGTCTTCGGTATCTAATTCTTCGTCTTCAGGAATTTCTAACTCTTCGTTTTCATTAATATCAGACATAACACAAGCTCCTTTGGGTTAATTGAGCATACGCTCACAATTATTTATATTGTAGTGTGTTACAATATTATTACGTCATGTTACCAAGTAATATTTGATTACTGTGTTCACCAACACCCAATACACAGGCTGTTCGATCATTGTATTCTACTAAACTCCAAGTTCGAGTTCTAGTATTAACAAATAATACAAATTTACTTTTATTACTATTGCCAGTCCAAAATGGTTGTTCATCGCTGTCTGCGGTTAATCCCTCAAATACTGTTTTGGGATCTGCACATACTACTGGCTTCTTGCTATTGACTGGATCTCGGGCGCTTGAGACTAAGCTGGTTAGGATTAATATCATCGCCACTGCTAATTTTTGCATAGTGGCTCCTTTAATTCTATTTATTTAATGAGTTTTTCGTTAATTGATTTTTCGCAGGCGCCTGCAGATTCTGGCATTATTCGCAATTGGCTTCCACAACGGTATTCACAAAAACGTTTGCCCTTGTCATCTATTATTGTGCTAATCAGTGTGCAACTTGATACTTCTGCAATAATTGCAGGGGTATCGCCAATGTTAATGTTTATTGTTTTTGGTGCAAAAGGAGTTGCAATTGCCACTGCGGTTGTGACTCCTACTACTAACTTACTGGGCGATTTCATACAAGTATTTAAATGCTTGTATGGATTTTGTTATATGCTTATAATTGTTTAGTGTCTTGAATAATGTTGTTGTCGAACATTCTCGGTAAAACCAACATCAATTATAACAGGTTTTCCTTGGTACAATCCCCAATTTGCGGCACGAGCAAAATCATCTAGTAGGATACCGAATGAATTTTGAAGTTCTGCTAGTGCATTTGCATACTCTATGCAAATTTCAATTGCTTCTTCAGTTTTGTGCTTTTGCCTCATTTTCTCTGCATACATCTCAGGAGAATAATTAGTGTACACACGTTCTCCCAATATAGATTTTGCCATCAATACTAAAGAAGATAAACTTTCGCAATGAATTAAATTGCACAACTGTTTCTCTGTGGCTTTTTGTGCAATTTCTGTTTGTATCCAAGTTGGTGCTGCATTTACTTGATCGTAATCAATTAATGGAATTAGTATGCCTATTTGTTTTGCATACCCATCATCAAGTACATCTAGCTCAACACTATTCTGTGCTAGTCCCTTTTGATTCTTTGCAATCTTTAATGCGGTTGGACGACCTTCATATTCAATAGTCATAGCAACACGGCTACTACCAGTACCTATTTTTTTGGCACGATCCAGAGCATAGGCCAAACGACTTTTAAATGATGTTCTATTGTTTACAAACTCAGCTGGATCCCAGTCTGGGGGCAGTGGTGCTTCGTTAATGATTTCTACTATCTTCATTACTTATTTATTTGTCTTCAGTAGTCCATCGAAACCAATCGCAACGTTGTAGTAATGATGCCATTTCATTTGCAGGAATTTCTGTTTGTTTTGCAGCAAACTCCACAAAGTAACTCCAATCGTTCGCTACATTTTCTCTGCCACTGCTCCATTGTTGATACATCTTGTGTAGCATACGTTCATTTATCATCGGGTTTCTCCTTTAGGGGGCGGACACGGTCTTTGACTTCCTTCATTTTGCGTTCTGTTGCAGGTGTAAGATTTTTTGGGGAAAGGTGGGGGGATTTCGAGGGCGGGGCTTTTTATTAAACCAACTCATATGCTAGTATTTAATCTTTTTTCTGTATTATTTAAATAATACATTAAAGGACTCGTATAATAATGAAAACAACAGAGTTCATGGATTGGCTTCATGAGGTTGGATTTGGAAAGGTATTTTTAGGATTTATGGTAATTGGACTAATATCCGCATCAGTCGCTCTCGCCATCATCTACTTTTACGTGAGAAGTTGATGCATCCCGTAATTGTTTGTATCTTATGTCTGCTCTGGTATTTGCTTCTTCTAGCACTCTAGCCAGTTCCTGGCGTCTTACTATTTCTAATGTTCCTTGTGAAGATCGAGATTTCCATTCTGGATGTCTATGTTCTGCATCATATGCTATATAAGCAAACATACAACCAGTAAAAAAGATTAAAAACAAAAAGAATCCGCCTATGTACGCATCTGCTTTTAATGTTGCCATAAACCTGGCTCTGCGTTTAGCATAAGCCGCATCAGCTGCCATTTTCTTACGTAAATGAACGTCTTGTTGTTTACCAAGCTCGTCCATCATTTTGTTAACATCACTCCACAATGCGCCTAGCTCTGGAGGACTTTGGTAAACCACTAGCTCACGTAGATCAACACTCATTTGTTCTAACTTTTTCTTCATTAGCACACGTTGTAGTGCACGTTTGCCTAGACTGGCATCACCAGTGTATAATTCATCCCTACTGTGTTTTTCTTCTTCTTGGAGAACTGTTATACATTTGTTGTATGCATCAAAGAAATCGCCCAACTTTTCACCAATCTCTGCGTATATATCGTCAGTCTCCCCACCCTTTTTGTTAAGCTCAACTACACGATTCTTTTCTTCTATGTATTGTTTACGTGCTTCTGGACTAGGGGGTTTGTCTTTGTGTGCTTTGTTGAATTGATCGTCAAGGTCCTTTAAGACGGCCTTAACGTCTCCAGCCGCACCTTTGATGTCTTTGTATAATTTACACCCTGCTTTAATTGCACTGACTGCACCATTAGCAAGGGCAAATAACGTAATTGGATCCATTTCCCAAAGCCCCTATTTATTATTTAAGAAATTTGGTAAAATAATTAAACGTTAATAAAACTTTGGAAGGTATTAATGCGATAAAGACTATTAACTATATAAATATATTATAAACCAATTATATCTAAAGGAAATACCATGAAACAACCAATTCGTTTACGCTGGGTTCTAGCCCATGTGCCATACGATTTATTTTTACGCTCTGCTAATATATTTGCAGAAAAAGTTAACGAAAAAAGTCAGGGACAAATTGAAATTGAAATTTTAGGTGCTGACGAATACGTTGAGAAATACATGAGCAAAGAGCAAGTTGATACAGTGGAAGGTGTACAATTTGCCAGCTTGGTAAACGACGGCGTCGTAGAAATGAGCCAAATGTATAACACAACATTAGGTCACTACAACGATCATTTGAATGTATTAGAACTCCCGTTCCTATTCCGTGACCATGATCATGCTACCAAAGTATTAGACAGTGAAATTGGTTTAGGTCTGTTGAGTGATCTAGCTAAGAAGTCAAACATTCGCGGTCTAGCATTTACGTATTCGGGTGGTTTCCGTATGATTGTCGGAAACGAGCCAGTTAGTGTAGACACCCTCAAAGGCCAAAATATTAGAACCAGCAATAGTCGTGCTGCCAAGCAGACGTTCACTGAACTAGGTGCTAACCCAGTTAACGTTCCAATTTACAAAACAACCCAAGCACTACGTGACGGTACAGTTGACATTGGCGAAAACACTTGGGCACGTTATTTCCGCACTGATGTAGATAAAGTTGCTCGTGTTGTTACGAATAGCAAACACAGTCTGTTCTTAACGGCTATTATCATTAACGAACAAGTTTGGCAATCACTGAGTGCAGAAATGCAAGGTTGGATGCAAGAAGCAGCTTTAGAGGCAGCTGAAAGCGAGCGTCAAGAAAGTTTAGATGATAGTGACCAAGTAATAGCACGTTGTGCTGAAGAAGGAATTCCGGTCATTGAGTGGGATGATGCAGAAGTTGCTCGTTACAAAGCTCTAACCAAGCCAGTGTATGACTACTTTGAAACACAGTTCCCAGCTGGGTTGATTGAGTCTATTAAGACTATTCAATAAAGTAAGGCGGGGTTAGACATCCTTTAACCCCTGCCATTAAATCGCTTTCGTTTTTCCAAAAACCGTTTTTGACTCGACTAAGTATCGAGTCAAATTCATTTATACCCGCCAAGAATCGTTGACTGCTACCTGTGGTCTTGTCCAAGTACCATGAATCACGTAGGCTTAGTATGGGGCTACGTTTTTTACCTACACTGAACGTTGTAATATCCCAATCAGGATAGATAACTTGATGCAGTCCGTGATTAGTTAGTTTCCAAGATTGCCCATTGCGTGTTACGGTACCAAATGGACTATAGTCTTGTGTAAAATTTACATCGTTTAAGGGTAAGGCGGTCAATGCACGTTTGACCGTGTGTGCTTGTTTGATCAAGCCTTGCACAAAATCTGGACTCCAATAGAACAGTTCGTCGTACCATCCAGGGAAATCGTTTTGTTGTAATAATGGGCTGACGCAATTGTCTACCATGTCCAAGAAGCGCACACAATAGCGTCCATCAACTACACTGACACGCGGCTTTTCTGCGCCCCATAAGAAGCATATGCGTTTACCGGTCGTAATCATGTCTGCATAGTCTTTGACAAACTTACGCAAGTAAACCCGACTAAAATTGTTAGGGCTTATACAGGTATTCTGTTGAAATATAAAGTCGTACTTGATCTCGGGCTCTTCGTATATGCGTTCAATTAATTGACTTTGATCAATTACACGATGCTGGATATAGGTATATTGTTCGGTTACCTTCAAACTCCATGGGATAGCGACTCGGATAACTTCACTGTTAAAGTTAGAATCCTTATCTCCTCCGTCGCCCTCGAGACTATAAAACTGTGCAATTTCGTCTAGTTTGATGTCGTTATTAATGAATGTTTGCAGTATATTTGTGCTGTCAGCACCACCGCTGTAAAACAGTACTATGTAGTCGTAGCGGTCACGTATTTGTTGTGCCCGCCGGCGATATAGTTCCTGTAGTGACTCTGTGGGTTCTACCCGCCAATTGGCTTGCGAGAACACATCGTCATTGAAATGCCATTGCGGGAAATCACCAGTAGCTTCATGTTTTAGAATAGCATCTAGCTTACTATAGGTCTTGTAGTTACCTACAGTATAGTAACCATAATGGTCTTTATTCTGCGGTAGGGGTAACGGCATCTTTGCCCCAACCTGCACGATTCCAGGCACGCTCGTGAAAGAAGTACAACGTACTATTGATGATAGTGGTTGCACCTGCAAGACCAGCACCAAATGCCACACTACCAGTGGTAAAGTAACCAATGGCAAAATATTGGCCAATAATCATAATGCGCCAGCTAAGTACTTTAGCAAAACTGCGTGGGATTTTTTCTATATATTTGTTCATTTTGATATCCTTAATGCTTTATAAATTTCCTGTACCGCCTGTGCTTGACTTACACAATCAGCTAGAGCATTATGTAAATCTTCTTTATTCTTTTCACGTGGATCACCATGTATGCCAAATAGTGTACGACTGTCTCGTATCTGCCAGTAGTACCATGGAGCAGGCCACCCATACTGCCTGTATAAGTTTTCTAAACAACCTATGTCAAACACTGAGCCTTGTGCCCAAATATTTTTAACACCCACACAAAATCTATTCAGTTGTCGGTGCATTTCATCTACTGAGACTCTACCTTCAGTACCCAATGCTTCTTCACGTACATCTGGATGTTGTTTACCCCACCATTCCACTGTGTCGTCCTCAACATACCGGCCCTGTGCTATTTGATCATCAACATCGGGACGTAGGTATAATGTATCACCAAAGCTATCCGGAGTATAGGGATCAAACTTAACTGCACCCAATGTAAGTATGACGGCATCAGGTCGTGTACTCAACGACTCAATGTCCAACATTATATCCATTTTATTTCTTGTCTGTTAAGAGTTTGTGACTTTCTGCAGCTACTACTCGTTTACGTAAACTACTACTGGAGAATGAATGATCTCGGGTATTAAACACATGCACAATACCTAGTCCATGGCCTTCATTACGACCAGTAAAGTTTGTGTCCTCATATTCTTTACCTAGTATACGTACATCAATTGGTAGTGTAAGTAATATGTCAATTAAGTCTGCTTCTGTAGTGTAGACAACAATTTCATCTACAAAACGACAAGCACTTAGTTGTATTTGGCGTTCAACAATACTTTGTACCGGAGGATTTTTACTATCCGGACGATCTATACTGGCATCTGTTTGTAACCCAGCAATCAAGTAATCGCAATGATTTTTTGCTTCGGCCAACATAGCAATATGTCCCGAATGTAAGAGGTCAAATTGCGAAAAGGTAATGCCAATACGTTTACCTTCGTTTTTAAGATCCTTAACTTTATTAAAAATCATTTGTAGTCTACCTTTATTTTTTGTTGTGATTTAAGTTTATAGAAGGTTGCTCGATGTTTTATACCTAACGCCGCCATTGCGTGTCCGATTGAGACATATTCTATATTATCTATTATAACAGATTTATATTTTGCAGTCAATGATGTACCTTTTCGTTTAGCCATAGCCGAATCATGGGCTAATTTCCATTCTATAGATTTTGTGTATCCTTTATCTACTTTGCTCATTTTAGTCTTGGTAGCATCAGAATGATGAAATCCATTGTGACCATTTGATTTGCCCTTTTTACTATTGCTTATTTTTCTCCCTCTTTCGAGTTTTTGTTCTTCGTTTAATGAATCATGCCAATTTTTAATACTGTTGGCTCGATTTTTAACAATATTTTCTTTATCGGGATGATTGGTAGTAGTATCTCCTCCATCTCCACCTTCGGCAATATTGTATAGATTATTTTGATTTTTATAAAAAGCTATATTGGATATTTCGAGATTGTTCAGTTCACTTATAGTTGTTGCCCAAGCAATAGCTTCTACGATAAAATTTTCTTTACCATATTTCTTAATAGCAGATTGTAATGCTACTCCAGATCCATAATAATTTTTATCAAATTTTGGTGTTTTCTTTTTACCAATATAACTTCGATTGTTGAGTAAATTAGTTGTTTTATAAATGTAACCGATAAACATAATATCTCCCTATATGCTTATTTATTACATTGAGCTAATTTAATCTATTAAGAATATCATATGTCTTGTTCGATTTTAACTTGTAGGGGGAATCCATGACTACGTGCCAGGACTGTTACTTCGATACCTTTTTGTTCGGCCATTTCATAAGATAATGTTGCTACTACTGCTTGATCTTCGTCATGCACTTTAATAGTCAATGCTTCAGCACCTTCACGAGCATATCCAAAAATACTTGTTAACGTTTCTACAACAAATTCAAATGTAGTTACATCGTCGTTGATATAAATGACATTATAATTCTTAGGTTCCTTATATTCAGGTTTAACTGCAATACGCGGTCTTACTTCTACTTCGGTTTTTGTATCTGCCATAATAAAATATTTAAAACACAAGGGCAGGGGATTCTGCCCTTGTACCAATTATACAACCTTAATCATTATTTTGCAAATGTTATGGGAATACGCTTGGGTTTATCCTCTTCGGGGATCACTTGTTCTAGGGCAATAGCAAGAATACCATTCTTAACTGTTGCTCCACGAACTTCAATGTGTTCGGCCAAAGGGAACGTGCGAACAAAGTTTCTTGCTGAAATACCTTTGTGTAAGTATTCAATTTCTTGTTCTTCTTTGATTTGTTCACCTTTTACAGTAAGAACATTGTCTTTGAGTTCAACATCGATTTCTTCCTCACTGAAGCCTGCAACCGCAAGTTCAATGGCATAATGTGTGTCGTCAATTTTGACCAGATTATGTGGAGGATAGTTACCATCTGACTTACTGTTGGCAAATGTGCGATTTAGTTGATCGAACATTTGATCAAAGCCAATACTGTGGCGATGCAACTGTGAAGCTAGGTTTGGTAAATCGAGAGTGTGAATTGAAAATTGTGTCATGTTTTTCTCCTATTAAGCAAGATGACATTTATAAATGTAGCCCCGGAATTGGGCACTACACAGTTATTTATTATACGCTGTTAGATATAATATACAACTATTTTGGTTAAATTAAAACATTTTCTTTGGAAGAGCTTGTGCTTCCAATTTCTTTTGCCAACGACGTTTCGCGGCATTCTTAGCCTGCTTGCGGGCAGTAGTGGGTTTGGTATAAAATTCACGTTCACGCAGTTCGTTGAGTAAGCCACTTTCCATGACTTTCTTTTTGAATTTACGTAGTGCTTTTTCTACATTATCGTGTTGCACAATTACTGTGTTGCCAGTGACTTTCTTGAAGGAGGGTTTATCGTAATAGCTCATTGTTTATTTATTAAAATAGTCTGCGGGTGCTTTTAAATCGCAATTGGGCCCGAATCCAATGGGTGTAGGAACTGTAAACTGTAGTTGATTTTCCTGTAGTAGGATAGTATCTACTTTAAACATAACTGTGTTTAACCACTCTTTGTCTTTCATGGACTCGTCGTAGACATAGACATTATATGCTCGTCCGGAAACTTGGCAAGCGTCTGCACAGGCTATAATTTCGTGATTCTCTGCTCCGATAATTAACACAGTTTCTATGTAATCCGGCGGAGTAATAAAGTTACTAATTGCCTGTGTGGCTGGTTTAAATTCACCCACGTCTGCCTCCTATTAATGTTTGTATTTGTGATAGTTCTATATCAGATACATCATCAAGCGAATATTCACCGCTGGATAGTTTTTCTGCTAGAAACTGTATATATGCATCGTTATAGACGTAAGCATCAGTTGCGGCCTTGTTGACTTCGATCCATTTAGTATCGTTCCATTTAAACAGTCTAGTGGGCTTGAAATCTGTACGTAGATATAAATCACCACGTACCGGATTGTTTGGAAAATCCGTACCAAATCCAGTATTGGGTTTACGTGTTAATATTGTTTCAATTGGCTTTGTAATAGCATCTGTGATATATTCTTCAACCTTGGGTTCTTCAACAGGTTGCGAGGTAATTACTGGAGGGGTTTCTGGCACCGCTACGTTAATTGCTTCTTGTATTTGAATTACTTGTGGTTCAGGTTCCGGTAGTGGTTCTTCTGCCAAGTCATTGCTGATCTCGGTTTGCGTATCTTTGGTCATCTCGCCAGATGTATGTTCCTCCACTACAGGTTCCGGAATATCTTCGTGTAACTCCTCTTCAAATTGGTATTCAATTTGTACCGGAGGAGCTTTGGCACGTAGTAGTTCTTCATTCAATTGATGAACTTCAAAAGCCAAGTTATCTATTTCTGTTTTTAACACAACTTCACGTTGCATACTGCGCTGGTGCAGATCTGTGATTTTATCATAGTCTTCTTGATTTTGTTTTACAAACTCAATTAGGTCATCACGATCCTGTTCCACTAGTATAATGCGTGACTGTAGTTCTACTAATCTAGGATCAGGTTCAGGTTCTGGTATAGGTTTGACTACATCAACAGGTGCATCTACTTCTGGATTTACTGTGAATTCTTTTTTGGCAAACTCCGGAACTTGTATAGGTTCAGGTTCTGGTACAACATTATCTTTTGCTTGATCAACTAAATCATCTACTGTAGGGAATGTGTCACTAGATTTAATTTGGTCAATTTGGTCAACTGTTAATGGACCTTCATCTTGTTCATACTTTGCTTGTTTTTCTTCTCGTACCCAGGCAAACGTCATTTGTGCCGCTAACAACATAACAACTGCCAAGGGATCAAATACAATAACGATTAAAATAATGACCCAAGTTACCGCTCGTTCAAGTATGTTGGCATCTGGATTAGCACCATATACAAAAGCAGCAATGTATTTGATTGGACCTACTTCAGCCTCTACCTTGCGATTCTCTGCAGCAAACGGCGCTCTTTCATCCTGGATAGTAGCAATTTTCTTTTGGCTTGCCAGGATTTCGTTTTGAAGCCTGGATCTATCTTTAAGTTGGCTACGGCGTATTTCATTCGCTTTCGTGGCACCTTTTTCATCGTCTGTTCTACTAAGAACTTGGTCAACTGCCGCATCCATCTGATTGAGTTGTTTGCGGTCAGCCTCGATATTATCTTTTTCGGTTTTAATTCGTTCGTCATATATTGCTACCTTTGCTTGTACATCACCGCTTACTAGAGTTTGATCACTGTGAGCCTTTGAAAGGAAGCCAAAGCAACCTAGTGTAGTTATCATCATAAGAATACAAACTGATACTACACCATAAGACCTCATTAGTAATGGTGCTTTTTCCCAATAGGCTTTGATCCAACTTGCTATAACCAATTTACCTACAC